>Ga0265314_10000054_pt1 | contig 184029 bp, 175 predicted proteins | sample 4126metaG_FD_203106 | JGI IMG/M metagenome (GOLD analysis project Ga0265314, IMG submission 203106) | Rhizosphere microbial communities from Carex aquatilis grown in University of Washington, Seatle, WA, United States - 4-1-26 metaG | ecosystem: Host-associated > Plants > Roots > Rhizosphere... | reverse complement strand
ACTGCAGCCCTGCCTCCTGAATCTTCACACACACGAGTTCTTGCAATCCGGGAGGCGCCCATATAAGCATTGCCCTAAATCAAACGATTACTTTGTCGGCTCCGCTTGCCGTACGCCTGTACTGTCTGCGCTTCGCCTTCGCGTACTCGATTGATTGGGAAACCGAATAAGTTCCCCACTGAGCGGCAGGCGCAAACCTGCGCGCAGGCCGTGCGGCTCCATCAGCTCTGCCACGGTGCGCCCACCGTGGCGCAGCGCGATTTCCTCGACGATGGACAAACCCAGACCGCAGCCGCCCGCTTTGTCCGAGCCGCGCCAGAAGCGCGAAAACAGGTCTGCCAAGTGCACGGGCGAGACACCCGGCCCGTCGTCTTCAACGGCCAGAGTCGCCCAGCCATCCGGCTCGGCTGTGACGCGTACCGTCACCGTCGCGCCTTGGCCGGCATAGTGCAGGGCGTTGTCGATCAGGTTGTTGAGCGCCTCGCGCAGCAGCAAGGGCTGGCCCTGCACCAGGCGCTGCTCATCGCCCTCGTAGCCCAGATCGATGTTCTGGGCCAGGGCGCGTGCGGCCCATTCGCGCGCCACTTCGCGCGCCAAGGTAGCCAGGTCAACGGGCTGCATGGCGATGCTGGCCTCCGAGCGCGCCAGCTGCAGCAGCTGGTGCACCAGATGGGCGCTGCGCCGGGCGGCAGCAAGGACTTTTTCCAGACGTTCGCGCACCGCCGCCTCGTGGCTCTCGTGCAGCGCCAGCTCGGTCTGGGCGATCAGGCCGGCGAGCGGCGTGCGCAACTGGTGCGCGGCGTCGTTCAGAAAGCGCTTTTCCATTTGCTGGCCATGCGCCACGGCTTCGAGCAGCCGGTTGATGGTGCTGGCGAGCGAATGCACCTCCTGTGGTGCCGAGGTGAGTTCAATCGGAGGCAGCGGGTCGGTGCCGCCGTGCGAGCGCGCGCCCGCGCGCTCAATCTGTGCCTCCAGGCGCTTGAGGGGCTGCAGGCCGCGCAGCACGCCGGCATAGACCAATGCACTGAGTGCCAGCCCCATCAGTCCCATGGGCAGCAGCATCTGTGCCAGCAGTTCCTGGGCAATGCGCTTGCGTACGGCAAGGCTTTGCGCCACCTGGACACGCAGTGTCTGGCGCGCCTGGGGCGTGCCGTAGTCCACGTCCAGCAGGGCGACGCGCACGGCTTTGCCTTCCAGCCGCGCCGGGTACAGCAGGGGTTCGCCTACGCGTATGCCCACGGGCGGCGGGGGAGGCAGCTGGGCGTTGCCCAGCAGAAACTTGCCCGGCGGAGACGACACCATGTAGGTGATGCGGTCCGCAGGGTCTTGCTCCAGCAGGTCTTGCGCGGCCTTGGGAAAATCGACCAGCAGGCCGTCGCCAATCGGCTTGATCTGCCGCGCGAGGCCCCGCACCGACTGCGTGAGTGTCTGATCGATGCCTTTCTCGCCGTTTTGCAGCGCCAGCCGCCAGGCAAAGAAACCGCCCGACAACCACAGCACCAGCTGGGGCAACAGCAGCCACAGAAAAAGTTTGCGCTGCAGCGAGACGCCAGAGGCCGGGCGCATGGCGTCAGGGCTTGGCCAACATGTAGCCAAGTCCGCGGATGTTGCGGATGGCCAGGCTGGAGGGATCGAGCTTCTTGCGCAAGCGGTGGACATACACCTCAAGCGCATTCGAATTGACCGGTGGCACCACTTGGCCGGCTTCGCTGGGGCTGGCGCGCCAGGCCGCCAGTACATCCTCGCGGGTGACCACCTCGCCGCAGCGCTGGACCAGCAATTCCAGCAATTCCCATTCGCGCTGCGTTAGATCGAGGGGTGCTCCCTCCAACGCTGCCGTGTGGCTGCCGTGGTCGATCTCCAGGGCGCCCAGGCTCGTGATTTGACTGTTTGCAGTGCTGGTGGCATGGGTGAACGCCGGCTGGCGTGCGCGCCGCAACATCGCCTGGAGCCTGGCTTGCAGCTCCTGCATGTCGAAGGGCTTGGTGATGTAGTCGTCGGCGCCGGCGTTGAGCCCGCGCACGCGGTCGTCCACGCCATCGCGCGCTGTCAGGATGAGCACCGGCAAACCAGCGATGTGGCCGCGCACCCAGACCAGCAGCTCCATGCCGTCGGCTCCCGGCAGACCCAGGTCCAGCATGATGCCGTCCACCACGTGTGCCTGCAAAAGTGCCATCGCCTGGGGGACACTCGATGCCGTGTGCACGCCATAGCCCAGTTGCTGGAGCTGACCTGTCAGTGCGTCAAGCAGTAGCGCGTCGTCTTCAACAATGAGGATCGTGACCATGGAATCGAGCATATCCGCGAAAACCGTGGGACTGGGCACTCAGGGAAAATACCAGGACGTAAATTAATTATTGTAATTAAAGTATGGCCTGCGCTGACGGCGACGTGCGTCAGGCAGCCAACCGGATTCACAACATCGAGGAGACAAGGCTATGGGGAATATTACAAAGATCGCTGCGGCCGCGATTGGTCTGGCGGCGGTCTTGTCCGCCAGTGCGGGGGAAGTGGAGGTGCTGCACTACTGGACTTCGGGCGGCGAGGCCAAGTCGGTGGCGGAGCTCAAGAAGATGATGCAGGCCAAGGGCCACACCTGGCGCGATTTTGCGGTGGCAGGTGGTGGTGGCGACAGCGCCATGACGGTTCTCAAAAGCCGTGTCATCTCGGGCAACCCGCCGTCGGCCGCCCAGACCAAAGGCCCTGCGATTCAGGAGTGGGCCGCCGAGGGCGTCCTGGCCAATATGGACCCGGTTGCCAAGGCTGAGAAATGGGACGAGGTGCTGCCCAAGGTCGTGGGCGACATCATGAAATACAAGGGCTCCTACGTGGCGGCCCCGGTCAACGTGCACCGCGTCAACTGGCTGTGGGGCAGCTCGGAGGCCATGAAAAAGGCCGGCGTGGCCACCATGCCCAAAAACTGGGACGAGTTCTTTGCCGACGCCGACAAGCTCAAGGCAGCGGGGCTGATTCCCGTGGCGCATGGCGGCCAGAACTGGCAGGATTTCACCACCTTCGAAACGGTGGTCCTGGGCACCGGCGGCGCCAAGTTCTACCAGGACGCCCTGGTGCGGCTCGACAACAAGGCGCTGACCAGCGACACCATGAAGAAGTCGCTGGAGACCTTCCGCCGCATCAAGGCGTACACCGACCCCTCGGCCCCTGGCCGCGACTGGAACCTGGCGACGGCGATGCTGATTCAGGGCAAGGCGGGATTCCAGTTCATGGGCGACTGGGCCAAGGGTGAATTCCTTGCCGCTGGCAAGCAGCCGGGCAAGGATTTCCAGTGCGCTGCAGCGCCGGGCACGGCCAATGCCTTCACGTTCAACGTGGATTCGTTCATCTTCTTCAAGCTCAAGGATGCCTCGGCCCGCAAGGCACAGGCCGATTTGGCCAGTTCCATCATGAGCCCCGCGTTCCAGGAAGTGTTCAACCTCAACAAGGGGTCGATCCCGGTGCGCTCGGGGGTTTCCCTGGACAAGTTCGACGATTGCGCCAAGGCGTCGGCCAAGGACTTCGCTGAAACCGCCAAGAGCGGCAGCCTGGTGCCCAGCATTGCCCACGGCATGGCGGTTCCCCCTGCGATCGAGGGCGCCATCAAGGATGCGGTGAGCCAATTCTGGAACGACGACAAGATCACGGTTGCCGATGCGATGAAGCAAATCGCAGCCGCTGCGAAAACCAAATAAACCACTGAGGGATTCCATCATGAAGAAAAGATACCGCCTCGCGGCGGTGGCTTTGGCCGCCGCATGCGCCAATGGCGCCATGGCAATGGACGTTGCCGGTTTTGAATTCAACGGTTACTCGCGTGGCGGGCCGGTATTCAACGACTCGGACGGGGTGAAAGGCGGCATGACCTTGGGTGGCGATACGCAGAAGTTCCGTCTTGGCAACGAGGGGGACAACGGCATTGAAGTCAACCTGGCACGCAGCTTTGACACCAACGGCGTCAAGTGGAAAGTGAACTACATGCCCTCCAAGTGGGGCAGCGGCAAGGTCGGTACCGAACAGGCCTATGTGGAAATGAGCGGCCTGCCGTTCGCCCCGGAAGCCAAGTTCTGGGCCGGTCAGCGCCGCCTGCGCATCCAGGACGTGCACATCGTCGACTACTTTCTGTTGAACTACGGCGACAACGAGGGGGCCGGCGTGACGGATATTTCCGTCGGCAACATGAAGCTGGGGATCGGCGTCTTTAGCGGTGACAAGTTCGACGGCAATCTGCCGACCGGGGCCAAAGCCCACCGCGTCAATGCTGATCTCTCGGAGATCAATACCAATCCGGGTGGCAAGCTGCGGGTGCTGCTGACGGCGGTGGGGGGCAGTGGCCAGGTCAACGGGGGGTCGGGCACCGGCATTTCGATTTCGCACAACCAGACCGATTTTCTGGTCAAGGGGCTGAACAACGCGCTGTTCCTGCAAACCTCGCAGGGCCATGCGCGCATCGACGGCGAGTTTGAGTCAATTGACGGACTGAACGCCGGCAAGCGTGTGACGCGCATCGCGGACTCGATCAACTGGCAGCGTGGGCCCTTCGGTGGGCAGGCCTTGGCCGCCTACGAGACCAGCAAGTCCGATCTCGGGGGGCCAACGACCAAAGACTTCTCACTGGGTGGGCGGGCGTCGTACGCCTTCACCGAGCATGTCAAGGCGCTGGCCGAGGTGTCTACCACCACGCGCAAGGGCGTGGGGGCAGATCAGCGCTTGAACAAAATCACCCTGGCAGCCGCACTGGCGACGGGTGCGGACTTCTGGTCGCGTCCTGAGCTGCGCCTGTATGTGACCCGGGCCAACTGGAACCAGGCGGCGGCCGTGGCCAATGCGGGGAGCTTCGGCGCCAACGGGAAAACCTCACGCACGTTGGTGGGCGTGCAATACGAGGTGTGGTGGTAAGAGGGGTAGTGAGTTAACCAAGGGTTGCTTTGTTCTTGGGGGCGCCTTGGCGCCCCCCTTTTTATGCAGGCAGTACGGGCTGGCGTGGGCAACACCCGGTTCTATGCGATGCAGAACACAACGTTTAAGCAATGAAGAATTCATTTGAACACTGGCTTCCCAAGGTGGTCGTGGCACCCGCCTTCGTGCTTGGGTTTGCCTTTATTTATGGCCTGATGGTCTGGAATGGGGCGCTCAGCCTCACCACCTCGCACATGCTGCCCAACTACGAGTGGGCGGGCCTGGCGCAGTACCGGGAACTCTGGGGCATGGAGCGCTGGTGGGTGGCCCTGAAGAATCTGGGTATTTTTGGCGTCGGCTATGTCGGCGGCTCTCTGTTGATCGGCGTGCTGCTGGCGGTGCTGCTGGACCAGAAAATCCGCGCCGAAGGCGTATTGCGCACCATCTACCTCTACCCCATGGCGCTGTCGTTCATTGTCACGGGAACGGCCTGGAAGTGGCTGCTCAACCCTGGCATGGGCATTGAGAAGCTGGTGCGCGGCTGGGGCTTTACGGGGTTCACTTTCGACTGGCTGGTGGATACCGACAAGGCGATCTACTGCCTGGTGATTGCCGGCATCTGGCAGAGCGCGGGTTTTGCCATGGCGCTCTTTCTGGCGGGCCTGCGGGGCATAGACGACAGCATCATCAAGGCGGCGCAGGTCGATGGCGCCTCGCTGCCGCGCATTTACTGGCGCATCGTGCTGCCGGCGCTGCGGCCCGTGTTCTTCTCCACGCTGATGGTGCTCTCGCACCTGGCGATCAAGAGCTTTGACCTGGTGATGGCGCTCACGGCCGGCGGCCCCGGCTACGCCACCGATGTTCCGGCCACCTTCATGTACACCATGTCGTTCTCGCGCGGCCAGGTGGGCCTGGGCGCGGCGAGCGCCACCATGATGCTGGCGACCGTTGCGGCGCTGGTGGTTCCCTACCTCTACAGCGAATTGCGGAGCAAGCCCCATGAGCACTAAGCGCTCTGTAGCCCCCTCAGTGGGCCGATGGTTGGTGTACGGGGTGCTGGCGCTGGCGACCGCCTTCTTCCTGCTGCCGCTCTACGCCATGCTGGTCACCTCGTTCAAGGATGCACAGGAGATCCGCTCCACCTCGCTCCTGGCCCTGCCGAGCGCGCTCAATGGCGATGCCTGGCGCATGGCCTGGTCGGGGGCCTGCACGGGGGTCGATTGCCATGGCCTGCAGCCGTTCTTCTGGAACTCGGTGCTGATGGTGGTGCCCGCGGTGCTTATCTCCACCGTCTGGGGCGCACTCAATGGCTACGTGCTCAGTCTGTGGAAGTTTCGCGGCAGCGACGCGCTGTTTGGCATGCTGCTGTTTGGCGTGTTCATGCCCTACCAGGTGGTGCTGCTGCCCATGAGCCAGGTCCTGGGCTGGCTGGGCTTGTCGAGCTCGATCGGCGGGCTGGTGCTGGTGCACTGCCTGGCCGGGCTGGCGGGCACGACGCTGTTTTTCCGTAATTACTACGCCGCCATCCCGAAAGAGCTGGTGAATGCCGCACGCATGGATGGCGCGAGTTTCTGGCAGATTTTCTGGCGCATTGTGCTGCCGCTGTCCACGCCCATCATCATGGTGGCGCTGATCTGGCAGTTCACCAACATCTGGAACGATTTCCTGTTTGGCGTGGTGTTTTCCGGCACCGACTCCAAGCCGATCACGGTCGGGCTGAACAACCTGGCCAATACGTCGAGCAGCGTCAAGGCCTACAACGTGGACATGGCCGCGGCCATCATCGCGGGTTTGCCCACGATGGTGATCTATGTGCTGGCGGGTCAATTTTTTGTGCGCGGCCTCACGGCTGGTGCCGTCAAGGGATAAAGAATCATGGCGTCTTCACTGGAAATTTGCGGCATCAACAAGCGCTTTGGCAAGGGCGACAAGAGCGTGGAAGTGCTGCAAAAGATCGATATCCACGTCGCCCCGGGCGAGTTCCTGATTCTCGTCGGCCCCTCTGGCTGCGGCAAATCGACGCTGCTGAGCATCATTGCCGGGCTGGCCGAGCCGAGCGAGGGCGAGATCCGTATCGCGGGCAAGAACGTCGTCGGCATGGCGCCGCGCGACCGCGACATCGCCATGGTGTTCCAGAGCTACGCGCTCTACCCGACGCTGTCGGTCGCCGACAACATCGGCTTTGCGCTGGAGATGCGCAAGATGCCCAAGGCCGAGCGCCAGAAGCGCATTGCCGAAGTCGCCGCCATGCTGCAGATCAGCCACCTGCTCGAGCGCCGACCCGGCCAGCTCTCGGGCGGGCAGCGCCAGCGCGTGGCCATGGGGCGGGCACTGGCGCGCCAGCCGCAGCTCTTTCTGTTTGACGAGCCGCTCTCCAACCTCGACGCCAAGCTGCGCGTGGAGATGCGCGCCGAGATCAAACGCCTGCACCAGGCGAGCGGTATCACCAGCGTGTACGTCACGCACGACCAGGTCGAAGCCATGACGCTGGGCTCGCGCATCGCCGTCATGAAGGGCGGCGTGGTGCAGCAGTTGGGCTCGCCGCACGACATTTACAACCGCCCGGCCAACACCTGGGTGGCGGGCTTCATCGGCTCGCCGACCATGAACCTGCTGCGTGGTACGCAGGTGGGCGGCTTGTTTGACTTGCCGCAGGTGCCGCTGGCACTCGCGGCGCCGCCTGGGCCGCGTGAATTGCTGCTGGGGGTGCGCCCCGAGCATCTGGAGCTGGTCGACGGCGCTGCCTGGCGCGGCGAGGTTAGCGTGGTCGAGCCCACCGGGCCCGACACCTATGTCACGGTGGATACCGCCGCGGGCAGCGTCACGCTGCGCACCGACGCCCAAAACCGCGTGCAGCCGGGCGAGCGCGTCGGGCTCGCGGTTGCGCCCGCCCATGCCCACTGGTTTGACGCTCGCACGGAAGACCGCATCGCCTGAGTGCGCGCCGGGCTGGCCGGCCAGCGGGTTGGTGTGGCTTGGCCCTCTGCCCGCGAAAATTTTGAGTAAAAATGGGCTTTTACGCATATACCATATGCGCTTCAAGCTACATAAATAATAGCTTTTCGCTCCAAGAAGTTTTGGGGCGTGGAGCGGCCGTCTTATGCAAATTTCTCGCCTTCTTGCCGACATTGGCGGCACCAACATCCGCCTTGCCTGGCAGGCCGCGCCGGGTGGCCCGCTGAACGGTATCCGCGTGCAGCCCTGCGGCGACTACCCGACGCTGACGGCGGCGGTGCAGGACTACCTCGCGCAGGTGCCGGTGCCCGAGCCGCGCGAGGCCGCGTTTGGCATCGCCAACCCGGTCACCGGGGACGCCATCCACATGACCAACCACCACTGGAGCTTTTCGCAGCGCGCCGTGCGCGATGCCCTGGGCTTGCAGCGGCTGGTGTTTGTCAACGACTTCACCGCGCTGGCGCTGGCGCTGCCGCGGCTCCCCTCGGAGCACCTGCGCCCCGTGGGGGGCGGCGAGGCGGTGGCGGGCAGCGCTGTGGCGCTGATCGGGCCGGGCACCGGCCTGGGCGTCTCGGGCCTGGTGTTTCCGCCGGGCAGCGAGGAGGGCGTGCCGATTGCCGGCGAGGGCGGCCACGTGTCGCTTGCGGCGCACACGCAAAAAGAGTTCGATGTCATCACCTTGCTGCACCAGCGCTATGGCCATGTTTCGGCCGAGCGCGCCGTCTCGGGCGCCGGGCTGGTGGAGCTGTACCACGCGCTGCGCCAGCTCGACGGGCAGGAAGGGCGGGAGGTGAGCGAGGCGGCGCAGGTGACGGGCCTGGCCTTTGACCAGCATGACGCGCTGGCCTTGCAGGCGCTGGAGATGTTTTGCGGGTTTCTGGGCAGTGTCGCCGGCGACCTGGCACTCACCTTGGGCGCCAAGGGCGGCGTGTACCTGGGCGGCGGCATCGTGCCACGCCTGGGAACCTGGTTCGACCAGTCGAGCTTTCGCGCGCGCTTTGAAGCCAAGGGGCGCTTCAAGGCCTACCTGGCTTCCATTCCCTGCTGGGTGGTGGACCCCGGTGGCGCGCCGGCGCTGTATGGCGCGGCATGCGCACTCGACAGTGGCCGGCCGTCGGCCTAAGCCGGCGGCCGGCGGCTCAAACTTCCTCGCTCCAGCAATGGCCTTCGCGTGCAATCATGGCGCTGGCGGCGCTTGGGCCCCAGCTGCCCGCGGTATAGGGCCTCGGGCCCGTGGGGTCGTTGCGCCAGTGCTGCAGGATGGGTTCGACCCAACGCCAGGCTTCCTCCTGCTCGTCGCTGCGCACGAACAGGTTCAAGCGCCCGGCGATCACGTCGAGCAGCAGGCGCTCGTAGGCGCCGACGCGCTCGGTGCCAAAGCGCTGGTCGAAGTCCAGGTCCAGGCTGACCTGCGAGAGCGCCGGCTCCGCCTGGTGCTGGCTGGCGCTTTGCGACAGCAACTGCAGTTCCAGCCCATCCTTGGGCTGCAGGTTGATGACCAGCCGGTTCGCCGCACCGCTGGGCGTGCGAAAGATGGGGTGCGGCACCGGCCGGAAATTGATGGCGATGTGCGCGTCGCGCCCTGCCAGGCGCTTGCCGGTGCGGATGTAGAACGGCACGCCGGCCCAGCGCCAGTTGGCGATCTCGGTGCGCAGCGCGACAAAGGTTTCGGTGGTGCTGGTGGGCGCAACGCCCGCTTCTTCCAGGTAGCCATTCACCGCACGGCCATTTACCGTGCCGGCCGTGTAGCGCCCGCGCACCACATGCCGCGCCAGTGTCTCGGGCGTCCACGGTTTGAGCGACTGCAGCACCTTGAGCTTTTCGTCACGGATGGCGCTGGCGCTGGCGTTGATCGGCGGCTCCATGCCAATGGCGCAGAGCAGTTGCAGGGCGTGGTTTTGCACCATGTCGCGCAGCGCGCCGGTCTGGTCGTAGAAGGCGCCGCGCGTCTCCACGCCCAGGTCTTCGGCAATCGTGATCTGGATGTTGGCGATGGTCTCGCGCCGCCACAGTGGCTCGAACAGGCTGTTGCCAAAGCGCAGCGCAAACAGGTTCTGCACCGAGGGCTTGCCCAGGTAGTGGTCGATGCGAAAGATCTGGTCTTCCTTGAGCACTGTGCGCAGCAGCGCGTTGATGGCGCGGTTGGACTGCAAATCGTGGCCCAGGGGCTTCTCCAGCACGATGCGCGTGGTGGGGCCGTTGAGGCCCGCCGCGCCAATCTGCTCGGCCACCGAGGTGAACAGCGCGGGAGCGGTGGCCAGGTACATCACCAGCGAGTCGGCATGGCGCTCGTTCACCATGGCGGCCAAGCGTGCGTAGTCGGCGGGCTGCGACAGGTCCATGCGCAGGTAGTGCAGCATGGCGCCAAACTGCGTGAACTCTTCGGCGGTGGGCCGCTTGGCCAGTTCGACCCGGCCGGCACGCTCGGCCATCAGCTCGCGGTACTGCGCATCGCTCAGGTCGTCGCGTGCCACGCCGATGATGCGGCCACCCGGCGGCAGGGTCCCATGGCGAAAAGCCTGGAACAGCGCGGGCATGAGCTTGCGCCACGCCAGGTCGCCGGTTCCACCAAACAGCACCAGATCGAAACTCATGAACACTCTCCGTATGGGTTTGCCAGAAATTGTAATCAAGTTACATTGTTATTGGCTAAATTGGGACAATATTTTCTAGAAACTTAGAAAAAAACATGTAATTTTGTTACCATATCGCCTGAATTTCGCCGTAACCCCTTCCCTAAGATCGCAAGGAGCCAAGCGTGCCACGCTGTGACCAAACCCTGGAGTGGCGGCAACTGCAAGCGCACTGCCGCGACCAGGGCCGCACGCTCGATCTGCGCGAAGCCTTTGCCCACGATGCCGGACGCTTCGGGCATTTCAGCCAGCAGGCGCCGGAGGTCTTTGCCGATCTGTCGAAAAACCTCTGGAGCCGCGAGACCGAAGCGCTGCTGCTGCAACTGGCCGCCGCCTGCGATGTCGAGGGCCAGCGCGACGCCATGCTGCGCGGCGACCCCATCAACACGACCGAGCAGCGCGCGGTGCTGCACACGCTGCTGCGCCGGCCCGCCGGCCTCGCCTTGCCCGGTGACCGCCCTGAGATCGCCGGTCTGCTGGCGCAGGTGCACGGTACGCTGGAGGCCATGCTGGCGTACGCCGAGCAACTGCGCGCCGACAGCCGCATTACCGATGTGGTCAACATCGGCATTGGCGGCTCTGATCTGGGGCCGGCGATGGCGGTGCGCGCGCTGGCGGCGTACCGCATGGCGGGCAAGCGCTTTCATTTCGTCTCGAATGTCGATGGCCATGAGCTCGATGCCGTGCTGCAAGCCGTGCAGCCGCAGAGCACGGTGTTTCTCATTGCCTCCAAGACTTTCACCACCACCGAGACCATGGCCAACGCGCACTCTGCGCTGGCCTGGTTTGCCGCGCAGGGGGGGCGCGACGTGGGCCGGCATTTCATTGGCCTGACCGCCAACACCCAAGCGGCGGCGGCGCTGGGCATCAGCACCTGTTTTGGTTTCTGGGACTGGGTGGGCGGCCGGTATTCGCTGTGGTCGGCCATTGGCCTGGCGCTGGCCATTGCCGTGGGAGCGGAGCATTTCCGTGCCTTTCTGGCGGGTGCGCACGCCATGGACGAACACTTCCGCACCGCGCCCGCCGCCAGCAACCTGCCGCTGCGCCTGGGGCTGCTCGATGTCTGGTACCGCAATTTTCTCGGGTTCACCAGCCGCTGCATCGCCCCCTACCACGCGGCGCTGGCCCGGCTGCCGGCCTATTTGCAGCAGCTTGAGATGGAGAGCAACGGCAAGCGGGTGGACAAAAGTGGCGCGCCGGTCGCAGGCGGCACGGCACCCGTGCTGTGGGGCGAGCCCGGCACCAATGGGCAGCATGCATTTTTTCAAATGCTGCACCAGGGAACGGACGTCATCCCGCTGGAAATCGTTGCCGTGCACCAGGCGGCCCATGCCTTGCCCGGGCACCAGGACCAACTCCTGGCCAATGCGCTGGCGCAGGCGCAGGCACTGATGCTCGGGCGCGAGCGCGGCGACGGCCACCGCGATTTTCCGGGCAACCGGCCCAGCACCTTCTTGCTGCTCGACGCGCTCACCCCGCGCGCGCTGGGGGCCCTGCTGGCCTTGCAGGAACACCGCGTGTTGGTGAGCGGCAGCCTTTGGGGCATCAACAGCTTCGATCAGTGGGGCGTCGAACTGGGCAAGGTACTGGCGCTGGACCTTGCCGCCCGTCTGGCCAGCGGCACTACCGCCGGGCTGGATGGCTCGACCGCCGGGCTGCTGCGGCGCTTGCGTACCCCTGCGTAGCACGGCATGGAGACGCTTGGCATGGCGGTGTCCCGCCCCGACTTCCGCTCCAGCGGTTTCCTGCTGGCGCACATGCGCCAGACCATGGCGTTCTACGAGCCCGTGGCCTCCGACCCGAGCGGCGGCATGTACCATTTTTTTCTCGACGATGGCACGGTCTACGACACCCGCACGCGCCACCTGGTGAGCGCTGCGCGCTTCGTCGTGACGCACGCCATGCTGTACCAGACCACGCGTGAGCAGCGCTATCAGGCGGGCATGCTGCACGCGCTCTATTTTTTGCGCAGCGCGTTTCTGGACCCGTCCAGCGGAGGCTACGCCTGGCAGATCGACTGGCACGCGGGGCGGTCCACGGTGCTCGACCCCACCCGGCACTGCTATGGCATGGCGTTTGTCATGCTGGCCTACGCCTGGGCGCTGCGGGCCGGGGTGGCCGAAGCACGTGCCTGGCTGGCCGAGGCGTTTGACACCGCCGAGGCACATTTCTGGTTGCCAGAAGCAGGGCTGTATGCCGACGAAGCGGCGCCCGATTGGACGCTTTCAAACTACCGGGGCCAGAACGCCAACATGCACGCCTGCGAGGCGATGCTTGCGGCGTTTCGCGCCAGCGGCGAGGCGCGCTACCTGGTGCGCGCCGAGCAACTCGCCCAAGGCATTTGCCTGCGCCAGGGTGCGTTGGCACAAGGTTGGCAGGGCTGGATCTGGGAGCATTTTCACGCCGACTGGTCGATTGACTGGGGCTATAACCGGCACGACAAGGGCAACATCTTTCGCCCCTGGGGGTTTCAGATCGGCCACCAGACCGAGTGGGCCAAGCTGTTGCTGCAGCTCGACGCCCTGGCGCCGGCCCCCTGGCATCGGCCTTGCGCGCAGTTCCTGTTCAGCGCAGCGCTGGACAAAGGCTGGGACGCTGTCCACGGCGGCATCGTCTATGGCATGGCGCCGGATGGCAGCGTCTGCGATGGCCACAAATACCACTGGGTGCAGGCCGAGAGCCTGGCCGCCGCCGCGATGCTGGCGATCGCCACCGGCGATGCGCAGTATTGGCAGTGGTACGACCGACTCTGGGACTATTGCTGGGAGCATTTTGTGGACCATGGGCACGGGGGCTGGTTTCGCCTCCTGGACCAGGCCAACCGAAACCACACGCGCGAAAAGAGCAATGCCGGCAAGGTCGATTACCACAACATTGGCGCGTGCCACGACGTGTTCCAGGCGCTTGCAGGCGAATGAAGAAGGCCGCAGCGCGAGCAACGACACGACACGGCAAAGCCAGTCAATCACCACGAATTTGTAATGAACCCACCTGCGCACCACAAGCCATGCACCACCAAGCTGCTTTTGCTGCGCCGGATAGGGGTCGCTGATGGAGCCCACCATGCATGAAACCGTAGAGCGCGTGACCGCACGCATCGTCCAGCGCAGCGCCGAAACGCGCGCTGCCTACCTCGCCCATGTCGACGCCATGATCGCGCGCAGGCCGCCACAGGACCGCATGGGCTGCGCCAACCTGGCGCATGCCTACGCCGCGCTGCCCGGTGCCGACAAGCTCAAGGTGGCGGTGGAGAAGGCGCCCAACATCGGCATCGTCACTGCCTACAACGACATGCTCTCGGCCCACCAGCCCTACCAGGGCTTCCCGGCGGTGCTGCGCGACGAGGCAAAGCGCCTGGGCGCCACGGTGCAGGTGGCGGGCGGCGTGCCGGCCATGTGCGACGGCATTACCCAGGGCACGGCCGGCATGGAGCTCTCCCTGTTCTCGCGCGATGCCATCGCCATGTCTACCGCCATTGCCTTGTCGCACGACGTGTTTGATGGCGCCTTGCTGCTGGGCATTTGCGACAAGATCGTGCCCGGCCTGTTGATTGGTGCGCTGCACTACGGCCACCTGCCCTGCGTGTTCGTGCCCGCCGGCCCGATGGGCACGGGAATCTCCAACAAAACCAAATCCAAGGTGCGGGAGGACTACGCCCAGGGCAAGGTGGGCCGCCCGGAACTGCTGGCGTCCGAGCAGGCCGCGTACCACAGCCCCGGCACCTGCACCTTCTACGGCACGGCCAACAGCAACCAGATGCTGCTCGAAGCCATGGGCCTGCATGTACCGAACGCCGCTTTTGCCCACCCGGCCAGCGCCGAGCGCGAGCAGTTCACGCGCGATGCCCTGGCCACCGTGCTGAACATCGGTAAGCGCGGCGCGCGCTTCACACCCATCGGCTACCTGGTGGACGAACGCTGCATCGTCAACGCCATGGTGGCTTTGCTGGCCACGGGCGGCTCGACCAACCACCTGATCCACTGGGTGGCGGTGGCGCGCAGCGCGGGGATTTTCATTGACTGGACCGACTTTGACGATCTGTCTGCGGTAGTCCCGCTGCTGGCGCGCGTCTATCCCAATGGCGATGCCGACGTGAACCAGTTCCAGGCGGCCGGTGGCCCGCCCTGGATCCTGCGCGAGCTGCTGGATGCCGGGTTGATGCACGCGGACGTGCTCAGCGTGAATGCCGGTGGCATCCGCGCCGGTGCGAAGGCCGCACCGGCGGTCTCGGGCGACGAAGGCGTGGTGCGCACGGCGGCGGCGCCGTTCTCTCCCACCGGCGGGCTGCGCCTGCTGCAAGGGCGGCTGGGCCGCGCCGTCATCAAGGTGTCTGCCGTGCCGGATGACCGGCATGTGGTCGAGGCGCCAGCGCGTGTCTTCGATTCGCAGGAGGCCTTGCTCGCCGCGTTTGATGCGGGCCAACTGCAAGGCGACCTGGTGGCGGTGGTGCGCTTCCAGGGCCCCCGCGCCAACGGCATGCCCGAACTGCACAAGCTCACGCCGCCGCTGGCCGTGCTGCAAAACAAGGGCCTGCGCGTGGCGCTGGTGACCGACGGACGCATGAGCGGCGCTTCGGGCAAGGTGCCCGCTGCCATCCATGTCACGCCCGAAGCGCTGGGCGGTGGGCCGCTGGCGCGGGTGCAGGATGGCGACATTCTTCGAGTGGACGCCGATGCCGGCACGCTCGACGTGCTGGTGAGCGCAGAAGAATGGGATGCGCGTGCGCCCGCACAGAGTAGCGCCCCGCCCGCGCACACCTTCGGACGCGATCTTTTCCACAACTTCCGGCAGAACGCTGCCGGTGCCGAACAAGGAGCCTGCACATGGCTTTGAAGACACAGGATTTGCCCGGTTTCGGGCCTGTCATTCCCGTCATCGTGATCGAGCGCGAGGCCGACGCGCTGCCGCTGGCGCGCGCGCTGCTCGCTGGCGGCGTGCGGGTGCTGGAAATCACCCTGCGTACGAGCGCCGCCCTGCCGGCCATCGCAGCGATCGCGCGGGCCTTGCCCGACGCCATCGTCGGCGCGGGCACGGTGCTGAACGCCGAGGATGCGCGGCGTGCCAAAGAAGCAGGCGCGGTGTTTGCCGTGAGCCCCGGCTACACCCACGCCGTGGGCGCGGCCTGCCGCGCACTCGCCTTGCCGCTGCTGCCCGGCGTGGCGACCTCGGGTGAGATCATGGCCGCCCTGGCGGACGGCTACGACTTCCTCAAGCTGTTCCCGGCGCAGGCCGTGGGGGGTGTCGGTTTGCTCAAGGCCTGGGCCAGCCCGTTTGGCGCCGTCGGCTTCTGCCCTACGGGCGGTATCACAGCGCAGTTGGCGGGTGACTACCTCGCGCTGCCCAATGTGCGCTGCGTCGGCGGCTCGTGGCTGACGCCGCCCGATGCCGTGCGCGCAGGCGACTGGACGCGTATCACGGAACTGGCGCAGGCCACGCACACGGCGCGTGAAAAATAAGTGAGATCGGCCGCTAACGCTTATCTGGTAAGCGCTAGCAGCTATTCTTTAGATAGTAAAAGTTTGCCCCCTGTGTGATCCTGAGCGGTCAAGGGGCGCAGGCTGTCACTTGGTGGGCACCCCTCAAAATACGGTGGGGCGCCACTTCAGCAATCGCGTTTCCAGCCGGGTGAGCAGGAAGTCGGCCACCAGGGCGACCACGGCGAGCACGATCATCGCGGCGAACACGCCGCTGGCGTTGAAGGCGCCCTGCGCGGTGGAAATCAACAGCCCCATGCCCTGCTTGGCGCCGAGGAACTCGCCCACCACCGCACCCACCAGGGCAAAGCCAAAGCTCACGTGCAGGCTGGCCAGAATCCAGGACATCGCCGAGGGGATGACGACCGAGGTGGTCAGCTGGCGGGGCGAGGCACCCAGGATGCGCGCGTTGGCGATCAGGTACTTGTCGGCCTCACGCACGCCCTGGAAGGCATTGCCGAACACGACAAAAAACACCATCACCACGGCGAGCGCCACCTTGGACGCCATGCCCAGCCCCAGCGCGATCACAAAGACCGAGCCCAGCACCACGCGCGGCACCGAGTTGGCGATCTGGATGTACAGGCTGAAGATGTCCGACAGCAGCTTGTTGCGCCCCAGCAGGATGCCGGCAATGATCCCGCTGACGCCGCCGATCAGGAAGCCGAGTATGGTTTCCTCCAGCGTGACGGCCACCTGCATCCAGAGCGATCCCTGCGAGGTACCGTTGCGAATCCAGTCCACGATCTGCGCCCAGATCAGCGATGGCTGCGAGTAGAAGAAGGGGTCGATCCACTTGCGGTTGGCGGCCAGCTCCCAGCCGCCGAGCACGGTGACCAGCACCGCGATGCGCAGGCCGATGATGACAAAACGGTGCCGGCGGATGGCGGCCTGTGCGAGCGTGGATTCGCGCGCCAGCGCTTCGTCGCTGAGCGAGGTGGGCAGCGCGGCTTTGCCCGGCGTCACGCTGTGGGTGGCAATGGCACTCATGGGTAGTCTCTTTGTTGGAGTAAGCAAGGGCGGAGGGGGATCAATGGATCACCACTTCTTCACGCAAATCGGCCCAGATGTGTTTCGACAGCTCGATGAAGTGCGGGTCGTAGCGCACCTCGGACATCACGCGCGGACGCGGCAGGTCGATTTCGTACACGCGCTTGAGCGTGGCCGGGCGCGCCGACAGCACGAACACGCGGTCGGCCAGCGCGATGGCTTCCTCCAGGTCGTGCGTGACGAAGACCACCGAGCCGCCCGTGCCCGACCACAGCTGCAGCAGCTCGTCCTGCATCAGCGTGCGCGTCTGCATGTCGAGGGCCGAGAAGGGCTCGTCCATCAGCAGGATCTCGGGGGTGTTGATGAAGGTCTGCGCCAGCGCCACGCGCTTGCGCATGCCGCCAGAGAGCTGGTGCGGGTAATGGTCGCCGAAGGTGTCGAGGCCGACGCGCGCAATCCAGTCGTCGGCCAGCGCATACGCCTGTGGTTTGGGCATGCCGCGAAACAGCGGGCCGGCCGCCACGTTGTCCCTGACGCTGCGCCAGGGAAACACGGCGTCGGCCTGAAACACGAACCCGATGCGCGGGTCGATGCCCTGCACCGGCTGCCCCATGATCGCCACCTCGCCCACGGTGGGCCGCAGCAAGCCGGTGATCATGTTCAGCGTGGTCGACTTGCCGCAGCCCGTAGGGCCGACGATGGCGACGAACTCGCCACGCGCCACCGACATGCTGAAGTTGCGCAGCGCCACCGTGGCGTTGCCGTCTGCGGAGATGAAGCGCAGCGAGACATCGCGGAATTCGATGGACGGGGTATTGCCTGCGCTGGCTGGCTGTTCATTCTTCATGGGCATCTTGATGGCAAGGGTTATTTGGCGTCCAGATACGCGTTGGTGTAGGTCTTGGACAGATTGATGTTCGCGCTCTTGACCTGTGGCTTGTAGGTGGCGAGCACCTTGAGCACGGTTTCCGGGCCACCCGCGGGCATGCGCCCGTCGGTGGTGAACATGGGCAGCGAAGCTTTCAGGGCGGTCACGTACAGGGCCTTGTCGTTGCCGTAGAAGTCGCGCGGCACCAGATCGGCAATCTCCTCGGCCGTGTGGGTGTGGATATAGACCATGGTGCGCGCGAACGCCTTCGCCAGCTTCGAGGCCTCGTCCTTGTGCGATTCGGCCCAGCTGTTTTGCACGTACAGGCTCGCTGCCGGGTACAAGCCCCCCAGCGCCTCCTGGGTGGTGGATTCGGTTCGCAGGTCCACCAGCACCTGGGCGTCACCCGTCTTGAGCAATTGCGAGACGGTGGGCTCCGTGGTCATGCCGGCCTGGATGCGGTCTTGCTGGATCGCGGCGATGAAGGTGTTGCCGGCGCCGACCGGCAGCAGGGAAATATCTGCCGAGGCAACCCCTTTGCGGCCGGCGAGGTAGCGGGTCAGGAAATCGGTGGACGAGCCCAGCCCGGTCACGCCCAGCGTCTTGCCTTTCGCGTCGGCCATGGATTTGAAGGTCGCAGCAGCCTTGGTGGACACCACTTCCACTTCACCGGGAACCTTGCACAACACTGCAATGGCCTCGATCTCCTTGCCCTTGCTCTGCAAGTCGATGGCGTGGTCGTAAAAGCCCACCACGCCTTGCACGGCACCGGCGATCAACTGGTTCTCCGCGTTCACGCCGGCGGGCGCCGACTGCAGACTCACATCCAGGCCGGCATCCTTGAAGTAGCCCAGTTTCTCGGTCAGCATGGCCGGCAGGTAAATGATCTTGTTGATACCGCCCACCATGATGGTGAGGGGCGCATCGGCGGCCTGGGCAAAGGGGGCGGCAGCGGCCAGGGCAGTGCACAAGGCGCTGGCGATCAGGGTGCGGCGTGAGGGATGCATGGTGGTTCGTCTCCAGAGTTTTGCGAAGGGCTGCGAGCGCTGGTGCCGCAGGGTTCCACCAGTCTAAAAAGTGCCATCCTTCAGACAGCTTTCGGTCGGTGGCGAAATCACTCATGGTTATCCCTAGGCTCGCTGTATTGCCGGCCGGGCACGCTCTGCTGCGGTTTGTGGAATGATTTGGCCCCCACCCATGAAGCTGCTGCTCATCGAAGACGACCCACAACTGGCCCACTGGCTGGCCAGCCTGCTGCGCGAGCAGGGGTTTGTGGTCGACCACATGCAGGACGGCGACGCCGCCGACCGGCAGCTGCAGCAGGCGCGCTACGACGTGGTGCTGCTGGACTTGAATATCCCGCGCCTGTCCGGCAAAGGCGTGCTGCGCCGCCTGCGGGAGCGGCGCGACGAGGTGCCGGTGCTGATCCTCACCGCCGCCGCCTCGCTCGACCAGAAGGTGCTGTGCCTGGAGATCGGCGCGGACGACTACATGGTCAAGCCGATCGAGAGCCGCGAGCTGGTGGCCCGCATCAAGGCGCTGGTGCGCCGCCAGGTGCCGGGCAAGGCCAACGAGATGAGTTGCGGCGACCTGCACTACGACCTGCGCACGCGCGCGTTCGTGCTGGACGGGCGCGAACTGGCGCTGCCACCGCGCGAACGCACGCTGCTGGAGGCGCTGATGCTCAAGGCCGGCAGCACGGTGCCCAAGCAGACGCTGATCGACGGCTTGTTCGACCTGGACGACGAACCCAGCGCCGATGCGGTGGAGCTGTATGTGCACCGCTTGCGGAAAAAGCTCGAAGCCAGCCAGGCCACCATCATCACCCTGCGCGGCGTGGGTTACCTGCTGCGCACCCGCGACGATGGCTAGCCTGCGCCTGCGCCTGGTGGCGTGGCTGCTGCTGCCGTTGTCGGTGTTTGTCGCCGTGTGCGGATTTCTGAGCTGGCGCAATGCCGCCGAGGTGGCCGATTACGTGCAGGACCACGATCTGCTCGCCTCGGCCAAGGTGCTGTCGGACCGGCTGATCTGGGAGGGCGACGACGTGCAGGCCAGCGTGCCGCCAGCGGCGCTGAGCCTGTTCGTGTCGCCGGCGCATGACCGTGTCTATCTCAGTGTGACGGATGCCAGCGGCCGTCTGCTGGCGGGCCTGCCGGGGTTTCCCCTGCCGCAGCCGCGCCGGCTGGTGGGCACAGATCGCGCGCAGTGGTACGACGCCACGTTCGAAGGCCGGCCCGTGCGCGCCGTGATCACGCAACGCGCCATGTACGACGTGGCCGGCGCGCGCGACATCACGATTGCGGTCGGCAAGACCACCGCCAGCCGCGACCAGATGGTGCGCACCTTGTGGCAGCCGTCCATGGAGTACCTGCTGATCGCGCTGGTGCTGGCCTTGGTGCTGACGACGCTGGCGCTGACCTGGGAGCTGCGCCCCGTGGTGCGGTTGAGCCGCCAGCTCGCCCAGCGCGACCCGCTGCACCTGGACTTCGTCGTGGATGCGCATGCCCTGCACACCGAGTTGCGGCCGGTGGCCGAGACCATCAACCGTTTTGTGCGCCAGCTCAAGATGCACTCGGAGGCGCAGCGGCGCTTCATTGCCGACGCAGCGCACCAATTGCGCACGCCGCTGGCGCTACAGGCCTCGCAGATCGAGTTTGCGCGCTACACCCGCCAGCACCGGCAGAACTGGGAGACGCGCCGCGCCGATATGGACGCGATGTGGCGGGCCCTGCAAACCAGCAACCGCCGCCTGATCGACGTGACCAACAAGCTGCTGCTGCTGGCGCAGGCCGAGCATGGCGATGCGCACACCCGGCTGGAGCCGACCGACCTTGCCGCGGTGGCGCTGCGCTGCGTGGAGCAGCTCGCGGCGCTGGCGGACCGCCGCCAGATCGACCTGGGCCTGGACGCGCCACAGGCCGCCGGTGCCGCAACGGTGCTCGCGCAACCCGCGCTGCTCGATGCCTTGGTGAGCAACCTGCTGGACAACGCGCTGCGCTACACCCAGGAGGGCGGCCGTGTGACGCTCGGTGTGCACGTGGCCGCCGCGGGCGTCGCGCTGACGGTGGAAGACAACGGGCCGGGCATCCCGGCTGAAGCGCTGGAGCATGTGTTCGAGCGCTTTTACCGCGTCTCGCAGGGCACCGAGGGGACCGGACTGGGGCTTGCGATCGTGCAGGAGATTGCGCGCGCATTCGGCGCCACGGTTGGGCTCGCCGCCAACCCGCACGGATCGCACGGTGTGCTGGTGACGGTGCGCTTTCCTGCGGCTGCGCCAGCGTAGATCAGCGAGGACACCGAACCGGCGTTGCGTGGTGCGGCGCGGGTTTTGTCGGTGGGGGCCAGGCCTTCCTCTCGATCATGTCTCCATCGGTGTGGTTAGCGCCGTTGGCCACGGTCTGGCGCAGGCCGTGCACACGGGTATGTGAAAATACAAGAGAAATATGGCGATATCGCTTATCTGGTAAGCGCTAGCAGCTATATTTTTAATAGTAAATTGCGCCCGCAGGCCGCCCCGCCGCCTGCCTGCGCATGCACCTTCAGGCAGGGCATCACCAGGCCACCTGGACCCGCAAGCCGCCCAGTGCCGGGCTGCGATCCACCTGCAAGCCCAGGCCGTGCAGGCGCGCGATGCGCTGCACGATGGACCAGCCCAGGCCGCTGCCGCTCTGGCCCGTGCCCAGCACGCGGTAAAAGCGCTCTCCGAGCCGCGCCATTTCGCTCTTCGTGAGGCCCGGGCCGCTGTCTTCCACGCACAGGGACGCCGGGCTTGCGGCACTCGCAGGCGTGAGCCGCAGGTGCACCGATGCGCCCTGGGGGCTGTAGCGCAGCGCGTTGTCCAGCAGGTTGCGCAGCAGCACCTGGGCCAGCACTTCGGGCACTGGCATGGGCACGGGGCCATCCGCCTTCAACAGCACCTGCTGGCCGCGTGCCTGGGCCACAGATTGCAGATCTGCCACCACCGTGTGCGCCACGCGCTCCAGATCCGTGGGTGCTGCATCGGGGGTGGGCGTCTCGGCGTCGAGCCGGGCGAGTTGCAAGAGCTGCTCCACCAGGCGCGTGGCACGGTCGCAGCCCTGCACGGTGGCGTCCAGTGCCGCTGCGCGCTCGGCGCTCTGCGTGGCGCCCTGGGCCACCTGGGCCTGCATGCGGATGCCGGCAATGGGCGTGCGCAGCTCGTGCGCGGCGTCCGCCGTGAACTGCCGTTCGGCGACCAGCAGCTCGGCCATGCGCGAGAACAAGCCGTTGAGCGCACCCACCAGCGGCAGCACCTCGGGCGGCACGCCGGCCGTGGGCAGGGGCGCGAGCGACTGCGGCTGGCGCACCGACACGGCCGCGCCCAACTGGCGCAGCGGGCGCACCAGGCCGCGCACCACCCACCAGATGCCCAGTGCCAGCAGGGGCAGCGCCAAGGCCATGGGCTTGAGCATGCCGAGCACGCTGGCCCGCACGATGTCCTGGCGCGCCGACTGCTGTTCGCCGACAAGAATGTCCACATCGCCCTCGCGCCCCTGGGTGACGAACACGCGCCAGGACTTGCCCGCTGCCTGGCTGTCGGCAAAGCCGCGCCCCCGTTGGTGGGTGAGGGGTTCGGTGGGCGCGTTCTTCGAGCGGGCCAGCAACTGGCCCGCATGCCAGAGCTGGAACACCACCTGGTGCTGGTGCTTGTCGAGGTCGGGCGCTTCATTCAACTGGTCTTCGTTCAATTCGTCGAGTGGCTGCAGGCGCAGCAGTGCGGCGGTCTGCGCCAGGTGCGCGTCGAGCAGGTCGCCCACTTCGTCCTGGGCCTTGTGCCAGGTCAGGGCGGCAGCGGCCGTCCAGGCCAGCAGCACCAGGCCGAGCACGGCCAGCAGCAGCCGCGATTGCAGTGAGCGCGGGGGGCGGTTAGCCATCGCTTTCAGGGCGTGCGCCGGGGCTGGTGCGGGCGATCCGGTAGCCCACGCCGCGCACGGTCTCGATCAGCGTGGCGCCCAGCTTGCGCCGCAGGTGATAGATGTGCACCTCCACCGCGTTGCTGTTGATCTCGCTGCCCCACTGGTACAGGCGCTGCTCCAGCTGCTCGCGCGAGAGCACGCGCCCGGCGTTGAGCAGCAAGGCGTGCAGCAGCTTGTATTCGCGGTTGGACAGTTCCACCGGCTGGCCGCCCAGCAGCACCTGGTGCGCGGCCGGGTTGAGTGTGACACGGCCCACCGTCAGCAGCGCATCGCTCTGGCCATGGGCGCGGCGCACCAAGGCGCGCAGGCGGGCGGCCAGCTCGTGCAGATCGACGGGTTTGACGAGGTAGTCGTCGGCCCCCGCATCCAACCCGGCAATGCGCGCGGGCACCGCGTCGCGGGCGGTGAGCACCAGCACCGGCGTGGTGTTGCGGCGTGCGCGCGCGCCCTGCAATACGTCCATGCCGTCCTGGCGCGGCAGACCCAGGTCGAGCACGCAGGCCTGGTAGGCGCCAGTGGCCAGTTCGCGCTCTGCCGCCACGCCGTCGCGCACCCAGTCCACCGCAAAGCCGTGCTGTGCCAGGCCGGCGCGGATGCCCGAACCCAGCAGTTCGTCGTCTTCGGCCAGCAGGATGCGCATGGGTGGGTTGGTCAGTCGTCGTGGTCGTAGCGGTGATTCTCGCTCCCGTGCTGCTGCGGCGGCGCTTGGGGCGCCGTCTGCCACTGCCAGGCCCAGAAGCCGAGGACGCAGGCCAGCACCAGGGCGGCGAGAAAGCCGTGGTTGTTCTTGGCGATGTCCGGCCCCGTGCCGGGCACCCGCCCGGTCAGCATGGGCAGCGCCTGGTTCTTGCGGCGCAGCAGGCTGAGCAATGCGATCAGGCCGATGTGCGCCAGCACCACTGCCAGCAGGGCATTGCCGAAAAATTCGTGCACCTCCTCCAGCCATTCACCGCCCCATTCGCCCCACACGGCGTAGCCGCTGAGCGTGAGCGGCAGCACCAAGGCCAGGATCAGCGCCACGGCCAGCGCCATCAGCAGGTGCTGCGCCGGCCTCCAGGTGGCTTGCAGGGCGCTGGGCGAACGCACGGCAGCCACGTTGTGAAGCCATTTGGGCAGGCCGCGCAATTTGCCCCACAGCACCGACAGCCGCACCGGGCGTGGCCCGACCAGGCCCCACAGAAGGCGCGCCACCACCAGGGCGGCCAAGGTGTAGCCCAAGATGACGTGCACCAGCCGCCAGCGCTCGCCGTCGGCCGTGAGGTAGGCGGTGGTGAAGGTGAACGCCATGAGCCAGTGCAGCATGCGCGTGGTGGCGTCCACCACGCGGCGGCTGGGCGCGGGAGCCGGCGTTGCGGTGGCAGGGGAAAGGGTATTGCTTGTCATGGAAGGGCTCACTTCGGAATGCGGACGCGGTCGTCGTCAAAGTCACCCCGGTCCGCGCGCGTGTGGCAGGCCATGCAGTTGGCGCGGCTGCCGACAGCGGCGCGCTGCCACACGGCGGCGTCCAGCTCGCGGTGCTTGCGCTCGAACCACGCCGAGCGGGTGATGCGGTCTTGCGGGGGCTGTTCGCGCACGCGCTTGTAGGTGCTGGCGTTCGCCTCCAGCCAGGTGCCGATCTGGCGCACCAGGGCCGGGTCGAGCGAGGCGTCGCTGCCGTAGTGCTGGTCCAGCCCGCTCAGCATCCGCGTCCACGAAGCGGCGGGCAGCATGCCCGGCGGGTAGGCCATGTGGCAGGCGGCGCATTCCTGGCGGTAGGCCGGCAGCATGCTGTCGGCGGGCATGGCGCGGCTGTCGGCCAGCGCGGTGGAAGCGGCGCCGGCCAGCGCCAGCAGGACGGCGGCAGGGCGCAGCAGCGGGGTGAACGCGCTCATGGCTTGTCCTTGGGGTGGAACTGAAGCAGCCAGGCCAGCACGTCGGCCTTCTCGGCGGCCGTGCACTCGCGGTTGGCCACGTCCTTGCAGTTGCGACGGAACCATTTGTCCACTTTGGCGGTGTCGGTGAAGCGCTCGGGATTGAACATGGGCGCGAATGGGGCAATCGTCTTGCCGGTGGAAGCGTGGCGCATGGCCGTGGTCGGCGGGTTGCCGTGGCACGAGGCACACGACCACTCGCCGCCGTGGCGGCTGGTGAAGAACACGCGTCCACGCTCGGCGCTGACAGGGGCGCCGGAGGCATCGCTCCAGCGCTGCATCTGCAGGGCGGCGGTGGTGTCGGCGGCGTGCGCCAGGGACAGGGTGCAGGCCAGCGCCAGCAGCGCGGCCCGGGCGGGCGGGAGAAAACGGTGTGAGAAATGCATGCCGCCATGGTGCGAGGCGGGCCTGAAGAATGGCTTAACGCGGGATGCGCCCCGCGTTGTGGCGAATGGCAGAAAAAATTAGAGAAAATTGGCTGTAGCGCTTATCTGTAAAGCGCTTATAGCTATCAAAATAAAAGCAAAAAGAGAAGCGAACTGCCTCTGAGATCGGCAAGCGGAGTCGATGAGAAGCGGGGCGATACGGGCGCGGAAGGCCCTATCATGGCGCGGGGCAATCGCCCAGAAATCCAACCACAAACTGCTCACGGTCACAGGCATTGGCTACCTGGTGCTGCTGTATTGGTTCGTCCAGCCCGGTGAAGCACAGGCCAATGGCTACGGCGAAGGGTCGGTCGCCTGAACGAAAAAACCCGCAGGCCCTAAGACCTGCGGGTTTTGTGCAGCGCTGAGGCGGAGCCAGCCCCGCCCCTGGGCCATTACATGCCCATGCCGCCCATGCCGCCCATGCCACCCATGTCGGGCATGCCGCCGCCAGCGGCAGCTTCGTCCTTCGGCGCTTCGGCCACCATGCACTCGGTGGTCAGCATCAGTGCGGACACCGAAGCGGCGTTCTGCAGTGCGGTGCGCGTGACTTTCGTTGGGTCCAGAATGCCCATCTCGATCATGTCGCCATAGGTGTCGTTGGCAGCGTTGAAGCCGTAGTTGCCCTTGCCACCCAGCACGGCGTTGACCACCACGCTCGGCTCGCCGCCGGCGTTGGCGACGATTTCGCGCAGGGGCGCTTCAATGGCCTTGAGCACCAGCTTGATACCGGCTTCCTGGTCGGCGTTGTCGCCCTTGATGGTGCCAGCCGCTTGCTTGGCACGCAGCAGCGCCACACCGCCACCGGCCACGATGCCTTCTTCCACCGCAGCGCGGGTTGCGTGCAGGGCGTCTTCGACGCGGGCCTTCTTTTCCTTCATTTCGACTTCGGTGGCAGCGCCAACCTTGATCACGGCCACACCGCCAGCGAGCTTGGCCACGCGCTCTTGCAGCTTCTCGCGGTCGTAGTCGCTGGTGGCTTCTTCGATTTGCACGCGCACTTGCTTGACGCGCGCTTCGATGTCGGCAGCCTGGCCTTCGCCGTCGATGATGATGGTGTTTTCCTTGCCCACTTCGACGCGCTTGGCCTGGCCGAGGTCGGCCAGCGTGACTTTTTCCAGCGTCAGGCCGACTTCTTCAGCGATGACCTTGCCGCCCGTCAGGATGGCGATGTCTTCCAGCATGGCCTTGCGGCGGTCGCCAAAGCCAGGGGCCTTGACAGCGACGACCTTCAGGATGCCGCGGATGGTGTTGACCACCAGCGTTGCCAGGGCTTCGCCTTCGACGTCTTCCGAGATGATCAAGAGCGGACGGCCCGACTTGGCAACTTGCTCCAGCGTGGGCAGCAGGTCGCGGATGTTGCTGATCTTCTTGTCGAACAGCAGCACGAAGGGGTTTTCCAGGATGGCGGCCTGCTTCTCGGGGTTGTTGATGAAGTAGGGCGAGAGGTAGCCGCGGTCGAACTGCATGCCTTCGACGACTTCGAGTTCGGATTCCAGCGATTTGCCGTCTTCGACGGTGATCACGCCTTCCTTGCCGACCTTGTCCATGGCATCGGCAATGATCTTGCCGATGGTTTCGTCGGCGTTGGCCGAAATGGAGCCGACCTGGGCGATTTCCTTGGAGGTGGTGGTGGCCTTGGAGGCCTTCTTCAGCTCGGCGACCAGGGCCGTGACAGCCTTGTCGATACCGCGCTTCAAGTCCATCGGGTTCATGCCGGCGGCCACGTACTTCATGCCTTCGCGCACGATGGCCTGGGCCAGCACGGTGGCGGTGGTGGTGCCGTCGCCAGCGATGTCGGAGGTCTTGGAAGCGACTTCCTTGACCATTTGCGCGCCCATGTTCTGCAGCTTGTCCTTGAGTTCGATTTCCTTGGCGACGGAGACACCGTCCTTGGTCACCGTGGGGGCGCCGAACGAGCGCTCGAGCACCACGTTGCGACCCTTGGGGCCCAGGGTGGTCTTGACCGCGTTGGCCAGAATGTTCACACCTTCGACCATGCGTGCGCGGGCTTCGCCGCCGAAAACTACGTCTTTTGCTGCCATGTTGGAGCTCCTGAATATGCGTTAAATAAGGCTCTAGCGCTTATCTATAAAGCGCTGATAGCTATTGATTCAATAGTACGAAGGTTACTTGACGACAACCGCAAACAAATCGTCTTCTTTCATCACGAGCAGCTCGTCGCCATCGACCTTGACGGTCTGGCCGCTGTACTTGCCAAACAGCACGCGGTCGCCGACCTTGACGCTCATCGCGCCCAGTTCGCCCTTGTCGTTCTTCTTGCCGGGGCCAACCGCCAGCACTTCGCCCTGGTCGGGTTTTTCGGCGGCGTTGTCGGGGATGAAGATGCCGGAGGCGGTCTTGGTTTCGGACTCGACGCGCTTGACGATCACGCGGTCAGCAAGGGGACGAAGGTTCATTGCAGTACTCCTGGTTCAAAAAATGCGCCGTGAAGGCAAAGCGCCTGGCAGGGCAGGCGCTCGGTGATATCAGTCCGTGCAGGTTGCTAGCACTCGCATTGGACGAGTGCTAATGATAAGGGCATTTGGCCTGGTTTCAAGGGTTGGCGCTGTGCGATTGCGGTGGCGGCGGCAGGGGAACGCCGCCGCACTTTCGTCGGCACACCACTGAAAACAAACTGACACATTTGCAGCGCACAGTGTGTTGCAGTGCCGCAAATACCGTCTGCGGCGATTCGATGCCCCGCCCATCCGGCGGCCTTTTCCCTTCGCACCTGACTATGTCCATCGACGCTCTTTCCTCGCCCACGCCTTCCGCTACCGGCTCCCTGGGGCGCCGCTTGGTGTCTGTCTTTCTGGCCGTCCTGGCCCTGAGCCTTGTCGGCGCGGCCATCGGGATCTGGTCGCTCTACCGCATCAACCAGTCCACCGAAGCCATGGTGCAGCGCAGCGTGGCGAACGAGCGGCTCGTGGCCGATGCTTACCGGCTGCAGGCGATCAATTCCGAGCGCTACAAGGCGGTCGCCCTGAGTTCCGAACCCGAGGTGGGTGAGATCCTGGGCGCCGACATCGCGCAGACGCAGAGGCAGTACGACACCCTCATCGCGCAGCTTGGGAAGCAGCTCAACACCGACGACGATGCCCAGCGGCTGGACCATGTGCGCAGCATGGAGGTGGGCTTTCTGCGGGCCCGCACCGAACTGGTTGCCGCGCGCGATTCGGGCCTGACTTCACGTATCAACAAGGTCTACGCCGAGCGCTTCCTGCCCTCTTCTCGGGGTCTTCTGCAGGCATTGGACGGGCTTACCCACTCGCAGCGCCAAGCGATCGATTTGGCGGCATTGCGCGTGGCGGAGCTGAGCAAGGTGGCGCGCCTGTCGCTGCTGGCCTTTGGCGGACTGGCGCTGGTGCTGGGCACGCTGCTGGCGCTGTGGCTGGTGCGCAGCATCACGCGGCCCATCGCCCTGGCCAGCGCCACGGCCGATCGCGTCGCGGGCCTGGACTTGCGCCACGACATTGTCGGCCACGCGCGCGACGAGACGGGCCACATGCTCGGATCGCTCGCCACGATGCAGGGAGCGCTGCGCACCCTGGTGCAGCAGGTCAGCGCATCCGTGCAGAGCGTTCGCATGGCGTCCGCGGAAATCGCCAACGGCAACGCGGATCTGTCCAACCGCACGGAACAGACCGCCGCCCGCCTGCAGGAGACCACCTCGTCGCTGGAGTACGTCACGCGCAAGGTGCAGGAGTCGGCCGACACAGCACAGCGCACAGAGGCCCTGGCCGTGCAAGCCGCCAGCGTCGCCCAGCAAGGCAGCGGCGTGGTCACGCGCGTGGTGTCCACCATGCAGCAGATCTCCCGCAGCTCGCAAAAGATTGCCGACATCACCGGGGTGATCGACTCGATTGCGTTCCAGACCAATCTCCTCGCGCTGAACGCAGCGATTGAGGCGGCGCATGCCGGTGAGCAGGGCCGGGGTTTTGCCGTGGTGGCCAGTGAAGTGCGCCGCCTGGCGAACCGTTCAGCGCAAGCGGCGCGCCAGATCAAGACACTTATTGCGGAATCGGTGCAGCAGGTGGACGCCGGCACCAACCTGGCGGGCGATGCCGGCCGCACCATGGAGCGGGTGGTCGCATCGATCACGCATGCGGCCGAAGCCATGGCCGAGATCAAGGCCACCAACCAGGCACAGAACCAGGACATCGCCGCCATCCACGCGACCATGTCGCATCTGGACCAGATGACGCAGCAGAACGCCGCGCTGGTGGAGCAATCCGCCGCCGCGGCCGAGAGCCTGCTCGGCCAGGCGCACGGCCTGTCGGCGCTGGTCGGCCGCTTTGTGCTGCCCAAGCCGGCAGAGCACGCGCCGGTGCGGCTGCCGCCGGCTGGGCGACCCGCGCTGCTGGTCGGCGCCGGCGCTTAGAACGCAAACAGGCTCTTATGCTGAACCAATACCGCCAAACCAACGCATGGGCGCCTGAAAACGTGATTTCGGGACCGTGGGTCAGAGATCGGTCCGCGCATCCTTCCTCTGTGGGCGGACCTGTGCCATCGGCGCCTGGGTCTCCCACCATGTCTATCGCCCGTCTGCTCGACGAGAACACGCTGCGGGCCCACTACCAGCCCATTGCCCGGCTGGACAACGGAGCGGTTGTGGCCCATGAGAGCCTGATCCGTCTGCCTGCGGGCCATGCCATACGCAACCCGGACGAACTGTTTCATGCCGCTCGAGAGCAGGGGCTGCTGGTACGCCTTGAACAAGCCTGCCTTGACGAAGGCATCCGCACCTGGAGCAGCCTTGCGGGCCGACTGCTTTTTTTGAACCTGAGCGCATTCGCCGTCGTCGAAATGGTCGATCGATTGACCGCCACTGGCGTGGCATGGGCGCTGGAAGCGGCAGGCGTGTCCCCATCCTCCCTGGTCATCGAGATCACCGAGCACGATCACGCAACGGATATCTCGCGGCTAATTAATTCGGCAACGCAGATCCGCGCCTGCGGAGTCCGATTTGCGCTGGATGACTATGGTGAGGGCCATTCAAGCCTGCGTCTCTGGGCAGAGTTGCGGCCCGACTACGTCAAGATCGACAAGTACTTCATCGCAGGGGTCGAGGCCAACCCGGTCAAAGTGCAAACCCTCCGAGGCCTGGTGCATTTGGCAGAGATTTTTGGCTCGACGCTTATCGCAGAGGGGATCGAAACGCCATCCGAACTGCGTGTCGTGCGCGATCTGGGCATCGCACTGGGTCAAGGGTATGGCCTGGGACGGCCCCAGCAGCGGCCCGCGCAGGACATTCTGCCTGCCGCGCAGGGCGTGATTGCCAGCGCTGAAATCTCCGTGCTGCCGAGCCTGGCGCGGGCTGGCGGTGGCGATGTGACGCTCGCACGCGTGACGACCTGGGTAGAGCCGCAGCATCCGGCAATCACGGTGAACGAACTGGCCGAGGTGTTCCAGACCCACGGTTCGCTCAAAGCGATCGCGTTGGTGGACAGTGGCCGCCCCGTGGGACTGGTCATTCGCCAGACGTTCAACGACAGCTACTCCAGGCCATTTTTCAAGGAATTGTTTGGCGGGCGTCCTGCCATGCAGTTCGCCAACACCAATCCCTTGGTGCTTCAAAAACATGCTGGCGTTGACGCCATGACCGACGTACTCATCTCTGCCGACCAGCGCTACCTGTCGGAAGGCTTCATCGTCACGGAAAACGGCCAATACGCGGGCCTGGGCAGTGGGCAACAGCTGGTGAGGCTTGTGACCGAGGTGCGCATCGAAGCTGCCCGGCATGCCAATCCCCTGACGTTCTTGCCTGGCAATATTCCCATCAACGAGCACATACGGCGCTTACTGAAGGCGGGGCGCCGGTTCGTGGCCTGCTACGCCGACTTGAACGATTTCAAGCCATTCAACGACCACTACGGGTATTGGCAAGGTGACGAAATGATCCGCCTGGCGGCTCGCACCTTGGTCTCGCACTGTGAGCCGCAACGAGACTTCCTGGGCCATGTGGGCGGCGACGACTTCATGATTCTTTTCCAGAGCGAGGATTGGGAGCAGCGTTGTCGGCTCATCCTTGCGTATTTCAACGAGCGCGCACGGGACCTGTTCGATGAGGAGGCTTTGCGGCGCGGCGGCATCGATGCAGAGGATAGGCACGGCGTACGGAGGTTTTTCCCGTTCACCACGCTGTCGCTTGGTGCCATCGTCATCGAGCCCGGGCATTTCGACAAACCCGATGCCGTCGCCTCTGCGGCGGCTGCGGTCAAGCACCAAGCCAAGATGGGACACGAGGGACTGGTTGTCGCGCACCGCCCAGTTGTGCGTCCACTCCCGCAAGCGCAGTCCTGGCAATAAGGCCGGGCGGGTCACAGGTCTGCCGTGCGGGATGGCGGTGCGTCTTAGAACGTGTTTACGATCTCCCAGGGGCCTCCTGCGAGATCGTAAACACGTTCTTACGTGCCCGCTTCTGCACGTGGCAGCAGGCCCAGGAAATGGTCCAGGACATGAAAATGGTCGTCGAAGAACTGCGCTTCAAGTGTCGGCAGGTCGCCCACGGGCACCCACAGCGCCTCGGCGGCATCGTCGCCGCCGTGCACTGGGGGAAGTGCCGCACCCGGGACGTCAAAAAAATGCACGTGGCTGATGGTGCGCCCGCGCTGGCTGCGCGCCGGGTGGTCGAATACGGCCACGCCCTGCAGCGCCGCAGCCAACTCGGCCGCTGTGAGGCTGCACTGCGTTTCTTCGGCCAGCTCGCGCAAGCAGCTTTGCCACAAGGTTTCAGTCACGTCGATGAACCCCCCGGGAAGTGCCAGCAGGCCCTGCCCGGGCGCGCGCGCCCGGCGCACCAGCAGCACATGGCCGCAGGCGCGCAGCAGCGCATCGACGGTGACGAACACCGGCGGGTAGGGCGCGCCCGCCCAGGCGGCGTGGCCTTGCTTCAAGGCACGCCATTCCGTTTGCAAGCGTGTGAATTCGGCCGTCGCGCGAAAACGGTCAAGAAACGCGACGGCTGCGTGCGGAACTTGCCCGGCCAGTGCGCTGGCCGACTCGCCGCCGAAATACGCGTCGCGCAACGCCGTTGCGTCGGTATCGCCCTGGCGCGGTAGCGCGCGCAGCGGCCAGGCAGGGAAGCTGCGCAGGTAGCCGCTGCTGGTGTCCTTGAAATGGCCGACGAGGCAGATCTGGTGGGGTGACGAAGCGCCGCTCTGCTGCGCCAGCAGCTCCTGCACGCCGGCCTGCACCGCACGTGCCCAGCGGGGCTCGTCGTAGTAGTCGCGCACGGGCAGCACCCGCAGCCGCGCGCGTTCGGCTTCTGGCAGCGCCTCGCGCAGCAGCGCTGCCCGCTCCTGCCAGGTGAAAGGATTGCGCGGGGAGCGTGCGGCGTGGGCCGAGCCCAGCACCACGACGACCTGGCGTGCGGCAGCCAATGCGTCGCGCAGCAGCGCCAGGTGGCCGTTGTGCACGGGCTGGAAACGTCCGATCAGGATGGCGGTGTCGTACATGCTTCAAAAAAATGAGCTGCTGGCGCTTGTGTACCAAGCGCCAGGGTGGATTTTTAATCAAATCGAGCGAGTACGGCCACCAGGATAGGCCGCCGTGCGATGCGTCCGGACATACTCACATGGGCCGCCGGGAAGGAATCTGGCGCAAACGCACACCTTCGGGCATGACTCGGGTGGCGGCCTTGTCCGGTTTTGGTCTGCGCTCACACCGCTGCGCGCTATGAGCTTCGCCCGCGCACCGACACTGCGCTCTCGCGCAGCGGGCTTACAGCCCAGCCGCAGCCCGCAGGGCTGCGGCTTTGTGGTCTTCGCTCACATTGTTGCGCAATATGAGCTTCGCCCCAAAGCCCAAGATTTGCTGCACAAATGCTGGTCTTACAGACCAGCCGCTGCACGCAGCGCTTGGGCTTTGTCGGTGCGTTGGCTTCGGCCGGGCCTTGCGGCCCTTCACATCGGCTGCGCCGATATGAGCCTGCGCCGAAAGCCAGCCAAGTTCGCTGTGCTCAGGGCCTTACAGGCCCGCTGCCGCGCGCAGCGTGGCAGCCTTGTCTTTTGGTCTGCGCTCACACCGCTGCGCGCTATGAGCTTCGCCCGCACACCGACACTGCGCTCTCGCGCAGCGGGCTTACAGCCCGGCCGCAGCCCGCAGGACTGCGGCTTTGTCGGTGCGTTGGCTTCGGCCGGGCCTTGCGGCCCTTCACATCGGCTGCGCCGATATGAGCCTGCGCCGAAAGCCAGCCAAGTTCGCTGCGCTCAGGGACTTACAGGCCCGCTGCCGCGCGCAGCGTGGCAGCCTTGTCTGTCTTTTCCCACGTGAACTGGGGTTCGTCGCGGCCGAAGTGGCCGTAGGCGGCGGTCTTTTCGTAGATGGGGCGCAGCAGGTCGAGCATCTGGATGATGCCCTTGGGGCGCAGGTCGAAATGCTCCTGCACCAGCTTGGCCAGTTGGTCGTCGGGGATCACGCCCGTGCCCTCGGTGTAGATCGTCACGTTCATCGGGTGGGCCACGCCGATCGCGTAGGCGACCTGGATCTGGCACTGGCGCGCCAGGCCAGCAGCGACGATGTTCTTGGCCACATAGCGGGCGGCGTAGGCGGCGCTGCGGTCCACTTTGGTCGGGTCTTTGCCGCTGAAGGCACCGCCGCCATGGGGGCAGGCGCCGCCGTAGGTGTCGACGATGATCTTGCGGCCCGTGAGGCCGCAGTCGCCCTGCGGACCACCGATGACAAAGCGGCCGGTGGGGTTGATGAGGTACTTGGTCTCCGCCGTGAGCCACTCGGCCGGCAGCACCGGGCGAATGATCTCTTCGCGAATCGCCTCGTAGAACTCGGGCTTCATCTTGTCGCCCAGGCTCATTTCGGGCGAATGCTGGGTCGAGAGCACCACGGTGTCGATGCTGTGCGGCTTGCCGTCACGGTAGCGCAGCGTGACCTGGCTCTTGGCGTCGGGGCGCAAAAAGGGCAGGCGCCCATCCTTGCGCAGTTGCGACTGGCGCTCGACCAGGCGGTGTGCGTAGTAGATGGGCGCTGGCATCAGGTCGGGCGTTTCGTCGCAGGCGTAGCCGAACATCAGGCCCTGGTCGCCCGCGCCGGTGTTGAGGTGGTCGTCGCTTGCATGGTCCACGCCCTGGGCGATGTCGTTGCTCTGCTTGTCGTAGGCGACGAGCACGGCGCAGCCCTTGTAGTCGATGCCGTATTCGGTGTTGTCGTAGCCGATGCGTTTGATGGTGTCGCGCGCCACCTGGATGTAGTCCACATGCGCGTTGGTGGTAATTTCGCCAGCGAGCACCACGAGGCCGGTGTTGCACAGCGTTTCGGCGGCTACCCGCGAGAGCGGGTCCTGCGTGAAGATGGCGTCGAGGATGGCGTCCGAAATCTGATCGGCGACCTTGTCGGGGTGGCCTTCGGAGACGGATTCGGAAGTAAAGAGAAAGTCGTTCGCCATTTGAATAAACTCCTGTGCTGGCTGGTGGGGCGTTGCCCGCAGCCTTTTGAAGCTCTGGCGAACGCTTTAGCAGTCTTGTTTAACGTCGCTCTGCAAGTTGCTCATTTAACTCAGCGACCCTGCCATTTTAATGCCTGTTCTCGTACGCCTTCTGGCCCATATCCCTTTGCGCTTCATGCATGTTCTGGGCGCATTGCTCGGTTGGCTCGCCTTTCTGGCTTCGCCGACCTACCGGCGCCGCTTCGTCGCCAACGCCGCACGGGCAGGCTACCGCTTTGCCGAGGTGCGTGCCGCCGTGGCACAGGCCGGACGCACCGCGGCTGAGATTCCGCGCCTGTGGTTTGGCAGTACGCCAGCCTGCGCATTGGTCAACGAGGGCCTGGTGGCCGAGGCGTATGCCGCCGGGCGCGGCGTGATCTATTTGACCCCGCATCTGGGCTGCTTCGAGCTCTCTGCGCAGGACGCAGCGCGCCGCTGGGGCGACCGGTACGGGCCGATTACCGTGCTCTACCGCCCTGCCCGGCAAGCCTGGCTGGCACGCATGATGGAAACGGCGCGCAACCGCCCGGCGATGCAGGCCGTTCCGACGACCCTCACTGGCGTGCGCCTGATGATCAAGGCGCTGCGCCGAGGCGAGGCCGTGGGTCTGCTGCCCGACCAGGTGCCGCCCGATGGCCAGGGCGTGTGGGCGCCGTTCTTCGGGCAGGACGCCTACACCATGACGCTGGCGGCACGCCTGGCGCAGCAGACGGGGGCGCAGGTGCTCATCGTCTACTGCGAGCGCCTGCCCAAGGGCCGGGGCTTCGTGACGCATTTCGAACGCCTTGAGGCACCGCTGGCCGATGATGCGGTGCTTGCCGCCACGCAAATCAACCGCGCCATGGAGCATCTGATTCGCCAGTGCCCCCAGCAGTACCTGTGGGGCTACGCACGCTACAAGCGTCCGCGCGGGCCGGCGCCTGTGGGTATGGCGGTGGGGGAGGGCGCAGCATGAGCGGAAAGATGGGGGTGGCGCTGATGCGCCTGCTGGCCCATGTGCCGCTGCCGCTGCTGCGTGCGCTGGGCTGGGTGATCGGCGAGGTGCTGTTTGTCCTGGCTGTTCCGCGCCGGCGCGTCGCGCTGCGCAATCTGGCGCTGTGCTTCCCGCAGGAATCGGCCGCTACGCGCAGGCGCTGGGCGCGCCAGAGCTTCGTGGCGTTCTGCCAGTCGTGGCTGGACCGCAGCTGGCTGTGGTTTGCCCCACGCGAGACAGTGCTCAGCCGCGTGCGTCTGACGGGGGCGCTGGAGGAGCTGGAAGGCAACGCGCCCACCATCCTCTTCGCGCCGCATTTCTACGGCATGGACGCGGGCGGCTCGGCACTGACCTTGCACACGCCACGCGCTTTTACCTCCATTTTCTCGACGCACCCCAATCCGGCCGTGGACGCCTGGTTTCGCAATGGCCGCCAGCGCTTTGGCGACGTGCGCATGCTCAACCGCAAGGACGGCGTGAAGCCGATTCTGTCGAATCTGCGCAAGGGCGGTCTGCTGTACCTGCTCGCTGATATGGATTTCGGCCGCAACGACTCGCTTTTTGTACCCTTCTTCGGCGTGCCCGCCGCCACCGTGCCCTCGCTGTCCCGCTTTGCCCGGTTGGGGCGCGCCAAGGTCATTGGCATGGCCACGCGGCTGGTGCCCGGCGGCTACGTGGCCGAGATCACCCCGGCGTGGGAGCACTACCCGACGGACGATCTGGCGGCCGACACGGCCGAGATGAACCGCCGGCTGGAGGAATGGATCGCGCCCGAGCCCGGCCAGTACTACTGGGTGCACAAGCGCTTCAAAACGCGGCCGGAGGGCGAAAAGAGCTTGTATTGACTCCCCCTGAAGGCGCGCCGGTTTCGACGCGCGCCAAGTCTGCAGGCGGCAGCGCCGAGTCTTTACAGGCTGGAAAACTATGGAAAATGGCCTCCAGCGCTTATGGGGTAAGCGCTAAAAGCTATCCTTTTGATTGCAGGAAATCGGTTAATTCCGCATTTACCCGTTCGGGCTGTTCGTGCACCAGCCAGTGTGAGGCGCCGGGAATCTGGTGGATTTCCAGGTCTGGAATCCAAGCCTCCAGCCCCTCCAGAAGGCCAGGCAGCAAGGCAAAGTCGTCGCTGCCCCAGAGCACCCGCGTGGGCACCTGGATGGTGCACATGCTGTCCGGCATCTGCACGGACTCTGCCCCGGTATCGCCGGCGCGCGGCGGGCGCAAGGGCGTGGCGCGGTAGTAGTTGCAGGCGCCATGCAGGCCCTGCCGCCACAGGGCGCGGTATTTCGCGCGTTCCATTTCGGTGAGCCAGGCGGGTGGTTCGCTTGCGGTGTTGCTGAAGAAGCCGAACAGGCGGTGGAAGTCGTCCTCGGCGAGCAATGCCTCGGCATCGTCGCGGCGCAGGAAATGCATGTACTGGCTGGCCGCTTGCTGCGCAGCGCTGTGCTGCAGCTCGCGCACAAAGGCGCCGGGGTGGGGCGAGTTGACGATCATCAGGCGCCGCATGCGCTCGGGCTTCTGGTTGGCAAGGTTCCAGGCCACGGCGCCGCCCCAGTCGTGCGCGACGAGGCATTCCACCGCGCCGCCCGGGCACAAGGCGGCGATCAGCGTATCAATGTCTTGCACCAGATAGCGCGGGCGGTAGGCCTCGGCGCCCGCCGGGCTGCTGGAGGCGCCAAAGCCACGCAGATAAGGTGCCACGCAGTAGTAGCCGCCATGCTCTGGCCGGGAGAAATGCGCGAGCTGCGCGTCCCAGATGAAGGCACCCTCGGGGAAACCGTGCAGGAACAGAAGCACCGGGCGCGCTGGATCGCCGCTGACGCGGCAATCGAGCGTGATGCCGTGGGGCAGGGAAATGCTGCGCGTAGAGACCACAAATGCTCCTGATAAATGAGCTGCTAGCGCTTATGGAGTAAGCGTTAGAGGCCTGTTTTGATCAAAATTTCAGCGTTGAATCTGCTGGGGCAATAGGCGCAACTGCCTCGGCCTGCGGGTGCGCCCACTGCCACAGCAGCAGCGCGGCCTCGTCCACGCCCTGCTTTTTCAGCGCGGAGAACATCCTCACCTCGCCGCCGCCGGTTTGCAGTCGCGCAATCGACAGCGCCTTGGTCTGCTCGGCGCGGGTCAACTTGTCGGCCTTGGTCAGCAGCACCAGGAACTTCAGGCCGTCTTCCACGCGCGGTCGGACGACTTCGAGCAGCGCTTCGTCCAGGCCCGTCAGGCCCAGGCGCGGGTCGCACAGCAGCACGATGCCGGTGAGGCTCTCCCGGTGCGCCAGGTAGTTCACCATCACCTGTTGCCAGCGCATCTTGTCCGAGCGCGACACCGCCGCGTAGCCATAGCCGGGCAGGTCGGCCAGCACCGCGTCGGTGGTGTTCTGGCGCCCCAGGGAGAACAGGTTGATGTGCTGCGTGCGTCCCGGCTTCTTCGAGGCAAAGGCGAGCTGCTTTTGCTGCGTGAGTGTGTTGATGCACGAGGATTTGCCCGCGTTGGAGCGCCCGACGAAGGCGATCTCGGGCACCTCCACCGTGGGCAACTGGTGCAGTTGGGCCGCCGTGGTCAGGAAGCGCGCGGTGTGCATCCAGCCCATCGCACTCTTGGCGTCGGCGGTGGTCGGAAAGGTGCCAACACTTTGTGCAGGATCAGAAGCGGTCATGGAAGAGGTCAGTGGGGTTGGAGTGGCATTGTAGAATTGCCCGGTTTCGCGCCACCTAACCAAATCCCCGTCATGAAGTTGCTCGCCTCCCTGTTCATGGCTGCCGCGCTGGCAGCCCCCGCTCTTCCTGCCCTGGCGGCAGACGCTCCGGCCCCGGCTGCCAAGCCCGATCTGGCCAAGGGCGAGGCCAGTTTCTCGCAGGTCTGCGTGGCGTGCCACGCGGTGGACGGCAATGCGACGATTCCCGAGAATCCCAAGCTGGCGCAGCAGCACCCCGAATACTTGGTCAAGCAGTTGCAGGATTTCAAGTCCGGCAAGCGTGCCAACCCCATCATGCAGGGTATGGCCTCCATGCTGTCCGATGACGACATGAAGAACATTGCCTGGTGGCTGACCTCCAAGCCCGCCAAAGAAGGCTTCGCCAAGGACAAAGACCTGGTTGCCATGGGCGAGCGGATCTACCGTGGGGGCATTGCCGACCGCAGTATTCCGGCCTGCGCTGGCTGCCACAGCCCCAATGGGGCCGGCATTCCTTCGGGGTTCCCGCGTCTGGCGGGCCAGAACGGCAACTACACCATTGCCCAGCTCAAGGCGTTCCGCGATGGCGTGCGCACCAACAGCATTCCGATGACCGGCGTCGCCGCCAAGCTCAATGACCGCGAAATCCGCGCGGTCTCCGATTACATTGCCGGGCTGCGCTGAGCAGCCTGCGCGGCGCGGCCCGCCTGGGCGCGCGCCGGGAACCATTGGCGGTCGACTAACCCCAATGCAGGCGGGTCCATCTACAGGGTGGTCCCGCCTGTTGTCTTCTGGCGCTGCATACTCCCCCCTTCATGTCTGATACTACCCAAGGCGTTTACATCCGGAGCGCCTCACAGCCTTTGCGCCGCGCGGTCGAGCTACTGTCCTCGATGCGCTTCGCCATTGCGCTGCTGACGGTGATTTGCATTGCCTCCGTCATTGGCACCGTGCTCAAGCAGCACGAGCCGCTCGGGAACTACGTCAACCAGTTCGGGCCGTTCTGGGCCGAGGCGTTTTTCGCACTGCAGCTCAATGCCGTCTACAGCGCCTGGTGGTTTTTGCTGATTCTGGCGTTCTTGGTCATCAGCACTTCGCTGTGCATAGCGCGCAACACGCCCAAGATCATTGCCGACCTGCGCACGTACAAGGAAAATATCCGCGAGCAGAACCTGCGCGCGTTTCACCACAAGGCCGAGGCGCAGCTTGCAGGCGACAGTGCGGCAGAGGCGCAGCGCATTGGCAAGATGCTGGTCGGTGGCGGCTGGAAGGTCAAGCTTCAGCAGCGCGATACGGCCGCCGGGCCTGGCACTGGCTGGATGGTCGCGGCCAAGGCCGGTGCGGCCAACAAGATCGGCTATATCGCCGCCCACAGCGCCATCGTGCTGGTGTGCCTGGGGGGCTTGCTCGACGGCGACATGATCGTGCGCGCGCAGATGTGGCTAGGGGGCAAGACGCCCTACGCCGGCGGCGGCCTGATTTCCGAAGTCAGCCCGCAGCATTGGATGAGTGAGCGCAACCCCGCGTACCGGGGCAACCTGGTCGTCAGCGAGGGCACGCAGGGCAGTACGGCCATCCTGAGCCAGTCCGACGGCATTCTGCTGCAGCCGCTGCCGTTCACGCTGGAACTCAAGAAATTCGTTGTCGAGTACTACTCCACGGGCATGCCCAAGCTGTTTGCCAGCGACGTGGTCCTGCACGACCTGGCCACGGGAGAGGCGGTGCCAAAGCGCATCGAAGTGAACCACCCGGCGAGCTTCAAGGGCGTTGAGATTTACCAATCGAGCTTTGACGACGGCGGCTCGCGCGTCAAGCTCTCGGCCGTGCCTTTGGCGCCGGGCGGTACGCCGTTCGAGGTCGACGGCGTCATTGGCGGCAAGTCGCAGCTTGTCAAGGGCACCGGCGAGCAGGCGCTGAGCATTGAGTTCACCGGCCTGCGCACGATCAATGTCGAGAACTTCGGCCGTGAGGGCAACGATGCCAGTGGCTCAGGCACCGATGTGCGCAAGGTTGATCTGCGCCGAACGCTCGATTCACATATGGGCGCCGCCAACAACACGGAGCAGACCAAGGAACTGCGCAATGTGGGGCCGAGCATCAGCTACAAGCTGCGCGACGCCGCCGGCCAGGCGCGCGAATACAACAACTACATGCTGCCGGTGGACATGGGCAAGGGCACCGTTCCGGTGTTCCTATTGGGTGCGCGCGACGACCCTGCCGCGCCCTTCCGCTATCTGCGTGTGCCGGCCGACGAAAATAGCAGTATCGACGGCTTTGTACGCCTGCGGCGCGCGCTCTCCGACCCGAAGGCGCGGGAGCAGGCGGTGGAGCGCTACGTCAAGCAAGTGGTGCCGACAGGCCGCGCCGAACTGGCGGCGCAATTGCAGCAATCGGCCGAGCGCGCGCTGACCTTGTTTGCCGGCACCGGCGAACCGGCGGACCTGGTCACGGGCGAGTTCCATGGTGGCCTGCCCGCCATCTCCAAGTTCATGAAAGACAACGTGCCAGCCGCCGAGCGTTCCCGAGCTGGCGAGGTGCTGGTGCGTATCCTCAATGGAACCCTGTTTGAACTGGCGCAGCTCACACGCGAGCGCGCTGGCCTTGCTCCGCTCAAATCCGACGAGCGCACCCTTGAATTCATGACGCAGGCGGTTTTGGCGCTAAGTGATGTGCAGGCCTATCCGGCACCCCTGATTTTTGCCCTCAAGGATTTCACCCAGGTGCAGGCCAGCGTGTTCCAGGTGGCGCGTTCCCCTGGCAAGAAAGTGGTTTATCTGGGCTGCGCGCTGCTGATCTTGGGCGTTTTCTCGATGCTCTTCATCCGCGAGCGGCGCGTATGGGTATGGCTGGTGCCTGAGGGCAGCGGCAGCCGCGCCATGATGGCGCTCTCGACCAACCGCAAAACCATGGACGGCGACCGCGAATTCGCCGGCTTGACTGAAAAGCTCATTGGGGCACGCCCCACAGGAGGCAAAGCATGAACACGGCCACCACCGGCACTACGACGATGTCCCTCAACGAGGGCATGTTTTCCCGGCGCAATGGATTTGACTGGCTATTTGCCGCGCTGATCGTGGGCGGCGGCCTGTTTGCCTTTCAGCGCTACGCGGCCTTCATGGACGTGTACGAAAAAGGTATTTTGCTGGCCGCCATACCCGCGCTGGTGGCGCTGGGCTGGTTCTGGCGACCGCTGCGCGTGCTGATGCTGGTGGTGGCGGGGGCGGCGCTGCTGTCCATCGCCTCCTACCAGGTGGATGGGCAAGGCCAGCTGGCGCGCGCCGAGTCGGTGTTCTGGCTCAAGTACTTTCTCTCCAGCCAATCGGCCATCTTGTGGATGAGCGTGCTGTTCTTCATGAGCACGGCGTTTTACTGGCTGGGCATGGCCTCGCACGGCGAAGGCGCGGCCCTGTCGCTCATCGGCTCGCGCCTGGCCTGGGTGGCAGTGGGCATGGCGCTCACCGGCACCATGGTGCGTTGGTACGAGAGCTACCTGGTGGGCGCGGACGTGGGCCACATCCCGGTCAGCAACCTCTATGAGGTGTTCGTGCTGTTCTCGTGGATCACGGCGCTGTTCTATCTGTACTTTGAAGAGCACTACAACACGCGCGCGCTGGGCGCCTTCGTGCTGATGGTGGTCAGCGCAGCGGTGGGTTTCCTGCTCTGGTACACCGTGGCGCGCGAGGCGCAGGAGATCCAACCTCTGGTGCCGGCGCTCAAGAGCTGGTGGATGAAGCTGCACGTGCCCGCCAATTTCATTGGTTACGGCACCTTCGCACTCTCCGCCATGGTGGCGTTCGCTTACCTCATCAAAAAGCAGGCGACCGAGACGAGCTGGACCCGGCTGGCGCCGCTGGGCGCGCTGGGCCTGGTCCTGTGCTTTGAGCCGATTGTGTTTCGCACCACGGCCGGGCAGGCCAGCACCAGCTTCTGGATGGTTTATTTCGGCGTGTCCATGCTGGCGGTCGGCGGCATCCTCTATGGCCGCAAGCACATTGCCAGCAAGCTGCCACCGCTCGAATTGCTGGACGACCTGATGTACAAGGCGATTGCCGTGGGCTTTGCCTTCTTCACCATCGCCACGGTCCTGGGTGCGCTCTGGGCCGCCGAAGCCTGGGGCGGCTACTGGAGCTGGGACCCCAAGGAAACCTGGGCGCTTATCGTCTGGCTTAATTACGCCGCCTGGCTGCACATGCGGATGATGAAGGGCCTGCGCGGCACGGTGTCGGCCTGGTGGGCGTTGGTGGGCCTGGTGGTGACGACCTTTGCTTTCCTGGGCGTCAACATGTTCCTGAGCGGCCTGCACAGCTACGGCGAGCTGTAAAACGTCAGGCATCGCGCCGCAGCGGCGCGCGTGAATCCAGCGGCCGCCCGGCGGCGTACTCCTTGTGAGCGGCTCGCCCGCGCCGCCATGCGGCATGGGCGGTTGCACTAAATTTTTCGGTTGGCTGTAACCTTGGTGGCGGGTTCGCCGAATTAGAACCCACAGTGCAAGCTGCACCTGGCATTTTTCAGGTCACGCTGCCACGCAACAGAAATGCTTCGCATTTCTGGCCAGCAGGAGTTTTTATGTCCATCTTTCATCGCAACGACGGGTTCAACCACCCAGTTCCCTCCGAGATTACGCCGCAGCGCGTGTACGAAGAGCGGCGCATGCTGCTGCGCGGCCTGGCGACAGGCGCTGCCGGCGCCACCTTGGCCGCCTGGACCGGGCGGAGCGCACGGGCGGCCGCAGAGCAGCCCGGCAAACTGGCGGCGCTGCCGGGTGTGGCCTCCAAGGTGCCGGGCGCGGTCACCATGGAAAAGGCGACTTCGTATGAAGATGCCACTACTTACAACAACTTCTATGAATTCGGTACCGACAAATCCGACCCCGCGCGCAATGCCAGTACGCTCAAGATTGACCCTTGGAGCGTGAGCGTCGAGGGGCTGGTCAAGCGGCCGGGCAAGTTCAGCCTGGACGAACTGCTCAAGCTCTCCGCCCAGGAAGACCGCATTTACCGCCTGCGCTGTGTCGAGGGCTGGTCCATGGTGATTCCCTGGGTGGGCTACTCGCTGGCCGAGCTGATCAAGCGCGTGGAACCGCTCGGCGGCGCGAAATACGTGGAATTTGTGACGCTGGCCGACAAGGTCACCAAGCCGGGCGTGAATTCGCGCGTGCTGGATTGGCCGTACGCCGAAGGCCTGCGGCTGGACGAAGCCATGCACCCGCTGACGCTGCTCACGTTTGGCATGTACGGCGAAGTGCTGCCTAAGCAGAATGGCGCGCCGGTGCGCATCGTCGTCCCTTGGAAATACGGGTTCAAGAGCGCCAAGAGCATCGTCAAGATTCGCTTTACCGACAAGGAGCCCGCCACGGCGTGGAACAAGGCGGCGGCCCAGGAATACGGCTTTTATTCCAACGTGAACCCCGAGGTGGACCACCCGCGCTGGAGCCAGGCGACGGAGCGGCGCATCGGCGAAGGCGGCCTGTTTGCCAAGCGCCGCAAGACCCTGATGTTCAACGGCTATGAAGCCCAGGTCGGCCAGCTTTATGCCGGCATGGATTTGAAAAAGAACTTCTGAACGGTTGCAGCACCATGAAAAAACTGCTGATGCACCGCGCCGCCAAGCCTGTGCTCTTCATCGTCTGCCTGTTGCCGTTTGCCTGGCTGTTGTATGCGGCGGCGGCCAACCAGCTGGGTGCCAACCCGGCGGAGGCCTTGATTCGCAGCCTGGGCGACTGGACCTTGCGCTTTTTGTGCGCCGTGCTCGCCGTGACCCCTTTGCGCGTCCTGACTGGAACGCCTGCGTTGGCGCGTTTTCGGCGCATGCTGGGCTTGTTTGTTGCCTTCTACGCACTGGCGCACCTGCTGTCTTACGTTGCCTTTGACATGGGCTTTGACGCGGGGGACATCGCCAAGGACATCGCCAAACGTCCGTTTATTCTGGTGGGCTCGCTCGCCGGCCTGTTGCTGGCGCTGTTGGCGGCCACCTCGTTCAACCGTGCCATCAAGGCGCTGGGCGCCGTGCGCTGGCGCTGGCTGCACCGCAGTGTGTACGCGGTGGCAGGGCTGGCCATGCTGCATTTTTACTGGATGCGCGCCGGCAAGCACAATTTTGCCGAAGTGGCGGTGTACGGCGCCATCCTCGCTGCCCTGCTGGGCTGGCGCGTGTGGGAGGCACTGCGCAAGCGCCAAGTGGCCCGCGCACCGCGCATGCATGCGCGGGCGCCGATTCGCGGTAATACTACTAAAAATATAGCTACTAGCGCTTGATGCATAAGCGCTAGAGGCCAATTTCGTCTAAATTTCTTGCGACGTGGTTAGTCGAGCAAACGCTCAGCGCGCAGCATGTCGTCTGGCGTCTCGCGCACGCGGATGATGCGGGCCGTGCCGCCATCAACCAGCACCTCCGCCGCCCGGCCGCGCGTGTTGTAGTTGCTCGCCATGGACATGCAGTAGGCGCCGGCGGAAAGTACCGCCAGCTGGTCGCCCGCCTGCACATTGAGCGCGCGCTCGCGCGCCAGCCAATCGCCACTCTCGCACACGGGGCCCACCACGTCATAGGTGGCGCTGGCGCCGCCCCGCTGCTGTACTGGGACGATGGCATGGAACGCCTGGTACATCGCCGGGCGCGGCAGGTCGTTCATGGCCGCGTCAACGATGCAGAAGTTTTTCGCTTCGCCGGGTTTGAGGTACAGCACCTCGGTGACGCACAGCCCCGCATTGCCGACCAGTGAGCGGCCCGGCTCGATGATGAACTGGCGCTCGCCAAAGCCGCGCGCATCAAGCTTTGCCAGCAACTCCTGCCACAGCGCGTCGGCTGCGGGCGGTGTGTCGCCAGCGTAGTCGATGCCCAGGCCGCCGCCGAAATCCAGGTGCCTGATGGGGATGCCCGCGGCTTCGATCTGCTCCACCAGGTCGAGCAGCCGGTCGATGGCATCCAGATAGGGCGTCGCTTCGGTGATCTGCGAGCCGATATGAAAATCGATGCCCGCCACCTGCAGCCCCGGCAGTTGGGCCGCGCGCTGGTACACCGCCAGGGTGCGTTCGTGCGCGATGCCAAACTTGTTCCCCTTGAGCCCGGTCGAAATGTAGGGGTGGGTCTTGGGGTCCACATTGGGGTTCACGCGAATGCTCACGTGCGCTTTGCGACCGCACTGGGTGGCGACTTCGCTCAAGACCTCGAGCTCGGCTTCGCTCTCGACGTTAAAGCACAGGATGCCGGCGTCAAGCGCCTGGCGCATTTCCGCGCGTGTCTTGCCAACGCCCGAAAAGATGACTTTGGCCGGATCGCCTCCAGCCGCCAGGACCCGCGCCAGTTCGCCCCCCGAGACGATGTCGAAGCCGCAGCCCTGGCGGGCGAAGTATTGCAGGATCGCCAGCGAGGAATTGGCCTTCATGGCATAACAGACCAGCAACTTGCGACCGGAAAATCCGCGTCGGTACGCCGCCAGTGCATCGTGCATGGCCGCTGTGGAATAGGCAAACAGCGGCGTGCCGTGTGCACGCGCCAGGTCGGCCACGGCGCAGTCTTCGATGTACAGGGCCTCGCCGCGGTAGGCGATATGCGGACGGCCAGGAAGTTCAGGAGGGTTCATTGGGCAGTAGAGGCGGGGGGCGAGGGGGGAAGAGACGGGCGCGGTGGCTGCACCGCGCTGTCGCCCGGCAGCAGTGTCTGCGGCAGCGTGGCACGCTGCGCGGCGGCGGGCGCCTTGGGGAGAAACAGCGGGCCGCGCTGGCCACAGGCGGCGAGCGCGGCCACGCAGGCGGCAAGGCCAAGCGTTCTCACTAGAATTTGCGAAACATGCAACATGCGGAAATTGTAATGACCGACCTGGAATACGCTGACCGTGCCGAGCAACTGCTGCGCGCCGTCGAGCAATGCGCGGACCGCATTAACGACGCGACCGACGCCGATATCGACAGCCAGCGCAGCGGTGGCCTGATCACCTTGGTGTTCGCCAACGGGAGCCAGATCGTCATCAACCAGCAAAAACCGCTGCATGAAATCTGGATGGCGGCGCGTTCGGGTGGCTACCACTACCGGTTTGACGGCGCCGCCTGGCAGGACACCAAGGGCGCGGGCGAGTTCTTTGCCGCGCTGAGCACGAACGCCAGCGCGCAATCGGGCTTGCCGCTTACCTTCCAAGGCTGACTTTACCGAACGGCGCAAGGGACCATTCACCGCCCCCCTGCCGTTTAGTTGCGAAACAGATCCAGAATTTTGTTGCGCTCCTCAGGTGCGGGAGCGTCCTGGGGCGGTAGCGGAGAACCCGGCGCTGAGCGATCGTCCAGCCCAAGGGTCGCGACACCGCCTTTGCGGGCGTATTCATCGTAAAACCATTCGCCGCCGACATTCACCACGCCAGGTGGCACGGTGGGCTCCATGACCGGAACGCCCTTGAGTGCGCTGCCCATGAAGCTGATCCAGACCGGCAGGCTGAGTCCACCGCCCGTCTCGCGACTGCCCAGATTGCGCGGCGTGTCGTAGCCAATCCAGGTGATGGCGGCGAGTGTCGGCTGGAACCCGGCAAACCAGGCGTCCCAGGCATCGTTGGTCGTGCCGGTCTTGCCATACAGGTCAGGGCGCTTCAAGGTGGCCTGGGCGCGGGCGGCGGTTCCTGAGCGCGTCACCTCCTGCAGCAGACTGTCCATGATGAAGGCATTGCGGGCGTCGATGGCGCGTGGAAATTTGTCGGTGGCTGTAGGCGTGGTCTCCGAAATAATCTGGCCCTTGAAGTCGGTCACCTTGGAAATTAGCCACGGATTGACGCGAAAACCACCATTGGCAAAGACCGAGTAGCCCACCGCCATTTGCATGGGCGTCACGGAGCCGGCGCCAAGCGCCATGGTCAGGTAGGCGGGTTGCTTGTCGGCGTCGAACCCAAAGTGGGTGACCCATTCCTGGGCATAGCGTGGCCCCACGGCCTGGAGGATGCGAATGGACACCATGTTTTTGGACTTGGCCAGGGCAGAGCGCATGGTCATGGGACCTTCGAATGTGCCTTCGTAGTTTTTGGGCGCCCAGGGTTGGCCGCCGGTAAAGGCAGAATCAAAGAACAGTGGGCCGTCGTTGATGATGGTGGCCGGGGTGAAACCCTTTTCCAGCGCCGAGGAATAGATGAAGGGCTTGAAGCTCGACCCTGGCTGGCGCCAGGCCTGCGTCACGTGGTTGAACTTGTTCTTGTTGAAGTCGAAGCCACCCACCAGGGCCTTGATGGCGCCGCTGCGTGGGTCCATCGCGACAAAGGCACCCTCCACTTCCGGAAGCTGCGTCACTTCCCATCCGTCCTTGTCGGTGCGTGCGACGCGAATCACGGCGCCGCGGCGCAATTTGATGTTGGGCGGGGCCTTGTCGCTCAGGCCGGATAGAACGGGTTTGAGCCCGTCACCGGTTACCTCGATGGTGTCGCCGTTGCTGCGCACCGCAGTCAGCTTGCGCTTATCCACCGCAAGCACCACGGCAGAGAGCACATCGCCGTTGTCCGGGTGGTCGGCCAGTGCGTCGTCAATTGCGTCGTCGACGTCCTTGGGGTCTTGGGGCAATTCAATGAATTGCTCTGGGCCGCGATAGTGCTGGCGCCGTTCGTAGTTCATGATGCCGCGGCGCAGCGAATGGTAGGCGGCGTCCTGATCGCTGGCGCTGAGCGTGGTGTAGACATTGAGTCCACGGGTGTAAGTCTCGGCACCGTACTGCGCGAAGACCAGCTGGCGAACCATCTCGGCGACGTACTCGGCATGCACACGGGTGTCATCCGGCCCGGTCCGGACATGAACAGGTTCCTTGCGCGCCTCGGCCGCCTGCGCCGCGGTAATGAAGCCGGTTTCCTCCATCCTGTCAATGACGAGCTGTTGCCGGATGCGCGCACGCTTGGGGTTGTTGATGGGGTTGTAGGTGGAGGGCGCTTTGGGCAGCCCCGCAAGCATGGCGGCCTCGGCAATGGAAATCGATTTGAGAGGTTTTCCAAAATACGTCTCTGACGCGGCAGAAAAACCATAAGCGCGATTGCCCAGATAAATCTGGTTCATGTAAATCTCAAGAATCTGATTCTTGGAAAGCAGATGCTCGAGTTTGTACGTAAGTAATATTTCGTAAATCTTTCTAGTAAATGTTTTTTCTGAAGACAAATACACATTGCGTGCCACCTGCATGGTGATGGTGGAGGCGCCCTGGCTTTTGACCTTCCCCAGATTGGCCATTACGGCGCGGAGCATGCCCTTGTAGTCGACGCCTCCATGCTCGAAAAAGCGCGTGTCCTCGATGGCCAGGACCGCGTCTTGCATCACCTTCGGAATGTCCCCGATCGGCGTGAGATTGCGCCGCTCCTCGCCAAACTCACCCAACAACGCACCCTCGGAAGAGTAGACCCGAAGTGGCAACTTGGGGCGGTAGTCGGCAAGGTCGGAGATGTCAGGAAGGTTCGGGTAGGCAAATGCCAGCGCAACAGCGATCACCAAGGCGGCTGCAACCGCTCCCGCAGCCGCCAAACCACACAGCCAGAGGAGCACCCGCAGCGGCCATTTCCACCAAGGGGAGGGGGGTGCCGCGCGACCAGTGGTTGAAGGGGCGGGCTTTTTCGGGGTGGTGGGCGGCATATCGCTTCGGTTTGAACTAAGCACCGAGTATAAAAAAACCGAATACGAGCTCGCGCGCTGATTTGGATTTTGCGCGGCAGGCGCTCTCGTTTTTCAGAGTAGGCCACCGTGCTTCGCTGTTCCGGCAGGAAACTGATTCGTCTGCTTTTGACAACGTTCTGAAGATGCTACAACGGGAAAACTCTTTGCCGGAGAAGTATCTTACTGCTAGCATTCATGTGAAATGTGAAGTTTTGTTGCTTCATATGTACAACTACAAGGGGGCATCTTGATCTCTTCGGGATCCTTGTTCGGTCGCCAGTCTCCTGCGCTGCTGGGTATCGACATCAGTTCATCCAGCGTCAAGCTGGTGGAGTTGGGGCGCGACAAATCAGGTGCGTTGGTTCTTGAGCGCTGTGCGATTGAGCCATTGGAGCGCGGCTGGATCACTGACGGCAACATCGAGAAATTTGATGAGGTGGCCGAGGCGGTTCGGCGCGTCGTCAAGAAAAGCGGGACGCGTACCAAATCGGTAGCACTTGCCTTGCCTCCCTCTGCCGTCATTACCAAGAAGATCTCACTGCCTGCTGGCATGACCGATCAGGAACTCGAGGTGCAAGTCGAGTCGGAGGCCAATCAGTACATCCCTTTCTCGCTTGATGAAGTGAGTCTCGATTTTTGTGTCATCGGCCCGAGCAAGAATGCGCCGGGGGACGTTGATGTGCTGATTGCGGCGTCGCGCCGCGAGAAGGTTCAGGATCGCGAAGGCTTGGCCGAGGCAGCAGGCCTCAAGGCGGTGATTCTGGATGTTGAGTCCTATGCGTCGCGCCTGGCGGCGAGTCGCCTTATCGAAGCGTTCCCGAACAAAGGGGTGGACTCTCTGGTCGCCCTCTTCGAGGTGGGGGCGATGACCACCAGCATGCAGGTCATTCGCAATGACGAGGTGCTGTACGACCGCGACCAGGCTTTCGGTGGTGCGCAGCTGACACAACTGATCGTGCGGCAATATGGCTTCTCCATTGAAGAGGCGGAAAGCAAGAAGCGCAGTGGTGATCTTCCAGACGACTATGCGAGTGCGGTCCTTCGGCCGTTTGTGGAAAGCATGGCGCAGGAGGTCGGACGCGCATTGCAGTTCTTCTTCACCAGTACGCCGCACAACCGGGTCGATCGCATCTTGCTTGCGGGGGGGTCATCTCCCTTGCAGGGTTTGTCTGAGGCGGTAACGCAGCACACAGGCTTTCCGTCCGTCGTGGTCAATCCTTTTGAAGGCATGGAGATGTCGAGCTCGGTTCGGATCAAGAAGATGGTGCGTGAGGCGCCTTCCTACCTCACATCCTGTGGTCTTGCGATGCGGAGGTTCCTGCAGTGATTCTCATCAACCTGCTACCGCATCGCGAGGCGGCGCGCAAGCGTCGGCGCGAGGCATTCCAGGCAACGATGTTTGCCTCATTTTTGGTGGGCTTGTTGATAGCTGGTCTCATTTACTGGTGGTTCCAGATGATGATCGAGCAACAGCAGGCCAGAAATGCCTTTTTGTACAGTGAAATCACGGTGTTGGAAGGGCAGATCAAGGAGATCGCCGGCATTGAAGACGAAATTGCTTCACTGCGCGCTCGCCAGAAGGCTGTAGAGGACTTGCAGGCAGATCGCAATTTGCCTGTGCACCTGCTGAGCGAGTTGGTCAAGCAATTGCCTGATGGCGTCTACCTGACCAATCTGAAACAAACCAACCAGCAGATTGCGATCAAAGGTATGGCGCAGTCCAATGAACGTGTGTCGGAGATGCTGCGCAATTTGTCCGATAACACGCCTTGGTTGTCGAAGCCGCAGTTGGTCGAAATTGTCGCGAGCAAAGTTGCATTGACGCCGCGGGATGAGAGGCGCGTGTATGCCTTCAACTTGAGTTTTACCTTGAAGCAATCAAGCGACGCCAACAAAGCAAAAGACGACAAATCTAAAATACCAACGGCCGGGAAGTAGAGCATGGCCAAAAAACAAAAAAACTCCATCGATATGGCGGCATTGCAAGAAAAATTGCAACGCCAATTCCGAAATCTGGATACCAGGGACCCATCGCTGTGGCCGCCTCTTCCGCGGTATTTGCTCTGCATCTTCATCGCGGCGGCAGTTGCAGCGGTGTTATGGTTTGCAAAACTGACTGACTATCGGGATGCGCTGGACGCTGAACGTGCTACTGAGCAGACTCTACGGCAAGATTACAAAACCAAGCTGGCCAAAGCGGTGAGTCTGGATCTTTTAAAGAAACAGCGAGAGCAAATTCAACAATATGTGATTCAATTGGAGAAACAGCTTCCCAGCAAGGCGGAGATGTCGGCGCTGTTGTCCGATATCAACCAATCTGGTGTGGGGCGTAGCCTGCAGTTTGAACTTTTCCGTCCTGGGCAAGTGATTGTTCGCGAATATTACGCAGAGCTCCCTATCGCTATTCGTGTGACCGGAAAATACAACGATATGGGTGCATTTGCGGCTGATATTGCCAATCTCTCTCGTATCGTGACCTTGAACGATATCGCTATCGTAGCCAGTGAAAAGGACAAGAATAGCGCCAATCTCACTATGGACGCGACGGCAAGAACCTTCCGCTATCTGGATACTGATGAAATTGAAGCCCAGCGCAAGGTTACGAAGGGGCAGCCAAAATGAAGCAAATCCATGTTGCATTGCTAGGTGCTGTCGTTCTGGTTCTCATGGGCTGCGACTCCTCGGGTGAAGGTGAATTGCGCGAGTGGATGGCACAGGAGCGTGCGCAAACCCAGCCCCATGTGACGCCCCTTACCGAACCCAAGCACTTCGAGCCTCAGCCGTATGTTGCACAAAGCGATTTGGAGCCCTTCAATCCTCAGCGCCTGACGCAAGCATTGCGGCGCGATTCCACTCAAACGGCGTCGAACGCTGCCTTGATTGCCCCCGAGCTGGCCCGCCGGAAAGAGCCGTTGGAGGCGTTTCCATTGGATTCGATGGCCATGGTGGGGAGTTTGATGAAGGCAGGCAAACCCACTGCTCTTATCAAGGTCGAAAAATTGCTGTATCAAGTCACTGTGGGTGACTATCTCGGCCAAAATTATGGCCGTATTAAAAATATCACCGAAACCGCGGTTCAACTTCGTGAAATCGTGCAGGATGCCACGGGCGACTGGGTTGAGCGCGCAGCATCGCTGGAACTGCAAGAGGGGGAGAAAAAATGAAGCGGGATAATTTCAATATGATGAACTTTGCTCGCAGCGTGGCTTTCGCCACCGCTGCTACTCTTGTCTCTTCTCTCGCTTTTGCACAGGGCGCCATCAAATCTGTAACAGGATCACTGCAAGGTGGCTCGGAAGTGCTGCGGATTGATTTCACGCAACCACTGGCAGCGCTCCCCACTGGGTTTGCTACCCAGTCACCTGCGCGCATTGCACTTGATTTTCCTGGTGCCACAAGCGCATTGGACAAGTCTGTTGTGGATATCAACCAGGGTAACCTCAAAACGGTCAATGTCGTCCAAGCCCAAGGCCGCTCACGTGTGGTGCTCAACTTGAAGCAGCCAACGGCGTACCGGACAGAACTTCAGGGAGATGCCTTGTTGGTTGTCCTGGAGCCTGTGGCATCTACCGGCAGCACCCCTGCGCAGAAGACGGTATTTTCGGAATCTGGCAATAGCGATGTGTTGCCCATTAAGGATATCGATTTTCGGCGTGGCCCTGATGGCTCCGGCAGAATTGTCGTAGCCTTGGCAAACAACCAGGTGGGTGTTGATTTGCGGCAGCAGACCAAAACGTTGACGGTCGATTTTCTTCGCTCTTCACTGGCTGAGGGGTTGCGGAGAAAGCTGGATGTCACCGACTTTGGCACGCCGGTGCAGCGCATTACCACGACAGAGGACGGAGACCGCGTCCACATGGTGATTGAGCCGATCGGCGAGTGGGAGCACAGCGCCTACCAAAGTGACAACCAGTTTGTCGTTGAAGTTCGGCAGAAAAAGGTGGACCTGAGCAAGTTGACGCAAGGCCCTGGCTATAGCGGAGAAAAGCTTTCGCTGAATTTCCAGAACATTGAAGTGCGCTCCCTGCTGCAGGTGATTGCGGATTTCACCAACTTCAACATCGTGACGTCCGACACTGTGACGGGCGCGCTCACGCTGCGGCTCAAGGATGTGCCTTGGGATCAGGCACTGCAGATCATCATGGACGCCAAGGGCCTGGGGATGCGCAAGACGGGCACGGTGCTGTGGATAGCGCCCAAGGACGAGATCGACGCGCGCACCAAGAAGGATTTTGAGGCAGCGCTGGAGATTCAAAAACTCGAACCACTGCGCACCCAGGCATTTCAGCTCAACTACGCAAAAGCAACGGCGATGGTCGATCAGCTCACATCCACTGGGAGTGGAGGATCGAGCGGGGGCAGTACCGTGCGCTTCCTTTCGGAGCGCGGCAGTGCCATCGCGGAGCCGCGCACGAACCAGCTCTTCGTCACCGATACCGCCGCCAAGATAGAGGAAGTGCGCAAACTCCTGCTGTCACTGGACGTCGCCGTACGGCAAGTGCTCATCGAAGCGCGGATCGTCGAAGCCCGCGATACCTTTGGTCGCTCCCTCGGTGTGCGCCTGGGCGGAACAGATCTTCGTGCCAATAACGGTGGAACGGGCGGTTACGCCCTGGGCAATAACAACCGCGTAGCATTTGGCACCAGTTATAGCAACGCCGTCGCCAGCAGTGGCGCTGGGGGCACTACGGACACCACCGGTAATTTCGTGAACTTGCCAGCATCCCTCTCGGGTGGCGATGCCGTGGGAAGTTTCGCTTTGTCCATCTTCAATGCGGCGGCAAACCGGTTTCTGACGCTGGAGTTGTCGGCTCTCGAAGCGGATGGAAAAGGCAAAATCGTATCCAGCCCACGCATCATCACGGCCGACCAGACCAAGGCGCTGATTGAGCAAGGAACGGAATACCCTTACTCTGTCACTGCGCCCAACGGGGCCACTACCATTGCTTTCAAGAAAGCAGTGTTGAAGCTGGAAGTCACTCCCCAGATCACGCCAGAAGGCGATATTATTCTCGACCTTGATATCAACAAGGACAGCCGGGGCGAAACCACGACGCAGGGCGTTGCCATTGATACCAAGCATATCGTGACCCAGATTCTTGTGGAAAATGGTGGCACCGTTGTGATTGGCGGCATCTTCTTGATGGAAGAAACCAACCAGGAAAACAAAATTCCATTCCTTGGAGATGTTCCGGTCATGGGAAATCTCTTCAAGAGCAGGACCAAGGAATCCACGAAAAACGAGATGCTCGTTTTCATCACGCCCAAGGTGATTTCGGATCGCGGCCCCGTGCGATAAATCAAGATTTAAACTGAGGTGAACAATGAGAAAGTTATTCGGCACTGCCGCCCTGGTAATCTCTTCGGTGTTGACTGCCTGCGGCGGAGGCGGAGGGAGCCCCGGGAACACCAAACTACCCTACACCATCACGTTGACGGCGGCTAAAACTCAGCTACCCATCAATATTTCCGGCCAAGGTCCAGGAACCGGTGCCTATGCGACTTACACCACGACGTTGTACGTCAATGCTTTTGAAGGCGGCGCGGCAATTCAAGGTGGGACAGATATTTTTGCCTGTAATATTTCCCAGGGGCTGGATTCTGGGGCTTTGTATTATCTTGATGGTGACACAGCCCATGAGGATAAGGATGGTAATCCGCTGGCTTATCGGTCTATCACGCTAGGGTCGAACTCTGGTGGGAATTCTTTCCATTTTCATGCCGGCACCCAGGCAGGTACGGCGCGCGTGACCTGTTCGGTTACTAATCCTACGGATTTGCAGGTTTCCAGTGCCAGCGTCGATATTGTGGTCGGTGCTTCCACGGGTAAGCCGGCGAGTGTGCGTGGCACGGCCCAGGCGCCCGGATATCTCGGCACACAAAACACTACGACTTCGCTGCGCAACAACGTCGGCATCCAAGCCTTTGTGATGGATGACGCGAACCAGCCCATTCCTAACCCGGCTGCAGCCAATCTCCAGGTCCGCATTCGTCCGTTTGGTGCTTCGGCTGGGGCGCGTTTGCTCGCAGGTTCGCAGTCCGGCAGCGTAGTCCAGGTGAGCACCATTGGTGGCTTAGGCTTGATTTCGCTGTCCAGCGGGCCAAGTGCAGGCGTGATCCTGCTCGAACTGACGACAGACCGGGCCGACAACGATGTGACCAATGGTATTCAAGACCCAGTCACCCAACTGATGGCCGTGAGCGTGCAAAATGCAGCGCCCGGTACCGTGCCATTAGCTATCACAGATACCGCCATTTCGGTTACCAATGGAATGTTTTTCTCGTCGGCGTTGACGGCCCAAGGCGGGGTGCCTCCCTACCAATGGTCGAGTAGTGCATTGCCCACTGGCCTGACGCTGAGTTCTGATGGCGTGATCAGTGGCACGCCTACGGTGAAAAATGGCAGCTACTCGGCGACGGTGACCGTGAAAGATGACGCAGGTATCTCGGTGTCGAAAAATCTGACAATTGATGTGGCAGGTGAATTTGCCATCGACGGTTGCACCAGTAGTGTCAGTGCTCCGTGCGCATTGCCAGCAGGAAAAGTGGGTGTTAACTACTCGTACACACTTTCCTTCTCGATTGGTGATCCTGCGGTGCCCGTGGTGTGGGCGATCAAGGGAAATCTGCCGGCTGGCCTCGTCTTTGACGCAACCAACGGCATAATTTCAGGGATTCCGGCTGCTGGTTCGGCTGGGACATACGTTTTCATCGTTACCGCCACCCGGGGAACGATCGTCGTGAATCAACAGGTGACGATTGTGGTGTCCTGATGGTTCGAGCAGGTCAAAGCACGTAGCAATACAGCTGCTGATCTGTCTGACTGACAATTGATCGAAGCCCCTTGGATAAACTCCAAGGGGCTGTTTTTTTTGCATCAACGGGTTTTATGCCTAGCAGTCCACGAAACAATATGAGGGATGCCGAGCCCGAGGTTGATCTTGGATTTCGGTTCTACAGGGTTGCGACGGTTAATTTCATGATTGCACTTGTTGGTATGCCCGGAAGTGGCAAAACGACGGTTGGGCGGCAGCTCGCGCGAAGGTTGGGATTTGCCTTCATGGACTCGGACCGGTTGATCGAGGAGCGTATAGGCGGTCCTATCCGTGAGTTCTTTGAGCGCGAGGGCGAGGAGGCCTTTCGGGCCATCGAAGAAGCCACGCTGGATGAACTGACGAAAGCAGGTGGCCGTACGGTGGTGTCCACGGGGGGCGGTGCGGTCGTGCGACCGGCAACCCGCGAGCGCCTACGCCAGTGTGGGTATGTGATTTACCTGCACGCCTTGCCCGAGGATATTTACCGACGCCTGCGCCACGACACCACGCGGCCCTTGCTGCAAACCGCCAATCCGCTGGAGCGGCTGCGCAGCCTGTATGCCGAGCGTGACCCGCTGTACCGCGAAACAGCGCACTTTGTGATTGAAACCGGCCGCCCGTCGGTCGCGACCTTGGTGAACATGGTCGTGATGCAACTGGAACTGGGCAGCGTTGTGCCGCCTGGTGATAAGGCGCACCCATAACCAAGGCGCTATCCCACCGCCTGCTTCGCCTCGCCGTGGCCGATTCCTTGGAAGGGCCAGGAAGGGCCAGCGACTGTGTCGCCTGTGCCCTCTGGAGCGGGAAGCCCCCAAACACCAGTCTGGGTAAGCCGGCCCCACGACGTTCATGTCCTACACTTTGCGTGCCATGTCCTCTTCGATTCACATCCACGACGCCACGCTGTCCCGCGATCGCGCAGGCGCTGCACCTTCTGTTGGCGAGCCCGTATCCACGAACATGCAAACCGTCCCTATTGAGTTGGGCGACCGCAGCTACCCTATCGTGATCGGCCCAGGCCTTTTGCGCATGGCAAGCAGCTTTGCCACACTGCCGCCGGCAACGTCCGCGCTCATTGTCACCAACACAACGGTGGAGCCCCTGTACGCCCAAGCCTTGCGCACCAGCCTGGAGGCGAAGTATGCGAAAGTGCATGGGGTCGTCTTGCCGGATGGCGAAGAGCACAAATCATGGACCACGCTGAACCTGATTTTTGATGCCTTGCTGTCCCAGGGCTGCGACCGCAAAACCATCCTGTTCGCCTTGGGCGGCGGTGTGGTCGGCGATATGACGGGCTTCGCTGCCGCGTGCTACATGCGCGGCGTGCCGTTTGTGCAAGTGCCCACCACCTTGCTCGCGCAAGTGGATTCTTCCGTGGGCGGCAAGACGGGCATCAACCATCCGCTGGGCAAAAACATGGTGGGTGCGTTCCACCAGCCGCTGCTGGTGGTCTGTGACCTGGCCACCCTCGCTACCCTGCCGGCGCGCGAGCTGAGCGCAGGTCTGGCCGAGGTGATCAAGTACGGGCCTATCTACGATATGGCATTCATGGAGTGGCTTGAGGCCCACATGGATGCGCTGCGCGCTCGCGATCAGGCGGCGCTTGCCCATGCGGTGCGGCGCAGTTGCGAGATCAAAGCCGAGGTGGTGGCCCAGGACGAGCGCGAATCGGGTCTGCGCGCCATTCTCAACTTCGGCCACACCTTTGGGCATGCCATTGAGTCCGGCATGGGCTACGGCGTGTGGTTGCACGGCGAGGGCGTTGGCGCCGGCATGCTGATGGCCGCTGAGCTCTCCCGTCGCCTGAATTTGGTGGATGCGGCGTTCTGCGCGCGCCTGCGCGCCTTGGTCGAGCGGGCCGGCCTGCCGGTGCGGGCGCCGGTGCTCGATGCCCAGGACAACGCCGGGCGCTATCTCGAATTGATGCGGGTGGACAAGAAGGCGCAGGCAGGTGACATCCGCTTTGTGCTGATCGACGGCCCAGGCAAGGCCGTGGTGCGCGGGGCACCCGATGCGCTGGTGCGCGAGGTGATCGACCTGTGCTGCGCCACCGACTGAGGCACAAGCTTGGCAAAGCCCTCAAATGCTATTGAATACATAGCTGTATGCGCATATGGAATAAGCGCTAGAGGCCGACTTGACTGATATTTCCGGTTTGGCCGCCTATGCCTGCCGTGCGGCGGACACCCGCGGACGCAGACACCCCGAAGCGCCCGCGCCCACGCGCAGCGACTACCAGCGCGACCGCGACCGCATCGTGCATTCCTCGGCCTTTCGGCGCCTGGTCTACAAGACGCAGGTGTTCCTCAACCATGAGGGCGACCTGTTTCGCACCCGGCTGACGCACTCGCTCGAAGTGGCGCAACTGGCCCGCTCGGTGGCGCGCTCGCTGCGGCTGAACGAAGACCTGGTGGAGGCCATTGCCCTGGCACACGACCTGGGCCACACGCCGTTTGGCCACGCTGGGCAGGACGCCTTGAACCAGTGCATGCGCGCCCATGGGGGTTTTGAGCACAACCTGCAGAGCCTGCGTGTGGTGGACAAGCTCGAGCTGCGCTACCCGCAGTTTGCCGGCCTCAACCTCACATTCGAGACGCGCGAAGGCATTTTGAAACATTGCTCGCGCACGAATGCCCTGGCCCTGGAGGCCGAAGAGCCTGGCGGTGTCGGCGCCCGGTTCCTGGAACATCGCCAGCCCAGCCTGGAGGCCCAGTTGGCCAATCTGGCTGACGAGATCGCCTACAACGCCCACGATATCGACGATGGCGTGCGTTCGGGGCTCATCACGCAAGAGCAACTGCAGCAGGTGCCGCTTTTTGCGCGCTACCGGGTGGAGGCGCTGGGCGAGTACCCGTCGCTCGACGCACCCGATCACCAGCGCCGCCTGCTCTACGAAACCATTCGCCGCATGCTCAGCGCGCAGGTCTACGATGTCATTGCGGCGACCCAGGCGGCATTGGCGCGCGCCACGCCGGCCGATGTGGACGGCGCCCGCCATGCCGAGCCCTTGATTTGCTTCAGCCCGGAGATGCGCAGCGAGTCGCAGGCGCTCAAGCGCTTTCTCTTCGACAACCTGTACCGGCATCCGCAGGTTGTGGCGACCACGGACAACGCCCAAATCGTGGTGCGTGACTTGTTCCAGGCCTATCTTTCAGACCCCAAGGCCATGAAGCCAGGCTACGCCGCTCGTGCTGCCGCAGCGCCAGAGCAGCGCGAACGGGTGGTGGCGGATTTCATCGCCGGCATGACGGACCGCTTTGCCGCGGCGGAACACGAGCGGATCACGGGCCGCAGATTGTTCACCTGAGCAGGGGCCCGCGCATGGCTGGAGCGCGCAGCGCGGTCAGGCGCTCACTGCCTCACGGGCGAATGTGACGACATGGTCGGCCTGCATGCGCACGCCAATCCATTCGCCAATGGCATGGTCGTGGTGGCTGGGTACATGGGCCTGTAGCTGCAAGCCGCACTGCATCTGCAAGGTGTAGAGAAACTCGGCGCCTCGAAACGCCTTGCGCAGCACGCGGGCTTTCACGGGTGACGCATCGTCGTGCACGATATCGTCGGCGCGCAGCAGCACGTCACACTTGCCATCTGCATAGTGCGAAGGCAGGGGGCAATCGGTCAGGTTCTGCAAGCTGCCCAGGGCGGTATGCACGGCAACGCCCGTCTGCCCTTGCTCAAGCGAGGCCGGCACGAAGACGCCGTGCCCGATGAAGTTGGCGACAAAGCGGGTGGCGGGGCGGTGGTAGAGGCTGTACGCGTCGTCCCATTGCTCCAGCTTGCCGGCCTGCATGACGCCAATCAGGTCGCCAATGGCAAAAGCTTCCAGTTGATCGTGCGTGACAAACAGCGCCGTGGCGCCTGCTGCCTTGAGAATGCCGCGCATTTCTTGCGCCAGACGCTCGCGCAAGCCCACGTCAAGGTTGGAAAAGGGCTCATCCAGCAGCATCAGTTTGGGTTTGGGGGCCAAGGCGCGCGCCAGCGCCACACGCTGCTGCTGCCCGCCTGAGAGTTCGTGGGGGTAGCTCCCCTGGCTGCCCGGAAGACCCACCAAATCCAGGACCTCGCCAATGCGCTGGGTTTGCGCGTGGCGCTCCATGCCGTGCAAGCCAAATGCAATATTGCGGCTCACGTCCAGGTGAGGGAACAGCGCGTAGTCCTGAAACACCATGCCGATGTGCCTTGCCTCGGGAGGCATACCGTGGCCCGGGCAGCTCACACATTCGCCGGCCAGCCGCACTTCACCGTGTTCAACGGGCGCCAGCCCGGCCACCGCGCGCAAGAGCGTGGTCTTGCCGCAGCCAGAGGGCCCGATCAGAACGCCAATGCTGCCAGCGGGGAGGCCCAGACTGACGCCATTGACAGCCGGGCTGGGTTGACCAGGGTAGCGCACACCCAGATTCGAGAGCTGCAGGAACATTCATCCATTTTATGTTTGTAAATGCGTAAAATTCTCATTTGCATTGAACTGACGTTGCCGCGCACCTTCCGACTTCCTATCTTGCTTACCTTCCGCGCGGTATTGCGTCACCTTCCCTTGTTGCTGATTGCCGGCGTGCTTGGTTTGCCTGTCCTCGTCTTGCTGGGTGCGTGGTTGCCGGGCACAGCGTCTACGGCGCCATTGCCTGTGCTCAGGGCCATGGCCGAGACGGTGCTGCCGGGGTACCTGTGGACGACGCTCTGGCTGGCGCTAGGCGTCGGCGTTGGGACTGCGGTCGTGGGAACCGGCGCAGCCGTTGCCGTTACCTTGTTTGATTTTCCGGGCCGGCGCAGTTTCGAATGGCTCCTCCTCCTGCCGTTGGCGATGCCCGCCTATGTCACGGCCTACGCATACACCGATTTCCTTCAATTCAGCGGGCCTTTGCAGACATGGGCGCGGACGGCCTTTGGGCTGGAAGGGCGTCTGCTGCCGGAAGTGCGCAGCCTGGGCGGCGCCGTGCTGGTCTTCGTGGTGTCTCTCTATCCTTATGTGTACTTGCTGGCGCGCACGGCTCTGGCCGAGCGCGTTCCCCAATTGATGGAGGCCGCGCGCATGCTCGGCGCGCCACTCTCGCGCCGCATTGCCGAAGTGGCATTGCCACTGGCCCGCCCGGCAGTGGCGGCTGGCGTGGCACTTGCCTTGATGGAGACGCTGGCGGACTTCGGCGTCACCAGCTACTTTGGCATCCAGACGTTCAGCACCGCCATCATCAAGGCCTGGCTGGCAATGGACGACCCGCGCGTCGCGGCGCAGCTCTCGACCATGCTGCTGGCGTTCGTGCTGGTGCTGTTGTGGCTGGAGCGCCGCGCGCAACGGCGTTTGCGTTTCAGCATCCGCGGGGCGGGCGGGGCAGCCGCCGTGCCGACAGCGTTGTCCGGCTGGGGCACCGTGCTTGCGTGGCTGGTGTGCGGCCTGCCCGTTGTGCTGGGGTTCGCCGCGCCGGTGGGCTTCATGCTGCGGCCCCTGGCGGCCGATTGGTCGGTACTGCCCTGGGAGCGTTTTCTGGAATGGGCAGGGAACAGTGTGCGGCTCGGCGGCATCACCGCTGCGCTGGCGTTGGGGCTCGCGCTGGTGCTCGGGTTCTCCTGGCGCCGCCAACCGCAGGGGCTGGGTCGTTTCGTGGTGCGCCTGGTGGGCGTGGGCTACGCAGTGCCGGGCGCCGTCATTGTCGTTGGCGTATTGCTGCCCGTTGCCTGGATCCAGCAGCAATTTCCGCACCTGGGGCTTGCGGCAGTCGTTACCACGACAGCGGTGGGCATCGTCTGGGCCTACCTGGTGCGTTTTTGCGCCGTGGCACTGCAAAGCGTGGAAAGCGGTTATGCCCGCTTGCCCACTAGCCTGGACGAAAGTGCCCGGTTGCTGGGGGCCGGCAGTATTCGCCTGGCCCGCGAGGTGCATTGGCCCTTGCTCAAGCGCGCTGCGGCAGCGGGCGCGCTGCTGGTGTTTGTCGACGTGATGAAGGAACTGCCCGCCACCATGGTGCTGCGGCCGTTCAACAGCGATACGCTGGCGGTGGTGGCCTACCAGCTGGCGCGCGACGAGCGCCTGGGCGAAGCAGCACTGCCTTCACTGGCGTTGGTGCTGGTCGGGCTGGTGCCGGTGCTGCTGCTGAGCCGTGCCCTGCGCAGCCGTTAGCAGGCGCGAAGGTGTCCGAAGCATTTTCCGCCCTTGACCAGAGCATCTGCAGGCGCCCTAAGGCAACGCTGAACAAGCCCCTCGCGCACGGCGCATCCCTGGATCAGGACGGTCTGCGGCGTTGCAAATCCTCGCGATCGCTGCGGCTATCGCTGTGGTTTGCGCCTTGCAGCCCATCCCGATCCAGGGCGCGCCGCATTGCGCAGGCTTATTCAGCGTCGCCCTAAGTTTGAACTTTCAGGCGAATCGCGCTAATCTCCCACCCCTTGCTGCGCAAATGGGCTTCCAGGGCGGGCAGCAACTGGCGCAGTTTGGCAGCGGCAGCGTTGCCCTGGACAAGCAGGCACCAGGTCGTACCGTCAATGGGTCCGGCGCGCAAAGACGCCCGGAGCGCCGGGGGAACCAGCGGTTCAATGGCATTCAGGCGTGCGCTTGAATCGCGCGCAAGGCTCGTGAGTTGGGCCAAGACAGGCGCCTCCTCGGCGGCCTGCTGAAAAGTCACGGCATGGTGGCGGCGGTGCATAAACAAAGGCAGAAGCCACGCAGTTAAAGGCAGCAGATGCAGGTAATTATCATGGACGCGCGTCTTGCGCGCAGCCGGACGCTGACACTTTCCGGTACGCGCCTGGTTCTAGCGGGTTTGGTGTTTTCGCTGGTGTTGATGTGCGTGGCCGCAGGCCTCTACCACCTGGTATTTTTGAAGGGTGCACGCGAAGGCTGGCCCGTCATTGGCGATTTGGTGCGCCTGGTCGTCAAGGACGATACCGATCAGCGCAACCGCTTCGTGCGCCAGAACCTGGACGCCATGGCGCGCAAGGTCGGGGAAATGCAGGCACGCATGGTGCAGCTGGAGTCGCTCAGCGACCGGGTCTCCGGTCTGGCCGGAATCCCTTTGCCGGCGAGCACGGGTGACAAACCCGGCAAGGCGCCGGGGCAAGGCGGCGTGCTGGTGGCGAGCCGTCCGCTCAGCATGGACGATTTGCAGCGCACATTGGATGAGCTCGAAGCGATCAGCGGCCAACGGGCAGACTTGATGACGGTGCTTGAATCGCGCTTGCTCGATCAACTCCTGAGCAAGCACATGATTCCTACCCAAGAACCGGTTCCGGGCCATATGGTGGGCTCGGGATTTGGCTGGCGCATTGATCCGATCACAGGTCGATCGGCGCTGCATACCGGGCAAGATTTCCCCGCTGCGACAGGCACCGCCATACTGGCGGCGGCCGGCGGCGTGGTCGTGACCCAGGAGTTTCACCCAGAGTACGGCAATATGGTCGAGGTTGACCACGGGAATCAGGTGATCACACGCTATGCGCATGCGTCCCGGGTGTTTGTCCACCGCGGCGACCTGGTGCGGCGCGGGCAGAAAATCGCATTGGTAGGCACCACCGGCCGTTCCACCGGACCCCACCTGCATTTCGAAGTCTGGGTGCAGGGCGTGTTGCAGGATCCGAAGAAATTCCTCGCCGCAGGCGACGCCGCTACGCGCGCCCAGTCGGTGACTGCCAGCATTGCGCCAATTGCGGGCGCTGCCACCCCGGTGGCGCGCAGGTAAAATCCCCTCCTTTCGGGTCCGAGTGCCTGGGGCGCAAGGTTTGCTTGCAGTTCCCGCTTTCGGCCTCATTTGACCCACTTCTTCACAGGGATTGCGGATTTTTCGCGCGCTCACCCGTCGCGAGAGGTCCATGTCTGAATGGCCACCAACTTTCTCACCAAAATTTTCGGCAGCCGCAACGATCGCCTGCTCAAGCAGTACCGCAAGACGGTTGCGCGCATCAACGAACTGGAGCCTGCCTACGAGGCGCTGAGCGACGAGGCTTTGCGCGCCAAGACAGAGGAATTCAAGCAGCGCGTGGCAGGCGGCGAGCATCTGGACGCACTTTTGCCGGAAGCCTTCGCCGTGGTGCGCGAGGGCTCCAAGCGGGTGATGAAAATGCGCCATTTCGACGTGCAGCTGATCGGCGGCATGGCGCTGCATTTTGGCAAGATCGCCGAAATGCGCACCGGCGAGGGCAAGACGCTGACCGCCACGCTGCCGGTGTACCTCAATGCCTTGTCGGGCAAGGGGGTGCACGTGGTCACGGTGAACGACTACCTGGCCAGCCGTGACGCGCAGTGGATGGGGCGGCTGTACAACTTCCTCGGCCTGAGTGTGGGTATCAACCTGCCCAACATGCCGCGCGAGGAAAAGCAGGCGGCCTACGGTTCGGACATTACCTACGGCACGAACAACGAGTACGGCTTCGACTACCTGCGCGACAACATGGTGTACGAGGCGGGCGACCGCGTGCAGCGCGGGCTCAACTACGCCCTCATTGACGAGGTCGATTCCATCCTGATCGACGAGGCCCGCACGCCGCTGATCATCAGCGGCCAGGCCGAAGACCACACCGCGATGTATGTGGCGATGAACAAAGTGGTGCCGCTGCTGGTGCGCCAGGAGGGCGAAGAGGACCCGCGCACTGGCGAGGGCGTCATCAAGCCGGGCGACTTCACGGTGGATGAGAAAACCCACCAGGTCTTCCTGACCGAGCAAGGCCACGAAACGGCCGAGCGCGTGCTGGCGCATCAGGGGATGATCCCCGAGGGGGCGTCGCTGTACGACCCCGCCAACATCAGCCTGATGCACCATTTGTACGCGGCGCTGCGTGCCAACCACCTGTACAACCGCGACCAGCACTATGTGGTGCAGGGCGGCGAGGTGGTCATCGTCGACGAATTCACCGGCCGCCTGATGGCCGGGCGCCGTTGGAGCGACGGCCTGCACCAAGCCGTGGAGGCCAAGGAAGGCGTGGAAATCCAGGCCGAAAACCAGACGCTCGCGTCCATCACGTTCCAGAACTACTTCCGCCTCTACAGCAATCTGGGCGGTATGACCGGAACCGCCGATACCGAGGCCTACGAGTTCCAGGAGATCTATGGCCTGGAAACCATGGTCGTCCCGCCCAACCGCCCGAGCCGCCGTGAAGACCAGCTCGACCGCGTTTACAAGACCACGCGCGAGAAGTACGAGGCCGCCATTGCCGACATCCGCGAATGCCACGAGCGTGGCCAGCCGGTGCTGGTGGGGACGACGTCGATCGAAAACTCCGAAATCATCGACGAGATGCTCACCAAGGTGGGCCTGCCGCACCAGGTGCTCAACGCCAAGCAGCATGCGCGCGAGGCCGATATCGTGGCCCAGGCGGGGCGGCTGGGCGTGATCACCATCGCCACCAACATGGCGGGCCGCGGCACCGACATCGTGCTCGGCGGCAACGTCGAGAAAGACATCGCCACCGTCGAGGCCGACGAGTCGCTGGACGAGGCTGCCAAGCAGGCCCGCATTGCCCAATTGCGCACCGACTGGCAGCGCGACCACGAGCAGGTCAAGGAACTTGGCGGCCTGCGCATCATCGCCACCGAGCGCCACGAGTCGCGCCGCATCGACAACCAGTTGCGCGGCCGCTCGGGCCGCCAGGGCGACCCCGGTTCTTCGCGCTTCTACCTGAGCCTGGACGATTCGCTGATGCGCATTTTTGCCGGCGACCGGGTCAAGGCCATCATGGACCGTCTCAAGATGCCTGACGGCGAGGCGATCGAAGCGGGTATCGTCACACGCAGCATCGAATCGGCCCAGCGCAAGGTGGAAGCGCGCAACTTCGACGTGCGCAAGCAGCTGCTTGAATACGACGACGTCGCCAACGACCAGCGCAAGGTCATTTACCAGCAGCGCAACGAGATTCTCGATGCCTCCGAGCTTGCCGATGTCATCGGCGCCATGCGCGACGACTGCCTGTCTGACCTGGTGCGTTTCTATGTGCCAGCAGAGTCGGTGGAGGAGCAATGGGACCTGCCGGCGCTGGAAAAGGTGCTGGCTGATGACTGGCAGCTGCCCCTGGAACTGCAAAAGGAAGTTGAAGGTGCCAGCTCGATCACCGACGAAGATGTGCTCGAGCGCGTGCTCCAGGCCGCGCGCGATGCCTTTGACGCCAAGGTGGCCGTGGTGGGCGAAGAAAACTTCACCCAGTTCGAACGCGTCGTGCTGCTGCAAACCTTCGATACCAACTGGCGCGACCATTTGAGTGCGCTCGACTATTTGCGCCAGGGCATTCATTTGCGCGGCTATGCGCAGAAGCAGCCCAAGCAGGAATACAAGCGCGAAGCTTTCGAGTTGTTCCGCCAGCTCATCGACATGGTGAAGAACGAGGTCACCAAGGTGCTGATGACGGTGCAAATCCAGTCGCCGACGCAGCTCGACCAAGCCGCCGAAGACATGGAACAGCGCGCCGAGAGCATCGCCAACGTCACCTACAGCGCTCCCAACGAGAGCGGCGATGCTGAAACGGTAGTCGACGAGCGCACGCTGCGTGTCCAGGAGAAGGTCGCTGCTGGCGGGCGCATCGGCCGCAACGACCCCTGCCCCTGTGGCAGTGGCAAGAAATACAAGCAGTGCCACGGGAAGCTGGCGTGACAACCCCCTGAGCCGCTTGCGCGGCTTCCCCCTTCTTCTTGCCGCTGCGCTGCGCAAGGGGGACGCTACCCTCGCTCTGGGGCGGCCCTTGCGCGGTGTCCACGGGTACGGGGGTGGGCCGTCTCATTGACCACTTGGCCTAAGTTTGCATTTTCAAGTGCATTTTTTAAGGTTTTTAAGGACAACCATGCCTGTGAATCTCTCTGCTCCTCTTGCATCTGACCTTCGCCCCATTGCAGGGATTCGTATCGGCACCGCTGAAGCGGGTATCAAAAAACCGGGGCGCAAAGACGTCACCGTCTTTCTGCTCGATGAAGGTGCCGCCGTGGCCAGCGTGTTCACGCAGAACCGCTTCTGCGCGGCTCCCGTGCAGGTGGCGCGCGAGCATCTGGCGAGCGGCAGCGCCATCCGCGCGCTGGTGATCAACACCGGCAACGCCAATGCGGGCACCGGCGCCGATGGCCTGGTGCGTGCCCGCCGCACCTGCACGGCTGCGGCGCAGGCGCTGGGCATCGCCGCGCAGCAGGTGCTGCCGTATTCCACCGGCGTGATCATGGAGCCGCTGCCCGTCGAGCGTATCGAGGCGGGCCTGCCCAATGCCATTGCCAACGCCGTGGCTGACCAGTGGGGCACGGCGGCGCAGGCCATCATGACGACCGATACCGTGCCCAAGGCCTTCAGCGCCGAGGTGCAGATCGGTGGCGCCAAGGTGTCCGTCACCGGTATCTCCAAGGGCGCCGGCATGATTCGCCCCAACATGGCGACCATGCTGGGCTTTCTGGCCACCGATGCCTGTGTGGCGCCGGCGCTGCTGCCGCGGCTGGTGCGCCAGTTGGCCGAGCAATCCTTCAACCGCATCACCATTGACGGCGATACCTCCACCAACGACTCGTTCACGCTGATCGCCACGCAGCGCGCCGGGAACGCTGAAATCACCTCGCTTGACAGCGCCGAAGGCCGGGCTCTGGCCACCGCGCTGGGCGATGTGGCGCGGCTTTTGGCGCAGGCCATCGTGCGCGACGGCGAAGGGGCGACCAAGTTCATCACCGTGCGCGTCGAAGGCGGTGCCAGCACAGAAGAGTGCCGCAAGGTGGCGTATGCCATTGCCCATTCACCGTTGGTGAAGACGGCCTTTTTCGCCAGCGACCCGAACCTGGGGCGCATTCTGGCGGCCGTCGGCTACGCGGGCATTGAAGACCTCGACCAGACGCGCATCGACCTGTACCTCGACGATGTGTTGGTTGCGCGCCAAGGGGGGCGCAACCCCGACTACCGCGAGGAAGACGGCCAGCGCGTCATGCGGCAGGCCGAAATCACGGTGCGCGTGCTGCTCGGCAGAGGCGATGCGCGGGACCAGGTCTGGACCTGCGATCTGAGCCACGACTACGTCAGCATCAACGCCGACTATCGCTCTTGATTCAATAGCTGTAAGCGCTTTACCCATAAGCGCTAGAGGCCAAAATGACCCATAATTTTGACCAATTGATTGCCCGCGCAGAACAACTCATGGCGCGCATCGAGTTGGCCCTGCCGCAAGCTTTGTCCGCGCCCGATTGGTCGCAGGCCATCGCCTGGCGCTACCGCAAGCGCGCCGGCGGCCATGGCCGACTGGAACCGGTGCGCCACGTGGCTGCCATGGAACTCGGCCACCTCAAGGAAATTGATGGCCAGAAGGAAAAGATCCGGCGCAACACCGAGCAGTTCGTCCATGGCCAGCCGGCCAACAATGTGCTGCTCACGGGCGCGCGTGGAACCGGCAAGAGTTCGCTCATCAAGGCCTGCCTGAACACCTATGCCAGTGCAGGCCTGCGCCTGATCGAGGTGGACAAGGCCGATCTGACCGATCTGCCGGACATCATCGAAGTGGTCGCGGATCGGCCCGAAAAGTTCATCGTCTTCTGCGACGACCTGAGCTTCGAGGATGGTGAGCCGGGCTACAAGGCGCTCAAATCCATTCTCGACGGCACGGTGGCCGCCGCCACGCCCAACGTGCTGATTTACGCCACCAGCAACCGCCGCCACCTGTTGCCCGAGTACATGCGCGAGAACCTCACCTACACGCACACCGACGACGGCGAAGTGCATCCGGGCGAAGGCGTGGAAGAGAAAATTTCGCTCTCCGAGCGTTTTGGCCTGTGGGTCAGCTTTTACCCGTTCAGCCAGGATGAGTACCTGGCAATTGCCGCGCAGTGGCTGGCCTCGTTCGGTGTAGCGACCACGGCCATTGAAGCGGCTCGGCCCGAGGCGCTGGTCTGGGCGCTGGAGCGCGGCTCGCGCAGCGGGCGTGTGGCGTACCAATTTGCCCGTGACTATGCAGGAAGACGCAATGCAACCCCCTGAGTCGCCTTCGGCGCCTTCCCCCTTCTCTCGCATCGCTGCGCGATGCGGGAAGGGGGACGCCACCAGCGCCGCGGGGCGGCCCTTGCGCGGTGGCTGCTGGCTTGGTCTGCGGCAGAGATCTGGGCTGCGCGTTGCGCTTGGCGCGATGGTGCATTGAGATGCAGCGTCAGCACACGGAGGTTGCCGTTGGCATTTTGATCCGGGGCGACGGTGCGCTGCTGCTCACCAGCCGGCCGGAGGGCAAGGTCTACGCCGGCTATTGGGAGTTTCCTGGCGGCAAGCTCGAAGCTGGCGAGAGCGTGGAGCAGGCGCTGCGGCGCGAGCTGCAGGAAGAAATCGGCATCACCATTGGCCCGGTACAGGTCTGGAAGGTAACGGAGCACGACTACCCGCATGCCTTGGTGCGCCTGCATTGGTGCCGGGTGACCGAGTGGAGCGGCGCGTTCGAGATGCGCGAGGCCCAGCAGATGTGCTGGCAGCACTGGCCTGTCACGGTGCGGCCCGTGCTGCCGGGCGCCTTGCCGGTGCTTGAATGGCTGGCGCAGGAGCGCGGCTTGGCGTTTGACCCCGAAATACTACGAAATCAATAGCTGCTAGCGCTTGATGGTATTGCGCTAGAGCCCTATTTCACTCATTTTTTGTGCGGGGATCGCCGTACGGCGCATCGTCGGGTGGCGCCTCTGTCGGCATGCGAAATTCCTCGCTCGCCCAGGCCCCCAGGTCCTGCTGCTTGCAGCGCTCACAGCAGAACGGCCGCCAAGGGTTGGCGCTGCTGTAGAGGCTGGGGCCGCCGCAGGCCGGGCAGGCGACTTGGCGGGCTTTAAGGTCAGGAGGCTGCGCCATGCTGCGTCTTTCCGGTGCTCAGGCGCACAACGTCAGCTCAAAACTGACGTCCTGGGTGCAGGCTGTTGCGTGCTCGCCGGGTTGTTCGTGCATCAAACGCACCGACACCATCAGCCGATTGCCGCTGATCTCGGGCACCACTTCCAGCGCTGGGTCGATGCGCAGCCGCAGGAGCTGAAAAGTGCGCCCTTGCGGCAGCGTTTGCTGCAGTTGCCCGCGTTCGGCGACCATCTTTTGCGGCACGCCAGAGTCGCGCAGCAGCTTGAGCAGCAAAAACACCGCCTCGGCCAGCGGGGCCAGCGTGCGCGCCCACTCGGCCAGCGCCTGCTGGCGCTCTGCGGCAGGGCGGTGCTGCCAGGCGGCGTACGCGGGCAGGTCAAAACCGCAGGTGCCGCCGGGAATGCCGACGCGGCTTCGGATGGCCATGAGCCACTCGTTTTCGGTGAGCGCTTGGCCCGCCTTGCCGGACTGTGCGTTGAGCGCGGAAAAGCAGCCGTCGAGCTGGCGCACCACGCTGTCGAGCGCATCCAGAGAGATGGAAGGGTTGCCCCGATAGCCGTCGAGCTGGTGCTTTTGCTTTTCAAGGTCCTTCATGACGTCGGACTTCAAGTCGGCGCGGGCCGCGACATCCATGATCTCGAAGATTGTTGTCAGCGCGAAATGGTGGTCCAGCGGATGCTCGCGGGCAATCAGTACGCCCAGGCGGCGAAACAGATGCTCGAGCCGCAGATACGTGCGGATGCGCTCGTTAAAGGGGTATTCGTACAGGATCACGCGGCCGGTTTTCTAAGGGTTGCGTTGCAGGGAGAACGCATCAGGAATCATAGCCCGAACCTTTGTGCGAGCGTGCGGACCTCGTCGTCAAGCGCTGCCAGGGAGATTCCGTCGTTGAAAAGCACGGCATCGGCCACGGCGCGCCTCTGGGCGCGGCTGGCTTGCGCGTTCAAAATACTTTGCACCTGCGCGCGCGGCATGCCACTGCGCCGCATGACGCGCTCCATCTGGGTCTCGCTACGGCAGTCCACCACCAGCACCGCGTCCAGTGCAGGGGCCCAGCGCCCTGATTCGACCAGCAAGGGAATGTCGAGTACCAATAGTCGAGCACCCGCCTGCAGCGCGGTGTCGGTACGCTCGGCAATGCCGCGCAGCACGAGGGGATGCACGATGGCCTCCAGGCGCGCGCGTGCCGACGGGTCGGCAAACACCAGGCTGCGCATGCGGGCGCGGTCTAAGGCGCCATCGCCATCCAGAAATTCGGGGCCGAAAGCTTCGGCAATGAGGGGCATCGCTGCGCCGCCGCGTGCGGTGCTTTCGCGGGACAGGGCATCGGCGTCCAGGATCGCCGCACCAGCGCTGGCGAGCAGTGCCGCCACGGTACTTTTGCCACTGCCAATGCCACCGGTCAAACCGATGCGCGGCGCAGATGCCCAGCGCTGATTCACGGGCTCAAGGCGCCCAAAATCGCCCGCTGCACGGTGTCTGGGCCCAAAAACAAAGCAGCAAGCCCTGCGCCCACCAGGAATGGCCCGAACGGCACGTAGCCGCCCGCGCGCAGACGGCTGGCAAACTTCATGGCGATGCCCACGCAGGCACCCACCACCGACGCCATCAAAATCAAAGGCACCAGCGCCGGCCAGCCAAACCAGGCTCCCAGAGCGGCAAAGAGCTTGAAGTCCCCATAACCCATGCCCTCCTTGCCCGTTGCCAGCTTGAAGGCCCAGTAGACCAGCCACAGCGAGAGGTAGCCAGCGGCGGCGCCCACCACGGAATGCAGCAGTGAAACCTCAATCCAGCCAGCTGCTGATGCGAGCAGCCCCGCCCACAGAAGCGGCAGTGTCAGGGCGTCGGGAAGCAAGGTGGTGTCCCAGTCAATAAACGCCATGGCGACCAACATGGCGCAGAAAAACGCCCATGCCACACCGCTGGCGCTGAGGCCAAAGCGCTCTCCGCAATAGAAAAACAAGCTGCCGACCAGCAACTCCACCAAAGGGTAGCGCATGCTGATGGAGGCGCTGCACGACGAGCACTTTCCGCGCAGTGCCACATAACTGAGCACCGGAATGTTCTCGTACCAGCGCAACTGGTGGGCGCACGCCTGGCAGTGCGAGCGCGGCAGCATCAGATTGAAGGGCTCAGACGGCGCTTGTGCCGCGGCTCCCTCCGGTACCGCGCGGGTGGCATATTCAGTCACCTCCTGCTCCCATTGGCGCTCCAGCATACGGGGCAATCGGTAGATCACCACATTGAGAAAGCTGCCAATCAACAAGCCCAGAACGCCTGCAATGCTGGCGCTCCACCAGACCTCAGGCGACATCAAACGACCTGGCCCAGTTTGAAGATGGGTAGGTACATCGACACCACGATACCGCCGATGAGGGAGCCCAGTATCACGATGATGATGGGTTCCATCAGGCTGGAGAGGCCGGCCACCATATCGTCGACCTCTGCCTCGTAGAAATCAGCTGCCTTGCCAAGCATGTGGTCGATGGAGCCCGATTCCTCACCAATGGCGCACATCTGCAGCACCATGGAGGGAAAAACATTGGCGTTGGTCATGGCAGCGGTCAGGCTCGTGCCGGTGGAGACTTCTTGCTGGATTTTGTTGGTTGCCAACGCATACACCGCATTCCCCGCAGCGCCTCCGACGGAGTCCAAGGCTTCCACCAGAGGGACACCTGCAGCAAACATGGTCGAGAGCGTGCGTGTCCAGCGTGCCACCGCAGACTTGTCGATCAGGGCACCAAAAATAGGGATCTTCAGCAGGGCGCGGTCCATGAAGATTTGCATCTTTTCATTGCGCCGCCAAGCCTGCATGAAAAAATAGAAACCGCCACCGATCACGCCAAAGATCAGCCACCACCATTTTACAAAAATATCACTAATGCCCATCACAAACAAAGTTGGGGCAGGTAAATCAGCGCCAAAAGAAGTAAAGACCTGTTTGAATGCTGGTATTACGAAGATCATGATCACCGTGACCACCACGAAAGCCACGATAATCACGGAAATAGGGTACATCAAGGCCGATCGAATTTTCGATTTGATGGCCTCGGTCTTTTCCATATACATGGCAAGGCGATCGAGCAATGCTTCGAGAATACCCGCGGCCTCGCCAGCCTCCACCAAGTTGCAGTAGAGGCTATCGAAATACATCGGGTATTTGCGAAATGCACCATTGAGCGAGGTCCCGGTTTCTACGTCGCCGCGAATATCGTTGAGCAATTTGCCCACACTGACATTGGCATTGCCCCGGCCCACAATGTCAAAGGCTTGCAGCAGGGGAACGCCGGCCTTCATCATCGTCGCCATTTGGCGGGTGAACAGCGCGATATCTTTGGGCTTGATCTTTTTCCCCGAGCGCATCTTGCGCTTCTTGATCTTGACGGGGAGAACGCCTTGGCGTCGCAAGGTCGCCTGAACCTGGTTTTCGCCCAAGGCACGAATCTCGCCACGGACGATTTTGCCGTTCCGATCCTTACCTTCCCATTCGTAGACGTAGTCCTTGGTGCCTCGGGCAGTTGCTGCAGTCGCCATTGCGTTCCCTAGTGTTTGCGTGGTGTTAGAGGTTGGTGACTGCCAGCACTTCTTCGAGGGAAGTCAGGCCCATCTTGGCTTTGTGGAGCCCGGATTCGCGCAGGGAGCGAACGCCTTCAGCTTTGGCTTGCGCGGCAATTTCCAAGGCACTCCCATCCCGCAGAATAATGCGCTGAAGTTCCTCGGTCACGGGCATGACTTGGTAAATACCAAGCCGGCCCTTGTAGCCATTGTTACAGGCCGAGCATCCAACGGGTTTATAAGGCACCCAGGAGCCATCAATAGCTTCCTCGGCATAACCTGCGTCAATCAGCGCCTCGTGCGGGATGTCTGCTGGCTCTTTGCACAGCGGACAAAGACGCCTTGCCAGACGTTGCGCCGTAATGAGAATTACACTGGATGCAATATTGAACGGCGCGATACCCATGTTGCGCATGCGTGTCAGCGTCGTCGGCGCATCGTTGGTGTGCAGGGTGGAAAGCACCAGGTGGCCGGTCTGCGCGGCCTTGATCGAAATATCTGCCGTCTCCAGATCGCGAATTTCACCGACCATGATAATGTCCGGATCCTGACGGAGGAAAGCCTTGAGTGCAACAGCAAATGTCAGTCCGGCTCTTTCGTTGACGTTGACCTGGTTGACTCCTGGCAAATTAATCTCAGAGGGATCCTCGGCCGTTGCAATATTCACGCCGGGCTTGTTCAGGAGGTTCAAGCAGGTGTAGAGAGACACCGTTTTCCCGGAGCCCGTGGGGCCGGTGACGAGAATCATTCCATAGGGTCGCTCAATGGCCTTGAGAAGGCGCTCCTTTTCCTCAGGTTCATAGCCCAGGGCTTCAATGCCCATTTTGGCGCTGCTCGGGTCCAAAATACGGATAACAATCTTTTCCCCAAACAGCGTTGGCAGCGTGCTCACGCGAAAATCGATGACGCGATCCGGACCGACCTTGAGTTTCATGCGCCCGTCTTGCGGCACGCGCTTCTCCGAAATATCGAGCCGTGAAATGACTTTAATGCGCGAGGCAAGTTTTTCTTTGATGGCAATCGGGGGAGAGGCAATTTCTCGTAGCTCGCCATCTACCCGAAACCGCACCCGATAATGGTGCTCATAGGGCTCAAAGTGCAAATCTGAGGCGCGCATATTGAACGCGTCAAGCAGCATTTTGTGCAGGAATTTGACGATGGGCGCGTCTTCGACGTCGTTGGCTGCATCGCCCGGATCGGCTTCGGCTTCCGATGAGGCCTCTTCAAATTCGAATTCGCCCGCACCTGCGTAAGCATCGATTGCTTCACTGGCCGTTTTTGAATTGGCGTCAATCAGGTGAACAAGTTTGTCGTATTCTGCGATTACCCAGTCGACGCCCATCTGGGTGGTGAATTTTATTTTCTCTGCTGCTTCCTGATCAGTGGGGTCTGCGGTGGCAACAATCAAGCGATTGCTGCGCTTGCTCAGCACCAGCACCCGATACGCCTGACATATCTTGGCATCGAGCAAGTCGCGGGGCAGGCGCAAAGGATCAATGGCATTGAGATCCAGGAGGGGGGCGCCAAAAATAGACGAGACCGTGTGTGCAAGGTCGCTTGCCGAAACGATTCCTGCGCCTGTGACTTCTGCAATAAAGCTGTTACGCGAAGCTTGCGCTTTGCGAGCAATATCTTCGGCCGTTTTTTGGGTCAGCTTGCCTGCAGAAATCAAGGCCCTTCCCAGCCCGGGCAAGGCTATCGAAGCGGCATCTTTCTGAGCGATATCAACAGCAGCCATAGAGGCAGAGGTCCCCGTAAGAATTCGACAATCATCCTATCATCGCCGATCAGTGTTGCGCTGTAAATTGAAGTCGTGGCAACTGATTCGAGCGGGAGCCATTTAAGAAGCAAAAACGCCTTGGCACAAAAAAGCACCAAGGCGTCTTACAGGTCCAGATTGTGGTCGGGGTGAGAGGATTCGAACCTCCGGCCTCTACGTCCCGAACGTAGCGCTCTACCAGGCTAAGCTACACCCCGAGGTGTGCTGCGAGCGGACACTTGCTTACATTCTGCGCCCGAGCAGCTGAGCCGCCAATTGTAGCAAACTGGCTTGATGTTCATTGCGCGCAAAGGTGGCAATTGCCGTCATTGCGCGTTCTGCTTCCGCTGCCGCCAGGGCTCGCGCAACGTCAAGTGCGCCCGTTTCGCGCACGATGCGCACCACGGCATCGAGTTGGTCGGTATTGCCGGTTTCGACGGCACTGCGAATGAGCCTGCTGTCGGCCGCGCTGGCGCGCTGCATTGCGGCAATGAGGGGAAGCGTGGCCTTGCCTTCGCGCAGATCGTCTCCCAGGTTCTTGCCCATCTCCGAGGCATTGCCGTCGTAGTCCAGTACATCATCAATAATCTGGAAGGCGGTGCCGAGCGCTTGTCCGTAAATCGCACAAGCCTCTTCAGTCACCGGGTCGGACTTCGCCAATACGGCTGCCAGGCGCGCACTTGCCTCGAACAGCTTGGCTGTCTTGGAGCGAATGACATGCAGGTAGCTTGCCTCGTCCAGCGAGGCGTCGTGCATGTTCATCAGTTGCAGAACCTCGCCTTCGGCAATCACGTTGGTGGCGTCCGACAGGATTTGCATGACGCGCATCTCACCCACATCCACCATCATCTGGAAGGCGCGGGAATAGAGAAAATCGCCCACCAGCACACTTGCCGGGTTACCAAAGGTTTCATTTGCTGTGGCGCTGCCGCGACGCAGCGTGGATTCATCCACCACATCGTCGTGCAACAAGGTGGCGGTGTGGATGAACTCCACCACGGCTGCCAGTGTGAACCGCGCGCTATTTTGGACACCCAATGCACCGCACATGAGCAGCAGCAGGGCGGGGCGTAGCCTTTTGCCGCCTGCCGCAATGATGTACCGCGAGACTTGGCCTATCAGGGGAACCCCAGACTCCAGGCGCCGCGCGATAACGGCATCGACGTTTCGCAATTCGTCCGCCACCAAGGCCAGTGGAGAGGGGTGTTGCGCTGCCAGTGGGGCAGGGGCTGGAGCATTCGGGATGTGGATCGAAGACACGGGGGGAATTATAGGAACGTCGACAGAGTAGGAAAGGCGGCGAGGACGCCCGGGTTGCCGAGTGTGCCTGTGCCTGGGGCGGGAAAGGCGGGGGTGCGACTGGGTTTCAACAAGCTGCAGTAGCGTGGTAGACTTATGGGTTCTGCGGGAATCCTTCTGCGGAAATTCGTGGGAGGCGGCTCGCTGCCTTCGCTATTCAAGACTCAAGAGGTCAACATGTACGCGGTCATAAAAACCGGTGGCAAGCAGTATCGCGTTGCTTCCGGCGAAAAAATTAAAGTAGAACAGATTGCTGCGGACGTAGGCCAGGAAATCGTGATCGACCAGGTTCTGGCCGTCGGAAACGGCGCTGAACTCAAGGTGGGCACGCCCCTGGTGTCCGGCGCCACCGTGACAGCCACTGTGCTGGCACACGGTAAGCACGACAAAGTGCACATCTTCAAGATGCGCCGTCGCAAGCACTATCAGAAGCGCCAGGGCCACCGCCAGCAGTTCACTGAACTGCAAATCGGCGCAATTGCTGGGTAATCCGGCCGGCTAACCAGGAAGAGATGTCATGGCACAGAAAAAAGGCGGCGGCTCTACGCGAAATGGGCGCGATTCCAAGCCCAAGATGCTCGGTGTGAAGGCTTATGGCGGCGAGTTGATCAGCGCAGGCGCGATCATCGTGCGCCAGCGCGGCACCAAGTTCCACCCCGGCACCAATGTCGGCGTGGGCAAGGACCACACCTTGTTTGCCCTGGTCGACGGCCACGTGTCGTTTGCCGTCAAGGGTGCGTTGTCCAAGCATACGGTCAACGTGACTGCTGCAGCCTGAAGCGCGCGCGCTTTCTTTGCAGTCCAAGCCCCGCTTAGTCGGGGCTTTGTTTTTTGCCGCAAGCCCTATGATTGCGGCCGCTTTTGTACACTGGACTCCCCATGAAATTCGTCGACGAAGCCTACATTGACATTGCCGCGGGCGACGGTGGCAATGGCTGCGTGTCCTTCAGGCACGAGAAGTACAAGGAGTTCGGCGGCCCCAACGGCGGCGATGGTGGACGCGGTGGCCATGTGTTTGCCGTGGCGGACCCGAACCTCAATACCTTGGTGGATTTTCGCTATGCGCGTCGGCATGAGGCCAAGCGCGGCGAGCATGGCATGGGCTCCGACATGTTTGGCGCAGCCGGCAGCGACATCACGCTCAAGATGCCCGTGGGCACCATTCTTAGCGACGCCGAAACCGGTGAGGTGCTGTTCGAGCTGCTGACGCCTGGCGAGGTCATCACCATTGCCAAGGGGGGCGACGGCGGGTTTGGCAATATGCGCTTCAAGAGCGCGATCAACCGCGCGCCGCGCCAGAAAACGCCTGGCTGGCCGGGTGAGAAAAGAAACCTCAAGCTGGAATTGAAGGTGCTTGCCGATGTGGGTCTGCTCGGCATGCCCAATGCGGGCAAGTCCACCTTCATTGCGGCGGTATCGAATGCGCGGCCCAAAATTGCCGATTACCCGTTCACCACGCTGCATCCCAACCTGGGCGTGGTGCGTGTGGCGCCGGAACAAAGTTTTGTCGTGGCCGACATCCCTGGCCTGATCGAAGGGGCATCGGAAGGTGCGGGGCTTGGACACCAATTCTTGCGCCACTTGCAGCGCACGCGGCTGTTGCTGCATGTGGTGGATCTGGCCCCGTTTGACGACGCGGTGGACCCTGTGGCACAGGCCAAGGCCATCGTGGGCGAGCTCAAGAAGTACGACAGCGCCCTGTTCAAGAAGCCGCGCTGGCTGGTGCTCAACAAACTCGATATGGTTCCGCTCGATGAGCGGGCCGCGCGCGTGGCGGATTTCGTCAAGCGTTTCAAGTGGAAGGGGCCGGTATTCCAAATATCAGCCCTGACGCGCGAAGGCTGCGAGCCGCTGATCCACGCGATTTACGCGCACGTCAAGGCCGTGCAAGTGGCCGAGCAGGCCCCCGCCCCCGAGCACGACCCCCGGTTCCCAGACGCATCGCCCGCCTGAGTACGAAATTTGCTATTATAAATATAGCTTTAGGCGCTTATGTTTAGGGCGCTAGAGGCAGAAATGACCCTTGAAAACTCGGAGGTGCTGCGGACCGCGCACCGCATCGTCGTCAAAGTGGGCTCCAGCCTGGTCACCAACGAGGGCCGTGGGCTGGATGCGCAGGCCATTGGTGAGTGGGCGCGGCAACTCGCGGCGCTGGTCAGTGGTCAGGTGGGGGGCAAGCGCGAAGTCATCATGGTCTCCAGCGGCGCTGTCGCAGAGGGGATGAAGCGCCTGGGCTGGAGTGCCCGCCCGCGCCAGGTCCATGAACTGCAGGCCGCTGCCGCCGTAGGGCAGATGGGGCTTGCGCAAATGTACGAAACCAAGTTGCGTGAAAACGGCATTGGCAGCGCCCAGGTGCTGCTGACCCACGCCGACTTGGCCAACCGCGAACGCTATCTCAATGCGCGCTCAACACTGGTCACCCTGCTGCACCTCGGCGTGGTACCGGTCATCAACGAAAACGACACCGTCGTCAACGACGAGATCAAGTTTGGCGACAACGACACGCTGGGCGCCCTGGTGGCGAATCTGGTGGAGGCCGATGCGCTGGTAATTCTCACGGACCAGAAGGGCCTGTACACCGCCGACCCGCGCCGGGACCCCGCCGCGGCGTTTGTGCACCAGGGGCGCGCTGGCGATGTGGCGCTCGAAGCCATGGCGGGAGGCGCCGGCTCCAGTATCGGGCGAGGCGGCATGCTCACCAAGATACTGGCCGCCAAGCGCGCCGCCGGCTCGGGGGCTTCCACCGTGATTGCCTGGGGTCGTGAGCGCGACGTGCTGCTGCGGCTCGCGGCAGGTGAACCCATCGGCACCTTGCTGGTGTCCCAGACCGCCAAGAAGCAGGCACGCAAGCAGTGGATGGCGGACCACCTGCAACTGCGCGGCGCCGTGCGGGTGGATGCCGGGGCGGCGGCCAAACTGTGTGGCGAGGGCAAGAGCCTGCTGCCCATCGGTATGACGCATGTCGAAGGGGAGTTCGAACGCGGCGACATCATCGCGGTGCACGACCCAGAAGGCGTCGAGATTGCGCGCGGCCTGGCCAACTACGCCAGCAACGAGGCGCGGCGCCTGTGCCGCAAACCCTCCAGCGCCTTTGAGGCCTTGCTGGGCTATGCAGCCGAACCCGAAATGCTGCACCGCGACAATCTGGTGCTCACAGGGCGCTAAACCACTCAAGGGCGCGGTCCCTCCCCGTCAGTTCCCGTGGCGCGGCAAGGTGCCGGTGTCTTCAGAGGGTTCCATCGGGTCTGCGGCACAGTCCTTTTGCGGATTCGGATCGAAGCTCGCTCCCGGAGGCAGCTCTACCCCAGGATGCACCAGCATGGCGCCGCTGCGGTGGAGACTGCTATAGCCCCCCGATTCGGCGTCGCGCGCGCGCATGCCGCTGCGCAGGTAGCGGTTGCGCTGCTCTTGGCGCGGCAAAAAGCGGGCGAGTTCGGTCAATGCCGTCTCGTAAACGCCACGCTTAAATTCGACGACCACGTCCAGCGGCACCCAGTACTCGTTCCAGCGCCAGGCGTCGAATTCCGGGTGGTTGGTGGCACGCAGGTTCAAATCCCAGTCGTGACCCACCAACTGAAGCAGGTACCAGATCTGCTTTTGTCCCTTGTAATGTCCCCGCGCATCGCGGCGGATGTACCGGTCAGGCACCTCATAGCGCAACCAATCCCGGGTCCGGGCCACCACGCGGACGTGGTTGGGGTACAAGCCTACTTCTTCGTGGAGTTCCCGGAACATCGCCTGCTCGGGCGATTCGCCGCGGTCTATGCCGCCTTGCGGGAACTGCCAGCTGTGGGTGCGTATGCGCTTGCCCCAGAACACCTGGTTTCTCTGGTTGAGCAGGATGATGCCGACGTTCGGCCGAAAGCCGTCCCGGTCAAGCATAATCGAACCCCAAAATCTTAAAACTGCGTCCATTATGCACGGCACTTGCCCGCTGCGGCGGCCAGGGCGCGCGCAGTCTGTAATGTTCCGATGAAAGCTTCTCAGTTCTTTATTTCCACGCTCAAAGAAGCGCCTGCCGACGCCGAAGTCGCCAGCCATCAGCTCATGACGCGCGCCGGCCTGATCAAGAAATTGGGCGCCGGCATATACACCTATATGCCTATGGGGCTGCGCGTGGTGCAGAAGGTCGAAGCCATCGTGCGCGAAGAAATGAACCGCGCGGGTGCCGTCGAGCTGAGCATGCCGGTGGTCCAACCTGCCGAGCTGTGGCAGGAGACCAAGCGCTTCGAGACCATGGGTCCCGAGTTGCTGCGCATTCAGGACCGGCACGGCCGCGACTATGTGGTGCAGCCCACCAGCGAAGAGGTGGTGACCGACATCGCCCGCCAGGAACTGCGCAGCTACAAGCAGCTGCCGCGCAATTTCTACCAGATTCAGACCAAATTCCGTGATGAGCGCCGTCCGCGCTTTGGCCTGATGCGTGGGCGCGAGTTCACCATGAAAGACGCCTACAGCTTTGATCGCGATGCGGATGCGGCCAAGGCGAGCTACCAAGTCATGGCCCAGGCCTATCGGCGCATCTTTGATCGTTTCGGGCTGCGCTACCGCGCGGTGGCGGCCGACAGCGGCGCCATTGGCGGCGATTTGAGTGAAGAGTTCCAGGTGATTGCCGCTACCGGCGAGGACGCCATCGTCTATTGCCCCGGCAGCGAGTACGCCGCCAACATGGAAAAGGCCGAGGCACTGGCGCCAGCGGGGCCGCGCCCCGCACCCGCCCATTCCATGGCCAAAACACCGACGCCGGGCAAAGCCACCTGCGCCGATGTGGCTGCGCTGCTGAACGTACCGCTGCAGAACACCGTGAAATCGCTGGTGCTGGCGACCGACGAGACGAACCAGGCCGGCGAAATTGTCCGCAGCCAGGTCTGGCTGCTGTTGCTGCGCGGTGACCACGACATGAACGAGATCAAGGTGGGCAAGTTGCCGGGTCTCGACGCGGGCTTCCGCTTTGCCACGCTGGCCGAGATCAAGGCGCATTTCGGTTGTGAGCCGGGCTACCTCGGTCCTATCGGGCTGCTGCAGCCCGTGCGTATGGTGGTGGACCGCGAAGTGGCGGTGATGGCCGACTGGGTGTGTGGCGCCAATGCGCCCGATTTCCACTGCACCGGCGTCAACTGGGGGCGCGACCTGCCCGAGCCCGAGCTGGTGGCCGATATTCGCAACGTCGTGGCGGGCGACGCTTCGCCCGATGGCGCTGGGCCGTTGGCCATCGAGCGTGGCATCGAGGTGGGACACGTGTTCTACCTGGGGACGAAATACAGCCGCGCCATGAACGCCACCTTCCTGGGCGAAGACGGCAAGCCTGCGTTTTTCGAAATGGGCTGCTACGGCATCGGCATCACCCGCCTGCCGGCGGCGGCCATTGAGCAGAACCACGACGAGCGCGGCATCATCTGGCCCGACGCGATTGCGCCGTTCACCGTGGTGCTGTGTGCGATCACGCCCGACCGGTTTCCTGAAGTCAAAGTGGCGGCAGAGCAGTTGTACGCCCAACTGCTCGCGGCGGGCGTTGACGTCATCCTCGATGACCGCGGTGAGCGCCCCGGCGCCATGTTTGCCGATTGGGAGCTGATTGGCGTGCCACACCGGGTCACGATTGGCGACCGGGGTCTCAAGGAGGGCCTTGTCGAATACCAGCACCGGCGCGATACTGGCGCGACCAAAATTGCACTCACAGACATTCTGGCCCACCTGAAGGGCCAACTGAGCAAATGACTACGGGAGTCACACGCCGCAGCTGCCTGGCGGCGGCGCTGCCTGCGCTGGTGCCGCTGGGCTGGGCTGCGCCCGGTGTGGCGCATGCCGGCGGCCAGGTAGAAGAGCCCCTGATGGATTCGGTGCGCAGCGCGCTGAGTGCCGCCGTTGCCAATGAGGGGCCGCCCGAGCCGCTCTTTGGCAGCACGCAGGAGCGTATCTTGTATGTGCGCTGGCTCGCCACCATGAGCGACCGCCTGCGCCGGCGCAAGCTCGATTGGGAAGTGCGGCGGGATTTTCTGCAGACTGCCTGGTACGAAAGCCGCCGCGCCGGCCTGGATGTGGCGCTGGTGCTGGGCCTGATTCAGGTCGAGAGTGCGTTTCGCAAGTACGCTGTCTCCAGCGTCGGGGCACGCGGCTACATGCAGGTCATGCCGTTCTGGACGCGCTTGATTGGCGACGGCGACCCGTCCAAGCTGTTCCAGATGCAGACCAACCTGCGCTTTGGCTGCGTCATCCTGCGCCACTACCTGGACCGCGAGCGCGGCGACCTGTACATGACCCTGGGGCGCTACAACGGTAGCCGCGGGCGCTCGCCGTATCCCAACGCCGTGTTCTCTGCCCAGCGCAACTGGCAGTTCGACGGCCGCCTCGCGGGCTAATCGGCGGCGACCGCACCTGGTGCGCTGCCGGAGGGCACGCGCGAGACCATGACCTGGTCGATGCGGTAGCTGTCCACGTCCAGCACCTCAAACTTGTAGCCGCCCCACAGCACGCTGTCGGTGCGGCGCGGCACGCGGCGCAGCATCACCATCAGAAACCCGGCCAGGGTCTCGTATTCGGAATCGTGCGGCAGTTCGCCCAGGCTGAGCGCATGGCACACGTCTTCGATCGGCGTGATGCCGTCGATGAGCCAGGAATCCTGGTCGCGCCGCACGATCTGCTCTTCGTCAAACGGCGATACCAGGTCGCCCATCACCGTGCTCATCACGTCGTTGAGCGTGACCACGCCCACCACCAGGCTGTATTCGTTGACGATGACGGCGAAATCCTCGTGCGCCTGCTGGAATTGCTCCAGCACTTCCGAGAGCGTCAGCCGGTCCGGCACGATCAGCACCTTGCGCACCAGGCTGTCGTCGGCAAGCGAAATCGGCTGGTTGTTGAGCACGCGCTGGAACAGGTCTTTGGCGTCCACGTAGCCCACCACGTGGTCGATGTCGCCTTCGCACACCGGGTAGGTGGAAAACGGCTCGGCGGCGATGCGCAGGCGGATCACGGCATCCGCGTCATCGCGGCGAAAAAACGCCACGCGCTCGCGCTGCGACATGGCGCTGGAGACGGTGCGTGTATCGAGCTCGAACACATTGGTGATGACCTGCTGCTCGCGCGCCGCCAGCACACCGGCGCGCGCGCCGGCCTCCATCATGGCGAGCACGTCGTCCGAGGTGATGCGGTCGTCGCGCAGCGAAGACAAGCCCATCAGGCGAAACAGCGCGTCGGCGCTGCGGCTATAGAGCCACACCAGCGGCTTGAGGAGGGCCATGCACAGCGACATCGGCCGCATCAGGCGCACCGCCATCGGCTCGGGGTCCGCCATGCCCAGGCGCTTGGGCACCAGGTCGGCAAACAGGATGAAGAGCGAGGTCACCAGCAGGAAGGAGGCGGCAAACCCCAGGTTCTGCGCCGTTGCCTCGGGCAGCCAGCGAGCCAAAAGGGCGCCAAAGCCCGGGCTCAGCGCGCTCTCGCCCACGATACCGCCCAGGATCGCCACGGCGTTTTGCCCGATCTGCACCACGGTGAAGTAGTCGCCCGGCTGCTCTTGCAGGCGCAGGACGCGTTCGGCGCGTGCGTCGCCATCGTCGGCCAATTGGCGCAGCCGCAGGCGCCGTGAGGCGGCCAGAGAAATCTCTGCCGCCGAAAAAAATGCGCTGGCAGCGATCAGGAGGGCGATGAAAAAAAGGTCTTGCAGCATGGAACACGGGCGCCATGGGCGGGTGTCTGAGTTTAGGCGGCAAGCAGGCATCCACTGGCCCCATTGCGCTGCGGGCGCAAAAAAGCCGCCCGCAGGCGGCTCGACTGGGGCGTGCAGTGGATCAGCGCTCCAGCGTCTGCTTGAGTTCGCCCGATTCGTACATCTCCATCATGATGTCCGAGCCGCCAATGAATTCGCCTTTGACGTACAGCTGCGGAATCGTGGGCCACTGGCTGTAGTCCTTGATGCCCTGGCGAATTTCGTCGTCGTCGAGCACGTTGACCGTGGTGATGTCCTTGGGGTCTATGTCGCAGGCCTTCAGGATCTGGATGGCGCGGCCGGAAAAACCGCACATGGGGAAGCTGGCCGTGCCCTTCATGAACAAAAGCACGTTGCTGGATTTGACGAGATCGTCGATGCGTTTCTGGGTGTCGCTCATGGGGGCTCCAAGATAGTGGCCGCGTGGGGCCGGTGGGGGTAGCGGTGATCGGGGGGGATTATTTCACTCTCGGGCGTCTTGCGCCCGAGCAACGCCCTATGCCGGCCAGGTCATTGCGGGTTTGCGCCTCTGTGAAGTCTTGGGCACGCAAGAGCGCTTGCACGGCCTCGGCCTGGTCCCAGCCGTGCTCCAGCAGCAGCCAGCCGCCGGGCGCGAGGTGGGCGGGAGCCGCCGCGGTGATGGCGCGCAGATCGCGCAGGCCGTCGGCACCCGCCACCAGGGCGGCCAGGGGTTCGTGCCGCAGGGCGGGCAGGTGGGGGTCGTGCTCGGCAATGTAGGGCGGGTTCGAGACGATGAGGTCAAAAGTGCCTGGCACCGCGCTGAACCAGTCGGACTGGGCGAACTGCACCGGCAGGCGCAGCCGCTCGCCATTGGCGCGGGCCACGGCCAGGGCGTCTGCGCTCGCGTCCACGGCGAGCACCGTGGCGTCTGGGCGCGCATACGCCAGCGCCAGGGCGATGGCGCCGCTGCCGGTGCCCAGGTCCAGCACGCGGGGCACGGGGTGCCCGGCCAGGCGCTCCAGCGCCCAGTCCACCAGGGTTTCGGTGTCGGGCCGGGGGTCGAGCACGCGTTCGTCCACCTGCAGGTCGAGGCCGTAAAAGCCCTTGTGCCCAGTGAGGTAGGCCACGGGCTCTCCGGCGACCCGGCGTGCGCACAAGGCAAAAAGTCGCTCGCTTTGGGCGCTGCTCAGCGCATCGTCCCCATGGGCGATCAGCCAGGCACGCCCCGCGTCCGGCTGGCCCAGCACGTGCAGCAGCAGCCATTGGGCGTCGATGCGCTCCAGTCCCTGCGCCTGCGCCCAGGTCAGCGCGGAAGTGACAGTGTTTGCTATATTTGTCATAGCTGTTAGCGCATATGGGTAAAGCGCTAGAGCCCTATTTCATTCAAATTTCGAGTGCCGAACACCCGTTGCGGGTTTACAGTGCGCCGATCTCGAATTCTTCCAGCAGCTCGGCCTCGCGGGCGTGCGCCAGTGCCTGCAGCACGTCGCCCAGATCGCCCTCCATCACCGCCAGCAGCTTGTACAGCGTGAGGTTGATGCGGTGGTCGGTCAAGCGCCCTTGCGGGAAGTTGTAGGTGCGGATGCGATCGCTCCGGTCGCCACTGCCGATCAGGCCCTTGCGCTCGGCGGCTTCCTTGGCGGCGCGCTCGCTGCGCTCCTTTTCCTGGATGCGTGCCTGCAGTACCTGCAGCGCCTTGGCCTTGTTGGCGTGCTGGCTGCGGCCGTCCTGGCATTCGGCGACGATGCCGGTGGGCAGGTGCACCACGCGCACGGCCGAATCGGTCTTGTTGATGTGCTGGCCCCCGGCGCCGCTGGCGCGGAAGGTGTCGATGCGCAGGTCGGCCGGGTTGAGTTTGACGGCTTCATGCTCGTCCGGCTCCGGCATCACGGCCACGGTGCAGGCGCTGGTGTGGATGCGGCCCTGGGTTTCGGTGGCGGGCACGCGCTGCACGCGGTGGCCGCCGGATTCAAAGCGCAGCGTGCCGTACACGCCCGCGCCGCCGGGGCCGCTGCCGTCCGGGCCTTCGATGCGCAGCACGATTTCCTTGTAGCCGCCGAGCTCTGACGGGCTCTCGCTGACCACTTCGACGCGCCAGCCCATGTTGGCGGCGTAGCGTGAGTACATGCGCGCCAGGTCGCCGGCAAACAGCGCCGATTCGTCGCCGCCGGCGCCGGCGCGTATCTCAAGGAAGGCGTTGCGCGCATCCTGCGGGTCTTTGGGCAGCAGCAGGCGTTGCAGTTCCGCCTCCAGCGCGGGCATTTCGGCCTCGGCAGCGGCGATCTCTTCCTGGGCCAGTTCGGCCATGTCGGGGTCGTCCAGCAGGCCGCGCGCCGATGCCAGGTCCGCCTCGCACTGGCGGTAGCGGGCAAAGCGGCCGGCAATCTGCGTGACTTCGGCGTGCTCGCGCGAGAGCGTGCGGTACTGGCCCATGTCGGCCATGATGTCCTCGCGCGAAAGCAGGAAGTCGAGCTCCTCCATGCGCCGGGCATAGCGTTCGAGCTGGTTCCTGAGAAATGTTTGCATGCGCGAAAGATCGTTTAGCTACCCAAAAGATAGCTATAAGCGTAGGCCGAATAAGCGCTACAAGGAGGTTTTGCTTTGAGAGCGCAGAAACAGGCGCGAAGCGGTGCGCGCTGTTTGTTCGCGCGCCTCGGCGTCGCTGGCGCGCAGCTCGGCCATGGTGCCGTGCAGCATCTTGCGCGAGAGCCCGCGCGCGAGCGCCTCCAGCACCGCGTCCACGTCCTCGCCCCGGGCCAGCCGGCGGCGGGCGCGGGCCAGTTCGATGGCGCGCCACTGGTCGGTCTGCTCCTGAATCTGCCGGATCAGCGGCACCACGCCATGCTGTGGGTCGCGCTGGTCCATCCAGTGCATGAAGCTTTGCACGCCGGCGTCGATGATCACTTCGGCCTGTTCGACGGCGGCCTGGCGGCTGGCCTGCGCCGTTTGCACCACGCTGGCCAGGTCGTCCACGGTGTAGAGGTAGACGTCGCGCAGCGCTTTGACTTCGGGTTCGATGTCGCGCGGCACCGCCAAGTCGACCATGAACATGGGGCGGTGGCGGCGCTTTTTGAGTGCGCGCTCGACCGCGCCCAGGCCCACGATGGGCAGCGTGCTGGCGGTGCAACTGACGACGATGTCGAATTCGTGCAGGCGCTCGGGCAGGTCGGCCAGGCGCAGCACCTCGGCGCCAAAGCGCGCGGCCAGGCGCTCGCCGCGCTCGAGCGTGCGGTTGGCGATGGCGATGGACTGCGGGTTGCGCGCAGCGAAATGCGTGGCGGTGAGCTCGACCATTTCGCCGGCACCGACAAAAAGCACCTTGGTTTTGCCCAGGTCTTCAAAAATCTGGCTGGCCAGGCGCACGGCGGCGGCCGCCATGCTGATGCTGTGGGCGCCGATTTCGGTGGAGGTGCGCACTTCCTTGGCGACGGCAAAGCTGCGCTGGAACAACTGGTTGAGCGTGGAGCCCAGGGCGCCCGCGCTCTCGGCAGCGCGCACGGCATCTTTCATCTGCCCCAGGATTTGCGGCTCGCCCAGCACCATGGAGTCGAGTCCGCTGGCCACACGGAACGCGTGGCGGGCGGCCGGGCCGTCTTCCAGCACATAGGAGTGCGAGCGCAGCAGGTCGGTGCTGACGCCGCCGCTCTGCGCCAGCCAGCCCAGCGTGTGGTCCAGTGCAATCTGGTCACCGGCGCAATACACCTCGGTGCGGTTGCAGGTGGAAATAATCGCCGATTCGATGCCGCGATGCGGATTGGAGGCCCCCAGGGCGGTGCGCAAACCGTGCAGCGTGGGCGCGATCTGGTCAAGCGCAAACGCAAAACGGCCACGCAAATCGATTGGCGCGGTGTTGTGGTTGATGCCCAAGGCCCAGACAGACATGGCGCGATTATAAAATCGCCGGCCCTTCAACGCCTAACAAGCTGCGCAAGTGTCTTGACTTGCGTCATGTTCATGGATTTCGCCTCCGCCACCAACCACCTGTTGAATTTCTTTTTGCCGGCTTGGTGCCTGCCCGTGCTGCTGTGGCCGATGGCCCGCCTTGCCTTCGGCCGGCCCGCTGGCGCGCCCCGCTGGTGGCTGCAGTGGCTGGTGCAGGCCGCAGTGTGCTCCGCTGTGCTGTTGGTGGGGCTGTGGGCAGGGGGGCGCGACGGCAAGATGCTGACCTATGCCGCCTTGGTGCTGGCCAGCGCGAGCACCCAATGGCTGCTGGTGCGCGGCTGGCGGCGTTGACATCCGTCAGGCTGCCGGGCTGAACAAGTCCACCCGGTCGGTGATGAGGCCGTCGGTGCCCAGCGCGAGCAGCGCATCGGCGGCCGCAGCGTCGTTCACCGTGTAGCTCAGCGCGCGCATGCCCAGTCCGTGGGTGCGCGCCACCAGCGCGGCATCCCACAGGGTGTACTTGCACACCAGTGCTGTGCAGCCCAGTTGCCGTGCCTGCTCGATGCACCCTTCCCACAGGCTGTCGAGCAGCAGGGCGCGGGGCACATGGGGCGCGGCCTCGCGTGCGCCGGCAAGGGATTCGGGCCGGAAGGATGAGAGCAGTGGCGGCACCTTCGCACCGGCCCAGAGCTGGGCGGCCTGCGCGGCGACCACACGGCCAGTCTCACGTTCCTGGCCTGGGGTGGGTTTGATTTCGATGTTCAGAAAAAATTGGTTCGCAAGGCAGTAGCGCGCCACGCTTTCCAGCGTGGGCAGTGGCTCGCCGGCCCAGGCGCGGCCATGCCAACTGCCGGCGTCGCGCCGGGCGAGGTTGGCAAAGTCGAATTCGCCCGCGGTGCCGGCGCCGTCGGTGGTGCGCTCCAGCGTGCTGTCGTGCAGCAGGAAAGGAATGCCATCACGGCTCAACTTGGCGTCGCACTCGAACATGCGGTAACCATATTGCGCACCCAGCCGGAACGCCGCCAGGGTGTTTTCAGGCGCCAGCTTGCCGGCGCCCCGGTGGGCGATCCAGCGCGGGTAGGGCCAGGGTGTCGTCATCTTGGTGCTGCTTTCATTCGTTGCTCTGCCGGCGTACTTTGAAACTGGGGTGGCCAATGCCAGTGGCCGCCGCGCAAGGGCCGCCCCGCCGCGAAGCGCCTCAGGGGGATGTCACTTTCTCTTCCCGCTGGCGGCATCGAAAGCGTGGATGCGGTCGGCGCGCGGCGTGACGTGGATGCGGCTGCCGGGCGCGGGCGCGTGGCGGCCTTCTTCCACGCGCACGATCAACCCTTCGCCGTTGAGGCGCCCATAAATCAGGCGCTCGGCGCCCAGCAGCTCCACGGTGTCGACTTCCACGTCCCATCCGCCCTCGGTGGTCACGTCAAGATGCTCGGGCCGGATGCCCAGCAGCGTGCCGGGGCGCACGCCGGGGGCGCGTTCGAGCAGGTTCATCGGCGGCGAGCCGATAAAGCTGGCGACAAAGGTGCTGGCTGGGCGGTGGTAGACCTCTTCGGGCGTGCCGAACTGCTCCATGTTGCCGGCGTTCATGACGATCATGCGCTGCGCCAACGTCATGGCCTCGACCTGGTCGTGCGTGACGAACAGGCTGGTGATGCCAAGCTCGCGGTGCAGTTTTTGAATTTCGAGCCGGGTCTGCGCGCGCAGCTTGGCGTCCAGGTTGGAGAGCGGTTCGTCAAACAAGAATACCTGCGGCTGGCGCACGATGGCGCGGCCCATGGCCACGCGCTGGCGTTGGCCGCCCGAGAGTTCGCGGGGCTTGCGTTCGAGCAGGTGGCCGAGTTCGAGAATTTTGGCCGCCTTGTCGACCCGGGTCTTGATCTCGTCCTTGGGTACCTTGGCGATTTTCAAACCGTAGGCCATGTTGTCGAACACGCTCATGTGGGGGTAGAGCGCGTAGTTCTGGAACACCATGGCGATGTCGCGCTTGGCGGGCTCCAGGTTGTTGACCACCTTGTCGCCAATGAGGATGTCGCCGTCGGTGATTTCCTCCAGCCCGGCGACCATGCGCAGCAGCGTGGATTTGCCGCAGCCCGATGGCCCAACGATGACGACGAACTCGCGGTCGTGGATGTCGGCGTTGACGCCGTGGATCACCTGGTTGGCCTTGGTCCCCTGGCCGTAGCGCTTGACGATGTTGCGGAGCGTGATGGATGCCATTGTGCTATTTATTTGGGAGCTTCTTGCGCTTTATGGGTAAGCGATAGAGGCCTATTTGACCATTATTTTTCAGTGTCCACCAAGCCCTTGACGAACCACTTCTGCATCAGCACCACCACAAAGGCCGGTGGCAGCATGGCGAGAATGGCGGTGGCCATGACGATGTTCCAGTCGTTCGCTGCGTCGCCTCCGGCGATCATGCGTTTGATGCCGATCACCACCGGGTACATGTCCTCGCTGGTGGTGGCCAGCAGCGGCCACAGGTACTGGTTCCAGCCGTAGATGAACTGGATGACGAACAGCGCCGCAATCGACGTGGCTGAGAGCGGCACCAGCACGTCCTTGAAGAAGCGCATCGGGCCCGCGCCGTCCATGCGCGCCGCTTCCACCAGCTCGTCCGGCACGGTCAGGAAGAACTGCCGGAACAGGAAGGTGGCCGTGGCCGAGGCGATCAGCGGCACCGTCAGGCCCGCATAGCTGTTGAGCATGCCCAGGTCGGAGACCACCTGGTAGGTCGGGCCAATGCGCACTTCCACCGGCAGCATCAGCGTGACGAAAATGGCCCAGAAGCACAACTGCTTGAACGGAAAGCGGAAATACACCACGGCAAACGCCGAGAGCAGCGAGATGGAGATCTTGCCCACGGTGATGACCATGGCGCTGACAAAGCTCACCCACATCATGCGGGCCACCGGCGCCGTCGAGCCCGCGCCGTCGCCGCCGCCGAGCAGGGCGGTTTTGTAGGTGTCCCACAGGTGGCTGCCGGGCAGCAGCGGCATGGGCGCCTGGACGATTTCCTGGGCGGTGTGGCTGGACGCGACAAACGCCAGGTACAGCGGAAACGCCACGATGGCCACGCCCAGCAGCATGACGGCGTGCGAGAGCACGCTCAGAAAGGGATTGCGTTCAACCATCAGTACTGGACTTTCTTCTCGACGTAGTGAAATTGCACCACGGTCAGCGCGACGACGATCGCCATCAGCACCACCGACTGCGCCGCCGAGCTGCCCAGGTCGAGTGCCTTGAAGCCGTCGTAGTACACCTTGTAGACCAGGATGGCCGTGTCGCGCCCCGGGCCGCCCTGGGTGGTGGCGTCGACGATGGCGAAGGTGTCGAAGAAGGCGTACACCATGTTGATCACCAGCAGGAAGAACGTGGTCGGTGTGAGCAGCGGAAACTGGATGCTCCAGAAGCGCCGCCATGGCCCCGCGCCGTCCATGGCCGCGGCCTCGATCAGCGACTTCGGGATCGATTGAAGCCCCGCCAGAAAGAATAGGAAGTTGTACGAAATCTGCTTCCACACGGCCGCCATGACGATGAGCGTGAGCGCATGCGCCGAGTTGAGCAGATGGTTCCAGTGGATACCGACATGCTCCAGCGCATACGCCACCACCCCCAGCGTGGGCGAGAACATGAACACCCACAGCACCCCGGCCACGGCGGGTGCCACGGCATACGGCAGGATCAGAAAGGTTTTGTAGAACATGGCGCCGCGCACGATGCGGTCGGCAAAGATGGCCAGCAGCAGCGAGATGCCGATGCCCAGCGTGGCCACCAGCAGCGAGAACCAGGCCGTGGTCTTGAACGATTCAAGGTACGCCGGGTCGTTGAACAGCTCGCGGAAATTCTGCAGCCCCACCCATTCGGTCGAGGTGCCAAACGCGTCCTGTACCTGCATCGACTGCAGCAGGGCCTGGCTGGCCGGCCAGAAAAAGAACACGATGATCACCGCCAGTTGCGGTGTCAGCAGCACCCAGGGCAGCCAGCCCGAGCGAAAAAGTACGCGTTTTTCCATGAATCCGGTGTCAATGCAACGACCCGCCGCGCTGCGGCTTGCAGTGCGGCGGGCCGAGAGGTTGGAAGCGGGCGCGAACGCCCGCTGGCTCAGGTTTTGTTGGCCTTCTGGAAGCGCTCAAGCTGCTCGTTGCCGCGTTTGACAGCAGTGTCCAGCGCCTCCTTGGCGCTCTTCTTGCCGGCCCAGATCTGCTCGGTTTCCTCGTCAATGATGGTGCGGATCTGGTTGAAGTTGCCCAGGCGGATGCCGCGCGACTTGTCGGTGGTCTTGCGGATCATCTGCGTCACGGCCACGTCGGTACCCGGATGCGCCTTGTAGAAGCCCGATTTCTCGGTCAGCTCAAAGGCCGCCATGGTGATGGGCAGGTAGCCAGTGCGCATGTGGCTGTCGGACTGCACCTTGGCGTTCGAGAGGAACGAGAAGAAGTCCGCCACACCCTTGTAGTGCGCAGGCGGCTTGCCCGACATCACCCACAGGCTGGCGCCGCCGATGATGGTGTTCTGCGGTGCGCCAGCGACATCCGGGTAGTAGGGCAGTTGGCTGATGCCGTAGGCAAACTTGGCTTCCTTGCTGACGCGGGCGTACAGGCCAGACGAGCCGGTCATCATGGCGCACTCCCCCGAGGGGAACGAGACGTCGGGCGCATTGGCGCGGCCCTTGTAGACGAACAGGCCCTGCTTGGCCATGTTGGCCAGGTTCTCGAAGTGGCGAACATGCAGCGGCGAGTTGAATGCCAGGCGCGCGTCGGTGCCGCCAAAGCCGTTGTTCTTGGTGGCGAACAAGGTGTTGTGCCAGGTCGAGAAGCTCTCAAGCTGGGTCCAGCTGATCCAGCTCGTGGTGAAGGGGCATTTTTCGCCATTGGCCTTGAGCTTGGCGGCGGCAGCGACCACTTCGGGCCAGGTGGCGGGCGCTTTCTCAGGATCGAGACCGGCTGCCTTGAACTTGTCCTTGTTGTAGTAGAAAACCGTGGTCGAGCTGTTGAATGGGAAGCTCAGCATTTGCCCATTGGGCGCGGTGTAGTACCCGGCGACGGCAGGGATGTAGGCCTTGGGGTCGAACTTGACCTTGGCCTGCTTCATGACTTCGCCCACGGGCACGATCGCCTTCTTGGCCGCCATCATGGTGGCCGTACCCACTTCGTACACCTGCAGGATATCGGGGGCATTGCCGGCGCGGAAGGCCGCAATGGCGGCGGTCATGCTTTCGTCGTAGGTGCCCTTGAACGTAGGCACCACCTTGTACTCGGCCTGGCTGGCGTTGTATTCCTTGGCCAGGTCGTTGACCCATTCGCCTAACGGCCCGCTCATCGCGTGCCACCACTGGATTTCGGTCTGGGCCTGGGCCGCGGTGCTGGCCATGGCGGCCAGGGCGGCGCAGGCGGCGAGCGATCGGTAGTTCATGAAAGGGTCTCCTTGCTGGGGTGAAAACGCTGATCCTGGCTTGCTTGTGTGACCATTGCGTGTCGCAACCCGGAACCACCTTGCTTTTTAACCAGCGTTTGCTTGTTGGAATAGGCGGGTTAACCCCGTGGCTGTGTCTCGCTTATTCCCTGGACGCAGGTAGTGCCAGCCGCGCAAAAACTTTCATGTTGCGACGCAACATGTTACGGTTCCGGCTTCCTTTCACTCGCCGGCCTGACCCGTTGACCCATGAGCGCTGCTGCCCCCACTTCCCTCGATAAAAGCAAGATCAAGTTTCTGTTGCTCGAAGGCCTGCACCCCTCCGGCCTGCAGGTGCTGCGCAATGCCGGCTATGAGCAGATCGACGCGGTGTCTGGCGCGTTGCCGCAAGAGGAACTCATCAAGCGCATTGCCGACGTGCATTTCATCGGCATCCGTTCGCGCACCCAGTTGACGGCCGAGGTGTTGTCGCATGCCCACAAGCTCGTTGCGATCGGGTGCTTCTGCATCGGCACCAACCAGGTGGACCTGAACGCGGCGCGCGAGCGTGGCATTGCGGTGTTCAATGCGCCGTATTCCAACACCCGCTCGGTGGCCGAACTGGTGCTGGCCGAGGCCATTTTGCTGCTGCGCGGCATTCCGGCACGCAATGCGGCCGCGCACCGTGGCGGCTGGCTCAAGTCGGCCGACAACGCGTTCGAGACGCGCGGCAAGACGCTGGGTATCGTCGGCTACGGCGCCATTGGCTCGCAGCTCTCGGTGCTGGCCGAGTCGCTCGGCATGCACGTGATCTTCCACGACGTGATCGCCAAGCTGCCGCTGGGCAACGCGCGCCAGGTCGCCAGTTTGCATGAGCTGCTGGGCGCGAGCGATGTGGTCAGCCTGCACGTGCCCGAACTGCCGTCCACGAAATGGATGATCGGCGCCAAGGAAATCGCCGCGCTCAAGCCCGGCGCGATCTTCATCAACGCTGCGCGCGGCACCGTGGTCGAGATCGAGCCCCTCGCCGAGGCGGTGCGCGCCGGGCGCCTGCTGGGCGCGGCGGTCGATGTGTTCCCGGTCGAGCCGCGCAGCAACAAGGAAGAATTCGCCAGCCCCCTGCGCGGCCTGGACAACGTGATCCTCACGCCCCACATCGGCGGCTCCACGCTCGAAGCACAGGCCAACATCGGCGTCGAGGTAGCCGAAAAGCTGGTGCGCTACAGCGACAACGGCACCTCGATCAGCTCGGTCAATTTCCCCGAAGTGGCGCTGCCGCCGCAGCGCGGCACGCACCGCATCCTGCACGTGCACCGCAACGTGCCGGGCGTGATGTCCGAGATCAACCGCGTCTTTGCCGAGAACCACATCAACGTCGCCGCCCAGTACCTGCAGACCAACGAGGCCATTGGCTATGTGGTGATGGATATCGATGCCGCTTCGTCCGAGCTGGCGCTGCAAAAGCTCCAGCAGGTGCCCAACACGCTGCGCTGCCGCGTGCTGTTCTAAAAGCGTTCCGCGCCAGGCGGCGCGCCGAGAGCTGACTCTAAACGCGCATTTCACGTGGAAAGCGCGTTGAGGCGCTGCGTCTTTAAAATCGCGGGTTCCCGGGCGCCTGTGTGCCCACAGGCTGCCACCCACCCCAGGTTCCCCCGAATGAATGCTCCCACCGCGTTGGCCACCTTGATGGCGCAACCCCCTCAGCCCGTGCGCCTGCGCGAGATCCCCTACAACTACACCAGCTTCTCCGACCGCGAGATCGTCATCCGCCTGCTGGGCAGCCGCGCCTGGGACACGCTGCTGCAACTGCGGCGCGAGCGCGACACCGGCCGCTCGGCGCGCATGCTCTACGAGGTGCTGGGCGACATGTGGGTGGTGCAGCGCAACCCCTACCTGCAAGACGACCTGCTGGGTAGCCGCGAGCGGCGCAAGCAACTGGTGCAGGCGCTCGACCACCGCCTCTCTGAAGTGCACAAGCGCCGCCAGCCCGATGCCGCGCCCGAGCGCGACGCACTGGTGGGCGAGCTGCTCGCTGCGGCCACCGCTGCCGTGCGGCGGTTTGACGCCTCGTTTGACGCCGCGGCCCAACTGCGCCGCGCCACCCGGCGCACGCTCTCGCGGCTGACGGCCAAGGACAACATCAAGTTCGATGCGCTGTCTCGCGTCAGCCATGTGACGGATGCCACCGACTGGCGCGTCGAATACCCCTTTGTCGTGCTTACCCCCGACACCGAGGCCGAAATGGCCGGCCTGGTCAAAGGCTGCATCGAACTGGGCCTGACCATCGTCCCGCGCGGTGGCGGCACCGGCTACACCGGCGGCGCCATTCCGCTCACCGACAAAAGCGCCGTCATCAACACCGAAAAACTCGAAGCCATGACGGCGGTGGAAATGCGCCAGCTGCCGGGCGTCGAGGGCACGGTGGCGACGGTCTGGACCGAGGCCGGCGTGGTCACCCAGCGCGTGGCCGACGCCGCCGAGGCCGCCGGTTTTGTCTTTGCCGTGGACCCGACCAGCGCCGAAGCCTCCTGCGTGGGCGGCAACGTGGCCATGAACGCCGGCGGCAAGAAGGCCGTGCTCTGGGGCACGGCGCTCGACAACCTGGCCAGCTGGCGCATGGTGACGCCCGATGCGCAGTGGCTGGAAGTGACGCGCGTGGGCCACAACCTGGGCAAGATTCACGACGCCGAAGTGGCCAGCTTCGAGCTGAACTACTTCGAGGCCGACGGCAAGACGCCCGTGCGCAGCGAGCGCCTGGACATTCCCGGCAAGCGCTTTCGCACCGAAGGCCTGGGCAAGGACGTGACCGACAAGTTCCTCGCCGGCCTGCCGGGCATTCAGAAAGAGGGCTGCGACGGGCTCATTACCAGTTGCCGCTGGATCGTGCACCGCATGCCCGTGCACACGCGCACCGTGTGCCTGGAGTTCTTTGGCAACGCCAAGGATGCCGTGCCCAGCATCGTCGAGATCAAGGATTTCATGTTCGCCGAGCAAAAGCGCTCGGGCGTGGTGCTGGCCGGCCTGGAGCACCTGGACGACCGCTATTTGAAGGCGGTGGGCTACGCCACCAAATCCAAGCGCTCTGGCCTGCCCAAGATGGCGCTGTTTGGCGACATCGCCGGCGACGATGCCGACGCGGTGGCACGCGTCACCAGCGAGGTGGTGCGCATTGCCAATTCGCGCAGCGGCGAAGGCTTCATCGCCATTAGCCCCGAGGCGCGCAAGAAGTTCTGGGCCGACCGCAAGCGCACCGCGGCCATCAGCCGGCACACCAACGCCTTCAAGATCAACGAAGACGTGGTGATCCCGCTGCCGCGCATGGCCGAGTACACCGACGGCATTGAGCGCATCAACATCGAGCTCTCGCTGCAGAACAAACTGGCGCTGTGCGATGCGCTGGAGGATTTCTTTGCCCGCGGCCAACTGCCGCTGGGCGCAGCCGGCCAGGACGCGGGCGACGCGCTCTCGCCTGAGACGCTGCAGGAGCGCGTGAACGAGGCGCTCGATGTGGTGCAGCATGCGCGCACGCTGTGGAGCCAGTGGTTGCAGGGGGTCGAGGCGCTGTTCCCGCAGTTGCAGGACCACAGCCTGCGGGCGAGCTGGAAGACGCAGATCCTCGCACCTCTGCGCGGCATTTTTGCCGGCGACGCCTTGGCCCCCATCCTGGCCGAGTGCATTGCCATTCACCAGCGCGTGCTCAAGGGGCGCGTGTGGGTGGCCCTGCACATGCACGCCGGCGACGGCAACGTGCACACCAACATCCCCGTCAACAGCGACGACTATCGGATGCTGCAGACCGCGCACGCCGCCGTGGGCCGCATCATGCGGCTGGCACGCAGCCTGGGCGGGGTGATTTCGGGTGAGCACGGCATTGGCATCACCAAGCTCGAATACCTGAGCGACAAAGAGCTCGCGCCCTTTGCCGACTACAAGCGGCGCGTGGACCCGCAGGGCCGCTTCAACAAAGGTAAGTTGCTACGAAATAAAGAGCTGGTAGCGCAATCAGGGAAAGCGCTGGAGGCCGATTTGGCATCCAATGTGCGCCATGCCGACCTGAGCCATGCCTACACCCCCAGCTTTGGCCTGATGGGGCACGAATCGCTCATCATGCAGCAGAGCGACATCGGCGCCATTGCCGATTCGGTCAAGGACTGCCTGCGCTGCGGCAAGTGCAAACCGGTCTGCGCCACGCACGTGCCGCGCGCCAACCTGCTGTACTCGCCGCGCAACAAGATCCTCGCCACCTCGCTCTTGGTCGAAGCGTTCCTGTACGAAGAGCAGACCCGCCGCGGCATCAGCATCCGCCACTGGCAGGAGTTCGAGGACGTGGCCGACCACTGCACCGTCTGCCACAAATGCCTCTCGCCCTGCCCGGTGAAGATCGACTTTGGCGATGTGACGATGAACATGCGCAACCTGTTGCGCAAGATGGGCAAGAAAAGCTGGCGCCCCGGCAACGCGCTGGCCATGACCATGCTCAACGCCACCAGCCCCGAGAAAATCAAGCTGCTGCGCGCCGGCATGGTGGGCGTGGGCTTCAAGGCGCAGCGCATGGCCGTGGACTTGCTGCGCAAGGTCAGCCGCAAGCAGACGGCGCACCCGCCGGCCACCGTGGGACCGGCGCCAGTCAAAGAGCAGGTGATTCACTTCATCAACAAGAAGCTGCCCGGCGGTCTGCCCACCAAGACGGCGCGGGCGCTGCTTGATATCGAAGACAAGGACTACGTCCCCATCATCCGCAACCCGCAGGCCACCACGGCCAGCAGTGAGGCAGTGTTTTACTTCCCCGGCTGCGGCTCCGAGCGGCTGTTCAGCCAGGTGGGGCTGGCCACGCAGGCCATGCTCTGGCACGCCGGCGTGCAGACCGTGCTGCCACCGGGCTACCTGTGCTGCGGCTACCCGCAGCGCGGCAGCGGCCAGTTCGACAAAGCCGAGAAGATGATTACCGACAACCGGGTGCTGTTCCACCGCGTGGCGACCACGTTGAACTACCTGGACATCCAGACGGTGGTGGTCAGCTGCGGCACCTGCTACGACCAGCTCCAGGGCTACGAATTCGACAAGATCTTCCCTGGCAGCCGCATCATCGACATCCACGAATACCTGCTGGAAAAGGGCATTACCTTGCCGGCCGGGCAGGGCGGCTACCTGTACCACGAGCCCTGCCACAACCCCATGAAGCTGGGCGACTCGATGAAAACCGTCAAGGCGCTGGTGGGCGACAAGGTCATCAAGAGCGATCGCTGCTGCGGCGAATCGGGCACGCTGGGCGTCACCCGCCCCGACATCTCGACCCAGGTGCGCTTTCGCAAGGAGGAGGAAATCAAGAAGGGCGAGGCACTGCTGCGCGCCAACGGCAGCGTGGCGCCGCAGGCCAATGTGAAGATTCTGACCAGTTGCCCAAGCTGCCTGCAAGGCCTCAAGCGCTACGAGGACGACTTGCAGAACGGCCTGCTGGAGGCCGACTACATCGTGATTGAAATGGCCAAACAGATTCTGGGTGAGAACTGGTTGCCCGAATACGTGCAGCGCGCTAACAGCGGCGGTATCGAAAGGGTGTTGGTATGAGCCAATCGTCTTTTGGCTGTGCTCTGTGCGCGCAGGATGGCGGCGCCCTGGTGTGGCACAGCGCCAAGCTGCGGGTGGTGCACGTCGAGGAAGAGGGTTTTCCCGGCTACTACCGCGTGATCTGGAATGCCCACGTCGCCGAGTTTTCCGATCTCTCGGCCGAAGCGCGCGCCGAATGCATGGACGCGGTGGTCTGCGTCGAACGTGCGCTCATCGAACACCTGGCGCCCACCAAGGTCAACCTTGCCGCCCTGGGAAACCAGGTGCCGCACTTGCACTGGCACGTGATTGCGCGGTTTGTCTGGGACACGCACTTCCCGAACGCCTTCTGGGGCGAGCCCCAGCGCGCCAGAGACCACGACAAGGAGGCGGCGGTTCGCGGGCGCCTGGACGCCGTCAACGCGCAGATACGGGGGTATTTGGCGAAGGGTGAGGCGCCGCAGGAAGATTGACGGGTGTTTACGGCCAAGCACAGGGCAAGCGCAGGGAGGCGTCACTGCCTCACGCGTGCCTTTGCTGGCCATACGCGAAGCGCGCAGTGCTTGGCCGCATACGTGAAGTCTTTGTCTGTGGTCAGGAGCGTCAGATCGTGCCGGATGGCGAGTTGGGCAAGCAAGGCATCAATGGTTCCCATCTGAACACCTGCTTTGCGACATGCGTTTCGCAGGGCCGCGGCGCCGATGTAATCCTCTCGATCGGGCGCAAGCAAAGGCAGGGCGGCGAAACGTTCGATGATCTGCGCTTGGGCTTTGGCGCCCGAGAACCCTTGCAACAGCTCCTGAAGAACCAAGCCTGTGGTAACCGCGACGTCTGAGCCGAACAAGGCGTCCTTGAGTTCTTGCACCTCAGGTTCGGTGGCTTCAACATCACGGCGAAGTGCCAGCGACCAAACGCTGGTATCGACAAGCAGCGTCATGTCCGACGAGACCGTTCGGCCTTGTAGTCAAATGCTGGATCCCACTCCAGCTTGCCGAGCAGATCGGCCACGCGCCGTTGCTCGCGGCGCGCGATGAACTCTTGCAGGGCTTTGGTGACGGCGGCCTTCTTCGTGCGTTCACCGCTGACTTGAACTGCGCGCTCGAGAAGGCTTGGATCGATTGCGAGATTGGTGGCCATGTGTGACTCCTTGTGTGGGAGTCTACACATTTCGTTGGTTGGAGTCGATTGTCTTCAGGCTGGAGTTGCTGGTAGTGTGAAGGGGGAGGAGTGCATCCGCTGACCTTAGAGGTTGGCAGGTGTCGCACTTCAGTTTTGAATCCGCCCCTGTAACCACCGGAGTACAAGGGTTCCTGTGCCTAAAGGGCAGGCCGCCGCAGGGCGGATGGGACAATGGCGGCCCGTTTTAGCAATCGTTTTCCCACAGAACTTGCGCAAAATCGTTCCAGCGGCGTTGCTCTTCCTTGCCGTGCGCTTGCACTGTCTGCGTCAGAGCGCCTTGCTGGGGCAATTTTGCGTAAGCCCTTTCCCATAAGGAAATCTCCATGGCAGGCCTCAAACCCGGCGCCCCTACACCCGATTCCATCACCGTCCACAGCCAGTCCCGCGTGTTGGAAGTGGAGTTTTCCGACGGTGCGCACTTTCGCCTGCCGTTTGAGCTGCTGCGCGTGTACTCGCCCTCGGCCGAGGTCATGGGCCATGGCCATGGGCAGGAGGTGCTGCAGACCGGCAAGCGCGATGTCGTGGTGTTGGAGTTGGCTCCGGTGGGCAATTACGCCGTGCAGCCGAGCTTTTCCGATGGTCATGCCAGTGGCATTTTTTCGTGGGATTACCTCTATGAACTTGGCGCGCGCCAGGCCGAACTGTGGGCCGATTACGAGGCCAGGCTGGCAGCGGCAGGGGTGGACCGCGATACCCCCATGGCCCCCAAAAGCGCGTCCAAGGGCGTGAGCAAGACCAAGACCAAGAGCGCCCAGGGCTGCGGCGGGCACTGATTCGCGCTCGGTTGGTGGCAGATTTGCCACTGTTTTGCTATCTATTTAGAAGCTGCTAGCGCAATACCCATAAGCGCTAGAGCGTGGTTTGGCTTAAATATCCGATATCCCACGCATTTAGAGGGTTGCCCTGCAAGCGGCTAGCATTCCCACCATGAGCACTACACATTTTGGTTTCGAGTCGGTGGACGAGCGCGACAAGGCGCGCCGCGTGCGCGGTGTGTTCGATTCGGTGGCGTCCAAATACGACGTGATGAACGACTTGATGTCGGGTGGCCTGCACCGCGCGTGGAAGGCCTACACGGTGTTGGTCGCCAACCTGCAAGAGGGCCAGCGCGTGCTGGATATTGCCGGCGGCACGGGCGACTTGGCGCTGGCTTTTTCCAAGAAGGTGGGCGAGCGAGGCGAGGTGGTGCACACCGACATCAACGAAGCCATGCTGCGCACCGGGCGCGACCGGCTGATCGATGCCGGCGTGGTGCTGCCAACGGTGGTGTGTGATGCGGAGCAGTTGCCGTTCCCCGACGCGCATTTCGATCTGGTCAGCGTGGCCTTTGGCCTGCGCAACATGACGCACAAGGACATTGCGCTGGCCGAGATGTGCCGCGTGCTCAAGCCCGGCGGCAAGCTGCTGGTGCTCGAATTTTCCAAGGTGGCCAAGCCGCTCGCCAAGGTGTACGACTGGTATTCGTTCAATGTGCTGCCGCGCATCGGCCAGTTGGTGGCGGGCGATGCCGACAGTTACCGGTATCTGGCTGAGTCCATCCGCATGCACCCGGACCAGCAGGCGCTCAAGGCGCTGATGAAGCAGGCCGGTTTTGGCCATGTCGATTGCCACAACATGACGGGCGGCGTCGTCGCCCTGCATGTTGGTATCAAGTGTTGAGCCAAGGAAAAACCATGAAAAGACTCTTCCCGGCCCTGTTGGCCCTGATGTTGGTCGTGGTGCATTTCGAAGCCGAGGCCAAGCGCATGGGCGGTGGGACGTCTTTTGGCCGCCAGTCCAGCAACGTGACGCAGCGCCAGGCCGCACCACCTGCCGCCCCGGCAGCGCCTGCGCAGAGCGCCAATGCCGCTCGCCCCGGTACGCCAGCGGGCGCTGTGCCTGCGGCGGCCCCCAAGCGCCCATGGGGCGCCATGCTGGGTGGCTTGGCGGCTGGTCTGGGGCTGGCCTGGCTGGCCAGCTCGCTCGGTCTGGGGGCCGGGTTTGGCCAAGTCCTGATGCTGCTGCTGTTCGGCTTGGCGGCTTTGGCGCTGTTTCGCATGCTGCGCTCGCGCGGCAAGGCGGCGGCCTCGCCCGCATCGCCCGTGTCGCCCTTTGCCTTCCAGGGGGCTGGCGGTGGTGCCCCCGCCAGCGCCCCGGTCGCGCAGCAGTACAGCCCCGACAAGGTGGGCAATGACGCCTCCGCGCGCCCTTGGGAGCGCAGCAGCCTGGCTTTTGACGCACAGCGCAGCGCGGGGAGCGAGGGTTCCATCATCGGGTCCGCGCTTGCCGGCTCGCAGAACTGGGGCGTGCCCCAGGGGTTCGATACGGCGGGTTTTCTGGAGGCGGCCAAACGCAACTTCATCACCCTGCAGTCGGCCTGGGACCGCTCTGATATCGCCACGCTGCGCTCCATGATGACGGACGCCATGGTCGAAGAGATTCAGGGCCAGCTCACCGAACGCGAGTCGCATCGCGGGGACCAGCCCAACCACACCGACGTGGTCATGATCGAAGCCCAATTGCTGGGCATCGAAGATTTGGGCGATGCCTATATGGCCAGCGTGGAATTCTCCGGGATGATTCGTGAGGAACCCTCGGCCGGCCCAAGCCCCTTCCGCGAGGTCTGGAATATGACCAAACTCCGCAGCGGCGGCAGTGGTTGGCTGGTGGCGGGTGTGCAGGCGCTGCAATAAAGACCGCGCCGCAGCGTGCGGCTGCGCGCTGCGGCCGCCGTCGGCTTGCCATAATCCACCGCTATGGCCATACAGTCTCCTTTCCCCTTTCTCGACGGTCTCTTTGAACGCATCGCACAGGGCCCGCGCCCGCCCGACTGGCTGGTGAACGAGGCGCAGCAGCGCCTGGTCCTGCTGATCAACCACGTGCTGATGCAGGAGCGCGCGGCGACCGAGCGCTTGACCCCGCGCAAGGGCCGCGTGGTGCGGGTGCAGTGGCGCCAGTTCTTCGTCGCCTTGCAGGTGACGCCCGCCGGGTTGTTTGATCTGGCAGCGCAAGGGGTGACCCCTGACCTGCGTTTCGAAGTGACCGAAACCTCGCCGCTCGGGTTGGCGCAGGCCGCCCTGCGGGGGGAGCGCCCGCCCGTGCGCATCGACGGTGCGGTGGATTTCGCTGGCGACCTGCAGTGGCTGGCCGACAACCTGCGCTGGGACATCGAGGACGACATGGCGCGCGTCATCGGTGACGTGCCGGCGCACACCATTGCCAGCGTGGCGCGCAGCGCGGCGCAGGCGCTGCGCGGCTTTGTGCGCAAAAGCGGCGCGGCCGCCGGCGACGCGGTGGCGCCCTGGTCGGGCAACGGCCCCCTGCCATGAAGCGCATTTTTCGCGGTGCCACCATTGTCTGGGTGGCGCTGCGCTATGGGCTCGATGGCCTGGTGCTGACGAGCTTTCAGAAACCCTGGCTGCGCCTGTTGGCACGCATGGTTTCGGTAGGTCGCGACCTGCGCGCGCCGCGCGGCCAGCGGTTGCGCGAGGCGCTGGAGCGCCTGGGGCCCATTTTCGTCAAGTTCGGCCAGGTGCTCTCCACGCGGCGCGACCTGATGCCGCCCGACATTGCCGACGAGCTCGCCCTGCTGCAAGACCGCGTACCACCGTTCGACAGCGCCATCGCCATCGCGACCATAGAGCGCGCCTTTCGCCGCCCGGTGGATGAGGTCTTCGTCAGCTTCGAGCGCGTCCCCGTGGCCAGTGCCTCGATTGCGCAGGTGCACTTCGCCACGCTGCGCGATCGCCAGGGCGCGTTGCACGAGGTGGCGGTCAAGGTGCTGCGCCCCGGCATGCTGGAGGTCATTGAGAAGGACCTGAGCCTGATGCGCATGATGGCCGGCTGGGTCGATGGCCTGTCGGCCGATGGCAAGCGGCTCAAGCCGCGCGAGGTGGTGGCCGAGTTTGACAACTACCTGCACGACGAACTCGACCTGGTGCGCGAGGCGGCCAATGCCGCGCAACTGCGGCGCAACATGGAAGGCCTGGGGCTGGTCGAAATCCCGACCATTTTCTGGGACTTCTGCCACCCCGAAGTCATGGTGATGGAGCGCATGAACGGCGTACCCATCAGCCAGGTGCAGCGCCTGCGCGATGCGGGGGTCGATATCCCCAAATTGGCACGCGACGGCGTCACCATCTTTTTCACGCAGGTGTTTCGCGACGGCTTCTTTCACGCCGACATGCACCCCGGCAATATCCAGGTCAGCCTGGAGCCGGCCACCTTCGGGCGCTACATCTCGCTCGATTTCGGCATCGTTGGCACGCTGACCGAGTCCGACAAGGAATACCTGGCGCAGAATTTCGCGGCGTTTTTCCGGCGCGACTACAAACGTGTGGCCGAACTGCACGTAGAGAGCGGCTGGGTGCCGGCGAACACGCGCGTCAACGAGCTCGAAGGGGCCATTCGCACCGTATGCGAGCCGTATTTCGACCGGCCGCTCAAGGAAATCTCGCTGGGCATGGTGCTGATGCGGCTGTTTCAGACCTCGCGGCGGTTTCAGGTGGAAATTCAGCCCCAGCTGGTGTTGCTGCAGAAAACGCTGCTCAACATCGAAGGCCTGGGCCGCCAGCTCGACCCCGAGCTTGACCTGTGGAGTACCGCCAAGCCGTTTCTGGAAACCTGGATGCTCGAGCAGGTCGGGCCGCAGCGCTTCCTGCGCGAGTTGCGCGCCGAGGCGCCGCACTATGCGCAGTTGCTGCCGGCATTGCCGCGACTGCTGCACGACTATCTCAAGCGTGCCCCCAACGATGCGCGCGAGCGCGAACTGATGGCACTGCTCAAGGAGCAACGCCACACCAACCGGTTGCTGCAGACCATCGTCTATTGCGGCATCGGTTTCGTACTCGGGCTGGTGGTGGTGCAGGCGATCGTGCGCGTTTCGCTGTTTCATTGAACCTTTAAGCAAGCTCGGGTTGACCGCCGTGGGGCTTTGGCACGGATAATGCGCGGCGTTTTCCTGCCAACCGCCCCCTCTCCGGAGCTGCGCATGCTGCTGACCTTCATCGTTTTCTATCTGCTGGTATCCATCGGCATTGGCCTGTACGCAGCGACCCGCGTGCACAACACGGCCGATTACGCCGTGGCCGGCCGCAGCCTGCCGTTGCCGGTGGTGATCGCCACCACCTTTGCCACCTGGTTTGGCTCCGAGACGGTGCTGGGCGTGCCGGCCCGGTTCATTGACGGGGGGTTGGGCGCCGTGGTGGAAGACCCGTTTGGCGCATCGATGTGCCTGGTGCTGGTGGGCCTGTTCTTTGCTTACCGGCTGTACCAGAAGAACCTGATTACCTTGGGCGACTACTACCGCCAGCGCTTTGGCCGCACCCTCGAAGTGCTGTGCTCGGCCATCATCATCTTCAGCTACCTGGGCTGGGTGGCGGCGCAGATCACGGCGCTTGGGCTGGTGTTCAACCTGCTGACGCAGGGTGCGGTATCGGTGACCGCAGGCACGGTGCTGGGAACCGCCATCGTGCTGGTGTACACGCTCTACGGCGGCATGTGGTCGGTGGCGCTCACTGACTTCGTGCAGATGATCGTCATTGTTGCCGGCCTGCTCGCGATTGCCTGGTTTGCCGCCGATCTGGCGGGCGGCACCGGACGGGTGGTGGAATTTGCCGCGCGCGAAGGGCGCTTTTCGCTGTTTCCCAAGGAGGCAGGCCTCAAGGAGTGGACCTTCTTTGGCGCTGCCGCCATCACCATGATGCTGGGCTCGATTCCGCAACAGGACGTGTTTCAGCGCGTCATGTCGTCCAACAGCGCTTCCACGGCGCGGCGTGGCCCGGTGATTGGCGGTGTGCTGTACCTGCTGTTCGCATTTGTTCCCATGTTCGTCGTCGCCGCTGCCGTGCTGATCATGGGCGATTCGGCGACAGCACTGCTCAAGGAAGACCCGCAGAAACTTTTGCCCACGCTGGTGATGGAGCGCATGCCGATCGGGCTGCAGGTGGCGTTTTTTGGCGCGCTGCTCTCGGCCATCATGTCCACGGCCTCGGCCACGCTATTGGCACCCTCGACCACGTTCGTCGAGAACATTTTGCGCAACATGCGGCCTGGCATGAGCGATGCGCTTACGCTCAAGGCGATGCGTATTTCGGTCTTTGTGTTCACCCTGTGCGTGCTGGTCTATGCCATTTCAGCCCAGGGAACCTCCATCTATGAAATGGTGTCTGGCGCGTACCAGGTGCCGCTGGTGGGGGCGTTTGTGCCGCTCGCGTTTGGCCTGTACTGGCACCGGGCCACCAGCCAGGGCGCTTTGCTGGCGGTGGTGCTGGGCATGGGGGTGTGGCTGCTGTTCGCGGCCAGCCCGGCACTGAACCAGGCGTTTCCGCAGCAGCTCGCCGGGCTGCTGGCGGCTATCGCGGGCATGCTGGTCGGCTCCCTGGTGCCCCAGTTCCTGCGCAACCAGAAGGGCCACGTGGTGCATTACACCGCCACCCAGGATTGAGGTGCCATGGTTGGCGGCCCCGCGCCACTGCGCCAGCGCGTCGGCGGAAGTGGGGATTGAAAAACAGGCGGCTGCCTATAATTGAAGGCTTTGCAGCTCACGCCCACCCCATGCCTATCTACGCCTACAAATGCAGTGCTTGCGGCCATGCGCGCGACGTGCTGCAGAAAATGTCCGATCCTTTGCTGACGGTCTGCCCACAGTGCGGCGCTGAGACGTTCACCAAACAGGTGACGGCCGCAGGCTTTCAGCTCAAGGGTTCGGGCTGGTACGCGACGGATTTTCGCGGTGGCACGGCGCCAGCGTCGACTGCAGGCGCCAGCGCCGGCAAATCCTCTGGCGCGCCAGCCGATGCGAGTTCTGCAGGTGCTGCGGCACCTGGACCGGCCCCAGCGGCATCGCCTGCGCCTGCAGTGGCGGTTTCGAGCACAAAGGCTGATTGAGCTGCCGTCCATGCCTTCTTTGCGCAAATGGTTCTTCACCGGGCTGCTGGTCATCGTGCCGGTGGTCATCACGCTGGCCGTGTTGAACTGGATGGTCGGTTTGCTGGACCAGACACTGCTGATCCTCCCCGGTGTCTGGCAGCCTGACCGGGTCCTTGGTTTTCACGTGCCCGGTTTCGGCGCACTGCTGGCGCTGGCGATTCTGCTGGTGGTGGGCGCCGTGGCGAGCAACTTTGTCGGGCGCAAACTGGTGCAATGGGGCGACCGCCTGGTCAGCCGCATCCCGGTGGTGCGCTCGATCTACTCCAGCGTCAAACAGGTGTCCGATACGCTGTTTTCTGAAGGCGGCAATGCGTTTCGCACGGCCGTGCTGGTCCAGTGGCCGCGCGAAGGCGTGTGGACGGTGGCGTTTGTCACCGGTGCGCCAGCCGGTGAGGTCGCCGCACTGCTGCAGGACGAATTCGTCAGCGTGTACGTGCCCACCACACCCAACCCCACGGGCGGTTATTTTGTGATGCTGCGCAAGAGCGACTGCATCGAACTCGACATGGGGGTCGATGCGGCGCTGCGCTACATCGTCTCCATGGGCGTTGTCGTGCCGCACGAAGCGGCTGCGACCTCGCCCTCCTGATTTTTCTCAATGCGCCCCTGACGGCGCCGGAAGTTTTGCCATGGCCATGCGTTCCCACTATTGCGGTCTTGTGACCGAAGCCCTGCTGGGCCAAACCGTCACCCTCTCTGGCTGGGTGAACCGCCGCCGCGACCATGGCGGTGTGATCTTCATCGACCTGCGTGACCGCGAAGGCTCGGTGCAGGTGGTCTGCGACCCCGACCGCGCCGAGATGTTCGCCACCGCCGAAGAGGTGCGCAGCGAGTTCTGCGTGCAGGTCGTAGGCCTGGTGCGCGGGCGCCCTGCCGGCACCACCAACGACAACTTGAAGAGCGGCAAGATCGAGGTGCTGTGCCACGAGTTGAACGTGCTCAACCCCTCGGTGACACCGCCCTTCCAGATCGACGAAGAGAACCTGTCGGAAACCACGCGCCTCACGCACCGCGTGCTGGACCTGCGCCGCCCCTACATGCAGAACAACCTCATGCTGCGCTACCGCGTGAGCATGGAAGTGCGCAAGTTCCTCGATACACATGGTTTCGTGGATATCGAAACCCCCATGCTCACCAAGAGTACGCCGGAGGGTGCGCGGGATTATCTGGTGCCCAGTCGCGTGCACGACGGCCAGTTCTTCGCACTGCCCCAATCACCCCAGCTCTTCAAGCAACTGCTGATGGTGGCGGGGTTCGACCGCTATTACCAGATCACCAAGTGCTTCCGCGATGAAGATTTGCGCGCCGACCGCCAGCCTGAGTTCACCCAGATCGATATTGAAACCTCGTTCATGGAAGAGCAGGAGATCCGCGACCTGACGCAGGAGATGATCAAGACGGTGTTCCAGAACACGTTGGGCGTGGATTTGGGCGAGTTCCCGGTCATGACCTACCAGGACGCGGCCTACCGCTTCGGCTCGGACAAGCCCGATCTGCGCGTCAAGCTCGAATTCACCGAGCTTACCGACGTGATGAAGGACGTGGACTTCAAGGTCTTCTCGGGCGCCGCCAACATGAAGAACGGCCGCGTCGTGGCCCTGCGCGTGCCCGGCGGCGCGCGTGAGACTGGCGGCCTCTCGCGTGGCGAGATCGACGGCTATGCCGAGTTCGTCAAGATTTATGGTGCCAAGGGCCTGGCCTATATCAAGGTCAACGAGCTGGCCAAGGGCCGTGATGGCCTGCAAAGCCCCATCGTGAAAAATATCCACGACGCCGCGATTGCCGAGATCCTCAAGCGCACTGGCGCACAGGACGGCGATCTGCTGTTCTTTGGGGCCGACAAGGAAAAAATCGTCAACGACGCCATTGGCGCGCTGCGCATCAAGATCGGCCACAGCGAATTTGGCAAGAAGAACGGCCTGTTCGACGACCGCTGGGCGCCGCTGTGGGTGGTGGATTTCCCGATGTTCGAGCACGACGAGGAAAACAACCGCTGGGTAGCGGTGCACCACCCCTTCACTGCACCGAAGGACGGCCACGAAGACTACATGGTCACCGCGCCCGAGAAGTGCATCTCCAAGGGCTACGACATGGTGCTCAACGGCTGGGAAATGGGCGGCGGCTCGGTGCGTATCCACCGCGCCGACGTGCAGCGCAAAGTGTTCGACGCGCTCAAGATCACGCCCGAGGAAGCGCAGCAGAAGTTCGGCTTCCTGCTCGACGCCCTGCAGTACGGCGCACCGCCGCACGGCGGCCTCGCCTTTGGCCTGGACCGCATCGTCACGCTGATGACGGGTGCCGAGTCGATCCGCGACGTGATCGCCTTCCCCAAGACGCAGCGTGCCCAGTGCCTGCTGACACAAGCGCCGTCGCCGGTGGACGAAAAGCAGCTGCGCGAGCTGCATATCCGCCTGCGCAATGTGGATGCGGTGAAGGTGGGCTAAGAAGCGCGCCGTGTTCGGGTAGAAAATCAGGGTGCCTCGCGGCGCCCTTTTTTTATCCGTTTGCCCACCCCCCATGCCTGAATTCAAGATCCCGGAGTCCGTGCTGGTGGTGATCCATACCCCGGCGTTGGAGGTGTTGCTGCTCTCGCGCGCAGATTGGCCGGACCACTGGCAATCGGTGACCGGCTCGAAGGATTTCGCCACCGAATCGTTCGAAGCCGCGGCCATCCGCGAGGTGCACGAAGAAACCGGCATTGGTGCACGGCTTCCTGGCCATGTGCTGACCGATTGGCGGTACGAGAACGACTATGCCATCTGGCCGCGCTGGCGCCATCGCTACGCGCCCGGCGTGCTGCGCAACCGGGAGCACGTGTTTGGCCTGTGCGTACCGGTGGGGACGCCGGTCATTCTTAGCCCGAGGGAGCATCTGGCGGCACGCTGGCTGCCTTGGCGCGAGGCGGCAGCCGCCTGTTTTTCGCAAAGCAACGCGCAGGCCTGCCTGGATTTGCCGCAGCGCGCGGCGGGAGTCAGCCAGGCGGCGCAGGTGCGGCGCTGGTAAACGGTATGGGTGTTTCGACGAGACCCGCCACCACGGTGGGGGTGGCCGCCACCGCAGGGACCGGCATGCGCAGCGAAACGCCCCCTGCGGCGCACTCGCTCTCGCCTGTGATCAGCGTGCGTGGCTGTGTGCCCACACACTGGGGGCGCAGGGTATCGATGGCCGCTGGCAGTTCGGCGGCACCGCCCACCTTGCCGCGGTGGCGCTGGAGCACTTGCTGCGCGAGCTCGAGCAGCTTGGTGTTGCGCGTGGCGCCCGCTTGTTCCAACAGCAGATCGATGGCCGCTCGCGGATGGCCCGCCAGGCCATCTGGGCGATGGCTTTTTCAGCCACGGCGTTGATCACCGGCAAGCAGGCGCGCAAGCGATCGGCAAACGGCTGGTGCGCGCCGCAGGCGCTGGCGAGCATTTGCGTCAAGCCGCGTGTGTGGGCGTAGCGCATGCCCAGCGCCTGAATCCAGCCTTCGGCCTGGTCCAGGCTGTTCGACGTGGTGGCCAATGCGACGTACACGCGTGGGGGCTGGGCAGAGGTTCGGCCATGTGAAAGCTTGGTTGGGCCGTGCAGGGCGTTGCGGCGCCAGGCAGCGTAAGCAGGCGCACGCAAGCCGGCGATAGGGCAGACCCCCAGGATAGGCGTCTGCGCCACAATGGGCAGTATGGAATCCCCATCGTTGCTGCGCGTCGCGACCTACAACATCCACAAAGGCGTGCAAGGTTTTGGCCCGGCGCGCCGGCTGGAGATCCACAACCTGGGCCACGCGGTGGAGCAGCTCGACGCCGACATCGTCTGCCTGCAAGAGGTGCGCAGCCTGAACCGGAGCGAAGCGGCGTATTTCGAGCGCTGGCCGGCGCTTCCCCAGGCACAGTACCTGGCGCCCGAGGGCTACGAGGCCGTCTACCGCACCAACGCCTACACCAAGCATGGCGAGCACGGCAATGCATTGCTGACGCGCTGGCCGGTGCTGGGCCACCAGCACGAAGACATCTCGGACCACCGCTTCGAGCAGCGCGGCTTGCTGCACGTGGAGATCGATCTTGCGGGCAGATCGGTGCATTCCATCGTCGTGCACCTGGGGCTGATCCCCGGCAGCCGGTTGCGCCAGGTGCAGCGCCTGCGCGCCTTCATCGAGCGCGAGGTTCCGGCGGGCGCGCCGCTGGTGGTGGCGGGGGATTTCAACGACTGGGGCTTGCAGGTCAAAAAGGCGCTGGCGCAGATTGGCATGGTGGAGTTTGAGCAACGCGCGTTCACTTACCCGGCGCGTCTGCCCATCGTGCAGCTCGACCACATTTATGTGCGCGGCCTGATGCCCGTGGGGACGTACGTGCCCCAGGGCCGCATCTGGTGGCGCATGTCGGACCATTTGCCGCTGGTGGCGGAGTTTCGACTGTAGATGCGCAATGCCGAGCTGATTCCCGGCCACAGCGTGGCGCTCCTGCAGGGGGCGCAGGAGCTGTTTCCCGCGCTGGTGCACGCCATGGATGGCGCGGCGCACAGCGTGTGGTTCGAAACCTATATCTGCGACTTCACCGACAGCGGGGCCAGCATTGGCGAGGCACTGGAGCGCGCAGCGCGGCGCGGCGTGCAGGTGCGGTTGCTGGTCGATGGCTTTGGCACGGGTGGCCTGGACACGGGTTGGCTGGAGCGCCTGCGCGCCGCCGGCGTGCAGTACCAGGTGTTTGCGCCGCTTGGGCCGCTGGGGCTGCTCTTGCCGCAGCGCTGGCGCCGGCTGCACCGCAAGCTGTGCGTGGTGGATGGTGCGGTGCTGTTCTGCGGCGGCATCAACCTGCTCGACGATTTTTATGACCCGAATTACGGGCGGCTCGAAGCGCCGCGGTTCGACTTCGCGGTTGGGGTGCGCGGCCCCATCGCGGCGCAGGCGAATGCCGCGATGCAGATCACCTGGTGGCGTATGCAGGCGGTCAGCGCCGCGCGCTCGCGCCACCTGGGCGAGGCGCGGCGCGACTTCTTCGCGGCGCGGCAGGCGGCGCGAACCAAGGCGGCTGCGCCGCAGGAGCGCAGCGGCGTGCGCGCTGCCCTGCTGCTGCGCGACAACCTCCTGCACCGCGCGGTGATCGAGCGCGCCTACCTGCGCGCGATTGCCCAGGCGCGGGAGGAAATCATCATTGCCAACGCCTATTTCGTGCCCGGCCGGCGGCTTCGCCGCGCGCTGGTGCACGCGGCCCGGCGCGGGGTGCGCGTGCGCCTGCTGTTGCAGGGGCGCTACGAGTATTTTTTGCAGTACCACGCGGCGCGGCCGGTGTACGGCCTGCTATTGAAGGCAGGTGTTGAAATTCACGAGTACGCGCCGAGCTTTCTGCACGCCAAGGTGGCGGTGATCGACGCCGAAGGGTTGCACCCCTGGGCGACGGTAGGCTCGTCCAACCTCGACCCCCTGAGCCTGCTGCTGGCCCGCGAGGCGAACGTGGCGGTGGCCGATGCCGAGTTCGCCCAGAATTTGCGCAAGCGCCTGGTGGACGCCATGGAGCACGCAGGTCGGCAGATCGACAGCGCTGCCTACGCCGCGCGGCCGTGGCGGGCGCGTGTGCTTGACCGTTTGGCCTTTGTACTGGTGCGCAGCGCCTTGTGGCTCACGGGCAAGACCTACTGAGCCATTTCGCACTGATGCTATGCTTTAAATAGCTGGAAGCGCATGCTGAATAAGCGCTAGAGGCCAAAAAACCTTCATAAGCAAAGGCGCTGCGCGGCTGTTACCATTCGCCCATGCAGCGCCCCGAACCCTTTGAGACCCGCCCCGAAGACCACGACGAGGGCGTTCCTGTCTCCGTCAAAATTCGCGAACGCATTGTCGCTGCCCGCAAGCGCTTCAACGCCAACGACAACATCGCGCAGTTCATTGAGCCCGGCGAGCTGGAAGCCTTGCTCGACGAGGTCGAGGTCAAGATGCAGGGCGTGCTCGACAGCATGGTGATCGACACCCACGGCGACCACAACACGCAGGCCACCGCGCGCCGGGTGGCCAAGATGTACTTGAGCGAAGTCTTCAAGGGCCGCTACATCGAGTCGCCCTCGATCACCGAATTCCCCAATGCCGAGCACTTGAATGAGCTGATGATCGTCGGCCCGCTCACGGTGCGCAGCGCCTGCAGCCACCACCTGTGCCCGGTGATCGGCAAGATCTGGATCGGCGTCATGCCCAACGAGCACACCAACGTGATCGGCTTGTCGAAGTACGCGCGCCTGGTCGACTGGGTCATGGGCCGCCCGCAAATCCAGGAGGAAGCCGTGGTGCAGCTGGCCGATCTGATCATGGAAAAAACCCAGCCCGACGGCCTGGCCATCGTCATGGAGGCCAGCCACTTCTGCATGTCCTGGCGCGGCGTGAAAGAGATGGACAGCAAGATGCTCAACTCGGTGATGCGCGGCGTGTTCCTGAAAGACGCCTCGCTGCGCCGCGAATTCCTCTCGCTCATCCCTGGAAAGTGAACCGACCATGCTCGTACGCCTGCTCTACGCCAGCCGCGCCGTCGACAATTCGCCAGAAGCCATCGACGCCATCCTCACGCAATCGCGCGAGCACAACCCGGGTTGCGGCATTACCGGCATCCTCTGCTACGGCGGCGGCGTGTTTCTGCAGGCCATCGAGGGCGGGCGCTCGGCGGTGAACGAGCTGTACGGCCACATCCAGCGCGACGCGCGCCACAAGGACGTGGAGCTGCTGCACTACGAGGAGATCTCCGAGCGGCGCTTTGGCGGCTGGACCATGGGCAAGGTCAACCTCAGCAAGATCAACCACTCGATCTTGCTCAAATACTCTGAAAAGCCCGAGCTCGATCCGTACAGCGTCTCGGGCGCCGTGTCGTTTGCCCTGCTCGAAGAGCTGATGGCCACGGCGTCCATCATCGGCCGGGTGTAGAGCAACTGGTGCTGCTGATCGGCTGCGATTTCAGCAGCAGCCCGAGCCGCCGCAAGCGCATCGTGCTGGCGCTGGGCGAGCGCAGCGGCGCGGCCGTGCGGCTGCATGCGCTTGAATCTTTCGATCACTTGTCGGCCTGGGCCGCCTGGCTGGCCGAACCCCGCGCCTGGGTGGGTGGCTTTGATTTGCCTTTTGGCCTGCCGCGCGAACTGGTCTCGCATCTGGGCTGGCCGACAGGCTGGCAGGCCTGCATGCAGCACTATGCCCGCCTTGAGCGGGAAGACATCCGCGCGCGGTTTTCCGCCTTTTGCGCTGCGCGGCCCGTGGGCGGCAAGTTCGCCCACCGCGCCACCGATGGCCCCGCAGGCTCCAGCCCGAGCATGAAATGGGTCAACCCACCCGTCGCTTTCATGCTGCACGCCGGCGTGCCGCTGCTGCTGCAAGCGGGGGTGCACCTGCCGGGCTTGCACGCGGGCGACCCGGCGCGCGTGGCGCTGGAGGCCTACCCCGGTCTGTTGGCACGCGAACTCATCGGCCGGCGCAGCTACAAGAGCGACAGCCGCGCCGGGCAAACGCCCGAGCGCTTGATTGCGCGCAAAGACCTGCTCACTGCGCTGGAGGCAGGCCGTACGCGCCTGGGCCTGCGCCTGCAGCTGCGCCCGGCGCAGGCCGAGACGCTGGTGCAGGACGCCAGCGGCGACAGCCTGGACGCCGTGCTGTGCCTGTTGCAAGCGGCCTGGGGCGAGCGCCGCCATGCCGAAGGCGACGCGCTCTACGGCCTGCCGCCCGCGATGGACCCCTTGGAAGGGTGGATTGTTACGGCTTGAAACTTCGGCACGGCACAGCGTTCATGGGCGCTGCGCACAATCGACGAACGTTTTTGAGTTTCCGCATGAACAGCAAGCCAAGATCCGATCGCGTCCGGCGCCTGGCGGCGCTGCTCTTTACCGCCATCGCCGGATTCGTACCTGCCGCCCATGGCGGCCCGCTGCGCGAACGCCTGCAGCAGCGCGCGCTGCAGGCGCAGCTCTGGGACGATGAGGCGGACAGCAGCCGCTCGCAGCCGGCGCCGGTTCTGCCTGCCGGCACCCGCGTGCTGCGCGACCTCGCCTATGGGCCGGATCGGCTGCAGCGCATGGATGTGACCCTGCCCGCGCACGCCCAGGCAGCGCCGGTGCTGTTTCTGGTGCACGGCGGCGGCTGGCGGCGGGGCGACAAGACGCACGACCGGCTGATCGACCAGAAGCTCGTGCACTGGCTGCCGCGCGGCGTGGTGGTGGTCTCCATCAACTACCGGATGCTGCCGCAGGCCGCGCCGGACCTGCAGGCCCAGGACGTGGCCCAGGCCTTGGCCTGGGCGCAGCAGCAAGCGCCCGGCTGGGGAGCGGACGCCGGGCGCTTCGTGCTCATGGGCCATTCGGCCGGCGCGCATCTGGCGGCATTGGTGGCAGGCGATCCGCAGTGGTTGCGCGCTGCAGGCGCGCGCGCGCCGCAGGCCCTGGTGCTGCTCGACAGCGGCGCGCTGGACGTGCCGGAAATCATGAACGAGCGCCATGCGCGCCTGTTCGATCAGGCGTTTGGCAGCGACCCGGCGTACTGGCTGCGGGTCTCGCCCCTGCAGCAGTTGCACGCCGCCTTGCCGCCCACGCTGCTGGTGTGTTCGTCGCCGCGCCGCGATTCCTGTACGCAAGCGCAGGCGTATGCGCGCAAAAGCCAGGCGCAGGGCGGGCAGGCCGAGGTGTTGCCGCAGCCCCTCTCGCATGGGCAAATCAATGCGCAACTGGGCCAAGCCGGTGCGTATACGCAGGCGGTGGATGGGTTTCTGAGCCGCTTTGCCGCCTGGGCGCCGCGATGAGCCTTGCTGCGCGCCTGGCCACGATCGGCGCCTTGCTGCTGGCGCAATTGGCCTGGGCCGCGCCCGCGTCCTGGTACTGGTGGCGCAGCAAGGTCGATGGCGCACGCCTCTGCGCCCAGATCTCACCCGGCCCGGGATGGGAGCGCGACGGCGGGCCGTACCAGGGCCCAGGGTGTGCGCCGAAACCGCGTGTCTTTGTCATTCCCATGCGCTGAGGCGTTCTTCGGAACAACCGTTGCGCTGCTCCACAATGGCGCTTTTACCCCGCTGATCTGCCATGCCAACCCTCGACACCCTGCTTGCCTTCTTTGGTGTTTCGCTGCTGCTGGGCATCACGCCCGGCCCCGACAACCTGTTCGTGCTGGTGCAATCGGCCCAGCGCGGCTGGCGCGCCGGCATGGCGGTGGTCGTGGGGCTGTGCGCGGGACTGGTGGTGCACACGGCGGCCGTGGCGCTGGGGCTGGCGGCGCTGTTTGCCGCCTCGGCCACGGCGTTCACGGTTCTCAAGTACCTGGGCGCGGCCTATCTGGCGTGGCTGGCCTGGCAGTCGCTGCGCCCGCGCGCGCAGGCATCGCAGGACGGGGCGGACCCAGAGATGGACTCCAGCACCCCCGAGCGGCCCGCCGCCAGCGCCTGGCGCATGGTCGGGCGCGGCATGGTGATGAACCTGACCAACCCCAAGGTGGTGATCTTTTTCCTTGCCTTCCTGCCCCAGTTTGCCAACCCGGCGCTGGGCAGCGTGGCGCCGCAGATCATGCTGCTGGGCGTCGTCTTCATGCTGGCCACGCTGCTGGTGTTTGGCGCCATTGCCGTGTTCTCGGGCACCTTTGGCACGCTGCTGCTGCGCTCCGAGCGCGCGCAGCGCTGGCTCAACCGGGCGGCCGGCGTGGTGTTTCTGGGCTTGGCCGTGCGCCTGGCGACGATCAGCCGCGCTGCGGCCTGATGCTATTGGGTTAATAGCTGCTTGCGCTTATGGGGTAAGCGCTAGAGGCTGTTTTAATCAATATTTTCTACCCTGGTGGCTCGGGCCAGGGGCGCTGCGGCCCGCGCAACTGCTCGAAGGCGCTCGCCACCCGCAGCACGCCCAGGTCGTCAAAGCGGGCGCCGGCAATCTGCAGGCCAATGGGCAGGCCCTCGTCGCTGTAGCCGCAGTTGATGGAGGCGGCCGGCTGCTCCGACATGTTGAACGGCACGGTGAACGCAATGTGCTCCAGCGCGCGCAGCGGGTCGTCGGTCGGGCTGGCCAGCTCGGCGGCAAAGGCGGTGATCGGCGCGACGGGCGAGAGCACATAGTCGAATGCGCTGCAGGCCGCCACGGTGGCCACGCGTGTCGCGTGGAACTGATGGGCGGCGTGGAACACCTCGGTGCCCGAGAGGCCCGCAGCGCTGTCGGCCCAGGCCTGAATGAAGGGCAGCACGCGCGCTTTGCGCTCGGGCAGCAGGGCAGCCATGTCCAGGTGCGAGCGCATGCGCCAGAACTGGTCCATGCCGGCGAGCATCTCGGGCGCGAGGAACGGCTGCATGGGCATGACGGTGGCGCCGGCGCTCTCGAAAAGCCGGGCCGCCTGCGCGATGGCCGCGTGCACCTGCGGGTCCACGGGCAGGCCGCAGCCGGCGTCCAGCAACAGACCGATGCGCAGGCCCCGCAGGTGCTCCGGGCTGCGCTCGAAGTCGTGCCAGGCAATGTCCTGCGGCGGGAGTTGCATGCTGTCGCGCGCGTCGGGCCGTGAGAGCACGGCCATCATCAGCGCCGCATCTTCCACGCTGCGCGTCATGGGGCCGGCGGCGCGGCCGGTGTAGGGCGGGTCGATGGGAATGCGCCCCAGACTGGGTTTGAGCGAGAAGATGCCGCACCACGAAGCCGGCAGGCGCAGCGACCCGCCAATGTCGGTGCCGACATGCAGCGGGCCGTAGCCGGCGGCCGCAGCGGCGCCCGCACCCGCGCTGGAGCCGCCCGGGCCTTTGCTGAGGTCCCAGGGGTTGCGGGCGAGCGCGTGAAAGCTCGACAGGCCGGACGACAGCATGCCGTAGTCGGGCATGGTGGTCTTGGACACCAGCACCGCGCCGGCTTCGCGCAGGCGCGCGGCGGGCGGCGCGTCGGCCAGTGCCGGGAACAGCGGCGCGGCGGCGGTGCCCAGCGGGGTCGGATCGCCCTGCGTGGCAAGGTTGTCCTTGAGCGTCATGGGCACGCCGTCCAGCGGCGAGAGCGGTGCCCCGCGCTGCCAGCGCGCTTCGCTCTCGCGCGCCTGGGCCAGCGCCAGCTCGGGCCGCAACAGCCAGGTGGCGTGCAGGTGCGGCTCCCAGCGCTCGATGCGGGCGAGCACGGCCTTGGCTACGTCGACTGGCGAAAACGCGCCAGAGGCGTAGCCCTGCTGCAAGGTGCGCGCACCGAGATTGTGCAGAGCGTCGGTCATGCCCAGGAAAGCCCGGAAAGGTCGTTGACGAAAATCGGCATGTCCTTCCACAAGCCGCGCACGCGCTGGTTGGCCACCGTGACCCACTGCGGCTGGTACAAAAAGGCATGCACGCAGTCGGTGGCGATCAGGCGCTGCGCCTCGCCCAGCAGGCGGGCGCGCTCGGCGGGCCGGGCGGTGTGCTGGATTTTGTCGAACAGCGTGTTGAACGCCTCCGAGTGGTACTGCCAGTAGTAGTCCGGCTTGGCGAAGTTGCCCAGGTCAAAGGGCTCGACGTGCGAAATGAGCGTCAGGTCGTAGTTCTTGTTGCCGTAGGTGCCGGAGAGCCACTGCGCCCATTCCACGTTCTGCAGTTTGGCGACGATGCCCACTTGCGCCAGCTGTGCGGCAATGATTTCGCCGCCCTGGCGCGCGTAGGGCGGCGGCGGCAGCGTCATGGTGAGTTCAAGCGGCGTGCGGATGCCGGCTTCTTCCAGCAGGCTTTTCGCCTTGGCCGGGTCGTAGGGGTTGATGCCGGTGGTGTCCACGTAGCCGAAGGCGCCGGGAACGTAGTGGCTGCCAATCGGCACGCCATAGCCCTCGGCGGCGCCCTGGATCACGGCCTTGCGGTCGATGGCGGCGGCGATGGCGCGGCGCACGCGCACATCGGTGAGGGGCTTGCGCCCGTTGTTCATGGCCAGGATGGTCTTGGCGCGCGAGCCGCTCACCACCACCTGGTAGCGCGCCTGGCCCTTGAACTGCGCCACGCTGCGCGGCGTGACGCGGGCAAACACGTCCACATCGCCGGCCAGCAGGGCGGCCACCTGCGCGGCCGGGTCGGAGATGAAGCGGAAGGTGGCGCGGGCAATCTGCACCTTCTTGGCGTCGCGGTGCCCGGGCCAGCGCTCGAGTGTCACCGAGGCGCCGCGCCGCCACTGCGCGAGCTGGTACGGCCCCGTGCCCACCGGCTGGGTGGCGTTGCTGGCGGCACTTTTGGGCTCGACCATGATGGCCGTGGCCTGGCCGAGCACGAAGAGGAAATCCGGGTCGATGTCTTCGTTGATCAGCACCACGGTGTGCTCATCCACCACATGCGTGCTTACCTTGGCAAAGCTGCGCTTGTCCTTGTTGGTGCTTTTGTCGCCGCCGGCGCGGTCGAGCGAAAACTTCACGATCTCGGCGTTGAAGGGCTCGCCGTTGTGGAACTTGACGCCCTTGCGCAGCCTGAAGGTGGTGGTCTTGAGGTCGGGCGAGACCTCCCAGCTCTCGGCCAGCAGGGGCGAGACGCTGCCGTCGGCGTTGATTTTGGTGAGCGACTCGAAGACGTTGTAGTGCACCACTTCGCCAATCGACGAGGCGGCGTTGGCCGTCGGGTCCAGCCCCGGGGGTTCGAGCGTGAGGGCGAGCACCATGCGCGCGCCACCGTCCTTGGCCCAGGCGGACAGCGGGCTGGCGAGCGGTGCAGCGGCCAGCGTGGCGGCCAGGGCGGTGCGGCGGTTCATCATGGGGCGATCTCCGAGGGCGGCAAAAAGGGCTTTTGTACACCAGTTGGCGCCAGCGGCATCGCAACCACCAGAGCGCGGGTGTACGGGTGCGCGGGCGATTGAAAGAGCTGCGCGGGCGGCCCCTGCTCGACGATGCGGCCCTGGTGCAGCACCGCCACCTCGTCGCACAGGTGGTTCACCACGGCCAGGTCGTGGCTGATGAGCAAATAGGTCACGCCAAAGTCGCGCGCCAGCTGCTGCATCAGGTTGAGCACCTGGGCCTGCACCGAGACATCCAGCGCGCTGACCGGTTCGTCGGCCACGATGACGCGCGGCCGCGTGATCAGCGCCCGGGCAATGGCGATGCGCTGGCGCTGGCCGCCGGAAAATTCGTGCGGGTACTGGGCCAGCGCGTCGGCGCGCAGGCCCACTTGCTCCAGCACCTCGGCGGCGCGGCGGCGCTGTTCGGTGCGGGTCGTGTCGCCTTGCGCAGCCAGGGGTTCGGCGACGGTGCGGGCAATGCGCTGGCGCGGGTCCAGTGCGCCGAAGGGGTCCTGGAACACCATCTGGATATGGCGGCGTGCGCGGCGCAGTTCGGCGGCGCCCATCTGCAGCGGGTTTTGGCCGGCCCACAGCACGCTACCGCTGGTGGGCACGTCAAGCGCCATCACCAGCCGCGCCAGCGTGGACTTGCCCGAACCCGAGGCGCCGACGATGCCCAGGCTCTGCCCCGCGCGCAGCGTGAGGTTGACATCTTGCAGCGCCGTGACTTGTGGACGCGGCCCCCACAGCTGCGTGCGCGGCAGGGCGTAGTGGTGCTCCAGGTTGTGCACCTGGAGCAGCGGGGCGCCGCCATCTTTATGCTCAAAATGGCCTCTAGCGCTTACTGCATAAGCGCTGACAGCTATTGTTTCAGGAGTAATCACATTCATGGCGCATGGCCCGCCATGGCTTCTGGCCGGATACAGCGCACGCGGTGGCCATGGCCCACATCCACCGCAGGCGGCGGCGCGGCGTGGCAGGCGTCGAGGGTGAAGGCGCAGCGCCCGGCAAAGGGGCAGCCCGGCGGCAGCGCGTGCAGCGGTGGCACGCTGCCGGCAATGGTGGGCAGGGGCGGGTGCAGCGCGGCGCGGGTGCTCGCGTGGCTGCCTAGGAGCCTGTCGGACTTGGAAATCGTCGGCTGCAAATCTGCCGCAGCGGTCCATTTTTGGCTTCGCCGATCTTCGAGAACACCGTCTTTTTGCCCCATAGCCGGGCTATGGGGCTGCAAATCCGGCAAAAACTGCCCTCGCTGGGGCTGATTTTGGTGAAACCTCCGGTTTTTGCTTTCGACGCTCCAAGTCCGACAGACTCCTAGCACCGGGCGGGCCGCGAGCAGGCCGCGCGTGTACGGGTGGGCCATGCGGGCGAAGACCTCTTGCGTCGGGCCGGCCTCGACGACGGTGCCGCCATACATCACCAGCATGTTGGCCGTGTGCCGTGCTACCACGGCCAAGTCGTGGGAGATCAGCAGCAGCGCCATGCCGCGCTCGGCCACCAAATCATCCAGCAGAGCGAGAATTTGCGCCTGCACTTCGGTGTCCAGCGCGGTGGTGGGTTCGTCGGCCACCAGCAGATCCGGCCCGCAGGCGAGCGCCATGGCAATGCAGATGCGCTGGCGCTGGCCGCCGGAAAACTCGTGCGGGTAGCCGTCCATGCGGCGTGCGGCGTCGGCAATGCCGACGCGCTCCAACAAGATTTTCGCCTCCTTGCGCGCCTGGCTGCGCGCAAGGCCCTGGTGGATGCGCAGCGGCTCCGCCACCTGGTCGCCCACGCGGTGCAGCGGGTTGAGCGCGGCCATGGGTTCCTGGAACACCATGGCGATGCGGTTGCCGCGCAGGGCGCACAGGGCGCTCTCGCCAAGCCCCACCAGTTCCTGTCCGCCCAGGCGCATGCTGCCGCTCACACTGGCGCCCTCGGGCAGCAGGCCCATCAGCGCCAGCGCGGTCAGCGATTTGCCGCAGCCCGACTCGCCAATCAGGCCCAGCGTGCCGCCGGCCGCCAGCGAGAAGTCGATGCCGCGCACGGCTTCCACCATGCCGTACGGCGTGGCGAGTGCGATGCGCAGCTTGGTGACTTCAAGCAATGGCTGCGGCATGGTGCATTTTTCTCGTCTCATCACCGGAGCCCGGCTTGCGCACAGCTGTGCCGAGCCAGCGGGCGCCGCGCAAGGGTCGCCCCGCCGCGCTGGCGCTGTCCCCCTTCCCGCTGCACGCAGTGCGGCGAGAGGAGGGGGAAGCGGCGCAGCCGCTCAGGGGGTTGTTCTTCATCTTGCCAAGCGCGGGTCCAGGAGGTCGCGCAGGCCGTCGCCCAGCAGGTTCAAGCCCAGCACCGTACAGGCAATGGCCGCACCGGGCCACACGGCCAGCAGCGGCGCCTGGTACATCAAGGTTTGCGCATCGGCCAGCATGCGGCCCCACGATGGCTGCGGCGGCTGCGTGCCCAGGCCCAGGTAGGACAGCGCCGCCTCGGCCAGAATCGCCAGCGCAAACTGCACCGTGGCCTGCACGATGAGGGCGGAGGCGATGTTGGGCAGCACATGCTCCAGTGTGATGCGGAGTATCCCCTTGCCGCAGGCGCGCGCCGCCAGCACGTATTCGCGCGACCACACACCGAGCGCCCCCGCGCGCGCCACGCGGGCAAACACCGGAATGTTGAAAATGCCAATGGCCGCAATGGCGTTGACCAGCCCCGCGCCCCAGGCCGCCGTGAACAAGATGGCCGAGAGCACCGCCGGGAAGGCAAAGCTGAAATCGGCCAGCCGCATCACCAGTTCTTCGACCCAGCCACGCCGCGCGGCGGCCAGCAGGCCGAGCGCGGTGCCCACCACCAGCCCGATGCCCACGGCCACCACGCCGGCCAGCAGGCTGCTGCGCGCGCCCACCAGCAGCAGCGAGGCCACATCGCGGCCAAAGGCATCGGTGCCCAGCCAGTGCGTGCCGCCAGGCGGTGCCAGGCGCTGCGCCATGTCCATGGCGTAGGGCGACCAAGGCGTCCACCACAGCGACAAAAATGCTGCGCCCAGCACCAGCAGCGCCAGCAGGCCCCCCGCCAGAAAGCTCGGGTGGCGCAGCGCGCGCTGCCAAGGGCGGCGGGGAAGGGCGCGGCCGCTCATGCGGCGCGGCGGGCGAGCCGCGGATCGATGAACGCGGCCAGCACGTCCACCACAAAATTGACGGCAACCACCATCGTGGCGAGCAGCAGCACGCAGTTGCGCACCACGATCACGTCGCGGTTGGCGATCGACTGGAACACCAGCCGCCCCAGGCCCGGCAGAGCAAACACGTTCTCGACCACGATGGTGCCCGCCAGCAGTCCGGCAAATTGCAGGCCCATCACGGTGAGCACGGGCACCAGGGCGTTCCTCAGCACATGGCGCCACAGCGCGGCGCGGCGGGAGAGTCCCTTGGCGCGTGCGGTGCGCACGAAATCCTCGCGCAGCACTTCGAGCAGTGCCGAGCGCGTGATGCGCGCCAGAATCGCTCCCTGGACCACGGCCAGCGCCACAGCGGGCAGCAGCAGCGCCTGCAGCGCCGGCCAGAATCCGCCGCCCTCCTGGGCCTGCCAGCCCGGAAACCCCCCCGCCGGAACCCATTGCAGGCGCACCGCAAACAGCAGGATCAAAAGAATGGCGAGCCAGAAATTGGGCACCGCAATGCCCAGCTGCACCAGCGCCATCACGCCGGTGTCGCCCGCGCGGTTGTGGTGCGCGGCGGCAAACATGCCCGTGGCAAGCGCCATGGCCACGGCCAGCGCCATCGCGATCAGCGCCAGCGGCACGGTGACCGCGAGGCGCTCGGCCACCAATTCGCCCACAGGGCTGCCGTAGGCATAGCTCTCGCCCATGTCGCCGTGCAGCAGGCCTTGCACCCACGTGCCATAGCGCTGCCAGGCGGGTTGGTCCAGCCCCAGCTGGCGCGCCAGCTCGGCGACGGCCTCGGGCGCGGCGTCCGGCCCCATCATGGTTTGCGCGGCGTTGCCCGGCAGCACATCGAGCACGACGAACACCACGGCGGACGCGGCGGCGAGCGTGAGCAGCAAGGTGACAAAGCGACGCAGAAGGAACAGGCGCATGGGAAAGGTTGGGTGGGGGCAAAAACCTCCACGCCGATCAGCTTAATGGCAAAGCCAGTACGTGCGGTAGTGCGTTGGCCTGCGCAGGATAATCAAGGTTTTGCGGGCAGCGCGATGCCCGGCATCACCCACGGAGTGCGCAATGGCCTTGAGGATCACCGACGAATGCATCAACTGTGACGTCTGCGAGCCCGAATGCCCGAACGAGGCGATCACCATGGGCGAGGAAATCTACGAGATCGATCCGCACAAGTGCACCGAGTGCGTGGGCCATTTCGACCAGCCGCAGTGCGTCGAAGTTTGCCCGGTGGCCTGCATTCCGGTGGACCCGCAGCATGTGGAGAGCCGGGAAACGCTGTGGCAAAAATTTCAGCGCTTACAGGAGGCACAGACATCCCCCTGAGGCGCTGTGCGATTCGGGAAGGGGGACGCAGCCCGTGCGGCGGGGCAGCCCTTGCACGGCTGCCGCTGGTTGGGACCGCGCTCGTTGCAAGCAGCAAGCCCGAGAATTTCGGGGTTTTGCCCATGGGCCATGGCCCATCGACCACGGTGATGAAACGCGCGCGGCGCAGGCATTGGGGTCGGATCACGATTTCGCAAAGCGAAACTCGTGCTCCGACCCCAATCCCGGAATACCAGGCGCGGCGTTGACCGGCACCGACCACCGCGCAGAACTTTTGGAGAAAATAGCCTCCAGCGCTTATTCCGTAAGCATTAGAAGCTATCAAAATCATAGTTTCAAGCGGGCTCTACCGGCCGCGGCGGTTTGGGTCTGGGCGGCTTGGTGGTGTGAATCTGCTGCGCTGCCTTGTCCATATCGGCCGCCAGCAATGCAGGCCAGGCCTTGAGCGAGTGGGCAATGCTGTCTTCAATGAGGGTGCGCTGCTCCAGCGGCGGGCGTTTGAGCACCCAGCCGGCCACGTCCGCCCGGTCACCCGGGTGGCCAATGCCGATGCGCAGCCGCCAGTAGTCACCGGTGCCCAGCTGGGCGTGGATGTCGCGCAGTCCGTTGTGGCCCGCATGCCCGCCGCCGCGCTTGAGCTTGGCCTGGCCGGGTTGCAGGTCCAGTTCGTCGTGCACCACCAGGATTTCTTCCGGCGCGATCTTGAAGAAGCGCGACAGTGCTGCTGCCGACTTGCCCGAGAGGTTCATGAACGTCTGTGGCTCCAGCAGCCACACGGGTTGGCCTTGCACCGTGGCGCGCACCGCCAGGCCCCAGTAGCTGCGTTCGGGCACCAGTTGCACCTTGAGCTCGCGCGCCAGCGCGTCCACCCACCAGAAGCCCGCGTTGTGCCGCGTGGCCTCGTATTCCGGGCCTGGGTTACCCAGGCCTACCACCAGTTTGATCATGGCAAGGATTATCCGCAGCGTGAGGTGTGCTGGCGGTGTGCGCCAGCACAATGACAAACGGCCCACACGTGGTGGGCCGTTGCAGGCCAGCCGCATGCTGCGACTGGCAAGGCGAAGAAGTGGTTACTTCTTCTTGCCCTTGCCCTTGGCAGGAGCTGCATCGGCAGCCGCTGCGTCGGCGGCAGGCGCTTCCTCGATGACCAGAGGAGGGATGGCGGTCACCACGACCGGGTTGTTGGCAGAACCCTTGGTCACGGCGTTGACGCCCTTAGGCAGCTTGATGTCCTTCAAGTGCAGCGACGAGCCTTTCTTCAGCTCGCTCAGGTCGACGGTGATGAATTCGGGCAGCTCGGAGGGCATGCAGGCCACGTCCAGCTCGGTCACCACGTGGTTGACCGTGCAATGGTCTACCTTCATGGCAGGCGATTCTTCCGCATTGATGAAGTGCAGTGGCACCTTCATATGCAAACGGGTCTTGGCGTCCACGCGCTGGAAGTCCACGTGCAGCACGAGCTGTTTGTAGGGGTGGTATTGCACGTCGCGCAGCAGCACTTTGCTCGTGGCGCCGGCAATTTCCATTTCGAGCACGCTCGAATGAAAGGCTTCCTTCTTGAGGGCGTGCCACAAAGCGTTGTGGTCCAGCTCAATGGCTTGGGGTTCAGCAGCACCGCCGTAGACGATGCCGGGCGTGCGGCCCGAATTGCGCAGACGGCGGCTCGCACCCGTACCTTGCTTGGCGCGCTCAAAAGCGACGAAGTTCATAGTTTTCTCCGAAATGAAGTGCACCGCGACCAGTGTCACTTCCGGTTGGTTGGTGGGCCGCCTGATAGGCGGCCCGGCTTCTTGTCACGAATCAGAAAAGGTTTTGTAGAAATCTAAAAAAGATTTTCCTGATCCGAGAACAAACTCATGACCGAGTCGCCGCGGGCAATGCGCTGGATCGTCTCGGCGAACAGCGGTGCCACGGAAACCTGGCGAATCTTGGGACAGGCGCGTGCCGCCTCGCTCAAGGGAATGGTGTTGGTGACGACGACTTCGTCGAGCGCGGCGCCTTGCGTGATGCGCTCGATGGCCGGGCCCGAAAAGATCGGGTGCGTGCAATAGGCGTAGACCTTCTTGGCACCGCGCTCCTTGAGCACTTCGGCCGCTTTGACCAAGGTGCCCGCGGTGTCGATCATGTCGTCCATGACGACGCAGTTGCGGCCTTCGATTTCGCCAATGACGTGCATCACCTCGGACACGTTGGCCTTGGGGCGGCGCTTGTCGATGATGGCCAGATCGCAATTGAGTTGCTTGGCCAGTGCCCGGGCGCGCACCACGCCGCCGACGTCGGGCGAGACGACGATGAGGTCGTGGTAATCTTTTTGGCGCAAATCGCCCAGCAGCACGGGCGAGGCGTAAATGTTGTCGACCGGGATGTCGAAGAAACCCTGAATCTGGTCGGCATGCAAATCCATGGTCAGCACGCGGGCCACACCGACGGCTTGCAGCATGTTGGCCACGACCTTGGCGCTGATCGGCACACGGGTCGAGCGCGGCCTGCGGTCTTGCCGGGCGTAGCCGAAATAGGGAATGACGGCGCTGATGCGCTCGGCCGACGCGCGCTTGAGCGCATCGACCATGATGAGCAGTTCCATCAGGCTGTCGTTGGTCGGCGCGCAAGTCGACTGCACGACGAACACATCACGTGCGCGCACGTTCTGCTTGATTTCCACGGTCACTTCGCCGTCGGAGAAGCGTCCTACATGGGCGGCGCCGAGGCCGATGCCGAGATGCTGTGCGATTTCAGCGGCAAGCTGCGGATTGGCGTTGCCGGTGAAGACCATGAAATCGGGGTGGTTGGCCTGCATGAGCGTCCCAGCTTTTAGAAAATATTGTCCGTATTCGGGACAAGCATTTGGCAGGGGAGAAAGGATTCGAACCTTTGCATGCTGGAATCAAAATCCAGTGCCTTAACCAGCTTGGCGACTCCCCTACACAGGTACACAACCATAGGTGGTTGTGTACCCAAAACTCATTCCGTTGCCCAACCTGCCAGAGGGTGAACCAACAGATTATCGCAAACCTTCACCTGCCATACACCGGGTGGTGCGGGTAGATGAGCAGCATGCGATGCGGCTGCAAACACCGCACTTCCAGAGCCTGTCATTCTGCCATGTAATCCCTGAGCCATCAGCCAATCAAGGGCTTGAGCAAGCTCGGGGCACAGCATCTCGGCGATGCCCTGCAAGTCGTTTCGGCCAAAGCCAAATGGGTCTGCAGCAAAGCCTGAGATTCTAGCATTGCCAGAATAATCTTTTGCCGCCATTTGAGAAAAAATTCTTGATGTGGGTAGTCCGGCTTCGGGTTTTACGACCACAAAGCGTTGCGGCGGGAGGGCCAGGGGGCCTTCAAGAGGGGTTAGCTGCTCGCCAATCCCTTCGACCCAGGCGTTGGACCCGCAGAGAAAAAAAGGGACGTCGGCACCCAGTGGGGCCGCCAGGGTCATCAGCTCCCCGCGACTGAGATCCAGGTTCCAGAGACGGTTGAGCGCCAGCAGGGTGGTTGCCGCATCCGAAGAGCCGCCGCCCATACCCGCCTGTGCAGGGATGCGTTTGAGCACGCCAATGTGCACGCCAAGGGGGCAATGGCAGGCCTGTTGCAGGGCCCGCGCCGCGCGCACGCTCAGATCATCTTCAGGCAGTTCGTCCGCCAGGTCTTCGCGCGTGATGCGGCCGCCCGGCTGCAGCTCGAAGTGCAAGGTGTCGCACCAGTCGATCAGCATGAACGCCGATTGCAGCAGGTGGTAACCGTCCGGGCGCTTGCCCGTGATGTGCAGGAAGAGATTGAGCTTGGCAGGAGCGGGAACGTCGTACAGGCTTTGCATACCGGGCTCAGTGGTCGAGCGCAATGCGCAGAGTGGCGCGGGGCAGGGGCTGCGCGCGCACCGCAGCGAGGCGACCGTCATTGAGCTGGCTCAGATCGGCCTGCCAGTCGGCGGCCGTGGCTGCATCGCCATGCAGCCAGGCGAACAAGGCTTGGACAGGAATCGCGCTGCCCAGGGTGTCGCGGAGCAGTGCATCGAGGGAATCGGCTGTTTGCACGCCGTGGGATGATTGGATTTCGGCATGTCCTGGTGCCCAGCGCAACGCTGCCAGCACCGTGCCAAGCGGGGTGCTGAGGGTCAAATTGCCGTGCTCAGGCCCGCCTTCGAGAACAAATAGGGCGGAAAACGATTGCCCCGCATCTCCTTCCACGGTCAGGGCCATGCGGCCGCTCCATAGGTCGGGTGCGTGAGGACTCACGGCGCTGTGCGGGGGCTGGGCACATGCTGCCAGCAGCAGCGCGATCAGCAAAGTGCCGACCCAGCGTGGCCACGGCAGGGGCCGCGTTGAAGCCGCTTGTGGCGTCAAAGTGCAACGCCCAGTCGCTTGAGCGTCTCCAGCAGCGTGGCATTTTTGGCGTCGCTGCGCAGGCCTTCGCGCCAGATGGCCCGCGCGCGCTCGTGATCGCCTGCAGCCCAAAGCACTTCGCCAAAATGGGCCGCTATTTCTGGGTCTTTGCGGGCGGCAAAAGCACTCTCGAGAAGTTCCAGTGCGCGCTGCTTGTTGCCTGAGCGAAACTCCACCCAGGCCAGGCTGTCGGTGATGAAAGGATCCCCCGGAGCCAGGCGCAGAGCGGTTTCCACCAGCTTGCGCGCCTCGGCCAGATGAATGCCGCGTTCGGCAAAAGAGTAGCCCAGCGCGTTGTACGCGTGGTGAAAGTCGGGCTTGGCGGCAATGAGCTTGCGCAGCAGGCGTTCCATGGTGGCGTGGTCCCCCGCCTTTTCCGCCAACATGGCCTGGTCATAGAGAAGATCGGGGTCATCAGGCGCTTGCTTGACCAATTCACCCTGTAGGGCATAGGCCTCGGCATATTGCCCGTTGTCGCGCAGCAACTGCACTTCGGCCACCAGCTTGCGCCGTTTCTCTTCGGGGGAGTTGTCGGGCAAGCTTTGGATCAGCGCGCGAGCATAGGAAAGCTTGCCGCGCCGTGCCAGTAGCGAGGCACGGCGAACCTGAACGTCAAAGCGCGAGTCGGCGTCGTCGATTTGCGCCAGCCACGCCTCGGCCTCGTCCAATTGGCCCCGTTTTTCGGCGATTTCGGATTGCAGCAGATAGGTTTGCGACCTTGCTGCATCTTTTTCTGGTGAATCTGCCATGCTGCTCGCCGCTTGTGCAAAGCGGGCCAGCGAGGCTTCTGCGCCGTCGGTCTCTCCGTTCTGCACTTGCAGCGCAGCAAGTGCCAGCCAGGGCTGGGAGAGTTCGGGATGCTCCTTGGTCACCGTTTCAATCTGGCCTTGGGCAAGCGAATAGCGCTGCAGTTCGAGCAGCACCCGTGCGTAGGTCATGTGAAGCTGCGCCGAGCGGCTGCTGGAGAACGCTCTTTGCACCAGTGCCTCGGCACCCACCACTTTGGCTTCCAGCAAATCCAGTGCAAATGAGGCCAGCTCGTCTGAATCAGGGGCGAGTGCGGCGGCTTGTTCTGCTGCCGCCAGTGCACCGGCGGCATCGCCCGCCACCAGCAATGTGCGGCCGCTGGAGACCAGTGCCGCAGGACCGAGAGCAGGATCGGCGAAATAAGGCTTCAGTGCATCGGATACGACCGCTGCCGCCAGCGCCTTGTCGCTCGCCCGCCGGTACAAAAGTGGCAGCGAAAGCACCAATCCTTGCCGTGCCGAGGGCTCAGCGGTGCTCAGGAACTGCGTCAGCGGCGCGGCCGTCTCTGCCGTACGGTTCAGTGCCAGCAAGATCTGCAACAGATAGCGCTGTGCCGCATGCGATGTCGGCCAGGCGTCTACCCAGGCGTGCGCTGCCGCAAGCGCAGCTTCTCCGGAGTGCGATTGCAGTGCGATGTCCGTGGCGCGCTGAAACAGTTTTTCGTCCTGACTGCGGCGTGCGGCTTCGAGCAGCAGCGAGTAGCCCTCACCCGAGTCCCCTGAGCGAGCGGAGAGCTCACCAATAAAAATTTCATAAAACAGTTCGGCGTCGAGTTCTGCTCCGTGCTCTTGTGCGGCGGGGGCAGTGGCCGTAGTCAGAGAAGTAGCTGGTGGTGCGTTCTGCGCTTGAACGGCGCAAGCCGCCAGGGAGCAGGCCAGCAGCGGGGCCGCCAGAAGACGTAAGGAGGAAGGCATCGAGCCATAATAATCCATGCGAAACCCTTGTCTGTGCACGCGTCCCTATGCCCGAGTTGCCTGAGGTCGAAGTCACCCGGCGCAGCTTTGCAGACCGCATTGCAGGCGCTCGGATTGTGGACGCAACGCTTGGCAAGCCGCTGCGCTGGCCCCTGGGCTGCAGCCTCGAATCCTTGGTGGGGCGACGTGTTACCGGTGTGGATCGACGCGGCAAATACCTTCTCCTGCGCCTGGATCAGGGGCTCTTGCTCGTGCACCTGGGCATGTCGGGCAGTCTGTCCTTCGTGCAGGATTTGCCGCCCAGTGGGCCGCACGACCATTTTGATTTGCAGACCGATCGCGGGCATCTGCGTTTGCACGATCCACGCCGCTTTGGTGCAGTAGTCTGGGCGCCAGACGAGGATGCTCCCGTGCTGCGCAAATTGCTGGGCCACCTGGGTGTAGAGCCGCTTTCAGAGGCTTTTTCTCTGGCGGACTTCAGTGCCGGACTGAAGTCCAGCCGGGCGCCCATCAAGCAAGTACTGTTGTCGGGAAAGCTGGTCGTCGGAGTCGGGAACATTTACGCCTCAGAGGCACTGTTTCTTGCCGGCATTCGGCCCACCACGCAGGCCAGACGTATTGGACCGCTGCGCGCCAAGCGCTTGCATGCGGCCATCCGCTCGGTTTTGGCCCAGGCCGTTGCGGCAGGCGGAAGCACCTTGCGGGATTTCCAGTCGGCCGATGGCAGTGCGGGGCACTTCCAGCTCAGTGCCCATGTGTATGGCCGGGCAGGCGCGCCCTGTCATACTTGCGCGGCGCCCATCAAAATGGTGCGGCAGGGTCAGCGCAGCAGCTTTTATTGCCCCGTTTGCCAAAGGTCGTGATGCGAGGATGCAACGTCTGCAGCAGGCGGGTGCGTGCCATGGCGACGATGCACTATATTTTGGCGACGCGTCTTGCGTTGCACTGACAACCCGAAAGCCACCGTGGGACCTTCTTTCAACGAGCAATTCGAGCAACACGACGTATGGCGGCGCGATTTTTCGCGTCGGCTGCGCCAGTTGGCCGACTGGTTGTCGTCTCACGATCTGATGGACGAGTCGGTGCGCGAGAGGATGCAGCGGCTCGAAATGCAGGTTCGCGCCGACAAAGTCATGGTGGCTTTTGTTGCGGAGTTTTCACGCGGTAAATCCGAGCTCATCAATGCGGTTTTCTTTGCCGGTTATGGGCGACGCATCATGCCGGCAAGTGCCGGGCGCACCACCATGTGTCCGACCGAATTGGGGTATGACGCGGCGCTGGCGCCCACCCTGCGGCTGTTGCCGATAGAGACACGCCTGTCGCCCAGAGGGTTGACCGATTGGCGTGCCTTGCCTGACAGCTGGTGGGAGATCGCCCTGGATGCCAATGACGGCGCGCAAATTGCGGCCGCCATCGCGAAGGTGGCGGAGGTGCGTGCTGTCAGCGTAGATGAAGCGCGCTCCCTCGGGTTCTGGCACGACGAATTGCCGCAGGAAAACCCACCGCAAACGGCGGAGGGCTTGGTGGAAGTTCCGAGGTGGCGCCATGCCATCGTCAATCTGCCCCATCCCTTGCTGCAGCACGGCTTGGTGATTCTTGATACGCCAGGTCTGAATGCAATCGGCGCCGAGCCGGAATTGACGGTCAACCTGATTCCACAAGCCCACGCGGTAGTCTTTATTCTTGCGGCGGACACCGGAGTCACACGATCCGATCTCGCCATCTGGCGCGAGCATCTTGCAGACACTTCCGACAGCGCGGAAGCACGTCTGGTGGTTCTCAACAAGATTGACACCCTGTGGGACACACTGAGTTCGGCCGAACAAGTGCGGGCGCAACTCCAGCACCAGCGCCTAAGCTCAGCGGAAACTCTTGGAATTGCTCCCGAGCAGGTGCTGCTGGTTTCGGCACAGAAAGGATTGGTAGCAAAAATCTCCTGCGACGACGTAATGCTGGAGTCGAGCGGGTTGCAGGAGTTCGAGGATGCGCTGGCGCAGGGCATCATGGGTCAGCGGCAGAGTATTTTGCGCTCTGCGATTGGCGTTGCCCTGGCGGGGGTGCGCAGTGAGACAGCGCGTGTGCTCAATATTCGCCGCCGCGATCTGGATGACCAGATGGTCGAGTTGGGCAGTCTGCGGGGAAAAAATGCGGCCGTCATTGCGGCGATGCGCCAGCGCATCGAGCACGAGCGTGACGAATTTGGGCAATGTGCCGCCAAGATACAGGCGGTTCGCGCTGTGCACCTCAAGTTGCTGCGTGACATCTTTGATCGCTTGAGCGCCAAGGCTCTGAAAGGGCTGCTTGCCGATCTGGTGCACGCGCTGCGGCAAAAGGGCCTCAAGCTAGGTGTCAAGAAACACTATGCGGACACCTTCGATCGCTTGCGTGGTGTGCTTGATGTGGCACAGGCCAACGCCACGGAAGTCCAGGCCATGCTGGCGGGCACTTTTCGGCAATTGAACGCGGAGTTCGGGTTTTCTCTGCAGGTTCCGCAACCGATTCAGCTGGATCAGTTTGTGCTCGATCTGGTTCGCATTGAACGCAGTCATGTGCAATACCTGAGTGTGGGCAATGTCTTGAAATTGGTGCAGTCGGAATTTGCCGAGCGGCTGGCCCGTGCGCTCTCGACGAGGCTGCGTGCCATCTACGAGTCAGCAGCCAACGACCTGGAGTTGTGGAGCAATGCGGCGATGGCGCAGCTCGATGCTCAGCTGCGCGAGCGCAGGCGAAGTTTCAGCAGACGAATCGATGCAGTGGACCGCATACAGGCTGCCGCCTCTGGCTTGGAAGAACGCATTACCGAGATTGAAGAGGGACAACAGGCTCTGGACAGTTTGAGCGAGCGGCTGGAACAGCTTACGCTGTCCCTGCGGTCGTTCTCCGAGCCTTTGAGTGGCGACGCATTGGCTTCTGCGCCGTTGCCGCTTCCAGTGCAGGCATGACGCTTGGGCGGGGGTTTGCGCAGGCTGTCGTGAGCTGGCAGCAACAGCATGGACGGCGTGCGCTGCCTTGGCAAAACACCCGAGACCCGTACCGCGTATGGCTCTCGGAAATCATGCTGCAACAAACGCAGGTGGTGACGGTGCTTGGCTACTACAGCCGTTTTCTGGAGCATTTTCCGGATGTGGGCGCTTTGGCTGCTGCGCCTGAGGATGCGGTGCTTGCGCTGTGGAGCGGGTTGGGCTACTACAGCCGGGCGCGCAACCTCCACAAGGCCGCGCAGAGGGTGGTTTTGCAGCACTGCGGGAAATTCCCGGACACTGCGGCACAGTTGGCGCAGCTGCCGGGCGTAGGGCGTTCCACTGCGGCAGCCATTGCGGCTTTCTGCTTCGATGAACGGGTGCCGATTCTGGATGCCAATGTCCGGCGCGTCCTCACCCGTTTTCTTGCCTTCGAGCACGATCTTGCTCGCCCTGCCAATGAACGGGCCCTTTGGGCGCTGGCTGCCGAGATGGTTCCCCAGGCTGCCAGTGATATGCCGGCTTACACGCAAGGCATGATGGATTTGGGAGCCTCGGTCTGCACGTCACGTCGGCCGTCTTGCGGTACCTGTCCCTTGGCGATGGCGTGTGCTGCACGGCGCAGCGGCAATGTGGAGCAGTTTCCTGTGCGCTCACGCAAGGTGCTGCGCAAGCAGGAAAGCTGGTGGCTCTTGGTTTTGCGCGATGCGAGCGGGCGCATCTGGTTGCAGCGGCGGCCTGCGCCTGGCATATGGGCTGGGCTTTACTGCACGCCTGTGTTTGCTGACGAGATGGCCTTGCGCGCGCATGCCGCACGCTGGGGCGCCGCCGAAATGGAAAATATGGTGCCATTTCGGCATGCACTTACGCACCGCGAACTGGTGCTGCACCCGGTGCGGTTGGGCTTGTTCGAAGGCCGGTCTGCCACGCAAGAGGCGGAAGGTGCCTGGTTCACACCCGAAGAATGGCCGGTGTTAGGCCTGCCCGCCCCTGTACGCATTTTGTTGGAAAACGGTGCATGAGGTACTGCACGGCGCCTCATGCATTCTGCGTATCGAGTTCCCGGTGGCGCGTCACAGTGGGCCAGCGGCTGGCAAAGCGCTTCGACAGATGTTCGACCAGGTACACGGAGCGGTGTTGCCCGCCTGTGCAGCCAATGGCAACGGTCACGTAGCTGCGATGGTTTTGCGCAAGGGCATCCAGCCATTCAGACAGAAACCGCGCAATGTCGGTTTCCATGCGCGCGACCTCGGTATGCGCAGCCAGAAAATCAATGACGGGCCCATCTCGACCCGTCAGGTCGCGCAGGGCGGCTTCGTAATGTGGGTTGGGAAGCATGCGCACGTCGAATACGTAGTCCGCATCCAGGGGAATGCCGCGTTTGAAAGCAAACGACTGGAAGACCAGGGACAGCGGATTGGGCGGCTTCGCCATCAGGCTCTTGATGTAGCTTTGCAGCTGCGATGCGCGGATCGTGCTGGTATCGACCACCTGCGCGCTTTCGCGCAAATCGGCCAGCAGCTCGCGCTCAAGTTCAATGACCTGCATCAGTCCGCGCGGCCCCTGGGGAGACATGCTGTCCGTCAGTGGATGGCGCCTGCGTGTTTCTGAAAAACGGCGCACCAGTGTATCGGTATTGGCATCCAGAAAGACAGAGTGCACCGTGCAGCCCTGCGCGCGCAACTCACGCAGTTTCTCGGGCACCATCGGCAAGGAGGTGCGGCTGCGCACATCCATGGCAATGGCGAAACGATTGCCATGGTGGGCGTGTTCCAGCGCAACGAAACTCAAAAGCAGCTCGGGTGGCAGGTTGTCCACGCAGTAATAACCTGCATCCTCGTAGGCGCGCAGGGCCACCGATTTGCCCGAACCGGACATGCCCGTAATCAAGACGATTTCAATGGCCACTGACCTACTCCAGTGCGTTTTCCCGGGCGCCATCGCCCAGCATTTCCTGGGCATGTGCGATGCTCGCCCGTGAGACTTTTTCTCCTCCCATCATGCGTGCCACTTCCGCAACCCGCTGCGTCCCTTTGGCAGGCACGACGGTGCTGTTCGCTCCTTGTGGGGTCTGGTTTTTTGATACGACAAGGTGGTGGTCGGCACAGGCTGCGACCTGAGGCAGGTGGGTCACGGCCAGCACTTGGCGCTCGCGCCCCAGTTGCTGCATCAATCGCCCCACGGTTTCTGCTACTGCGCCTCCAACCCCTGCATCCACCTCGTCAAAAATGAGCGTCCCAGCGCTTCCCCTGGCGCTGGTGGTCACGGCGATGGCGAGTGCAATGCGTGAGAGTTCGCCGCCAGAAGCCACCTTGCCGAGCAATTTTGGCGTCTGCCCAGCATGGCCAGCAATGTGGAACTCGATGTCGTCCAGGCCCGCTGAGCCAGGTTGCGCCGCCGCAGTGAGCTGCACGGCGAACTGCCCACCGACCATGCCCAGATCCTGCATCATCGAGGTGACAGCTTCTGCCAGGCGCGGTGCTGCCGCGCTGCGCTGGCGCGTCAGCGCTTTCGCTGCTGCCTGGTAGCGGCTGGCGGCGTCGTGCTCTGCCGCCGCCAGGGCCTGCAAATCGTGGCCTGCTTCCAATTGGGCCAGTGCGGCTTTCCAGCCCTTGTGCACTTGCGCCAGATCTCCTGGCGGCTGCTTGAAGCGGCGTGCCAGGCTGAGCCAGAGGGCAACGCGTTCATCCAGGGTCTGCATTTGCGCGGCATCGAGGGCATCGCGGCGCAGGTATGTATGCAGGCCGCGCAGGGCTTCCTCTGTCTGGGCGACGCTGTCCGCCAACAGGAGCACCGTTTCGCGGAATTGCGGTTCGAGGTGCTCTTGCGCAGTCAACACGGCGAGGGCTTGTGCCAATGCTGAGCATGCCCCACCATCTTCATGGTCCAGATGGTGGGCTGCAGCCAGTGCGGCTTCCATCAAGGACTGTGCATGTCCGAGTCGGGTGTGTTCCTCGTTCAGAGCGTCCCACTCATTCAGTTGCGGGGCAAGTTTGTCGAGTTCGGCAATCTGCCATTGCAGCCGTTCACGTTCTGCACCTGCAGACTCCTGAGCTTCGCGAGCCGCGGACAGTGCTTGAGCGGCAGTGCGCCAGGTGGTCCAGGCCTGTTGCACGCGCCCGGTGTCGGTCTGGGCATAGGCGTCGAGCAACTCGCGCACCGCTCCGGGCCGTGTGAGCTGCTGCCAGGCGTGCTGGCCATGGATATCCAGCAAGGCCGAAGCCAGTTCGCGCAATTGCGCCGCTGTTGCCGGTGTGCCATTGATCCAGCCGCGGCTTTTACCGCTGCTGTCGACGGTGCGGCGCAGCAGTAGTTCGCCATCTGCCTCAAATCCCCCGCGCTGGAGCCATGGCACCACCTCCTGTGGCAGGTCAAACTCCGCGCTCAGTTCCGCACGCGCCGCGCCTTCGCGCACGATGCCAGCGTCGGCGCGTGCGCCCAGCACCAGTTGCAGTGCGTCGATGAGGATCGATTTGCCTGCGCCCGTCTCGCCCGTCAGGGCCGTGAAGCCAGGCTCAAAATCGATTTCCAAGGATTCGACGATGACGAAATCACGCAAGCTCATGTGCCGCAGCGACATGGTCAGGAACCTCCTTCGTTCCAGCGCAGCTTGCGTCGCAAGGTATCGAAATAGTTCCAGCCGCGCGGGTGTAGAAAACGAACGCAATATTCAGAGCGGCGCACCAGAATGCGGTCGCCTTTGTGCAATGCGGCAAGCGACTGCATATCGAAGCTGGCACTCGCGTCGCGGCCATTGACGAGCTCGATGGCAATTTCAGCACTGTCCGAAAGAACGATCGGGCGGTTGGACAGCGTGTGTGGTGCAATCGGCACCAGCACCCAGCCGGGAATGGATGGATGCAGCATGGGGCCGCCGGCCGACAGTGCGTAGGCCGTGGAGCCCGTAGGCGAGGCCACGATCAAGCCGTCGGCGCGCTGGTTGGCAACGAAATGCCCGTCCACCTCGACGCGCAGCTCCACCATGCCCGAAGTCGCCCCGCGGTTGACGACCACATCGTTCATCGCCAGCGCGTCGAAAACGCATTCGCCGTTGCGCAGCACCTGCCCGTGCATCAACTGTCGGCGGTCTTCCTCGAACTCCCCATGCAGCATGGGCGTCAGCGTTGTCTTGAGTTCTTCTAGAGGGATGTCGGTTACAAACCCCAGCCGCCCCTGGTTGATGCCGATGAGCGGCGTACTGAATCGCGCCAGCTTGCGGCCGATGCTCAGCATCGTGCCGTCGCCCCCCACAACCAGGCCGAGATCACATTGCTCGCCGATCTCCTCTGGTGTCAGCGCGGCGTGCCCCGAGAAACCACCGTTGTCCGCGGTTTGCATCTCCAGTGACACGCGGCACCCCTGTCCAACCAGAAAGGCAGCAATGTGCTCTAGCACTTCACGCGAACCCGGCGCTACCGTGCCAGTCTCCGCATGGTGGTACTTGCCTATTAACGCCACATGGTGAAACGAGGGGGTCATGATGAAATTACATCACTAAAATGATTGCATGCTGGATGCGCGCGCCAAGTTGTTGCTCAAAGCGCTGGTCGAGCGCTATATCGAGGATGGACAGCCTGTCGGCTCCAGGACGCTCTCGCGTGCCAGTGGCCTGGAACTCTCGCCCGCCACGATTCGCAACGTCATGGCAGATTTGGAAGAGTTGGGCCTGATCGCCAGCCCGCACACGTCGGCAGGGCGCATCCCTACCGCCAAAGGCTACCGCCTGTTCGTGGACACCATGCTCACCGTGCAGCGCGATCGCATCACCCCGCATTCGCTGGCGGCCGAGCAGCCTCAGAAGGTCATTGCCAACGCGGCCAATCTTCTCTCCAGTCTGTCGCAGTTCGTTGGCGTGGTGATGGCCCCGCGCCGTGCGTCGGTATTCAGGCACATCGAGTTTCTTCGCTTGTCGGAGCGCCGCGTGCTGGTGATCCTCGTTTCGCCCGAGGGAGATGTGCAGAACCGGGTGATTTTTGTCCAGAGCGACCTGTCGCAAACGCAGCTCACTGAAGCGGCCAACTACCTCAACAGCCACTACAGCGGGCTGGCCATGGAGCAGGTGCGCGAGAGTCTCAAAACCGAGGTGGCAATGCTGCAAGGGGAAATCGCCGAGCTCATGCAGGCGGCGGTGCAGGTTGGGGGGGGCGCTGATGCGCAAGACGAAGTCGTCATCTCCGGTGAACGTAACCTGCTGGCGGTCAGTGATTTTTCCAAGGACATGGGCAATTTGCGGCGCGCCTTTGACATGTTTGAACAAAAGACGCAATTGCTGCGCCTTCTTGATGTGTCCTCCCAGGCCGAGGGCGTGCGCATTTTTATTGGCGGGGAAAGCCAGGTGGTTCCGTTTGAAGAACTGTCGGTGGTGAGTGCACCCTACGAGGTGGATGGGCAAGTGGTGGGCACCCTGGGGGTCATCGGGCCGATGCGCATGCCCTACGACAAGATGATCCAGATTGTCGATATCACTTCGCGCCTGGTCTCGAATGCGCTTAGCCATCGAACCGAGAACAAATTCTGAGCCCCTACAATCGCCGTTTGATTTCAGGCGGCTGATTGCCGCACGAACGGGGGCCGTTAGCTCAGTTGGTTAGAGCAGAGGACTCATAATCCTTTGGTCGTTGGTTCAAGTCCAACACGGCCTACCAGTGTTCATGCGCCCCAGCGCCCGAAAGGGTTCTGGGGCGTTTCTACAATGGAGCCCAAGCTTCTACACGTCACTTCCGGACGGCAACGCAACCGGTGGACCGCGCCACACGAGGGCCGCACATCTTTTGATACGAGAAGCCGCAGGTGTTCCAGCCGCAATCCGCTTACAGTTGGCCATGGACTACAGAAACCTCGGTAGCAGCAATCTCAAGGTATCCGCGCTCTGCCTGGGCACGATGATGTTCGGTGACCAGACCGAGCAGGCTGAGGCGCAGCGAATCGTCGCGCAGGCACACGAGCGCGGCGTCAACTTCCTCGATACCGCCGATGTGTACACCGCGGGTGCGTCAGAAGCCATGCTTGGGCCGCTGATCAAGGCCACCAGGCACGACTGGATATTGGCCACCAAGCTCGGCAACAAGATGTCAGAGCGGGTGAACGAGAGCCACTATTCCAGGGCCTGGATGCTGCGGGAGCTTGAGAGCAGCTTGCGGCGCCTGCAAACCGACCATATTGACATCTACTACCTGCACCGCGACTTTGCGGGCATGAACCTTGAAGAGCCCTTGCGGGCACTGGACGACATGATCCGCAGCGGCAAGGTGCGCTATTGGGGGATTTCCAATTTCCGTGGCTGGCGTATCGCCGAAATGGTGCATCTTGCGGCTCGCATCGGCATGCCCGGCCCGGTGGTCTGCCAGCCTTACTACAACTTGCTCAATCGCATGCCCGAAGTCGAAATTCTGGCTGCATGTGAGTACTACGGGATTGGCGTGGTGCCTTACAGCCCGATTGCCCGCGGCGTGTTGACCGGCAAATACGCACCAGGAGCAGCCCCTGAACAGGGCACGCGCGCGGGTCGGGGCGACCGGCGCATGCGGGAAACAGAGTTTCGCGAAGAATCCCTTGCCATTGCACAGCAACTCAAGGCCCATGCGTCTGCCAAGGGGGTATCGCTGGCGCAATTTGCGACTGCCTGGGTGCTGGCCAACCGCAGCGTGAGCGCAGTGATTGCCGGGCCGCGCACCCTGGCGCAATGGACCGATTACTTCCCCGCGCTCGATTACGTGGTCGATGCCGAGGATGAGGCGCTCGTGGATGCGCTGGTGGCGCCGGGGCACCCTTCGACGCCCGGATTCACCGACCCGGCTTATCCGCTGACTGGCCGCCGCGCGCGCGCCGCCTGACGCAAGCCATTCGGGTGGCGCGATGGCGCGCGCCCTCAGCCGCGCTGCTGGTACATCACGGCGTCGAGCTGCATGCTGCGGATTTGCGCGGCGGCCTTCTCTGCCTCGGCTGGGGTAGCGAAGGGGCCGACGCGCACGCGGGTGCGCTCCCCGTTCTGGGTGGCAAAGGTCTGGCGAAATGCCGGCAGTTTGGCGTTGAGCAGCTTGGCCTGCGCGCGGCGTGCATTGGCTTCTTCGGCGAACAGGCCCACGTTGAGGTAGTAACCCGGCGCACTGCCCACCGGGCTGGGGGTACTGGCGGCCGGCGCTGGCGCGGCGGCAGATGGGCTGGCGGCGGCCACCTTGGCTGCGGATGTGGGGGCCGTGGCGGCCGGTTGGGCGCTTCGTTCGCCTGATGCAGAGGAAGCAGGCAACCCTGTTGCCTTGGGGGTTGACGCAGCAGGGGCGGCGTGGGTGGGTGTCGGAAGCGCCTTTGGCGGGAGAGTCGGCGCCGCCTGCGTGCTGGCGGGTGTTTGCGGTGGGGCCGCGGGTGCCTGCGAATGGGTATTGTGCTGCGCCAGGAGTGGTGGGGGCGGCGGTGTCAAAGCCTTGCCGGGAATCGCGGCCTTCTCCATTTCCGGCATTGGCGGTGCCTCGGAAGCGGGCGATGCGGCTGGCAATGCCGGGTTCGCCGCTGCTGAGGCCCTCAGTACGGGCGGCAGGACGGGTGCCGCGGCCTGCACGGCGCCCGTTGCGACTTGTCCGGCCGCAGTGCCGGGCGCGCTCCCGCTACCGGCAGGCACCAGCACCCAGGCCAAGGCAATGGCGGCAAACAGCAGGACGTTGGCGGTTGCGATCCAGGCCAGGCGCCGCCAACTGCTGGCCTGGCGTGCCAACAGGCAATGGGCTTCGGGCATGGTGTGCGCCGCCACCAGGGCGTGCGCAATGCGCTTGCGAATCTCGCGGTGCAGCAAGGCGTCGCCAAACAGGCCTGGCAGCACGATGGCAAACATCGCAAATGCGGCAACTAGGCCCCACCCGATCTGCTCGGGCCAGTGCAACAGTGGCCGCCCGACGCCAAAAATCAGCAGCGCCAAGCCTTCGACCAAGGCGACATACACCAGTGCGGCACTCCAGAGGTGGTGCAGCAGCATCCAATTGAGCGTGGCCAGGCTGGAGGCCAGATTCCAGCCGGCGGGCGCCCGACCGGCCCGGTCGAAGCGTTCGAACAGTGCCAGATAGCGCGGCAGCTGCACCGGGCCAAGGGCGGCGCGGTAGAGCGCGTCCATGGCGTTGTCGCTGGCGGTCTGCGGCGTTACATCGGAAGTTGGCATGCGGCATTCTGGCATGGGGTGCCGCTTCTGTGAATGCCTTTTTTAGCAATCAAATTAGCCTGTAACGCTTGTTGTGTATGCGCATCGCGCTATTGATTCGAGAGTATCAAAGTGGATTTCCCCAGCGCGATTGCAGAAAGAAAAAAACCCCGACGGACGTGGCCCGGCGGGGTTTGCTGGCGCGCACGTGGCGCGTCAAGAAAGCAGCTTAGCTGCGGTTGCCGGTGGCGATTTCGCCGGCGCGGGCCGCGGTCACCGCTTCGGCGCGGACAGCAAGACGGCTGAGCTGCGAGGGCTGGTTGGCTTGCAGCACCACAAAATTCTTTTGGGCGGGCAGGGCGGCTGCGCCTTCGGCACGGACTTCGGCGCTGGCACGGGTCGATTGCACGCTGGCGTCAAAGTTGGCGCCGTAGAGATCGCCGTAGGCGCTGCCGGCTTGCGCGGCAAAGGAAGCAAAGGCAGCGACAGCGGCAACGGAGAAGAGGCGGGTGGCATTCATGATCAATATCCTTCAAGAGCAACACATAGACCGGTTCTGCATGGGTGGCAAAGTGCCTGCGAGGCCGGGTTCGATGAGGTCCTTGCGGCGTCGTCTCATCGATGGGTTGAACTGTACGCCTCTATCGTCTAAAGAAAAACCACTCGGTATGAAACTGACTGTTCTGGTTTTTGAGGTCAATCCAAAGGCCTGATGCGCATGCAAAACAGATTCGTTTCAGAATAGACCAATGTTTTTTGGAGCCACCGATGCCAACCACCCTCAAAGTCGACTTTGTTTCTGATGTGTCCTGCCCCTGGTGCGTGATCGGCCTGCGCGCGCTGGAGCAGGCTGCCGAGCGCCTGGCCGGTGACGTGCGGCTCGATCTGCACTTCCAGCCGTTCGAGCTCAATCCGCAGATGGGACCAGAAGGCCAGGACATCGGCGAACACCTGCAGCAGAAATATGGCGCGTCGGACGCACAGCGCGAAGCCACCCGCGCCGCCATTGCCGCGCGCGGTGCCGAGCTGGGCTTCACCTTCACCCCCGGTGCGCGCGGCCGCATCTACAACACCTTCGACGCGCACCGCCTGTTGCACTGGGCTGAGTTGCAGGGGCGCCAAGCGGCGCTCAAGAACGCGCTGTTCAAGGCCTACTTCACCGACGGAGAAGACCCGAGCAACCATGCATTGCTGGTGCGCCTGGCTGGCGAGGTGGGGCTGGACGTGGCAGAGGCACGCGCCCTGCTGCAGTCGGACCGCTACGCCGCGCAAGTGCGTGAGCGCGAGCAGTTCTATCTGCAGCAGGGTATTCACTCGGTGCCGGCCATCGTCATCAACGAGCGCCATCTGATTCAGGGCGGCCAGCCGGTGGAAGTGTTCGAGCAGGCGCTGCGGAAGATTGCAGCAGAAGCCTAGAGCTATCGAATTGATAGCCTCTAGCGCTTATGGAATAAGCGCTAGAGGCCTTTTTTACCTAAAATTTCCGTGGCCAATCACTTGTCCAGCGGGATCGGCGTGGCGCGGTCCACCGGGACGGCGGTGACGCTGTTCTGTGGGGAGCCGTCGATGAGTTTGTCCGAGTAGCTCAGGTAGACCAGGGTGTTGCGCGGTGCGTCCACCATGCGCACCACGCGCAGGCGCTTGAAGAGCAGCGACATGCGTTCGGAGAAAATCTCTTGCTGCTGGCGCAGCGGTTTGGCGAACGAAAGGGGGCCGGTCTGGCGGCAGGCAATCGACGCCTCGGCCCGGTCTTCGGCCAGGCCCAGCGTACCCTTGATGCCGCCGATCCGGGCGCGCGAGACGTAGCAGGTCACGCCCGCAACCCCTGGGTCGTCGTAGGCTTCGACAAGGATGTCGTGGTCGCGGCCAAGCAACTGGAAAGCCGTGTCTACCGTGCCGATCTTGTCGGCCGCCTGGCCTGCTGTGGCGCCCGCCAGGCACAGGGCCGCCATGGCTGCGCGCAGCAGGTGGGTGGGAGCGGAGCGTTGCTTCGGTGCCATGCTGCGTCTCAGGCTTCAGCGCAGCGGCGCGCCAGATGCGCCAGCGCTTCTTCCACCTGGTCCACCAGCACCAGGCACAGGTCGCCGGGCGCCAGGCGCGCCAGAGCGGTGTCGATGGCGATGAATTCGCCGCGAATTTCCTCCACATGCTGGGTGCGCCCGGCGCCGGCCAGGCCTTCGCGCAGCAGGCGCATCACCTCGCCATCGGCGCGGCCGCGCTGGGCGGCGTCCTGGTACAGCAGCACGTCGTCAAAAGCGGCACCGAGAATCACGGTCTGCGCGCGGATGTCTTCGTCGCGCCGGTCGCCCGCGCCGCTGATGACAACGCTGCGGCGCTTGGCCGGAAGCGCGTTGACGGCGCTCACCAGGGCGCGCATGGCATCGGGGTTGTGGCCATAGTCGGCAATGACCGTGGCGCCTTTGAAATCCATCAGGTTAAAGCGCCCGGGCGCGTTGTCGCTGTCGTTGACGAAACCCGAGAGGCCGCGGCGAATCGTCTCCCACGATAGGCCCGCGCCCCAGGCGGCGGCTACCGAGGCCATGACGTTTTCCACCTGAAAACCAATCTTGCCGCCGCGCGTGATCGGCACATCGCGCAGATCAATGGCCTCGCGCCACGAGCCTTCGGCCGCGACGACCGAATCGCCATCGACATAGACCGATCGGTTGCCCTGGGCACGGTGCGTGGCCATCACGGGGTGGTGGCGATCGGCGGCAAAGAAGATGATCTTGCCGGGGCAGGCGGGCGCCATGGCCGCGACGATGGGGTCGGCGGCGTTGAGCACCGCATAGCCATCGGGCGCCACGTTCTGCACGATGACGCGCTTGAGCACCGCCAGGTCTTCGACCGTGGTGATGAAGTTCAGCCCCAGGTGGTCGCCCTCACCGATGTTGGTGACCACCGCCACGGTGCAGCGGTCAAAGCCCAGGCCCTCGCGCAAGATGCCGCCACGCGCCGTTTCGAACACCGCCGCATCCACCTCGGGGTGCAGCAGCACGTTGCGCGCGCTTTTCGGGCCGCTGCAGTCGCCGCTGTCGATCTGGCGGCCGTTGACGTACACGCCATCGGTGTTGGTCATGCCGACCCGCAGGCCGTGGGCGGAAAAGAGGTGGGCAATCAGGCGCGCCGTCGTGGTTTTGCCATTGGTGCCAGTGACGGCCACCACCGGAATCCGTCCGTCGTTGCCGGGCGGGAACACCAGGTCCACCATGGCCTGGCCAATCGCGCGCGGCTTGCCGTAGGACGGCGCCAGGTGCATGCGCAGGCCAGGAGCAGCGTTGACTTCGACAATGCCACCGGCTTGCTCTTCGATGGGGTGGAGAACGCTCTCGCACACCAGATCAACGCCGCAGATGTGCAGCCCCACCATCTGTGCGGCCGCCACGGCGCGCGCCGCGACGTCGGGGTGCACGTCGTCGGTCACATCGGTGGCCGAGCCGCCGGTAGAGAGGTTGGCGTTGTTGCGCAGGATGATGCGTTGGCCTTTGGGCGGCACCGAGTCGGGCGTCATGCCCTGTGTGGTGAGGCGCGCTACGGCAATGTCGTCCAGGCGGATCTTTGTCAGTGGCGTGGAGTGGCCCTCGCCCCGACGCGGGTCAAGGTTCACCAGATCGACCAGCTCGCGCACCGTGTGGATATCGTCGCCCAGCACCTGTGGCGGCTCGCGCCGCGCGGCGGCCACCAACTGGTTGCCGACCACCAGCAAGCGGAAATCGTGGCCCGGCAGAAAGCGCTCGACCATGACCTCGCCGTATTCGGCGGCCACGCGAAAGGCTTCATCAAGCTGAGATCGTTCGGTGATATTGACCGTGACGCCCTTTCCCTGGTTGCCGTCCTGGGGCTTGACCACCACCGGCAAGCCGACATCAAGCGCCACGGCCCAGGCGTCGTCCGTGGTGGCAGCGGGCCGCCCCATGGGCACCGGGACGCCGGCGGCGTGCAGCAGGCGCTTGGTCAGGTCTTTGTCCTGCGCGATGGATTCGGCCACGGCGCTGGTCGCATCGACTTCAGCCGCCTGGATGCGCCGCTGGCGCGAACCCCAGCCAAACTGCACCAGGCTGCCTTGCGTGAGCCTGCGCCATGGGATGCCGCGTGCCGCTGCGGCTTCCACAATGGCGCCCGTGCTGGGGCCCAGGCGCTCGTCTTCATCGAGCTCACGCAAACGGGCCACCGCCGCTTCGCAGTCGAATGCGCCGCCTTGCTGCGCGGCGGCGACCAACGCCTGAGCGTCTTCGAACGCCTGGCGACCTACCGCTTCTTCGGTGTATTCGACGATGACCTGGAACACGCCGCGCTCCGGCGTGTGCGCGGTGCGGCTGAACGTCACCGGGCAACCGGCCTGCGCCTGCAGCGCCAGCACCGCCGATTGCAGCACGTGGGCGAGCGAAATATCGTTCTCGCTGCCCTCGGGCAGCAGTGTGCCTATGGCCGGAAACAGGGCACGCAAGCGGGCTTCGAAGCCGGCCATCTGCGCCATCGCCAATTCGTCGTCGGTGCAACGCACCACGGCTTCAATGGCTGTGTTGCGGCTCCACAGGTTGGGGCCGCGCAGGGCCCGGGTACGGGATACATCCATGGAAATCTTTCGGGATTACAGCGGCAGTACGGGAATGCGCGGCGCATTGGCGCCTGCCAATACGGGTTCGAAGGTCTTGATGCCCGCGGCAATCAGGTCGGGGGCAATGTCCAGCGCCCAGGCGGCGCCAATTGCCGCCAGCAAGGCCGGTACGGGCACCGATGCAGCTGCCTGGCCCTGCGTCAGGCGCGCCAGTTCGCCCAGCGGTTTTTCGCTGGCGCCCTGTGCCAGCACCACCTGACCACCTTGCAGCAATACCGCACGGCCATGGTCCTTGGCGCGGTGGGCCGCCACGGTAGCGTTGAGCGCGTCGGTGGTTGTCAGCACCACGGCGCCGTCGCACAAGCGGGCCAGTTCGGCCACTTCCGGCTCGTCGGCGTTCAGCACCGCCGCGCCGCTGGCAAGGACCACATCGACCTGGGTGCGCAGCACGCGTGGCATCTGCTCGGCGGACAGTACGTCAAATTCAGCCAGCGCTTCCCAGCCATCCATGTCGGTCACCACGCCGACGGTGCAGCGGTCGTAGGCCAGGCCGTCCTGCAGGATGGCGCGCGCATCGTTTTCCATCACCGCGGCTTGCACCATCTGGCTGGTGAGCAAGCGGCGCGCGCCTTCCCAGTGGGCGCTGGGGCGGGTGTCCACGCAGCGCTCGTTCAGAAACAGGCCTTCGCTGCAGGCCAGGCCGGTGTAGCGACCTCCCAGATGCAACAGCCAGGCGACCAGGCGGGCAATGGTGGCGCTTGAGCGCGTGCCCGCGACCCCGACGACCGGAATGCGGCCGACGGTGTCGTCGACAGAGGCATCGTCGGCCAGCGGGAACAGGTGCTCGGCAATGGCCTGGCCCACCGGGCGCGGGGCGCCGATGGCGGGCTTGAGGTGCATCAGCAAGCCAGGGCCGGCGTTGACTTCCACAATGGCGCCCCCCTGTGCGTGCAGAGGCTTTGAAATGTCTTGCGCCACCATGTCGATGCCAGCGATGTCCAGGCCTACGACCTTGGCGGCCAGTGCCGCGATGTAGGCCACCTCGGGGTGGACTTCGTCGGTGCAGTCCACCGCGACGTTGCCGTTGCGCTGCACCACCACCTGGCGGCCGGCTGCGGGGATGTCGTCCGGCCCGAGGTCCTGGCGCTGGAGCTCAAGCTGCACGGCGACCATGGCACGCGGGTCAATCAGGTCCAGCGGGTACTCTTCTTCGTAGCCCCGCCGCGGGTCGGAGTTGAGCTGGCTGTCAATCAGTTCGGCCACGGTGCTGTGGCCGTTGCCGGTGACGCTGACCAATTCGCCGCGCGCCGCTGCTGCGACCTTGCCCCCGACAACCAGCACACGGTGCTCGTCACCGGGAATGAAGCGTTCGACCATCACTTCACTGCCTTCGGGCTCGGCCACGTGCCACGCGGCTTCGATGTCTTCGCGCTTGCGCAGGTCGAGCGTGACGCCGCGCGCGTGGTTGCCGTTGGACGGTTTGACGACCACCGGCAGGCCGATGTCCTGGGCGGCCTCCCAGGCGGCTTGCGGGCTAGCCACAACCTGGCCCTCGGGCACCGGCACGCCGCAGGCCTTGAGCAGGCTTTTGGTCAGATCCTTGTCGCTGGCAATGCCCTCGGCGATGGCGCTGGTGAATTCGGTCTCGGCCGTCCAGATGCGGCGCTGGGCGGCGCCGTAACCCAGCTGCACCAAATTACCGTCGTTCAGGCGGATGTGCGGAATGCCGCGATCGGCAGCCGCGGTGACGATGCAGGCCGTGCTTGGGCCGAGGTAGCGGTCGTCCACCACCGTGCGCACGCGGGCCACGGCGGCGTTCACGTCAAAAGGCTGGTCGTTGAGTGCCGCCATGAGGAGCGCGTGGCCTTCGGCCAGCGCGCTGCGCGCGACCTGCTCCTCGCGGGCCCGGAACACCATGCGGTAGATGCCGTGCCGCGAGGTGCTGCGCGTCTGGCCAAAGCCCGTGGGCATGCCCGCCAGGTTGAGCAGTTCGATGACGATATGCTCCAGCACGTGGCCGCACCAAGTGCCCTCCTGCAGACGCTGCAGAAAACCGCCGCGCTCGCCCACGCCGCAGTGGTGCTCGATCAGCGCCGGCAGCCAGGTGGTGAGCCGCTCGTTGAACCCCGGCAATTGGTGTGAAGGGTGATCCTCCAGCGGGCCAAGGTCCAGCCAGACCTCCAGCACCGGGCGGTAGGTCCAGATGTTGGGGCCGCGAAGGTAGTGGATGCGCAGTAGGTCAATGTCTTTAAATGAAGTCATGGGTCAGCGCACCGGGTGCGTAGTCCGTTGAAGGCAGGCGCATCGGCTGGGCCGGCGCGTACCAGATAGCATGGGCGCAAGCATACCGTTGACGGTCGCTTGCGTGTTTGGGGGAAAATTCGGCTGCTGCCACTGTGCGGGCTGTTCTGCGCAATTCGCGCCTATTCAATTCAAAATGCAACATCACCACCGTGCGGCCGAAACTGACGCCGCGCCCCGCCCTTTCGAGGTAGAACTGGGTCGTCGGCTTGCGCCCAATGAAAACGTGCTCGCCACCCTGCAGGTTGACCTCAGTGACGCGCTGCTGTTCACGAGCAACCTGCTCGCCTTGACCAGCGCGCGCTTGCTGGCCTGTACGCAGGGCGGCGAATGGCGTGAATGGGCGCTGGCGCCTGGCCTAGGACTGCGACTGCTGGACCATGGCGGCGTGGGCACGCTGGAGCTGCACGACGACCACCACCGCCTGGCACTCTGGCACTTCACGCTGGCAATCAATCCAGCGGCGCAGCGCTTGGTGCGGCAGTTCGAGCTGCGCATCGCCCAGATCGTGCATGGCGGCTTGGCGCAGCATGCGCAAGTGAATGCAGACGCCCTGTGCCCGGTCTGCCACAGCGAACTTCCGCCAGATGCCGAAGAATGCCCGGTTTGCGCCCGCGCCCAGCCGCCACAGCCCTCCACCTGGGTGCTGCTGCGGCTCTGGCGCTTTGCACGCCCCTACCGCAAGCAGCTGGCCACCGGTTTTGGCTTGACGCTGGCCTCTACCGCCGCCACGCTGGTGCCGCCCTACCTGACCATCCCGCTGATGGACGACATCCTGATCCCGTTCCAGAACGGCAAGCAGATCGAACCCGGCCTGGTGCTGCTGTATCTGGGGGGGCTGCTCGCCTCCGCGCTGCTCGCCTGGGGCTTGGGCTGGGCGCGCACCTACATCCTGGCGTTGGTGTCTGAGCGTATCGGCGCCGATTTGCGCACCACGACCTATGAGCATTTGCTGCGCCTGTCGCTGGACTATTTTGGAGGCAAGCGCACGGGCGACCTGATGTCGCGCATCGGCGCCGAGACCGACCGCATCAACGTGTTCCTGTCGCTGCATGCGCTCGATTTCGTCACCGACGTGCTGATGATTTTCATGACGGCGGCGATCCTGTTTTCGATCAGCCCCTGGCTGGCGCTGGTCACGCTGGTGCCACTGCCGTTCATAGGCTGGATGATTCACACCGTGCGCGACCGGCTGCGTACCGGCTTCGAGAAGATCGACCGGGTCTGGAGCGAGGTGACCAATGTGCTGGCCGACACCATCCCTGGCATCCGCGTGGTCAAGGCCTTCGCCCAGGAAAAGCGTGAGGCCCGGCGTTTTTACGACGCCAACCAGCACAACCTGCAGGTCAACGACAAGCTCAACAAGACCTGGGCGCTGTTCACGCCCACAGTCTCGCTGCTGACGGAAATCGGTCTGCTGGTGGTCTGGGGCTTTGGCATCTGGCTGGTGTCGAAAAGCCAGATCACGGTGGGTGTGCTGACGGCCTTCATCGCCTACATCGGGCGTTTCTATGGCCGGCTGGACTCGATGAGCCGCATCGTGTCGGTCACGCAAAAGGCCGCTGCGGGCGCCAAGCGCATCTTTGACATCCTGGACCACGTCAGCAACGTGCCCGAGCCGGCGCACCCCGTGCACATGGAGCGGGTACAGGGCGCCATTGCGCTGCGCGGTGTGGGTTTTCGCTACGGCAGCCGTGCCGTCATCAAGGGGCTTGATCTGGATATCCGCCCTGGCGAAATGATTGGTCTGGTGGGCCACAGCGGCTCGGGCAAAAGCACGCTGGTGAATCTGATCTGCCGCTTTTACGACGTCACCGAAGGGGTGATTGCGCTCGACGGCACCGATATTCGCCGGTTTGCTGTGGCGGACTACCGGCGCCATATTGGCCTGGTGCTGCAGGAGCCGTTCCTGTTTTTCGGCACGATTGCCGAGAACATTGCCTATGGCAAGCCCGAAGCCGCGCGCAGCGAAATTATTGCGGCCGCGCGCGCCGCTCACGCGCACGAATTCATCCTGCGACTGCCGCATGGCTACGACTCACTGGTCGGTGAGCGCGGCCAAGGGCTCTCGGGCGGCGAGCGCCAGCGCATCAGTATTGCGCGCGCGCTGCTGATCGACCCGCGCATCCTCATCCTTGACGAAGCCACGTCGGCGGTGGACACCGAGACGGAAAAGGAAATCCAGCGCGCACTCGACAACCTGGTGCAGGGCCGCACCACGATCGCTATTGCCCACCGCCTGTCCACTTTGCGCAAGGCCGACCGCCTGGTGGTCATGGACCGCGGCGAGATCGTCGAGGTCGGGCCGCACGACGCGCTCATGGAGCGCCAAGGCGCTTACTGGCGCCTGTACGAAGCCCAGGCGCGCCGCGCCGAGGAAGACGCCCAAGCAGCGGGCGTGCTGCCCGAAGCACTTTCCCATTCCGCACACCCTGCAGGCCAGTCATGAGCACCTCGAACATTGCGCTGCAACGCGACAACCATGGCCGGCTGGTGCTCACCTTGGCCGACGGCAGCGAGCACACGGGCGTGCAGCCCGTGCGCGCGTTTCCTATCGGCGCACCGGACGAAGGGATTTCGCTGCTGGGACAAGATGGGCATGAGCGGCTGTGGGTGGACCGTCTGACCGATTTGCCCGCTGGCGTGCGTGCGCTGGTTGAGGAGGAACTCGCGGTGCGCGAGTTTTCCCCCGAAATCACGCGCATCGTCTCGGTGTCGAGCTTCTCCACGCCCAGCACCTGGCAGGTCGTCACCGACCGAGGTGATACCCAGTTCACCTTGAAGGCCGAGGAAGACATCCGCCGCCTGGCCGGCCGCACCCGGTTGATGGTGGCGAGTGCCGAGGGCGTGCAGTACCGCATCGCCAATACGGGGGCGCTTGACCGGCATTCGCTGCGCTTGCTGGAGCGATTTTTGTAGCAGGAGCGGCTCTTAATAGGTGGTTACCCTTAAATTTTGGCCAATTCGGAGAAAAGGGCTCAAGTTGCCCTTCTTTTTGCCGAAATAGAGTTACGAGACGGGAGGGAATCCGGCTCGCCCCGTCTAACTGAGGACTCTGCCATGCAACTGCCACCTGTTGACCGATCGACAAGCTGGCGTCCCCAGGGCGCCGACCTTTACTCCACCGGGGCGTCGGGGGCGGTTCCTGTGCGACCCATCAATGCGGCCACCCCGGTCGAGTCGATGGACCGACTGGGAGAGGGGGCCATCGTCAAGACACCCGAAAAGTCAGCCAGCCCCGATCAGGTCAATCGCGACTGGACCGAGGGGGCCGACAAAAAGGAGCTGAAGACGCCTCCCGAGCCGCCCAAGGAGCCGCCGCTCTACAAGGTGATGATTGATTTCATCCAGTCGATGTGGCGCGCCAGTGGGAGTGCCGTCGAGTTGGCGCAGAACGTGAACCAGACCACGTTGGCCGAGCGCCTCGCTCAGCAGGCGAAGAACGAGCCGCTGACCTACTCGGACCCCGCGGTCAAGCGCACTACGGGGCTTTAGGCGCACCCCGGTGCTGTCCCGGCAGGCTGCGCACCTGACCGGCTGGCACATGGCGCGCCGCCGAGCTGACGTGGCCGGTCTGGTCGTCAAAAAAGAAATCCGGTTCGAACTCGCGCAGGAACGGGCCTTTTTCCAGCCCGCCCAAAAACATCGCCTCGTCCACCGCCAGGTTCCACTTCATGAGGGTGTTGATGGCGCGCTCATGCGCTGGCGCACTGCGTGCCGTGACGAGCGCGATGCGCAGCCGCATGCCCGAGACATCCGCCTGCTGCTGGAGCTGGTGCAGCGCGGCGAGCAGTGGCTTGAAAGGCCCGCCAGACAGCGGCAGGGCGGCCTTGCTGGTTTCGTGCGAGACAAAGGCTTCCAGCCCACCTTCCTGGTAGACCCGCTCGGCTTCGTCCGAGAACAGCACGGCATCGCCGTCAAAGGCAATGCGCAGTTCGTTGGGGTAGTTGATGCCCGCTGCGACCGATTCGGTCAGGACCCGTGCGGCTGGAAAACCCAGGTGCAGCGCCTCGCTGACATCGCGTTCGTTGGCGGAGAGGAATAAATGCGCGCCCAGTGGCCGCAAGTAGCGAAAAGGGTCGCGCCCCTGCGTGAACACGCCGCGCTCGAGCTGCAGCCCGGCGCTTTGCACCGAGCGGAAGATGCGCAGCGCCGTCACCGGGTCGTTGCGCGAGAGCATCACCACTTCCACGCGCTGCACCGCGTCGGTGTTGAAGGCCAGCAGCTTGTGCACCAGCGGAAATGCGACCCCCGGCTTTGCGGGCACCGCCAGGCGCTCCTGCTGCAAACGCATGTAGGCGAGCGGGTTCTGCGCGTCGAACACGCGGTTTTCTTCTTCGAAATCAAACAGCGCGCGCGATGAAATCGCGACCACCAGTTTGTCTTGCAGGCTTACCGGCATCGCATGCCCCTTATTTGACGAACTGGTTGAGCTGAATGATGGGCAGCAGAACCGCCAGAACGATCAGCATTACCACCAGGCCCATCACGACGATCAGAAGGGGCTCCAGCACGGTCGCCAGTTGCACGGCGCGGCGCTGCACCTCGGTGCTGAGCTGCACCGCGGCGCGCTGGAGCATGAGCGGCAGTTGCCCGGTCTGCTCGCCCAGGCGGGCGAACATGGACAGCAGGCTCGGAAAGCGCTTCCTTTGCGCCAGCGCCGAGGCCAGCGGTGCGCCTTCGCGCACCTGCACCAGCGCGTCCAGCGCATCGGCACGCATGGCGCGGTTGTTCAGGGTTTCGGCGGCCGCCTGCAAGGCCTTGAGGATGGGAACGCCCGCTCCCGCCAGCATCGCCAGCGTGCTGGCAAAGCGCGCTGCGTTGTAGCCGCGTGCCAGGCGGCCGAGGATGGGAAGGCGCAGAAAGGCAGCGTCAAATTTTGAACGAAAAGCGGCTCTAGCGTAGGCGTAGCGTGCGCTAATAGCTGCAATAACAATAGCAATCAGCAGCCAGATACCGTAGTGGCGCACGAAAGCGCTCACCGCCAGCATGGCCACCGTCAGGAAGGGCAATGCGCGGCGCGAGCCGGCAAATACGCCAGCGACCTGCGGTACGACGTAGCTGACGAGAAAAATCACAATGGCGATGGCCACCAGCGTGACGATGGCGGGGTAGAGCGCGGCGCCGACCAGCTTGGCCTTGAGTGCCTGGCGCTCCTCCAGGTCGTCGGCCAGGCGTTCGAGCACCAGGCCGAGCTTGCCGCTGTGCTCGCCGGCGCCAATCACCGCGCAGTAGATGTCGGAAAACTCGCGCGGGTGCTGGGCCAGCGCCTGAGCAAAGGGCGCGCCGGCGTTGACTTCGGCACGCAACACCGCGACCAGGTGGCGCTGGCGCTCGTCGTCGGCCTCGTCGGAAAGGGCGGTCAGCGCCCGCTCCAGCGTGAGCCCGGAGGAGACCAGCCCCGCCACCTGGCGCGTCCAGATGGCCAGCCCCGTGCTGCCAAACACCGGCCGCTGCAGCCAGCCGCCAGCGGTGCGCGTGCCGTCTGCCGCACCCGATTGCGCCGCGGGCGAGACCGCGAGCGGAACCAGTGCCTGCGCCCGCAGCTGGCTGCGTGCGGCCTTGGCGTTGTCGGCTTCCAGCATGCCGGTGCGCGTCTGGCCCTGGGCATCGAGCGCTTCAAAGGCAAAGGCGGGCATGGGCGGTGTAAGAAATCGGCATGGGCCGCAATAGTAGCCGCTGCACGCTGGCCGGCCGCGACCGCGCAGTCCACAATGGCCCGCAAGCCTCGGCGCCTGGTCCGGGGCCGCAAGGAGTTCCCATGTTGAAAGACAAAGTCGCATTGATTACCGGCGGTTCCTCGGGCATTGGCCGCGCCGTTGCCCTGGCCTGGGCGCGCGAGGGCGCGCGCGTGGTGGTCTCCGACACCAACCGTGATGGCGGCGAGCACACCGTGGCCCAGGTGCGTGGGCTTGGCGGCGAGGCGCTGTTTGTGGCCGCCGATGTGAGCCAGCCGCAGGATTGCGAAGCGCTGGTGCGGCGCGCCGTGGAAAAGTTTGGCCGCCTCGACATCGCCTGCAACAACGCCGGCATTGGGGGCCCGCAGGCGCCCACGGCCGACTACCCGCTGGACGGTTGGGCGCAGGTGATTGGCATCAACCTCTCGGGTGTGTTCTATGGCATGAAGTACCAGTTGCCGGCCATGCTCAAGAATGGCGGCGGCGCCATCGTCAACATGGCGTCCATTCTGGGGGCCGTGGGTTTTGCCGGAGCACCGGCGTACACCGCGGCCAAGCACGGAGTCGTGGGCCTGACCCAGGCGGCGGCGCTGGAGTACAGCGCGCAGGGCGTGCGCATCAACGCCGTCGGGCCGGGCTTCATCCACACGCCCATGATCAGCGCGCTAGAAGAGAACCAGGCCGTCAACGGCATGCTGGTCGCCGCCCACCCCATTGGCCGCCTGGGCCGTGCGGAAGAGGTGGCCGAGCTGGTGCTGTGGCTCGTGAGCGACAAGGCCTCGTTTGTGACGGGGTCGTACTACCCGGTGGACGGGGGCTATCTGGCGCGCTAAATTTATAGTCAAAATGGCTGCTAGCGCTTACTAATAAAGCGTATGCAGCTATTGAAATGATAGTTAAAAATTGCCCGTGGCTTGCAGCTGTGCCTGGGCGGCGGCTGCGATGTCGAGCGAGCGCAGGCGCAAGGCCGGATCGAACACGTCGCACACCAGCATCAGCTCGTCGGCCTGCGTCGCCTTGAGCAGCGCCTCCATCCCGGAGCGCACGGTGTCTGGCCCGCCAATGACGGCTGCCGCGAGGAATTCACCAATGGCGGCGCGTTCCTGGGGCGACAGGTGGTCCACCAGCCCCGCTACCGGTGGCGCCAGCTTGCGCCGCTCGCCCTTGAGGATGCCCAGCACGCGCTGGTAGGTGCTGCTGGCGAGGAATTGCGCCTCCTCGTCGGTCGGTGCGGCGATGAGCGGTACGCCAATCACCACGTAGGGTTTGGGCCAGCGTGCCGAGGGTTTGTACAGGCGCCGGTACAGGTCTATCGCCTGCAGCAGCAAACGCGGTGCAAAGTGCGAGGCAAAGGCGTAGGGCAGGCCGCGCTCGGCCGCGAGCTGGGCGGAAAACAGACTGGAGCCGAGCAGCCAGATGGGGACGTTGGTGCCCGCTCCGGGCGTGGCCACCAGGCGCTGGCCTGGCTCGGCGGGCGCCAGCAGGCGCTGCAGTTCGGCCACGTCGCGCGGGAAGTCCTCCTGCGTTTCGGGCCGGTCGCGGCGCAGCGCGCGCATGGTGAGCGGGTCGGTCCCCGGCGCGCGCCCCAGCCCCAGGTCGATGCGGCCGGGGAACAGTTCGGCCAGCGTACCAAAGGCCTCGGCCACGACCAGCGGTGCGTGGTTGGGCAGCATGACACCGCCCGAGCCGACGCGCATGCGCTCGGTGCCGGCGGCGATGTGGCCCACCAGTACCGCCGTTGCCGAGCTGGCAATGCCTTCCATGTTGTGGTGTTCGGCCAACCAGTAGCGCTTGAAACCCAGAGATTCGGCATGCCGGGCCGTCGCCAGCGCTATGGCGAGCGCATCGCGCACACTGCCGCCCTCGCGCACGGCCACGAGGTCGAGCAGGGAGAGCGCGGTAGGAATGGAAGCAGTCATGCCGCCATTGTGGCGCGCCTTGCAGGAGCGTGCGGGCCAGAGGCCTGCCCTTGGAAACTCTGCAAAATTCTTCTCTACATCTGGCGGGCGCCCGCTTGCAATGGCACATCGGGCGCGCCGCCATTGGATCGGGAGCAGGCGCTGAAACTTGTTAAAGTCGCCTACGTGACTTGCCGGCCGCCAGTAGCAAGCGCAGCCGGTTTGTGCGCTCGGATTTTCGTTGGCCGACCGATACCGCCGTACCTTTCGTCCGTTGGCGGCACCAGAAATTTTTTAAAAGAGTGGATTCAATGAACAAGCATTTGCTCAAGGCGATTGGTCAGGCCGCTGTGCCGCTGGCCCTCGGTTTGTCCTGCGCTGCACCGGTGTTTGCCGACAGCGGTGTGGCCTATGTATCGAATCAGGAAGCAGGGGTGAGCGTCATCGACCTGGCGACCATGACGGCCAGGGACAACATCGACATCGGCGTCACCGGGCCGCGCGGCATTGGCATTACCGCCGATGGCGCCATGCTGGTAACGGCCAACAAGGGAGGCGCCAACATTGCCCTGATCGACACCAAGACGCTGCAGGTGATCCGCTATGTCCCGATCGGCAAGAACCCCGAATTCGTTCGCGTCCAGGGCCACTATGCCTATGTCACCTACGAACCCAGCGCCAAGTCCGGCCCACCCTCCAAGAACGGCGCCAAGGACGACGATGACGCCGTCCCAGGGCACATCGCCATCGTGGACCTGAAGCTGGGCAAGGTCGTTCACGACATCGTCGGCAAGCCGGAAACCGAGGGGCTGGAGTTCTCCAAGGATGGCAAGAAGCTGTTCATCACCAATGAATCGGACAACTCGCTGACGGTGCACGACGCCAAAAGCGGCAAACTGCTCAAGAGCATCCCGCTTGGCAAGTACGGCAACCGCCCGCGCGGCATCAAGCTGTCGCCCGATGGCAAGGCGCTGGTGACCACACTGGAACTTTCGGACAAGATGCTGGTGCTCAACGACAAGTTCGATGTCGTCAAAGAGATTGCGACCGCCAAAACGCCCTATGGCGTGGCCTTCGACCGCAGTGGTTCGCGCATCTTCGTGGCCTCCAACAAGGACAAGCTGCTCCAGGTTTTCGACGCCAAGACCTATGAAAAGGTCAAGGATATCCCGATCGGTGATCGCTGCTGGCATTTCAGTTTCACCCCCGATGACAAGCAGATCCTGGTGGCCTGCGGCAAATCGAATGAACTGGTGGTGATCGATGCCGCTTCGCTGGAAGTGACCAAGCATCTCGGTGAGATGGGCATGCCCTGGGGCATCGTCACCTATCCGAAGGCGATGGGCAGTATCGACCGGCCCTGAGCGAGGCAGCTCCGAAGCAAACGCCTGCCACCATGGTGGGCGTTTTGCATTTCGCGCTGGGCCCTTCACAGGGTCTTGTCGGCGGTGCGTGGCGCAGGTGTATCCCATTGCTGCAGGGTCTATATGATGGCTTCATGAGCCGTTTGGCGCGACGCATCGGGTACTCCCATGGGATTTTTCAGCAAAATGTTCAAACTGCGCGAGCAGGACCCTGAAAGCCAGGAGACCACCTGGGCTTTCGAGGACAACGCGAGCGAGCTGGTGCTCGATGCCGAGTACGCCAACACGCTGGCGTTCGAGTTCGATATCGACGCCGCCATCAGCGGGCATGAGGCATGGAAAAACCGGCTGCGCCAGCAACTGAGCGGCGAGATCGACACGCCGATCGATCTGGACGAATTGCGCAACCCCGAAGCCTGCCCATTGGGCCAGTGGCTCGCCGGCCCCGGACAGCAAATGTTGGGCCAGTACCCGGCCTTTGACATCCTCGTAGCGCGCCATGCCTATTTTCATGCCCAGGCCGTCGAGGTCGTCGAGCTCAGCCGTGCCGGGGAGTACGAGCGTGCGCTGCGCGTGTTCCATGGCGGCTACCGCCACGCTTCGAATCAGGTGGTGCTGCTGCTCAAGCAGCTCAAGCGCGGCTTGGGGCGTTGAGTGGGTGCTCGCTTGACCTGTGGTCGCGTCCTGTCGGTCTGCACCGAGCAGGCCGTGCCCTACGCGCGCGGTTCGCGCAGCGGCATCGACAAGCAGGTTCGCACCGGCAAGGTGTATTGCCACACCCTCGGTCTGGTGGGCGATGAACAAGGTGACCTTCGGGTCCATGGTGGGCCGGACAAGGCGGTGCACCATTACCCCAGCGAGCATTGCGCCGCCTGGCGTGCGGAACTGGGGCCGCACCCACTGCTCGACACCCCGGCGGCTTTTGGCGAAAACCTGCACAGCAGCGGCCTGACCGAGGCTGACGTGTGTCTGGGGGACCGTTTTCGCGTGGGCGATGCCTTGCTGGAGGTCTCGCAAGCCCGCCAGCCGTGCTGGAAGCTCAATGAACGCTTTGGGCTTCCCGATATGGCCGTGCAGGTGCAGCGCACCGGCTGGTACTACCGCGTGCTGGAAGAGGGCGCGCTCTGGGCCGGTGCGGACCTGCTGCTGCAAGCACGCCCGTATCCCGAATGGCCGTTGGCGCGCCTGCTCGACCTGCTTTACCGGCCCAGTCTGGACGTTGCCGAACTGCGTGCTGCGCGGGCGCTGCCGCTGCCGGCCAATTGGCAGCGTTTGCTGGATCGGCGGCTGGGCAGCGGCGTGGTGGAGAGCTGGGCCTCGCGGCTGGAGGGGCCTGCGCAGACCTAGTCTTTTACCTTGGCATGCTCGCGCAGCCAGGCGGCAAAGGCCTCTTCACTAAGCTCGCCTGAGGCGACGGCAAGCATGGTGAGCACACAGTCGGCATCGCTCGCGCCAAGGTGGTAGCCGTTCAAGCGCAGGAACAATTCAGCGGCGACAAAACCGGTGCGCTTGTTGCCGTCGATGAAAGGATGGTTGCGGGAGATGCCGTAGCCGTAGGCTGCGGCCAGCGCGAATGCGTCGGGCGCGGCGTAGGCGAGCAGGTTGGCGGGGCGGGCCAGCGCCGAATCGAGCAAGCCTGCATCGCGCGTACCGGCGCTGCCGCCATGTTCGGCAAGCTGTGCTTCATGCACTGCAACGATGACGGCGCGATCCACCCATAGGAAGTGAGCCATGCGCGGGACTACTTGGCCAGTTCGTGCAATACCGCGCGCCGCTCACGCATGATGTCGCGGGCCAGTTTCATCTGGGCTTCGAAATCGGGGTTGTGCGTGGTGATGCGCAAGCCGTCAGGCGAATCGGTGACGTAGAGTTCGTCGCCCTTGGTCAGGTCAAGGCGTGCCAGCAATTCTTTCGGAAAAATGGCGCCGACTGAGTTTCCGATTTGGGTGAGTTTGAGCGTGTGCACAGCAGTACTTCGAAGTTATAACGTATGTTATGCCTTCGCGGGCGTCGCCGTCAACCACATGTTCAATCCCGCGTCACCCGCAGCACTTCCTCCCGGCTGGTGACGCCCGCGGCAATCAGCCGCTCGCCGTCTTCGCGCATCAGTTGCATGCCGCCGGCCAGGGCCGCGGCGCGCACGTCGGCCTCCGACGCGCGGTTGTGGATCTGCGCGCGCAGCGCGTCGGTGGTCACCAGCAGCTCGAACAGCCCGGTGCGGCCGCTGTAGCCCGTCTGGCCGCAGGCATCGCACCCCTGGCCGTGGCAGGCGGTGCAGGTCTTGCGCACCAGGCGCTGGGCCAATACACCGAGCAGCGAGCTCGACAGCAGGAAGGGCTCCACCCCCATGTCGGTCAGGCGGTTGACGGCGCTGGCCGCATCGTTGGTGTGCAGCGTGGCCAGCACCAGATGGCCGGTCAGGCTGGCCTGGATGGCGATCTGCGCCGTTTCGAAATCGCGGATCTCGCCGATCATGATCACGTCCGGGTCCTGGCGCAGGATGGCGCGCAGGGCCTTGGCGAAGGTCAGGTCGATCTTGGCGTTGACCTGGGTCTGGCCGACACCGGCGAGCTCGTACTCGATCGGGTCTTCCACCGTCATGATGTTGGCCTGCGCCGCGTCCAGTCGGCCCAGCGCCGCGTACAGCGTGGTGGTCTTGCCCGAGCCGGTCGGGCCGGTGACCAGCACGATGCCGTGCGGCTGCCGGATCAGGCCCTCGAAGCGCGCAAGCGTAGGGCCCTGCATGCCCACGGCTTCGAGCGTGAGGCGGCTCTCGCTCTTGTCGAGCAGGCGCAGCACGGCGCGCTCACCATGCGCGCTGGGCAGGGTGGAGACGCGCACGTCGATGGCGCGGGTGCCCAGGCGCAGGCTGATGCGGCCGTCCTGCGGCAGGCGTTTTTCTGAAATATCGAGGTCCGCCATGATCTTCAGGCGGCTGATCAAGGCCGCGTGCAGCGCGCGGTTGGGCTGCACCACTTCGCGCAGCGTGCCGTCGACGCGAAAACGCACGCTGGAATGGCGCTCATAGGGCTCGATGTGAATGTCGCTGGCCCCGTCGCGCGCCGCCTGCGTGAGCAGGGCATTGAGCATGCGGATGATGGGGGCGTCGTCGGCGGCTTCGAGCAGGTCTTCGACGGCCGGAAGCTCCTGCATCATGCGCGAGAGGTCGGCGTCGCTTTCCACCTCGTTGACCACCGTGGCGGCGCTGGATTCGCGCTGCGAGTAGGCGGCGCTGATGCGTTGTGCGAGGGTGTGGGCGTCGAGCGGCTGCAGGCGCTGCACCGGGTATTTGCGCAGCACTTCGCCCAGGGGCCCGGACTGCGGCGCGGGGCCGTGCCACAGCACGAGCCGCTCGCCGTCGGCTTCCAGCAGCAACTGGGCTCCGCGCGCAAAGGCATAGGGCAGGGGGTAGGCCATTAGTTGCCTGCGGGGAAATCGGGCTGCGTGACGATGTTGGTCAGCGTCGCAGCGGGCCTTGCGGGCAGCGGCGGCAGGACCGGCGCGCCCGACACCGGGTGCAGCAGCGTGCTCGGCGTGGGCTGGGCCTGTTGCTGCAGCGCGCGAATCGCCTCGTAGCGGTCCACCGTCAGTGCAGTGCTGGCGGCGCTGTCACGAATCACCGTGGGCCGCAGGAAGACCATCAGATTGGTCTTGCTGCGCGAGCGGTTTTCGCTGCGAAACAGGTTGCCGACGACCGGGATGTCGCCAAACAGTGGCACCTTGTCTTCGCCCGAGCTGTAGGAGTCTTCCAGCAGGCCGCCAATGACGATGATGTTGCCGTCGTCCACCACCACGTTCGATTCGATGGAGCGCTTGCTGGTGGTAGGCCCGTTGGCATTCGTGAGGGTGCTGCTGTCGATCTTGGACACTTCCTGGTAGATGGACATTTTGACCGTGCCGTTCTCGCTGATCTGCGGGCGCACGCGCAGCACCAGGCCCACGTCCTTGCGCTCGACGGTGGTGAACGGGTTCACCGTGCTGGTTCCTGCGCTGGCGGCATACGAGCCGGTGACGAAGGGCACGTTGTTGCCGATGATGATGCGGGCCTCTTCGTTGTCCAGCGTCATCAGGTTGGGGGTGGAGAGCACGTTGGCGTCGCCACTGTTTTGCAGGAAATTGGCCAGCGCCCCCAGGTAGTACTGGCCGTTGATGCGCGGCGCCAGGGCCAGGTTCAGGCCCTTGCCCAGTGTGCCCAGGGCGGTGGCCGCGGTGGCCGTGGAACCGCTGGCCAGCGCTGCCGTGATGTTCACGATGTTGGCGCCCGATTGGGCCGAGTTGGTGCCGATCACACCGATGGTGCCGTCGCCTTGCTTGCCCAGGATGCCCTGCCACTGGATGCCGAACTCGGCCAGCTTGCTGGCCGTGACTTCCACGATCAGGCTCTCCACTAGCACTTGCGCTCGCCGGCCGTCGAGTTGGTCGATCACGGCGCGCAGTTGCCGGTATTGCGGCTCGGGTGCCGTGATGATGAGCGAGTTGGTGGCCGGATCGGCCTGGATCTGCCCGCCGGTCGACGGCGCCGTGTTGCTGGCGCCGCTCAGATTGCCGCCCCCGGTGCTCAGACCGCCGCCACTGCTGCTCCCCATGCCTGCGCTGCTGGCCGAGGCGGTATTGGTGCCCGCTGCCGTGGTGCTGTTCAGGCCGCTGGTGCTGCTTGCCGCAGGTCCAGGGCCGCCACTGCTGCTGGAACCCGAACTTCCGCCCGCCGCCATGGCGGCGCGCAGTGTGGCGGCCAATTTGGTGGCGTCGGCGTTCTTCAGATACACCACATGGATATTGCCGTTGGCTGCGCTGCTGCCCGGTGCAGGCGCCTGGTCGAGCTTTTGCACCAGCGCGCGCACCTGGGCCAGGCGCGCCGGGTTGGCGGCGCGCAGGATCAGCGAGTTGCTGCTGGGGTCGGCCAGCAGCGTGGTCTTGAAAGCGCTGTCCGTCTGGCCCTGCGCGGCGCCCGGTGTCGCCCCTGTGGCGGAGGAGGTTCCCCCCTCGATCAGCCGCGCCACCAGGGGCGCGAGGTCGGAGGCGATGGCGTTCTTCAGCGGAATCACCTCCACGTCGCTGGCGTTGGAGACGTCCATCGCGGCGACGATGCGGGCGAGCCGCTGCAGGTTGTCGGCGTAATCGGTGATCACCAGCGAGTTGTTGCCGGGGTTCACGTTGATGGTGTTGTTCGGGCTGATGAGCGGGCGCAGCACCGGCACCAGGTTGGCGGCGTTCTCGAAATTGAGCTTGAAGATCTGCGTGACGATCTGCCCGCCCCCTGCAGCGGCTGGCGCGCCGCCCTGCCACACGCGCACGCTGCTGCCCTGGAGTTTGCCTTCCGCCTCGGGCACCACCTTGTAGAGCCCGCCCGCCTCGACCACCGTGTAGCCCTGCAGGCGCAGTGCCGCCAGGAACTGCTCGAAGGCGGCTGCTGGTGTGACCGCACGCTCGGTCACCAGATTGAGCTGGCCCTTGACGCGCGGGTCGACCACCACGTTGCGCCCGGTGATGGTGGCCATGGTGCGCGCCACGGCCTCGATGTCGGCGTTGGCGAAGTTCAGCGTCACCGGCTCGCCCGGGCGCACGCTTTGCGGGTTGGGTGTGGCCGAAGTTTGGGCATGAATTTGGCCTCCAGCGCTTATCAATAAAGCGCAAGCAGCTATTGAAACAATAGTGTGATGCCAATGGCGCGGAATGTACTGAGCGGGGCTGGACATAATTTTTGCGGTGTTAGCCGAGCGAAATGAGTGAGCGCGCGCCTACGCGGCGCCCGATGATGTTGAGCAGATTCGACAGCGCCGGCTCGCGCCCCGGCGCTGCCTGCGCCTCGCCGGCAAAGCGCAGGCGCTGGCCCACCCATTGCCCGCTGCCCGAGAGCTGCAGCGCACCCGCCAGGGTTGAGAGCTGCAGCGTCGGCGCCTCGCCTCCAGCCAGCGCCAGGCGGTAGCTGCCCATGGGCCGCAGCGTGGACAGGCGCGAGGACACGTCCAGCGCATCGAGCTGGGCCGTCCCGCGCAGCACCACGCGGCCGCGCACCGATTCGATCACCAGGCCTTGTGTCTGCAAGGCCAACTGGCCCTGCAGTTGCAGTGTGTTCCAGGGCGTTCCCAGGCCCGTCAGCACGGCGGCCGGCCAGCGGCTTTGGCCGTCGGCCAGCGCCAGATGGAGGCCGCCCCAGCGCGGCTGTACCTGCAGCCGCAGGGGCGCCTGCGTGCAGCAGTCGGCCGAAAGTTCGGCTTGTAGCCCGCTCCAATTCGGACGCAAGCGCCAGTGCACACGCCCCGGCAAAGCGGTCGTGCTTTGGCTGTCGCTGCCGCCCGCCAGCACCAGTTGGGCCGAGCCGTTCCAGACGCTGCCGCGCGGCGCCGCCAGTTGCAGCTGCGCGCCACTGGCGCGCGCCACGCCCGCAGCCAGCCAGTGCGCGGGCAGCGCCGCGAGCAACGCGCCGCCGCCGCCCAGCAGCGCACCGGCGAGCGCCCAGCCCCAGGGTGCGTGCGCCGCACTCGGCGCGCTGCGGCGCCGCAATGCGCTGGGCGCACGCGGGCTTGAGCGGGAGATGGGAGTTGGGGCCATGCAAAGACGTGTACGGGTCTACTGCGTGGGCAGGGCGAACACGATGGCACCATCCCAGCGCGCTTCGCCTGCAGGGGCCGTTTTTTGGGGCGCTGCGCCAGCGATGGGCTGGGCCGGCGGCTTGGCGCTGCTGCGTGTCAGGTGGGCCTCTACCGGCACGCTGCGCGCATTGCCACGCACCTGGGCCAGCCAGGGGGCGATGGCCGCAGCGGGCACGCCTTGCAGGCCAACGGTGGCGCGCTCGCCCATTAAGCTGACCCGCGCGCCGGACCCCAGTGCCGCCGTGGCGCTTTGCAGCGCACGCTGGGCCTCGGCCTGGCTGGGGCGGGTGCTGGCGTCGGCTTGCAGCAGGCGGGCCTCGGCGGCCAGCGTCTGCATGCGTTCGAGTTGGGCGTCCAGCGTGGCATGGCGCGTGGGCGCCTCGCGCAGGGTGCGCAGGGCGGGTGCCAGCAGCAGCCACCATGCCAGCGCGGCGGCCACCAGCAGCGCAGCGGCGAGCACCAGGCGGCGTTCGCGCGGGGCCATGGCGTCCCAGCGGGTGCGCCAGGCGGGGCGGGCGGCGGCGGTACTGGGCGTGCTCATCGGGAAATCTTCGTGCAGCGCCGTGCGGTGCGCGCTGGGTTGGGGCGGTTCGGCACAGCGCTCATGGCCGGCCCGCCAGGCGCAGCCACAGGCTGTCGTTCTCGCGGCTCAATTGGTAGGCCTGCGCCTGCAGCGCATTGCCTGCCGCGGCCTGGGCTTCGGCCGAGAGCGCCAGTCCCCGCAGTTGCAAAGCGCCTGGGCTGTAGTCGATGGCGCTGGCGCTGCCCTGTGTGGCCAGCGCACTGCCCGCAGCCGCCAGCATGGGTTCCAGGTCGGCCGGCGCCAGGGCCCCGCTGGCCTGGCGCAGCAGCGCCAGCTCGCGCTCCATTTGCAGCGGCGCATCGACCACCACCTTGATTTTGGGGAAGGTCGCGGTCAGCGTGTTTCTCACCGCCGCTTCTTTGGTCGCCAACGCCGAGCGCTCTTGCCAGGCCCAGGCGTTCAAACCGACGATTTGCGCCAGGACCAGCAGCGCGCCCGCCCAACGCGCCGCGCGCCACTGGGGCGCCTGCAGCAGTGCGCCCAGCAAGCCCCCCGCTTTGCGCATGGCACGGGTGCGGCCCGAGCTGGCCAGGTCGAACTGCGCCAGGTCCCAGCGGCCGCGCGCGGCCTGCAGGGCACGGTCGCCGGCGGAGACCAGCGCCACAGGCCTGCCCAGGGTCTGCTCGGCCAGGCTGGCCACGGCGCTTTCGCTGGTGGCGGTGATCGGTTCGTCGCCTTGCGCCTGCGCGGGCAGCAGCGCCAGCGCCGCGGGTGTGAGCGGCAGCACGGCCACAGCGCCCTCGGGCGGCAAGCCGGTGGCCAGCACCAGCGGTGCTTCGGCGGTGCCGGTGAAGTGCAGGGCGGGGGCGCTTGCACCGGGCGCGATCTCGGACACCACGCGCGCCACCGGGCGGCCCGCCGCCTCCAGGGCCTGCAGCGCGCCGCGCAGCCAGGCGCGGTCGCAGACCGCTACCCAGGCGCTTGCGCCAGCCGCGGCGCCGGGTGCAAGGGCAAAGTGCAGGCGCGTGGGTTCGTCAAGCACCTGGTCTTCCAGCAGGCCTTCGAGCACGGCGCGCATGCGCGGGCTGTTCAAGGCCACGCCCGGGGGCAGTTGCACGCGCTGCCACGACAGCGCCTGCGCCGGCACCAGCGCCACCAGTTCGCCCGCAGCCCGGCCAGTGGCGGGCAGCAGGGCGGCGGTGGCGCGGCCGTGGCGCGTGATCTGGTGGCCGTCCTGGCTCAGCGCGAAGCTGTATTCAGGGCTGAGCGTGCCGTTGGCCAGAGGAAGGGTGAGGACAAGAATGCTCATGGACGAATTTCGCGGGCCATTGTAGGGGTGCGCTCAGGGAGTCGCGGCGGGCGCAAGGTCTGCCACGCGGGTGCGCCAGAGGGTGCTGACCTGGGTGCCGATGCGGTGCACCAGCGAGCGCTCCTTCACGGCCGCGTCGCCCAGGCGCAATTGGCCCTGCACTTCAAAGTAGCTGCTGCCCACGCTCAGTTCGGTGCTCGAGAGTGTGGGCTGCGTGGGCAGCAGGGCGCGCACGTCTTCGAGCGATCGGAAGGGGCGTGTCTCGCGGGCCGTGCCCAAACTCTCGGCGCCGGCGCGGTCCAGCCCATCAATGGCCGCCTGCAGCACTTCGGCTCTGGCGGTGTTGAGGTTGACAGGGGTGCGCTCAGGCAGCACGGTGACGTAAGGCGCCAGCAGCGCCGCCGTCGCCGTGGGCAGCCCCAGCCATGGCAATTGCTCGACCTGCTGGGGCATCAAGGGTGCGTCGCCGCCTTCTGCCACTTGAGGGGCGGTGGCACGAACCAGCGCCTGCTCCAGCGTCTCCAGCTGGGTTGCAGGCAGGCCGAGTTGCGAAAAGAGCCGGGCAAACTGGGCGTGCACTGCGGGCTGAACCACGCCGCTCGCCACCAAGCTGCCCACGTTCAGGCGCGATTGCAGGTCGATGATGCGGCCCGACAAAAATGCGTCCTGCGTGTCGGTGCTGGCATCGTTCTGCGCGCTGCCGTCCTGCGCGGCGAGAAAGGTGGACAAACGGGCTTCTTCCAGCGGCACGGCCCAGGGCTCGGCCAGGTTGTCACCGCCGCCGGCGACCGCATCCTCGTGCAGGATCAGGCGCGACCAATCCAGGGCTCCGATCAGAATCCAGGCCGACTGGATGCGTGCGCGCTCGGCCGTCTCGATCTCGATGCTGCGCCACTGCTGCCACATGGCGGCGGCGGCAAAGGTCGCCACCAGGGTCACGGTGAGCATGGCGGCGAGCAGCGCGGCGCCGCGCGTGCGTGCACGTCCAAGGCGGCGGTTCACGATTTTCCGCCTCCGTTCAGCGGGTTGACCCAGTCGCGCGTCAGGCGCCCGGCCAGGGCGTCGTTTGGGCCGAGATCGAGCTGCAGGCGAATGCCGTCGGGCACCAGCGCCTGCGCCTTGGCGGCGGGGCTCGCCTGACCAATGCTTTGGGCAGTGGGCGTGCCGCTGCTCGAGAGCGGATTGCTCCAGGCATTGCCGCGAAAATAGAAGATCTGCCAGCCCGCCAGCGGCAGCAGCGCCACTTCGCTTCGCCGCTCGGCATCGCCCGGGCTGCGGGCCCACACGGCGGCCTGGTCCCAGGCACGCTGCCAGTCGCCGCGCGTGGTCACTGGCGCCGACTGCCAGCGCAGCCATTGGGTGGTGCCCGCCACCTCGCGCTGGCTCCAGGCCACCACCAAAGCGCCTGCATCGCCCCCCGCGCTGCTGCGCCGCGTGATGCGCAGCGCCTGGCCGTCCCAGTCAATCGGTGTGGTGTAGGGCAGCGCTACCAGCGCATCCAGATCGGCGCCCCATTGGCCCAGCGCGGCCTGCAGCGTGAGCAGGGCGTCGCCCCGCGCCTTGGTCTGCTGCTGGGTGCGCACCATGCCGTCGATGCCGCGCCAGCTCATCAGGGCCATCAAGCCCAGCAGGGCGATGGCGATCAGCAGCTCGATCAGCGTGAAGCCGCGCGCAGATCGTGGGCCGCGCCGGTTCAACTTCGCCCCACGATGGTCGAGAGCCGCAGCACCGGCCCGCTCTGGCTGCGCACCTGGGCGTCAACGCGGCGAAAACTGGGGTTGGGCGTGGGCCGCACCACCAGCGTCAGGTCAAAGCGTTCGCTGGCCTGTTCGCAGCCTTGCACGCTCTCGCCAATGGCGGGCATCTGGCGCGACAGGCGCACCGCCACCAGCGCGTTTTCAGCGCACAAGTGGGCCAGCATGACTTCGGACTGGCGCGCGCCGTTGCGCACCAGTGCCCCCGTGGCCTGGCTGCCCGCGAGCAGCGCAATGGCCACGATGCCCAGCGCCACCAGCACCTCGATCAACGTAAAGCCGTGCGCCGGGCGGCGGCGATAGTGCTTCATGGTGCGCCCATCACGGCAAACGGCCGCAGGCCGTCGGTTGCCACCTGCAGGTGCCGCTCCGGGTGGCTGGCCTGGCTCAGCACCACGGTTTGCGGCGGAATCAGCGGCTCTGGCCCCAGCAGCAGCGGTGCCAGGACGAAGGCGCGCGTATTGGGGTCCAGCCACTGGGTGGGCAGCGTGCTGCTGGCCGGCAGGCCGTCAAAGTGAAATCCATTGGGCACTAGGCGCCAGCGCACCGGCACCCCGGCCGCCCGCGACTGCGCCCGCGCCCCTTCCAGCAGCGCCGCCAGGCGGTCGGCCTCGCGCTCCAGCTGGGTTTCGGACGGATCGCGCAGCACCAGCGACACCCCGGCCGTGGCCAGGGCCATGATGCTGATGACGAGCAGCAGCTCCAGCAGGGTAAAACCGTTGGGCTTTTTACTGCCAGCTGCCAATATCCGCATCCTTGCCTTCGCCTCCCGATTGGCCGTCGGCGCCAAAGGACATCACGTCCACCTCGCCCTTGATGCCAGGGTTCAGGTACTGGTAGGGCCGGCCCCAGGGGTCGTTGGGGAGCTTTTCCAGGTACGGCTTCCAGTTGGCGGGCGGCGGGCCGGAGCTGGGCCGCGCCACCAGCGCCTGCAGGCCTTGCTCGGCAGTGGGGTAGCGCTGGTTGTCCAGGCGGTAGAGCTTGAGCGCCTGCATCAGGTTGGTCACGTCGGTGCGCGCCGCCGTGGTGCGGGCATCGTCGGCGCGGTCGAGCACGTTGGGCACGATCAGCGCGGCCAGCACGCCGATGATCACCAGCACCACCATCAGCTCGATCAGGGTGAAACCGGCGGCGAGGCGCCGGTGTGCGGTTCGGGCAAGGTTGAGAGCAAGGGTCATGGAGGTTGGGGCGGGAGCAAGAGCGCCGGGTTGCGGGTGCGCTGAATGATAATCGTGCGATGAACCGCCTTACCCCCAGCCCCTGGCCCGTGCGCCTGAGCACGCTTGCCCTGTGGGCGCTGGCGGCCGCCAGCGCGGTGTTCTGGGGCTTGCGCCTGAGCACGCCGGTGTCCTTGCCAGCGGCCCCCGCCAGCCCCGCTGCCGTCGCCGCGCCGGATGTGCAGGCGATAGCAAGGCTGCTGGGCGCGGTGTCTTCCCCCCCGGCGCCCGGCGCGGCCACCACGGCCGGCAGCCGCTATGCACTGGTGGGTGTGCTCACCGACCGGGATGGCGCCCGTGGCGCGGCGTTGATTGCCGTTGCCGGGCAAGCCGCGAAACCGTTCCGTGTGGGCGCGCACGTGGATGGTGATCTGGTGCTCCAGGCGCTGGGGCCACGCGAGGCGCGCCTCGGTCCCTCCGGCGCAGCAGCCACGCTGACGCTGGCCTTGCCCGCAGAGCGGTAGGCGCAAGCAGCCAGTTCCGGCAGGCGCCAGCACAGTGCGGCGCAGACCGGCACAATGGCCCGTCACTTACTGCCGAGCCCATGCACGACTGTTTCATGCACGACATTTCTTCCCTGAAGGTGATCGACCTGCTGCTCGATGCCGTGTGCATCGTGCAGGCAGACAGCCGGATTGTTTTCGTCAGCGCCGCGTTCGAGCGCATCTTTGGCTACACGCCGCAGGAAGTCGTGGGCCGGCGCATGCTCGATCTGCTGCACCCTGACGACTTGCCTGCCACGCAGGGCCAGGTCGCCAGCATCATGGCAGGCGATTTGCAGTTGCAGTTTGAAAACCGCTATGTGCGCAAGGACGGGCGCATTGCCCACATCCTCTGGACCGCGCGCTGGCTGCCCAACCGGCAGGTGAGGCTGGCGGTGGCGCACGACATCACCGAGCGCAAGCAGCACGAGACCCGGCAGGCAGCGCTTTATGCCATCTCGGAAGCCGCGCATGCCGCACAAAACCTGGAGTCGCTCTTTGAGCACATCCACGGAATCATCGGGCGGCTGGTGGTGGCAACCAACTTCTCGGTGGCGCTGCGCGATGCCACCAATGGCGAGCTGCGCTATGCCTACCATGCCAACGCGCATGCGGCAGCGCCCAGCGCACCACTGTGCAGCGATTCGCGCTGCGCCGAGGTGGTTCGCACCGCCAGCACCTTGCTGATCACGCCCGACTCTTGCCATGGGGTGTCCGCACCGGTACCGCCTGCCGATATGGCGTCCCAGGCACGGTACTGGCTTGGCGTGCCTTTGCGCTCCGAGAGCGGCGTGATCGGCGTGCTGGTGCTGCAGAGCTACGGCGAAGAGGGGGGTTACACGTCCACGGATCAGGAGCTTTTGCAGTTCGTCTCGACCCAGGTGGCTACCGCCATCGAGCGCAAGCAGACGCACGAGCGCCTGCAGCAGATGGCGCAGTTCGACGCGCTCACCCGCTTGCCCAATCGCATGGTGCTGATGGACCGCTTGCAGATTGCCCTGGCGCGTGCGCGCCGCGATGGCACGCTGGTGTCGCTGCTGTTTGTCGATCTGGACGATTTCAAGCGCGTGAACGACAGCCTGGGGCACGCCATGGGCGACCTTTTGCTGCAACGGGTCGCTGGGCGCCTGCAAGGCTGTGTGCGCGCCTCCGACACCGTGGCACGCCTGGGTGGCGATGAATTCGTGGTGCTGCTCGAGAGCGGGCGCCAGAGGGAGCACGCCCGGACGGTGGCGCAGAAAATTTTGGCCGCTTTTGCCCATCCGTTCGACTTGGAGGGCAGCGTGCTGCACGTGCATCCCAGCATTGGCACGGCGCTTTATCCCGACGATGGGGGTGACGCGGCGGCCTTGCTCGGCCATGCCGATCGCAGCATGTACCTCTCCAAGCAGGAAGGTGGCAACCAGGTGCGCGGTGATGCGCCGCTGGCCTATGTGCCAGCGCACGGGGATACGCGCTTTTCGGCCTGATGCGCGGCCAGCCTCAGTAGCTGCGCCCGCCCTTGTACATCGCGTGCTGGCGGCGATTGAGCGTGGCCGCTTCGCCCAGCCGCGCCATGGCGGCCCCGGCATGGGCATGGGTGATGGCCATGCCAAGGGCATCCGCCGCATCGGTTCCGGGCAGGCCGGGCAGATTGAGCAGGCGGCGCACCATCTCCTGCACCTGGCTTTTGGCAGCGCGGCCGTGGCCGACGACCGCTTTTTTCATCTGCAGGGCGGTGTATTCGGCCACCGGAAGGTCGCGCGCCACCAGCGCCGTGATGGCCGCCCCGCGCGCCTGGCCCAGCAGCAGGGTGGACTGCGGGTTGACGTTGACGAACACGATCTCCACGCTCGCCACGTCGGGCTGGTAGCGCGCCACCACCTCGCTGATGCCGTCGAACAGCACCTTCAGGCGCCCCGGCAGATCGCCCAGCGCGAGCTGCGTGGTGCGGATGGTTCCGCTGGCCACATAGGCGAGTTGGTGGCCGTCCACGTCGACGACGCCAAAGCCCGTGGTCTGCAGGCCAGGGTCGATGCCGAGTATGCGCATGTGCTATTGAATAGTGAGCTATTTGCGCTTATGGAATAAGCGCTAAAGGCCGATTTAACCAAAAATTTTGGCGCATGGGAAACGCGGTGGGCGTGCGCCAGCCATGATACGGGCGCGATTGCAGCGCGGCCTGCGTCCCTGCAAAATGAAGCCATCCGATTCTTGAGGAGCCTGACATGGAGACCGGCACCGTCCGCCTGCAGCGCGTGCTGCGCGCCAGCCCCGAGCGCGTTTACTGCGCGTTTCTCGACCCAGCCGCCATGGCCAAATGGCTGCCGCCGCATGGTTTCACTTGCGCGGTTGAGCACATGGACGCCCGCGTGGGTGGCCACTACCGCATGGCCTTCACCAACTTCGGCAGTGGCGAGAAGCACAGCTTTGGCGGCACCTATCTGGAACTGGTGCCTGGCGAGCGCATCCGTTACACCGACCGGTTTGATGATCCGAATTTGCCTGGCGACATGCAGACCACGGTGCAATTGCGCGCCGTGGGCTGCGGCACGGAACTCAATGTGCTGCAAGAGGGGCTGCCGGCCGTGATCCCGGTGGACCAATGCCTGCTGGGTTGGCAGGAATCGCTGGTGCAGCTGGCACTGCTGGTGGAGCCGCAGATCGCCGGTTGAGCGCGGGCGCACGTCTTTAGCCCCTTTGGACCCCTTGGCCTTTTGGGTGCTTCCTATTTTTCCTGCTGACATAAGAAAGAGACCATGCAATTTCTCCGCCTTGGCCCCATGGGCCAGGAAATCCCCGTGGCCCTGTGGCAGGGGCAGTATTTCGACCTCCGTCCTCTGACGGCGGATATCGATGGCGCGTTCTGGAGTGCGCAAGGTGCAGAGCGCGTTGCACAGGCGCTGCAGCGCGGCGAGCTTCCCCAGGTGCAGGGCGCCCAGGCCCTGCGCGTGGGCGCGCCGGTGGCGCGGCCGCAGGCGCTGCTGTGCATCGGGCTCAACTACGCGGCGCACGCGGCGGAGTCCGGCATGCCGGCGCCGCAGCAGCCAGTGCTGTTCTTCAAGCACCCCAACACCCTGGCCGGCCCGAACGACGCGGTGGCCGTGCCGCGCGGCGCGACGCGCATCGATTGGGAGGTGGAGCTGGCGGTGGTCATCGGCCAGCGCGCCAGCTACCTGCCGTCGGTGGCGGCGGCCCGGGCGCACATCGCCGGCTACTGCGTGGCCAACGACCTCTCTGAGCGGGTGTTTCAGCTCGAGCGCAGCGGATCGCAGTGGGGCAAAGGCAAGTCGCTCCCCGGCTTCTGCCCGCTAGGCCCCGTGTTGGTCACGCCCGATGAAATCTCGCCTCAGGACCTGCGTATCCGTTCCTGGGTGAACGGCGAGCCGCGCCAGGATTCCTCGACCCGCGACATGATTTTCAACGTGGACCAGATCGTGCACGACCTCTCGCAGTACCTGGTGCTGGAGCCCGGCGACGTGATTCTCACGGGCACGCCCGAGGGCGTGGCGATGTCGGGGCGTTTTCCGTACCTGCGGGCGGGTGACGTGGTGGAGCTGGAGATCGAAGGGCTGGGCCGGCAACGCCAGCAATTGGTATGACCCAACCTACGGCAATTCTGCGCTGGCCATGCGTCCCATGATGGTCCGCGTGCGCCCGGCGATGTAGGCCGAGCCGGGGTTCTTCTCGAAGCGCTTGGGCGCCGGCAGCATGACGGCCAGGCGCGCGGCTTCCTGGCTGTTCAGGCGGCTGGCGCTTTTCCTGTAGTAGCGCTGCGCCGCCGCTTCGGCGCCAAAGACGCCGTCGCCCCATTCCACGCTGTTGAGGTACATCTCCAGGATGCGCTGTTTGGAGAGCAGCCGCTCCAGCAGCATGGTCAACACGAATTCCTGGCCCTTGCGCAGCAGGGTGCGCTCGCCCGAGAGCAGCAGGTTCTTGGCCAACTGCTGCGTAATGGTGGAGCCGCCGCGGATCTTGGCCGCCCGCACCGGGCGGTCTGGCGCGCGGGCGCTGGCCTTGGCGGCCTGCTGCTCGGCGCGGTTGTTGCGCTCCCAGGCCTTTTCGATGGCGTTCCAGTCCACGCCGTCGTGGTTGACGAAACCGTCGTCCTCCGAGGCGATCACCGCGCGTTTCAGCGGCTCGGCAATCTGCGCGTACGGCAGCCACTGCTGGTGCCAGTGCAAGCCGCCACCGTGCAGTTGGGCCCAGATCTCGCTGCGCTGAAAACTGGTCGATTGCGGGGCCACCACGGCCATGGCGGCAATGCGCAGCACGAAAAAGAGCTGCAGCGCGACCAACGCCATGGCCACCAGTGCCACCCAGCGCCAAACGGCTTTCATGGCCGCGCTGCGCCGGTCGCTGCGGCGGCGCTTGCAGTGCGCATTTCCTGCAGCACCTGCGCGCTGGGCGGGCGCACGCCGCGCCAGAGGGCAAAGGCTTCTGCCGCCTGCTCCACCAGCATGCCCAGGCCGTCGCGCGCCTGTGCCCCGCCGGCCGTCGCCCAGTCCAGAAAACCCTGTGCCGCTGGGCCGTACATCATGTCGTAGGCCAGGCTGCCGGGGCGCAGCACCCGCGCCGGCACCGGTACCACGTCGCCCGCCAGGCTGCTTGCCGTGGCGTTGATAATGAGGTCGAAATCATGCTCCAGCGCTTGTGTGGATTGCGCTAATAGCTCTGCTTTGTGTAGCAAAGCCAGCGGTCTGTGGGCGCGCACCAGCGCCTCTGCGCGGGCCAGCGTGCGGTTGGCCACCACCACGCGGCGCGGGCCGGCCGCCAGCAGTGGGGCCAGCGCCCCGGCCGCGGCGCCGCCGGCACCGATCAGCAGCACATCGCGCCCGGCAATGCCAAAACCCGCATTGCGCGTGATGTCGGCCACCAGGCCCAGGCCGTCGGTGTTGTCGGCCAGGACGGCGCCGTTCACAAAGCTCAGGGTGTTGGCGGCGCCCGCCAGTTGCACGCGTTCGCTGCACCGGGTGGCGGCGGCCACGGCTTCGAGCTTGAAGGGCACGGTGACGTTGCAGCCGCGCGCGCCCTCGGCGGCGAGCCGGGCAATAGCGGACGCAAAGCCGTCCAGCGGCACCAGGCGCGCCTCGTAGCGCAGGCGCTCGCCCGTCAGTTCGGCAAAGCGGGTGTGAATCCAGGGTGAGCGGCTGTGGGCAATGGGGTTGCCGAGCACGCAGTACAGATCGACGGATGGGGCGGATGACGTCATGGTGTTTCTTCCTGGCGCAGGCGTCTTGGCGGGCGTGCGCCAGGGACGCCGGGGAGCGCTATCGCACTTCGGTCGTCAGTGTCTGGTCGCGCGTGAACTTGAAGCGCGAGACGACTGCGATCTGGTCCGCCTTGGCACGCATCTCGGCGGTGAAGGGGCCAAAGGGGCCGGCGGCGCGGGCAATGGCTTCGGCGCGGTGGTCCAGCAGGGCGTTGCCCGAGCCCTGGACGATTTCGGTTTCCAGCACGCGGCCGTCGTGGTTGACGGTGACGATCATGGTCAGCTCGCCATAGAGCTTTTGGCCGCCCTTCTCCGGAAAGTTCAGCGTGCCCTTGTCTTCCACCTTGCGGCGCAGGGCGTCGTAATACACGGCGTAGGCCGCTTCGCGCGTGGCGGGGCTGATGTAGCGCTTCTTGGGGCGCGCGTTTTCTTCGTTGATGCGCCGCTCGATCTCGGCCAGGATCTTGACGAGTTGGCGGCGGCGCTCTTCCTGGGCTTTCTCGCCCTCGCTCTGGGCGGGTTTGCGCGGGTCGGGGGGTGGCAGCGCGGCGACCTGGCGGCGCAGTTGGGCGAGCAGCTGGGTTTGCTGCTCCAGCAGGGCGTCGGCCTTTTTCTGTGCGTCTTCGAAATCGTCGCCCACACGGGTGAGGGCCGAGTAGGGCAGGGGGCTGGTGGCGCGGCCTTTGGCCGCCTCGCCGCCGCCGGCCAGCGTTTGCTGGGCAATGGCCTGGGCCTTCTCGGGTGGCGGCTCTTTGGTGTGGGCGTTGACCAGGATCACCTCCAGCGGCGTGTCCTGGAACACCCGGTCGAACTGCTCGGGCGCGACGAAGCGCACCGACAGCAGCAGCGCATGCGCCAGCACCGAAAACGCCAGCGTGATTTGCAGCGTGCTGAAGGTGCGGAGCGAAGCAGGCAGTTTCACGGCGCAGCAGCGTCGGCCGGGGCCGCTTCGGTGTCGTTCATATCCACCGCGATGGCAATCGGGCCTGCGACGGCGCTGTCGCCGTCCTCGCCATCGTCGCCGCCCTCGTCGTCCACCGGGCCGTCGTCGCTGGTGTCCAGCGGGTCGTCCAGGCGTTCGAGCACCGTGCCGTGCAGGTCGAGCGTGATCTCGTCCACCTCACCGAGCTTCACAAGCAGGCGCGCGCCGCGCGGCAGGTTCTGCGCGCCCAGCACCGGGAAGACCAGGGGCAACGTATCGGCGCGCACCAGAAAACTGCCGCCGGGGCCTTCCTTGAAGACCGTGGCCTCCAATTCGGTGATGCCGTTCTGCTCCAGGTATTTCAGCGTCCAGAAGCGCTCCATGCCCGCCTGGTAGCCGTTGTAGGCGCTGTAGGTGGCGTCGAAGTTGCTGATGATGGAGAACAGTTCGGCGTCCTTGGGCTTGAACGGCGCGGCCAGCGCTGCCGTGGCGCCGTGGCGCGCGCAGGCAATGATCTGCCACTGGTTCACCAGATCGACATAGCGGCGCAGCGGGCTGGTGGCCCAGGTGTAGCTTTTCACGCCCATGCCGGCGTGCGGCAAGGCCTTGGTGCCCATGCGCACCTTCACGCCCGGCGCCATGCTGGCCTGGCTGCGGTAGATGCCGGGAACACCCAGGCTGGCGAGCCACTGGCCCCAGGTGCTGTTGGCGACGATGGCCGCCTCGGCGACGATGAGGTCCAGCGGGGCGCCGCGCTGGCGGGTGGTGATGTGCACCGTCTCGCTGCCGTCGGGCTCGCCGCCATCCGGCTTGCCTCCGACCAGCTTGAAGTTGTAATCCGGCCGGTTGAAGTTCTCGGGCTTGCCGCGCACCACTTCGCGCCCGGCCTTGAGTTTTTGCGCCAAGCGATGCAAAAAAGAGAGCTGTTGGCGCAGGCTGGATAAGCGCTCAGGCGTGTTTTCGACCTCAATACTTGGGTCGGCAAGCCAGGCCTCGGTCACGATGTGGTCGAGCTGGTCGTGGCGCAGGTTGGCCACCACGGGCACGCGCTCCAGACGCGTCTCGGTGGCGGTGATCTCCAGCGTGGCTTCGTCGATCGTGCAGTACAGCGACACGGCGGGGTTGGCGCGGCCCTCGTCCAGCGTGTAGATCTGCACCACGCTGTCCGGCAGCATGGTGAGCTTGTAGCCGGGCATGTAGACGGTGGACAGGCGCTGGCGGCCGAGCTGGTCGATGGCGCTGCCGGGCGCAATCGCCAGGCCCGGTGCCGCGATGTGGATGCCCAGTGTCACCGTGCCGGTGCCCAGCCCGGTGACAGAGAGCGCATCGTCGATTTCGGTGGTCTGCGAATCGTCGATCGAGAACGCCTGCACCTCGGCCAGCGGCAGATCGGCTGGCGGCTGCGGCGCATCGAGCGCAGGGAAGGCCGTGCCCTTGGGGAAGTTGTCGAACAAAAAGCGCTTCCAGTGGAACTGGTAGCTTGAATCAATGGCCCCCGCCTTTTGCAGCAGGTCGAGCGGCGCGGTGTGCGTGGCGCGGCTGGCTTCGACCACGGCCTTGTATTCGGGCGCGTTCTTGTCGGGCCGAAACAGGATCTTGTAGAGCTGTTCGCGGATCGGCGCGGGGCAAACGCCTTGCCCGAGTTGCTCGGCCCACTCGGCAATCTGCGCCAGCACCGCCTTCTTCTTCTCGATGGCGGCCAGGGCCTGCTGCAGGATGTCGGCCGGTGCTTTTTTGAAGCGCCCCTTGCCCGCGCGGCGGAAGTAGTGCGGCGCCTCGTACAGGCGAAACAGCGCGGCGGCCTGCTCGGTCAGTGTGGCGTGCTCGGAAAAATAGTCGCGTGCCAGGTCGGCAAAGCCAAATTCGCCTTCGGGTGCGAATTCCCAGGCGAGCGGCAAGTCGATGGACTCCGCCAGCGCCTGGGCCTGCGCGAGCAGTTCGGCAGGCGCGGGCTTCTCGAACTTGAGCAGCAGGTTGGCGGCCTTGACCTTGACCCGCTTGCCCGAGTCGAGCTCGACCTGGGCAGAGGATTCGGCTTCTGACAGGATGCGGCCGGCGAAGAACTTGCCGGAATCTTCAAAAAGTGCGTGCATTGGGGCAATTGTCCCATGGCCGCCCGGGCAGTAAGGGCGCTTGGGCTACACCTCAATCAGCAGTCCGGGCGCGAATTGCGCGTTTTCGACCACGCCCTTGGGCGCATAGCCGCGCGGGTTGGCCACGACGCGCGTGGCGCCCACCTGGTAGTCGCAACTGTGGTGCACGTGGCCATGCAGCCACAGGCGGGGCTGCCAGCGCAGGATGTGCGCTTCCAGGTTGGAGACAAAGCAGGCGTTCAGCGGTGAGCCGACAAACTGCGGCGCAATGCTGCCGGGGGAGGGCGCAAAGTGCGTGACCACGACCGTGGGGCCATCAAAGGGCTCGGCAAAGCGTGCTTCAAGCCAGGCGACGGACTGGTCAAACAGCATTTGCGAGGCGGCGGGCGTAAAACGGTCCGGGAAATCCGGGGTCAGACCGATGCGACTGAAGTCGCGCACGAAGGCCTGCGCCTTCTGCAGGCCCTCCTCGCGCTGCGCGGGCGAGTCGAACAGCCGGTAATCCGACCACAGCGTGCAGGCCAGAAAGCGCACGCCGCCATGGCGCCATTCCTCGCGTTCCAGTACGCGCACCTGGCTGCCCCGCGCCTCGGCGCGCAGGTTCGCCATGGTGCTCACCAGGTCGGAGCCATAAAACTCGTGGTTGCCAGCGACGTAGAGCGTGGGCTGGCTGAACCGCCGCGCCCAGGCCATGCCTTGCGCAGGGCGTTGCAAGTCGCCCGCCAGGACGACGACATCGGCATCGGTCTGCGGCAGGTCCAGGGGTTGCACGGACAGGTGCAGGTCGGAGAGCAGGGCAATTTTCATGGGCTGACTCGGTTGAACTAGAGGCCATTTTGGCTGGGAGTGGGAACCGGGTTTGTGCACGTGGCTATTGCGGGTATGCCGGTGCCTGTCACCTTTTGGGGATTGCCAGCGTCCAATGACCACAAGCCCTCCAAAAAACTGTGAGTCTCACCATGCCTGCCTTGTCTCTGCACAGCACCCCCGCCACGCGTTTTCCAGACGGTTCGGACGAGCAACTGGTGGCAAGCGCGCTGCAGGGCGAGCAGAGCGCATTTGAAGCCATCATGCGGCGGCACAACCGCTTGCTGTTCCGTTCGGCGCGCGGTGTGGTCTCTGACGACGCAGAGGCGCAGGACGTGGTGCAGGACACCTATCTGCGCGTCTTCACACGGCTGCAGGATTTTCAAGGCGGTGCGTCGCTCGGCACCTGGATGGCGCGCATCGCCATCAACCTGGCGCTCGACGTGCTGCGCCGGCGCGGCCGGTCGGTGCCTACCGACTTCACCCAGGACGTGGACCACGAACCTTCCCCGGAGCACAGGATGTCTTTCAGCGCCCCCCAAAGCGCGTCGCCCGAGTCCGCGGCCGCACGTACCGAGTTGCGCGCCCTGCTGCAGTCCGCCATCGAGGGCCTGCCGCCCATCTACCGCAGTGTCTTCATGCTGCGCGCCGTGCAGGAAATGAGCGTGGACGAAGCGGCGTACTGCCTGCAGGTGAGCGACGCCGTTGTCAAAACACGCTACCTGCGCGCCCGTTCCTTGCTGCGCGATGCGCTCAGCGCGCAGATAGAGGCGCATGCCGAGGGCGTTTTTGCCTTTGCCGGCGAGCGCTGCGACCTGGTCGTGCACCACGTGCTGGCCGAGCTGCGGCAGCGCGACCTCATCAAGCGGCTTTGATCGCTGCCCCTTTTTTCAACCCAAGGAGAAATACCATGAAAAACACGTCCATTTACGTTCCGTCCCAAGCCTTGTTTCTCTCGCGCCGCCGTGCCATGTCGGTCTCTGGCGCCGCCGTGCTGTCGGCGAGCGCCGTGGCCTTGCTGGGCGGGCGTGATGCGCTGGCTGCGGGGGCCAAAGTCAGCGCCAAGGATCTGGAGTCGGACGTGCGCATCCTCAACAGCGCGCTGGGTGCCGAGTTCGAAGCCATCGCCGCCTACCAGGTGGGCGCCGAAAGCGGTTTGCTCAGCAAAGGCGTGTTGCCAGTAGCTGTGCAGTTTCAGGGCCACCACAAGGAGCACGCGGCGGCCATTGCGGGGGCGGTTGAAAAGCTCGGTGGAAAGCCCGTGCTCGCCAAGGCCCAATACCAGTTCCCGGTAGAAAAGCTCAAGGCGGAAGCCGACGTGCTGCGCTTTGCCGCGGGGCTGGAGCGGGGCGCCATCTCGGCCTATCTGGGCGCCGTGCCCTTGTTTGCCGACCACAGCCTGGCGCAAGTGGCGGCCAGCATTCTGGGCGACGAGGCCATGCACTGGGCCGTACTGCGCCAGGTGCTCGGCGAGGCGCCTGTCCCTTCGGCCTTCATGTCATGAGACCGCGCGCGCTTTCCGTCGCGCTGGGGCTGGCGAGCGGCCTGCTGGCGGCCAGTGCCAGTTCAAGTGCCAGCGCAGCGCCGGATGCAGCGGCGCTGGCGCGCGGCGAGCAGGTGTACGCGCGCTGCGCGGCCTGCCATGCCATTGAGGGCAACCGCACGGGTCCGCAGCATTGCGGGCTGTTTGGGCGCCGCGCGGGAACTGCCCCTGGCTACGAGGATTATTCCAAGGCCATGCGTGCGAGCGGCTTTGTCTGGGATGAGACGTCGCTCAACGTCTTCCTTAAAGATCCGATGAAAACCGTCCCTGGAACCGCCATGGGCTATGCCGGCGTGAAGGACGACGGCGAGCGTGCCGATCTGATTGCCTGGTTGAAACAAGCGTCACGCCCCGGCGTGGCCTGCACGGTTCGACCCTGACAACTCTGGAGCGGGCGCGTCTCAGGCACAAAAGCCCGTCACGCCAGCCGTAGAAACCGTGCGACATCGGGCAGGTGCCGGGCAAAGTCGCTTAGCCCATGGTCGCCACCCTCCAGCAGCGTCACCTGGGCTTGCGGGTAGCGCGCCAGCATCTCGCGCCAGTCCAGCACTTCGTCGCCTTTGGCAATGATGGCCAGTTGGCGCGCCGCTGGGGGCTGGCTTTGCACATCAAGCGCACGCAGCTCATCGACAAATTCCGGCGCGAAATAGAAATGCTCGGCCGGGTCGTGCCAGCTGGTCTGGTCGCCAATGTGGCGTGCCAGATCACGCCCCGGGTCCACCGCTGGGTTCAGCAGCACGCTGGGGCAGTGGGCCTGCTGCGCCACCCAGGTGGCGTAAAAACCGCCCAGCGAAGAGCCGATCACCGCCATGCTGGCGCGGGGCCAGGCGGCGATGCCAGCGTTCAGCATCTCCATGGCCGCGCGTGGTGAGGGTGGCAACTGGGGGCACCAAAATTGCACGCTGGGGTGCTGCCGTGCTACGTAAGCGGCCACCAGGCGGGCCTTGGCCGACTGGGGCGAAGACCTGAAGCCGTGCAAATAAAGCAGGTGGGTGGTGCTGGGTGGATGCGCAAGAGCCATAGGGCCATTGTCGCCCGCGATAATCGCGGCCCATGGAAACCACGATCAACAAACCCACGCTGCCCGCGCGCATCCTGCCGCTGTTTCGCGGTTTCGACGGTTGGCTGCTGACCGTGGTGCTGGTATTGGCCGGGGCCGGCCTGCTGGCCATGTACTCCTCGGGCTACGACCATGGCACGCGCTTTGTCGACCATGCGCGCAACATGGCCATCGCGCTGGTGCTGCTGTTTGCCGTGGCGCAGATTCCGCCACAGCGGCTGATGGCGTTCGCGCCCCCCTTGTACGCGGTGGGGGTGTTGCTGCTGGTGGCGGTGGCGGTCGCCGGCATTACAAAGAAAGGGGCGCAGCGCTGGATCGACCTGGGGGTGGTGATTCAGCCGAGCGAACTTCTGAAAATCGGCATGCCTTTGATGCTCGCCTGGTGGTTTCAGAAGCGCGAAGGGCAGTTGCGCGCGCTGGATTTCGCCGTGGCCGGCCTGCTGCTCACAGTGCCGGTGGGGCTCATCATGAAGCAGCCCGATCTGGGGACGTCGCTGCTGGTGCTGGCGGCCGGACTTTCGGTGATTTTCTTCGCTGGCTTGTCCTGGAAGCTGGTGTTGCCCCCCATGCTGCTGATTGCCGTAGGCATCGCGCTGATCGTGGGTTTTGAGTCCCAGATCTGTGCCGACGGTGTGCGCTGGCCGGTGTTGCACGACTACCAGCAGCAGCGCATCTGCACGCTGCTCGATCCGACGCGTGACCCGCTGGGCAAGGGGTTTCACATCATCCAGGGCATGATTGCCATTGGTTCTGGCGGGCCCTTTGGCAAGGGGTTCATGGCCGGCACGCAGACGCACCTGGAATTCATTCCCGAGCGCACGACCGATTTCATCTTTGCCGCCTTTTCCGAGGAATTTGGCCTGGTGGGCAACCTGGTGCTGATCGTTTGCTTTTTGCTGCTGGTTTGGCGTGGGCTGGCCATCGCGATGCATGCGGGAACCCTGTTTTCCCGGCTCATGGCGGGTGCCGTGGCCATGATTTTCTTCACCTACGCCTTCGTCAATATGGGCATGGTGAGCGGTATCTTGCCGGTGGTGGGCGTGCCGTTGCCGTTTGTCAGCTACGGCGGCACGGCCATGGTCACGCTGGGCCTGGCGCTGGGCATTCTCAACTCCATCGTGCGTGCGCAGCGCGACGCTGCGCAGGGGCGTTGACCCCGCTGCTGACTGGCCAGGGCGTTGCCACGGAGGCGCGCAGCAGGTACAACCGGGGGCCAAGCCTTTTTGGCGCACTTTCCAGGAGACCTTGCATGGCCGCAAAGTACGAGCTGAAAAAGACCCGCAATGACAAGTTTGTGTTCAATCTGGTCGCGACCAATGGCCAAGTGGTGCTGACCAGCGAGATGTACGAGTCCAAGGCCAGCGCGCTCAATGGCATCGAGTCCGTGCGCAAGAACGGGCCAGACGATGCGCGCTACGGCCGTCTCTCGGCCAAGGACGGCTCGCCCTATTTCACGCTCAAGGCCGGCAATGGGCAGGTCATCGGTCAGAGCCAGATGTATTCGGGCGCCAAGGCACGCGACGGCGGCATCGCCTCGGTGCAGAGCAACGCTGCCGACGCCGTGCTGGACGACCAGACGCTCTGACAGACCCCGCTTATGCGGCGGCGGGAACCGGCCAAGGGGTCGGCGCCCTAAGGCAATGCTGAACAAGCCCCTCACGCGCCGCGCATCCGTACCTCGGGCGGTCTGCGGCGTTGCCAATCCTCGCCATGGCTGCGGCTATGGCTGCGGTTTGCGCCTTGCATCCCATCCCGATGCACGGCGCGCGCCATCGCGGTGACTTATTCAGCATCGCCCTAAAATGGCCCGATGAGCACCCGCACCCCCCTTGCCGCCGCCCACACCACCAGCACCCGCGAGCGCATCGCCCTTGCCTCTGGCCTGTTGCTGTCGCCTTTTGGTCTCGATGAAAGCCATTTGGCGCGCGCACTCGCTGAGATTCGCGCGCACCGCGTGGACGATGCTGACCTGTATTTTCAGACCACGCGCAGCGAAGGCTGGAGTCTGGAGGAGGGCATCGTCAAGACGGGGTCGTTCTCCATCGATCAGGGCGTCGGCGTGCGCGCCGTCAGCGGCGAGAAGACGGCATTTGCGTACTCCGACGACATCTCTGAAGCCTCCTTGCTCGACGCGGCCCGCACCGTGCGGTCGATTTCGAGCGCACGGCAAGAGGGGCGGGCGCGAGTAGCTCCTAGAAAGATAGCTAAAAGCCGTGCGCTGTATGGTTCTACCGACCCGATCTCCACCCTGGGCAGCGCCGACAAGGTGGCGCTCCTGGAGCGTGCCGAGCAGCGCGCCCGCGCCAAGGACCCGCGCGTGGCGCAGGTCATGGCGGGCTTGGCGAGCGAGTACGACGTGGTGCTGGTGGCGCGCGCCGACGGCACGCTGGCGGCCGATGTGCGCCCGCTGGTGCGCCTGTCGGTGACGGTGATCGCCGAGCACAACGGCCGGCGCGAAATGGGCTCGGCGGGCGGCGGCGGGCGCTTTGGGCTGGCGTATTTCGACGACGCGCAGATTGCGCGGTACGTCGACGAGGCGGTGAACGCCGCCCTGGTCAACCTCGAATCGCGCCCGGCGCCGGCCGGCGAGATGACCGTGGTGCTTGGCCCCGGCTGGCCGGGCATCCTGCTGCACGAAGCCATCGGCCACGGACTGGAGGGCGACTTCAACCGCAAGGGGTCGAGCGCCTTCAGCGGCCGCATCGGCCAGCGCGTGGCGGCCAAGGGCGTCACGGTGCTGGACGATGGCACGATTGCCGAGCGGCGCGGCTCGCTCAATGTGGACGACGAAGGCAACACCAGCGGGCGCAACGTGCTGATCGAAGACGGCATTCTCAAGGGCTACATCCAGGATTCGCTCAACGCGCGCCTCATGGGCGTGGCGCCCACCGGCAACGGCCGGCGCGAGAGCTACGCCCATGTGCCCATGCCGCGCATGACCAATACCTACATGCTCGGCGGCGACAAAGACCCGCAGGAGATCGTCGCCAGCATCAAGAAAGGCCTGTACGCCACCAACTTTGGCGGCGGGCAGGTGGACATCACCTCGGGCAAGTTCGTGTTCTCGGCGAGCGAAGCGTTCTGGGTGGAGAACGGCAAGATTCAATACCCGGTCAAGGGCGCGACCATTGTCGGCAGCGGGCCTGAATCGCTCAAACGCGTCACCATGATCGGCAACGACATGCGGCTCGACAGCGGCGTCGGCACGTGCGGCAAGGAAGGCCAAAGCGTTCCCGTGGGCGTAGGCCAGCCCACGCTGCGGATCGACGGGCTCACGGTGGGCGGTACGGCGTAGGCGGTCCCCGCTTTTCTCGGCGTGCGCACTCGCGGACAATGGGCCATGCCCAGCACGCGCACCCGGTCGCAATTCACGGTCCAGTCGTTTGGCGACGTCAGCCGTTTCTTGCGCTCGGGGGTGGCCGACGAGGACTCGCGCCAGCTGCGCGACAGCATTGGAGCACTGGCGCAAAGGATTGACGAGGCCATCCGGGTGCGGCGTACGGCCCCCACTAATGCGGCCCCCGCCGACACTGCCGAAATCACCCGCCAGGCCGCTGAACTCGCCAAATGCGTGCGTGAGCACCAGTTCTTTGTCACCGGCCTGGGTTCGGCCTGGCATGCGCTGTACGAGATGGGTGCTTACCAGAGTGCGCTGCGCGGCCTGCGCCGGGCAGCGGACGCCTGGCATGCCGCATTGGTGGCGCGCACCCCCAAAGAGAGCGCGGCCTTCGACCGCATCGAACTGACCGCCTGGCGCACGCTGGGCGAGGGCCTGATGCTGATCGACATGTACGAGCAGAGTGAAAGCGCCCACAGCGAGCCCGCCGATGCGCCACCTGCACGTGCTGCGGGCTGGCGGCGCGTGCTCGCCTGGCTGCGCGGGCGCAGGCGTTAGGGCGATG
>Ga0265314_10000053_pt1 | contig 186080 bp, 135 predicted proteins | sample 4126metaG_FD_203106 | JGI IMG/M metagenome (GOLD analysis project Ga0265314, IMG submission 203106) | Rhizosphere microbial communities from Carex aquatilis grown in University of Washington, Seatle, WA, United States - 4-1-26 metaG | ecosystem: Host-associated > Plants > Roots > Rhizosphere... | reverse complement strand
GCTATACCTGCTGGCTTTCAAGGCCCCCGAAATCAATTCTTTGCAGCAGGCCGCGGACAAAAGGGAAATGGCCGCACGTCGCGCGCAGCCGTCGGAACGGAAGCGAGAAGTGACACGGAACGGAGACGGGGAAGCACGTCCTGAAACTCGCCGGTCGTTGTTCTCTCGGTCCTCGTGGGAACACAGCTTTGGCGGCTCTGAGACGCCGCGTTATAATGCGCGTGCGACGACCGCGACGAAGAACGTCCGGTGAGACGTTCCCGCGCACCGGCTGAGGGAACGAGCAAGAGCCTCAACCCTCTCCGGCCAGAAGAAGAAGCGTACCCATGGCGATGGACACTCCCGCGCGGATTGCCGTGCTCGGCGCGGGCCCCATCGCGTTGGAGACGGCGCTTTACGCTCGCTTCCTGGGCTACGACGTCGATCTCTATGAACGCGGCCAGGTTTGCGAAAACCTGCTGCGCTGGGGGCACGTGCGACTATTCAGCCCCTGGCGGATGAATGTCTCGCCGTTGGGTCTGGCGGCGCTGGCCGCACAGGACCCCGGCTGGCGGCCGGCTGAAGACGACGCGATCTTGACCGGCTGCGAGCTGGTTGAACGATATTTCCTGCCGCTTGCCCGTTGCGACTTGTTGGCCGATCACATCCAGGAGCATACCGAGGTCTTGGCCTTGGGGCACGAAAGGCTATTGAAATGCGACCTGGTCGAAACCGAGACAAGGGCCGACGATCCATTCAGGATCCTGCTCCGCCGGCGCTCGGGCGAGGAACGCACCGCGACGGCGGACGTGGTCATCGATGCAACAGGCACCTACGGCCAGCACAACTGGGTAGGCCGAGGTGGAATTCCCGCACCGGGTGAGATCGGCGCGCAAGAGCGGATCGAATACGAACTGGCGGATGTTCTGGGGCGTGACCGAGGCCGTTACGCGGGCTGTCGCGTGCTGTTGGTCGGGGCGGGCTATTCCGCCGCCACCAGCGCCGTTGCATTGGCCGAGCTGGCCGCGAGCTCGCCCGGCACGCAGGTCACGTGGATTACGCGGGGAGAATCCGATACCACCTTGGCCGTTCCAATTACGCTGGTGCCCAACGACAAACTTCCCGAACGTGATCGTCTGGCGCGGGCGGCCAATGCGCTGGTTGGCGCCGCGGATGGTCCTGTGACGCACTGGCCCGATACGCTCGTCGAGGCGATCGAATGGCAGCCGGCGGCGGAAAAGTTCAGCGTTACGTTGGCCGGCCGCCACGGGGGCGTGCTCGAAGTCGAGCGCATCATTGCCAACGTCGGCTACCGGCCCGACAACCGTCTCTATGCCGAGCTGCACGTCCACGAATGTTATGCCACGCAAGGACCGATGAAACTGGCGGCGGCCCTTTTGGGGCAGGCCTCGGCCGACTGCCTCGACCAGCAGATTCAAGGCCCGGCGTCTTTGTTCAATCCCGAACCCGATTTCTACATCATCGGTTCGAAAAGCCATGGCCGAGGATCGAAGTTCCTGCTGTCCCTCGGTCGAGAGCAAATCCGCGAGCTGTTCACGATCATCGGCGACCGCGTAGACCTGAACCTCTACGCCACGGTCGGGAAACGCCTGCCATGAACTCTTCGGCTGCCCCAATGGTCCGACTATCGCACCTTGACCAGCTTTGGTTCCAGGTGGCGGGCACGCTCTGCAACCTGACCTGTCACCATTGCTTCATCAGTTGCAGCCCCAAGAACGACTCGTTCGGCTACCTTCCGTTCGACACGGTCCGCCGCTGCCTCGCCGAGTCGGTCGCATTGGGGGTGAAGGAATACTACTTTACCGGCGGCGAGCCGTTCCTGCACCGCGAGATGACCCCGATTCTGGTCGAGACGTTGCGCTTTGGTCCGGCGACCGTGCTCACCAATGGAACGATTTTCAAGGACGAATGGCTTGATGCGCTTGCCTCCGCCGAGACGGAGAGTCTCTACAGCCTGGAGTTTCGCGTATCGATCGACGGTTTTTCGCCAGAAACGAATGACCCGATCCGCGGAGCAGGCACGTTCGAGCGAGCGATGCGCGGTGTTCAGCAGCTTGTACGGCACGGTTTTCTGCCGATCATCACGGCCGCGCGCACCTGGCCCGACGAGCAAGAACCTGAGGTAGTGACGAAGTTCAGCGAGGCGCTCAGGGCGATCGGCTGCGATCGGCCTCGGTTGAAAATCTTGCCGGCATTGCGGATCGGCGCCGAAGAGCGGCGGACGCGCGGCTACGACGAATCGGAACGGGTAGACTTGGAGATGATGGAAGGCTATGACGCCTCGCAATTGATCTGTGAGCACAGCCGCATCGTCACCGACCGGGGCGTGTGGGTCTGCCCGATTCTGGTCGAATCGCCCGATGCCCGGCTGGGTGAGAAACTGACCGACGCGCTGGTGCCCTACCCGATCAAGCACGGCGCTTGCTTCACCTGCTACCAGTATGGGGCCATCTGCGCGAATCCGTCGAGCGGGGGAGGCGGATGACCACCCGCATCGCGTGTTTCGGCGGCATCTACAGCAACTACCTTGGGCTGGCGGCGGCGCTGCGCGACGCGCGCCGCCGCGGCGTCGATGCGATCTATTGCCTAGGCGATCTGGGGGCCTTCGGGCCGCACCCCGACCGTGTGTTTCCGCTACTCGCCGACCACGGTGTCGAGTGTTTGCAAGGGAATTACGACGATTCGGTCGGAAACGGTTTGGACGATTGCCAGTGCGGCTACACCGATCCGCGCGACAACCACTTCGCCCGGATCAGCTACGAATACACGCTAAACAACACGTCGAACGAAAACCGCCGCCGGCTTCGCACATTGCCCAAGCAAATTCGCATGGAGCTGGGACCATTGCGGGTTTGCTTGTGTCATGGCAGCCCGCGGAAGGTGAACGAGTTTCTTTGGGAGTCGACGACCCCAACGCACTTCCTCGACCATTTGCTCGACGACGTTTCGGCCGACGTCGTGCTTGCCACGCACACCGGCATCCGCTGGCAGCGTGAGTTAAAGAGTGGCCGACGGTTCGTGAACGTCGGCGTCCTGGGGCGGCCCGAAAACGACGGGCGCACGAACGTCTGGTACACGTTGATCGAGCATTCGCCGGCCGCCGGACTGACGGTCGAATTCGTGCCCATTGAGTACGACTTTGGCCGCCTCGCTCGAGAAATGAAGGCCGAGGGGCTGCCGCCCGAATTCCAGCAGACAATCGAGAGCGGTTGGTGGACGACTTGCCTGGAAATCCTGCCGAGCAAGGAACGGCGGCGAGGAAAATACTAGCCGGGCATGCTTATTGGTTTCGAGCGGGCGGCAGATCCATGATGTCGATCGCCTTGTCGTCTGAGATCAACCTTCGCAACCCGTCTTGGGGCGCGGAAGCCAGCGTAGGGACCTGTGGCACGCGAATCCGCACCCGAGGAGCGTATTGCGCCCGTGTCACTCCATTTCGCTGAGTGGTCGTCGGCGCATTGTACCCTGCCTGCTGCACCTGGTTGGCTTGCTCGACGGGTTCCCCAACGGGTATCGCGGCGGCCTGTGCACGCCCAGACGGACCAGCGCCGCGGGCCGCCCATCCGGTCGTTGGGGAACGTTGTGCGCCGCGTGGGTTGGGGACGGCCGAACCGGTATTGGGCGCTGGTCCAGGAGCAAAACCGCCTGGCGGATTGTAGAGATTGCCCGGCGCGGAGGTATTCGGTGTGAAGCCTTGATTGGTCGCCGGCCCGGGGTAGGCGGGGGCTGGATAGGCAGGCGCGGAATAGGTAGGCGCTGCGCCTTGGTAATAGGGGGCCGCACCCTGAGCGGGATAGGAACCGGTGGACGGAGGAGGCACGGTCGTGCGCGGCAGGAAGGGGTCAGTCGGCCGTTGGGCCGAATGGCACCCCGCCGCCGCGAGCAGCGCCGCGGACAACAGCACCAGCGGCCGTTTCATCAGACGACTCCTTTTTCCGCCTATTACCACCTAAAACCAGGGGGCGGGAGCATAGCGATTTTCGCACGGCCGTCCAGGCCAGTTTGGTCCTGCCTTGCACGAAGCTGGGTTGCTGGCAGCCGCGCTCGTACCTATAATAGGCCTGCGATTTGGCCTGGCTGCTTCGCGGATCACGCAATACGCCCCCATTGGAGGACTTCGATCGTGGCATCCGGAAAGTTCTTGTTTACCAGCGAGTCCGTCAGCATGGGGCACCCCGACAAACTGGCCGACCAGATCTCCGACGGCGTCCTCGACGCGCTCCTGGCCCTCGATCCGTTGAGCCGCGTCGCTTGCGAAACGATGGTGGCCACGGGTGTGGCGATCGTCGCCGGCGAAATCACGACCAAGGCGACGATCGACTACACCGATGTCGTCCGCAAGGCGATCCGCGACGTGGGCTACACCGACGACCAGTGGGGTATCTGCGCCGACTCCTGCGCCGTGATGCTCATGATTGGTAAGCAGAGCCCAGACATCGCCCAAGGGGTCAATGAAAACGCCAATGCAGGCAAAGACATTGGGGCGGGCGACCAGGGGCTGATGTTCGGTTACGCCTGTAATGACACACCGGAACTCATGCCGTTGCCGATCGCCTTGGCCCACCGTATCACCAACGCGCTGACCGATGCCCGACGACAAGGCCGAATCAAGTGGCTGCGTCCCGATAGTAAAAGCCAGGTGACCGTGGAATACGACGGCCAGCGCCCGGTGCGGATCGACACGGTGGTCGTCTCGACGCAACACGCGCCCGAGGTCAGCCACGACGAAATCTGCCGCACGGTGAAACAGATCGTCAAGCCGCTTCTGCCCGCCGAGCTCAGCTCCGCTGGCGACATCACCTACCACATCAATCCCACGGGCCGGTTCGTCGTCGGCGGACCGCACGGCGACTGCGGCCTGACGGGGCGGAAGATCATCGTCGACACTTACGGTGGCTGGGGTCGGCACGGCGGCGGCGCCTTCAGCGGCAAGGATCCGACCAAGGTTGACCGTAGCGCCGCGTACATGGCGCGGCATGTGGCCAAGAATATCGTGGCCGCCGAATTGGCCGACCGGTGCGAAGTGCAGCTCGCTTACGCGATCGGAGTCTCCGAGCCGGTCAGCATCCGGGTCGATACCGAGGGAACGGGCAAGCTCGACGACGCCCGGATTTGCGACCTGGTCAGGGAATTGTTTCCGCTCACGCCCAGCGGCATCATCAAGTACCTCGACCTGCGGCGGCCGATCTACCGCCGCACCGCCGCCGGTGGACACTTCGGCCGAAGCGAGCCGGAATTCATTTGGGAAAGCACCCATCGCACCGCCGAATTGGCGGAAGCGGCGGCTGCTTGCACCGCGGTGGGCTAAGATGCCGCATTCCTCTTTAGGGAATGCGTTGCGTGGCGTTCCCGCGGAAGGGCCATGTCCGGGCGACCTGGCTCGTATGGCTGGCGTGTTCACGAGCCTGGTGGTCTGCGTCGTTGGCGGAGTGCTTGGCGGGCGGCGTTTCGCGGGTGCGTTGACAGTGCCCTTGGACGCATCGCTGCTAGCGGTGGTTGCCGCGGGCGCGGCTCTGACCGCCGCGTTCTCGCGATTCGCCTGGATTTCTGGAAGCGGCGAACGACCTGGCACCGTGATCGATCGCGCCGTGCTGGCAGCGCCCACGGTCGGAATCGTGTTATTGGGGTACGGATTGGCTCTTCCCGACGATCGTATTTGGGTCAAGGCGCTACTTTGGACATTTCTCATTGTGGAAGAAGCGAGCAGCGGTTGGTGGGCATTTCGTCGCAGCCGGGCCCTTAGGCCAGGGCGATTGCGGGTCGGCAAAACAACCTCGAAACGGCGGTCACCTTCGGGCGAGCAACTCACACAGCGCCTGTCGCGATCGAAATCGGCCGATGGCGTCGAATGGCTGCGAGGCTTGGTGCGTGCCGATTTCGCGGCGGGTAGCCGCACGGCCCGGATTCATGTCGCTTTCTGCCCTCCGCTTGCGCGATTGCCGCAGTTCGAGTTCCACCAGTCGGCCGGTCCGCCGTCACGCATTACGTTGGGGCGGCTTCTGCCTTACGGGGCTCGGCTCGATTTGAAGCTGACCGCTCCGGCACGCGCGGCCGTGGAGGTGTGGGTCGAGTTTACGGCGAACGATCGCCGTGCGGAAGAATAGGGGACCGGCTCGTGGCATTGTCGGGACAAGCGGAATTTCTTTGACCCGTTCACTGGAATTCCCAGCCGCGATCGTCCATAATGGCCTGCAGTCGCTCGTGCCCGGTATTGCCGTGAGAAAGCCCATCCGAAAGGTCACCCATGACGCGCTCCGAACGAGACATCCTCGCCATTTTTCGACGATTCCGGGTGGGGCCGAACAAAATGCTCTGCCTGAATAACTTCGTCAACGACAACTTCCTGACCACGATGGATACGCTGGTCAAGAACAAGCTCGTCGTCAAAGACCGCCCGAAGCACGCGTATTACCTCACCGAAGAAGGCTACGAGGCGTCGTTGGTCGAGAATTGATTTCGACCCTGCCGGGCCCTAACGCTTCGTCGAAAAACTCCATGGCTTCGAGCATCGTTCGCTTCATTTCCTGCGGCGAGAAGACGTGCCCGGCTCCGAGCAGGAATTCGACTCGGCCGGATACTCCGGCGTCGGAGAGAGCCTTGGCCATCTGGAAGGCCTGGTCGTACTGAACGAGCGGATCGTTGGTGCCGGCAAAAAGCAACATGGGCGGATCGCCGGCGTCGACATAGCTGATGGGCGACGCTTGCAGGTAAAGTTCGCGTTTCTCGTCCATCGTACCGCCAAGGAAGGTCCTGAGAATGTTCACGGATGCGATCGAAAAATCACCGATCAGGTGCGTCGCTCCCACATAGCTTACCACGGCTTGAACCTTGCTCGATTGGTCACCCCAGCCGCCGTCGCCTTCGAGTCCGTCGGACGGTTCGGTGACGCCGAGCATCAGCGCCAGGTGCCCCCCGGACGACCAGCCGAACGCGCCGATCCGCTCGCGATCGAGCCGCAGCTCGCCGGCATGGGCGCGCAGCCAACGGACGGCGCACTTGCAGTCCTCCACTTGCGCGGGGAACAGGTGCTTGGGCGCCAGTCGATAGTTGATCGAGACCGCCAGGTAGCCGGCGGCCGCGGCCTCTTTGGCCTGGCCGGCGAAGTCATCCTTGTTCCCGCTTTGCCAACTGCCGCCGTGGATGAAAACCAACCCTGGCGCCTCTGCGATGCTCCCTTTGGGCATCGCCAGGTCGAGCGTCAGTTCCTCGCCCGCACCGGTGCCGAATACCACGTCGGGCCGGAATTCGACCTCGAACTTCCTGCCTTCCTGCTTAGAATCGTCTCTCGCCTTCGTCTGATCCGCGATCGCCTGGTCCACTTTCTTCTGTTCCGCATCCTGCCGTTCGGCCTTCCTGAATTCCGCCTTTTTGTACTCCACTGCCAGCGGCACCGCCGCGGCGAGCGCCACACCGGCGGCAAGCAGGAAGCCCGGACCCGTTCGCAACTGGATTCGGCTCATGAAGTGACCTCATTCAAAGGGACGAATCAAAAGACGAACACCAAAACGATCCTCTTTCAACGGGGATTGGGGGATGAAGAGGGGATGCGGGAGAAAGACACTCGAAGAACAGAGCAATTCGAAGGCGAGAGCCTCAAGACTTCTCGTTTTTCGTCGCTGGTCGATTCTTTCTTCTCCTCCCACCTTCATCCTCATATCTCCTCCTTGTCCCCCTTTAAAAAACGCTCGCTTCCGTGTCGTTTGTTTGTGCTAGTGTTGGTCGCGGATGGGACCGCCCTGCGAAATTCGACGATAATTCGCGGTTGTGCCGTCCGCAAGTATAGTACGAATGGGACCTCCTGAGAGGAGGCTAGGGGGATACGGAAGGGATATGCCGATTCATCCGTTCATTCACCCGCATGCCGGCCGGCATGCTCCCTCTCTCGACAACCACCCTCCGGCGCCCTAAAATACGGGACGATGATTCCGTTTTTGGCGGACGGTTTCTTGGGGGACTGCGCAAATGCGGCACGTTTTCAACCGGCTGGCTGCGTCGCTGGTCGAACCCTGGGTCGATGCTGACGCGGAATTGCAAAACGCGTACCAGTCGCCCGGCGCCGGCCCGGCCGCGGCGGCGAAGTTCTTTCAAGCGGCTGCGATCAGCGCGGCGGCGCATGCCGCCATCCTGGCCGTCTTGGCCCAATTCGTGATTCCCCCACGCCCAAACGAAGTGGTCAAGATCTTCAGTTGGCCGGATGAGGAGCAGGAAACGATCGAGCTGCCCGAGGTGACCTACAGCATTGCCGATCCCCGCGACGAGCCCCTGCCGAACATGATGAGCGCGCTGGCGCTGTCGTCGGCCCCCGTGATGAACACCTCGAGCGAACTCGAATCGGTCAGTGAACCAACCGAGCCGACGGCGACAATTGAGGTGCCCGAGCCCGAAGTCGAGTTCGCCACCTTTAAGCTCGACGACGTGGTGGTTCGCACCGGTTCGGTGGGTGAGGAGGTGCTGCAAGTCGACGGTGCCATCGACCGCTTGACCGACGAGATCCTGACGCACCTCGAGCAGAGCAAGCTGCTGGTGGTCTGGATCATGGACGCGTCAGTCAGCTTGGCGCCCGATCGGCAGTCGGTGGCCGAACGGCTGGAGCGGATCTACAAGGAGCTGGACCAGACGAACAGCTTATCGTCCGGGGCGCTCAAGAGCTCCGTCGTGGCCTTTGGAGAAAAGGCCGTCGAAATGGTGCCGCCGACCGTGAATTACGCGGAATGCTTCGACGCCATCCGGCGCGTGCCGAACGACCCGTCGGGCATCGAAAACGTTTTTTCCACCGTGATCCAATGCGTCCAGCGTTACCAGAAAGTGCGGCTCGCGGAACACCGGCGGTTGATGTTCGTGATTTGGACCGACGAGTCGGGCAACGACTACGCGCGGCTGGAAGACGCCGTGCTGTACTGCCACCGCAACGTCGTGCCGGTCTACGTGGTCGGTCCCTCGGCGATGTTCGGCCAGGAGCGGGGCACACTGGCCTACACGCACGTCGATGGAAAGGTTTACAACCTGCCGATCGACCGTGGGCCCGACGCCGTGCGGCAGGAACGCTTGAATCTCCCCTATTGGTTCGGCGGCAGCCAATTCGAAACGCTGCACTCGGGGCTCGGGCCGTTCGCCCTGACTCGGTTGGCCCATGAGACGGGCGGCGCGTACTTCATCAAGGATAACCCTGCCGATCGCTCCCCCTTTCCGGTGGAGACGATGCGTCGCTACGTGCCCGACTACGATTCGCCGAACGAATACGTCCGCAGCGCCAAGCACAGCCCGTTGCGGCGAGCGGTGTTGGGAGCGGTCGATCTGACGTCGCAGCGCAAGCTGAAAGGTACACCGCGGCTGACCTTCGCCCCCACCGGCCGGACCTTCTTCCAGGAGCTGAAGGAGGCCCAGGAAACGGTGGCCTACAATCTGCTCACCATCACCAACGCGGTGGCCCTGTTTGGGCCCAAGGGTCTTGAAAAGGAATACGTCAACGAGCCTTCGCCTCGCTGGCGAGCATGGTACGACCTGACCTACGGACGGCTGTTGGCGATGAACGCGCGTTGCAACGAGTACAACTCGGCATGCGCCGAGATGAAAGGAAAAGGCGCCGATTTCGTCGACAAGCAATCGAACCGCTGGCAGTTCCGGCCCGACCAGAAAATCCATTTCGGCAGCCAGAACGAAAGAATGGCCAAGGAGGCGATCCGGCTGCTGACTCGCTGCGTGAAGGAGAATTCCGGGACGCCGTGGGCGGTACTAGCCCAGCGCGAACTGGAGCAACCGCTCGGTTTCTCGGTCGACGAGGCCTACGTCGCACCTCCGCCACCGCCACCTCCCCCACCCAAAACGCCGCCCGCCAAGCCTACCAAGCCACCTCCACCTCCTCCGCCTTCGAACGAGCGCCGCATGGAGCAGCCCAAGCACTTGCCCAAGCCTGTCGAAGTGCCGCTGCCGAAGCTGTAGAAGCGCCCGATCATTCGCATCGGTACTTAACGGCAATCGGGCTATGGGCCGACCTAGTCTGTGCGGCGACTCATTTCCCGCCGTCCGCGATTTTCTCCAATTCGCCGATGCGCTCTTTCGCCTCCTTGCCGGCCGGTGTGTCGGGCTGGTCGGCAAAAACCTGTTTCCACAGTTCAAGCGCCGCCCGGGCCATCTCGACCCGCTGCGGCTCATATTGCGGCGGCAACGGACCTGAGGCGTAGGCGTCGATGGCGCGTGCCTCGGCGATCAGAAACCGCCGCTGTTCGGCCAGGTCGTACTCTTCCCAAACTCGCTCGTTTCGCGCGTCGTAGTCGGCCAGCAGCTCGCGAGCTTTCTCCGCCGTGGGCAGGTCGTTCCAGCGCACGTTGATCCCCTGGAGCTGCATCAGCCCGGAATACAGCGTGGAGGGCTTCTTGAGACGTTTCTGCGCCTCATTGAACAAGGCTTCGGCCCAATCGGCCCGCGAAGGGGCGGCGTTGCCGGCGATCCGCATGGCGGGCCATTGTTTCGCAACGCGCCGCCGCTCGCTCGCCGCTTCGTCGAGCCACGACAATACGGCCGACAACTGATCGCCCTGCGGAATGCCGTGGCCGAGCTTCGGTACGGCCCAGACTTTGGTGCGCACGCCGACCTCCTTCAAGAGTGGTCCTCGGTACCGCTCGAGCTCAGCGCGGTTGAAATCGTCGTCGCCGGTGACCAGCGCCACGCTAAGCCTGTCGACAACGCGCTGCCTCAGCCATGATTCCTTGCGCAGCCGCTCAGCGCCGCAAATCGGCACGACGCCGCCAAAATACTCCGGCAGTGCGAAAGCCACGGCGCAGGCGATCCGCGCTCCTCCGGAAAAACCGGCCAGATAGGTGCGGTCGGGGTCGATCGTCTGGCGGATGTCGTCGAGCACGTCGAACACGATCCGCACGCGCCGTGGCGTGGGGCAATCGTTACCGGCGGCCAATGGACTGGCGAAAACCACGCCCGATTGCTCGCAGACCGAACGCCACTGTTCCCAACCGGCCGGCTGGTCACCGGGCGAAATGAAAAGCACCAACGGTGCGGGCTTGCGAGGGTTCAGGTTCGGCGGAACGAAGAGCTGGTAGCGTTGAGCCGCCGAGTCGTAATCCACCAGCCAATCGGCCGGTGGCTCTTCGCGGCTTTGATTGCCAAGGGCGAAGACCCAATCGAGCCGAGTAGCTTGCTTGACGGCCACCTCCGGATGATAGCCCGTCAGCGGTTCGGCGGCGGCGACACCGCCGAGCAAGACCGCCCCCGCCAGGGCCGCGAATCCGCACATTTCGTATTGCATCGCAAGCTTCCGGCGTTTCGTGTAGGTCAGGCTTTCCAGCCTGACTGTGCTATTCATGGCTCCGTCAGGCTGGAAAGCCTAACCTACGGGGCACTGCCCTGTGATCGAATGTACTCGAACAGGTCGGCGGCCTCCTGGGCGGTCAGGTCGCTGAGAACGCGCTCAGGCATCAGCGACTTCTCGCTCCTCGTCATCTCCTCGACGCTCGCACGGGCGATCCGCACGAGTTGTCGCTCGACCGTCTTGATGACGATCTCGTCGTCGGTCTTATCGACGATCAGCCCCGAGATCACGCGTCCGTCGTCGGTGACGAACGTAAAGGCGGCGTACTGCTCGTCGATCTTCAGCGACGGCTGAATGGCGTGCTGCAGCAACTCGGCCGGGCGCGGGTACTTCTTCGTGATCTCTTGCAACGTGGGGCCCAGCGATTTGCCGCGATCGTCGATTTCATGACAAGCGCGGCAGCGCGCACCGTCGCTGAAGTAAATGAGCTTGCCGCGTTGATGATCGCCCTTGCGGCTGAGAATACTCTGCGGATCGATGTTGGCCCCAAGCGTCGCCGCACGCTTCGATTCGGGAACGAAGGTCTCGAATAGCCCGCGGATGTCGCTCGACGCGGCACTGCCAACCGCGACAGCAACCTCGAAATTGCGCTCCGGCAGCGAGCCACGATGCATTTGGGCGACGAGCGCCAGGGCGCCCTCCGTCGATTTCACCAGCTCGCGAATGTTCTCTTCGGCGGGCTTGCCCCCGGCCGGTTTCTCATCGATGAGCGATCGCAAGCCGTTTGCCTGGTCCGAGCCCTCGGTTGCCGGCCGCGACAGCGTGGCGCTGCGATCGTGCGGCAACTTGCGAATCCATTGCTCGATCAGGTCCACTCCAGCGCTGTCGACGACGCGCGAGCCGATGTACGGCATGCGGGCGAAACCCAATTTCGACATGCGATACATCAGCAGGCTGCGGTAGGGATCGCCAGGGACGATGATTTTGGCGTCGCCCATGCCGAATGTGCCGATGCCGGTCCCCTTGTTCGTGTTCAATTCTTCAAACGACAGGTCGCGACGCAGGAAGAACGAGACAATCGCATTGCCGCCGGGATGATGGCACATGCTGCAATTCGCATGTAGATACGAACGGGCACGGTCGTCGAGTGGTTGCGACGAGTCATGGGGATCGACCAGTCGCCGGCGATCGTCGGCCGCAAGCGGGCGTACCGCCGCAAGCACACCTTGCGCGATCAATCGGCTCAACTGGCTCTTGACATGTGATTCGCCGACGCCCCGACGATCTAACTGGTTCAGCGAGAACCCAAGCACAAACCGTGGTCCCGCGTTATGGCACAGCTTGCACTCATTCGTGGCGTTGACCTGCCAGGTGCGATCGAATGCACCGTTCTTCGCCGTTGGATGGGCGGCGCCAAGAGGCCGGCTCGCGCCGACCGACTCGACAAGCAATGCATCTTGTCCGGCATCGTCCCACAGGTAACTAAACGGACGCCATGTGCCGCGCTCGTAATGCAGCAATTGTGTTTCCAGGCGAATGGCCTTGCCCTCCTCTCCTTGCGGCAGAGTCAGGTGTTTGACCAATACCGTCCCGTCAGGATAATCCGCTGGCACATCGGGGCCCGTTGAAAGCTGAATCCGGCCATCGTCCGGGATCGCCACCCAACGCTCGGCCTTGGCGCCATCCATCCAGCGTTCGACTTGCACTTGGTATTGGACGACGCCCTGGGCGGGCTCCATCGTCTCCAGCGAAGCGAACAAGCCCGTCTCGCTGAGTCGCCGTGGGAAACAGGCGGAGTTGTCTTTCAAGCCCGACGCCAGCAGTTCGTAAATCTGCCCCGTGTAGTCGTAGTCGAGCACGAAGAGCTCGCCCTCGCTCCCCTCGGTGAAGGCGACGATTCGCTGGTCGGTGTCGACCAGCGTCGTATGCGAATAGGAATTGTCCTCGTCGGGGCGAATGGCCCAAATCGTTCCGGTGATGTAGTCGCCGTAGACGAACGAGCCATCCAAATCCGCGAGCTTGTCACCCCGGTAGACCGGGCCGCCGATGACCGAGTTGGCTTCAGTGTGCGAATGGTCTTTGACGGGCGGAATGATCGGCGTCGGGCCGATCTTGACTTCCGATCGCAACGCGGCGCGGCCTTCCATCACCGGCCAACCGCAATTGCCACCGCGCTCGATGCGGTGGATCATTTCCCAGGTTTCCCAACCGTTGTCGGCCACGAAAATACCGCCGCTTTGGGGATCGACGCCGAACTTCCAAGGATTACGCAGGCCGTAGGCCCAGATCTCACTTCGGGCACCGGGCAAATCGACAAACGGATTGTCTTCCGGTACCGCGTACGGCTGCTCTGTGGTCGTGTGATCGATGTCGATTCGCAGCACGGCTCCCAACAAATCGGTCACGGTTTGGCCCGTAGTCAAACCGTCCGGTGGGTTCGGGCCCGCGCCGTCGCCGGTGGAAACATACAAATAGCCGTCGCTGCCGAACTCGAGGCAACCGCCGTTGTGCCCGCCCGACGGCCAGGTGATGATGACTTGCTCGCTACTTGGCAGAGCGCGCGGTGGCGAGGCGCCGTCGAGCGTGATGCGCGAGACACGTGTATGGCTCCCATCGCCCGGATGGACATAGCAGACGAACAATTGCCGGTTTTCTTTGAAACGCGGGTGAAACTCAGCGTCGAACAGCGAAACGCCGCGATCGGCCACCTCGTCGGGCAGCCACTTTCGCAAATCGACGACCAGATCCGCCTGATTCACTTTTGCGTCTTTGGGAAAGCTGAGAATCTTGCCGTCCATTTCGGTGATCAACAGCCGATTGGCCCCGGGTACCTCCTCGATGCTTGTCGGTTTCTGAAACCGCAGGTTTGGAAATGCCGGGACGATTCGATAAGGTTCGGGGGCCTCCGGCGATCCTTGGATTCGAGAGGTGGTCCAAGGCGATCGGAGAGCGTCGGGATTATCCGCCGCGGCGAACGCAGCCGCGAGGCACATCCAGGCGCAGCCCGAGGCGACGAGCCGCGAGTGTGATTTGCAGCATGTAGACATCGTTGGTTCCCGTCCCGATAAGAATCGCCCGATCAGTTCGCCCGCATCCCTTCGGAACGGCCTACATGCCGCGACAACGACGGAAAGGGGCGAATGCTTTTCCGTGCGGTTTGGGAATCAATCCTCCAAAACGTCGATCGTGAGCAACAGGTTCTTCCGGTGAATCGGTGTTTCTGCCACGGGCCTGCCATCCGAACTGGGATGAACGACGTCCCTAGGGCCGGGAGTCGCGAGCGGCGAAATGGGTGGGATGATTGACATGATATCGCTGAAGTCTAGGGCCGCGAGTGACGCTCGCGCGAACCTGAGTTCAGTTTATCCCACGCTCCAACGGCATTCAAGCGAGGCACTGTCCTCTGTAACCCGTCGCCTGTTCCCTAATTCGGCCCGACCAGCACGAACGTGCCCCAGTAGTACGGGCTTCGCCACTTCTCTTGCTGGCGGACCCAGCGCTTGGCACGGTGCAGGGCCGCGGCGTGATCGGCCGCTTCACCGTCGCCATGGTCCTTGGCCGCGTCGGCGCAAAAGTAGCTGATCAGGCTGGCGGCGGCTTCGTCGTCGACCAGCCAGTTGCTGGCGACGACGCGCCGCGCGCCCGCCACCAGGAAGCCGCGTGACAAAGCCCAAACGCCTTCACCCTTCTGTTGCGGACCATAGTTCGTTTCGCAAGCGCTCAAGATCGCGAGCTCGCAACCTTTGAGGTTCAAGTCGTAGATTTCAGGCAACGTCAAGAAGCCGTCGTCAGCAGGGTTCGACACACCCTGCTTGCCGGGCGTTAGGGCCAGCGCGCCGAAGAAATTTCCGTAAGCCTGATCGGCGAGCCCGTGGCAGGCGAAGTGCAACACGCGACGGCCGGCGACGTTGAATCGCACGTTGGCCTCAGTCGCCAGACCGGCTACCAAGCCCGCCGACGCAATGCCCTGCTGCTTGTAGACGTCGGCTACCCAGGCCGATTCAGTGCCCGTGTGGGGCAACGGTGCCAGTTGCCCCCCCATCGCGCCGTAACGGCTGTGAGCGGCAACTGCGTCGAGTGCGCTTGCCGCGGTAGTGGGCGTTCGTTGAGAGCTACCATAGACCGGATTGGCAACGGTCAAGACGGGCTGTGCCGACGGTTGGGTTTTGCCATCCTTGGCGGACCTCCCGGCAAGATTCAGCAACACCGTGGCGGAAGGGGCGTAAAGAATGGGCGGCCCAACATCGAGCAGGTACTTGGGCGATTCGCCTGGCTCGACGATCAGTGTCTCGAAAGGGAGCAATGCCAGCGGGCCATTGGGAATCACGACCAATTGCTTAACTTCACCGCTTGTCAAAGCTTGTCGCTCGGCCTGGGGAATCAGCAGTTTCCAAAGCGAGGCCAGACGACCGAATGCCCGGGGAACCGTATTCGGATCAGAGAGGAGCTTGGGGACCTCCGTGCCATCGACGGAGAGGATCTGTTGCAACAGTTCGATGGTCAGCGGTCCGGGTTCGAGGCCCAAGGCTTGGGCTTGCTCGGCGTCCACCATGAGCTTTACCAGTCGCGGTTCGCCTTCGGGGGGGATCACGAACAAATACCCGGCCTCGGCGCCGAAAAGGTATTCCAGCGCCAGCGCTTCGTCGTGGTGCAAGCACGATTGAATCTCGGCAAGGCCCGCCGGTTTGAAATCGCGGCCGACGGAAATGCGATAGGCAGGGCTGGCGCTGCGGATGTCGCGATACACTTCCACGAGCGTCTCCCGCGCGCGGCCGAGTTCCGCCTGCAGCCGGTCGCGGCGGCTTTCGCGATCTTCGGCCGAGAGACCGGGCTGCCGTTCGATCAGCTCCAATTGCTTTTCCAGGCCGGCGGCGTTCGTCTTGGCCTCGGCGTCGCGCCGGCGGAGCTCGTTGGCCTCATTCGCCGGCAGGCCGGCGAGCAGATCGACCTGGCCGAGTTGGAGTTGGTCGACCAGCGAACGAGCGCGTGCTCGCTCGCTGGCTTGCAGGGCCGCGGCCTGGTCGTTCAATTCGACCTGCCAGCTCACCATGCGCTCGAAGGCGTTCTCAAATTGGCTGAAGTAGCCCGCGCGTTCGTGTTCGCCCCCCGATATTTTACCGCGGGCCTGTTCACTGAAGTCCAAGGCGCGGCTCAGGTCTTCGACGGCGCGTGCCTGCCGACCAAGCGCCCACTTAATACGAGACAGCACATCATAGGCACGAAATCGGTCCCCGGGCGCGGCCTTGGCGAGGTCGTAGATAGCGACAGCTCGCTCGGCCAGCAGCTCCGCCTTGGCGCCCTGACCCATGGCGTGGTACAGCTCCGCAAGCAGCATGAGGAGACGAGCCACCTCGGGGTGCTCGGGGCCCAGACTGGTTTCATTGATCTTGAGGCTTTGCTGATAGAGCGACTCCGATTTCGCGTTTTCGCCCATGTCCTTGTACAATTGCGCCAGGTTGCTGAGGGTCAGTGCCACGTCGGGGTGGTCCGGTCCGAGTTTCGCTTCGTTGATCTTTATGCTGCGCAGGTAAAGGGGTTCCGCCTCCGCGTAGCGAAGCTGATCTCGGTACAACAGGGCCAGATTGTTGAGACAACCGGCGACTTCCGTGTGGTCCGGTCCGAGGAGCTTCTCGCGGATGCCGAGGGCACGTGTGAAGAGTGGTTCCGCCTCCGCGAAGCGGTGCTGATACCTGTACAAGAGGGCCAGATTGTTGAGGCTCGTGGCGACCACCGGGTGCTCCGGTCCAAATGCCTTCTGCTGCACACGCAGGGCGCGCTTGTAAAGAGGTTCCGCCTCCGCGTAGCGACCCTGCTTCCTGTACAGGATGGCCAGATTGCCGAGGCTGATCGCGACCTCCGGGTGATCCGCTCCGAATGCTTTCTCGTGGACCCACAGGGACCGCTTGTGGAAAGGTTCCGCCTCCGCGTAGCGACCCAGATCGGTGTACAGAATCGCCAGATTGTTGAGGACCGTGGCGACTTCCACATGGTTTGGACCAAGCTCCTTCTCTTGCACCCGAAGCGAACGCTTGTAGAGTGCCTCCGCCTCCGCGAAACGACCGAGGTCCCTGTACAACATCGCCAGATTGTTGAGGGTATATGCGACATCCAGGTGGTCTGGCCCGAGCGCCTTCTCACGGATACGCAGCGCGCGCTGGAAGAGTGGTTCCGCCTCCGCGTAGCGGCTCTGATCAGTGTAGAGGAGGCCCAGGTAGTTGAGGCTGATGGCGACAAGCGGGTGGTCCGGCCCAAACGCCTTTTCGCGAATCTCCAGGCCCCGCTGGTGGAGCGGATCGGCCTCGGCGTACCGGCCCAGGTTTTTGTAAACGAGCGCGAGGAAGTCGAGGCACTGGGCGACGATCCTCGGCTGGTCGCTGAACGAACGATCGGCGATCGACAGCATTTGTTTCGCGTAGGGCTCCGCCTCGCGGTAACGGCCGGCGTCGAAGAACTTATGGAACGCCCCCGCCAGCGCCGACAGATCGCTTTGATCGTCGGCCAACGCCGCCGATGCCGGCACCAGGCTCGCCAAACAGACGCATGCGATGAGAAGACAAGAAGCGAGTCGGAGGATGCAGAAGGCGGACGGTGCGCCAGAGGGCGTCTGGGATACGCAAACTGTCGGATGCCATGCCACCGGCTTGCCCGGTGGTTGCTGACGTTGGCTGCTACTCAAGGCAATCCTCCCTTCCTGACTTCCTGGCCCATTGCCCGGCCACTGCCGTAGCCGTAGGCAGCGGCCGGGAAATGGGGCCGCCGGGGTATTGAGGCAAGTTATATGCAGCCACACGCATTTTCTGTCAGCCTGGAAAGGCTAACCTACGTTTGCCCGACCAGTACGAACGTGCCCCAATAGTACGGGCTTCGCCATTTCTCTTGCCGCCGGACCCAACGCTTAGCGTCGTAGAGCGCTTTTGCATGATTGGCCGCTTCGCCCTTGGTTTCGGCCTTGGCAATTCCGCTACGGCTTGAGCAACACAGGCGGCCGCGACTGGTCGTAATACGTCGGAACGTGGGGTACGACCGGTTTTTCGCCCTTGGACCTGCGACGCTCGTTCTCCGCTCGCATGCTGTCGGAGGCGAAGTAGCTTTTCATCTGACCGGCGCATGAAGTCCAGGCATTCTTCACGCCTACCGGATCGGGGCTCGTCAAGAGGTCGTTGACCAGGCAATACGTGAACAGGCCCATGGCGTCGAAATCGGCCGGCTTCTCTCCCTTCAGTTTTCCCAGTTCGCTCAATTCCTTCCACATGTCGGCGAGCATCAGCGAGGCCGGTTTCGGCGGTCCCGAGACGGGTAAGCCGCCAATCGACGATTCACCCGCCCTCGCCGCCGCGAGCAACGCGGTGTTTCCCTGACCCAAGTCCTTCAGCCGGACGATCTGCGGCTTGAGAAAGTTGAAACGGAACGGGACCGCGTCGTCGTCCACTTCTCGAGAAAGACTCTTGCTTTGGCTCGAGGTTGGCTCGTCTTCTTCGCCCGGCTCGTCCCCTGGTTCTTGTTGGAAACCACCCGAATGGCATGCGTCGAGAATCACGACCACGCGGCGGCCGTCGAGCAGTTGCACCCAGTGCCCGAATTCGTCGTCCATGACGCATGAGTTTCGGATCAAGACATCCCGGGCCTTCGCGAAGATCGCCTCTTGATCGGAGGCCGGAAGACGCTCGTAATCCTCGTTGCTCGGCACGACCACATTCGCGTCGGCAAGCCATTTTTCGGCCCGTTCAAGCAGTCCATTGAGAGGTTCGGGAAGCGGCTGCTGTTGCGTCGCCAGATCGTCCCTTGTTTTTCGTAACGCGCGCAGGTCGTTAAAACCAATGCCATCCGTTGGCAACAGGAATTCGTCTTGGCGATCCTTTTCGTGTTTTGCCGAGCTTTCGTCGGGAATGCCCGCCCCGTGCCCTGAAAAGTAAATGATTACCGTATCGCCCGGCTTGGTCGTCGCGGGAAGAATTTCTGTCACGACGTGTTTGATGAAGCCCTTGGTCGGGCGCGGCGATTTTTCCTCCCGAAAATCGGGAATCACCAAAGACGCATCCAGACCGCCACGCGCTCGCAGACAGCGATCCATCATCAGCACGTCCATCAACGTACTGAGCCCCAAATCGCTCGTCGCGCTGCCGAAGACCTTCTTGGTATTCTCCGAGGCCCATTGTTCGTGGACCCCGAAAAACACAGCGTGGCGCTCGCCATAGAACGGTGAATTGGGGTTCTTACCGGCCTTCGTCGTGATCTCAAGCAACACTTCCGTCCACTTGTCGGCCGGACGGTCCTCAAGCAAGTCCTTGGCCGCCGTCGCCACCTCTTCCTTCGTGACCTGCGTCGCGCGCTTTCGCCGCAGCTCGGGTTTTTCCAACGCCGGCACCCGTTCCTTCGACGCGATGACCTTCATCGACTCTTTGCCGAACGGCGCGTTGACCGTCCAACGGAAGTTGTCGTTCTTGCCCGGAACCTGGACAGCCTGCTTGGCTTTGACTTTGTTGTCGGGCTGGGCCGAGTTGGGGAACACCAGGTACACCTCACCGTCGACCTGCGTGTAAAAGACGTACAAAAAGGCGTCTTCCTCCGACTTCACCGTGAGCGTGAGCTGTTCCCCCTCGTAATACTCGTGCGACTCGCGGTCGACCTGCGCGACAACGTAGAATTTCGGTTTCTGCTGCTCGATTTGCGCCGGCGTGGTGACGGGCGGCGCGGTCTCGGTGCCGGGAACCGACTCCGGGGGCGGCTCGGGTTTCGGACCGGGATTGGGTTCTTGCCCTGCCAGCCCCAAGGGCGTGGCGACGAGCAAGCCCAGCAACAACCGACGCGAAAACCAGCGCAAGGACCACATGACAGCAACTCCGGCGGAACAGAGGTGAACAGGCTTATGGTAAAAGTGTAGCATTCGGCCACGTCGCGATTCAAGAATTATCTTGGCAAATGCCGCGATGGGCGGTGCCCACCCTAGGGCTTGAGAAGCACCTGCGGCCGCGACTGGTCGTAATACGTCGGAAAATGCGGCAACATGGGTTTCTCCCCTTTGGCTCTGCGGCTTTCGTTTTTCGATGCAAAGATGTCCGACGCGAAATAGCGTTTCATTTGGGCTGAGGTCGACGTCCATGCATCTTTTACGCCGACGGGGCCACCAGTTGTCAAGAGGGCGTTGACCAGGTAGTACGTGAATACGCCTATCGGGTCGAATTCGGCCGTCTTTTCGTACTCTATCTTCCCGTCGTCGTGAAGTTCCTTGCACAGTTCGGTGAGCATAACGGAGGCGGGCTGTTGTTGTCCGGGCTTGTCCGAGTTGTGATGACCACCGATCGACGATTCGCTGGCCCTCGCGGCCGAGAGCAACGCCGTATTTCCCTGACCCAGGTCTTTCAGCCGGGCGACTTGCGGTTGAAGAAAATCGAATCGTAACGGGATCGCGTCGTTGTTATGACCGCGCGACAGCCCCTTGGCTTGGTTCGAGGCTTGTTCGTCATCTTCGCCCGGCTCGTCGCCTTGTTCTTGTTGAAATCCGCCCGAATGACAGGCGTCGAGAATCACGACCACGCGGCGGCCATCGAGCCGTTGCAGCCAGTGCCCGAATTCGTCGTCCATGATGCAAGAGTTGCGAATCAGCACATTGTGGGCCTTGCGCGCGATCGCGGTTCGATCGGCGGCCGAAAGACGCTGGAAATCTTCGAAGCTTGGCACGAAGACATTTGCCTCGGCAAGCCATTTTTCGGCGTCTCCAAGCAGTCCATTGAGGGGTTCAGGGAGCGTCTGCTGCTGGGCCGCCAGTTCATCCCTCGTTTTTCGTAAAGCGAGCAGGTCGTCGAAGCCCATTCCGTCGGCAGGCAACAGGAATTCATCCTCGTGGTCCTTCTCATGCTTGGCCGAGCCTTGGTCGGAAACGCCGGCCCCGTGGCCGGAGAAGTAGATGAAAACCGTATCGCCCGGCTTTGTCGTCGCGGGAAGAATTTCAGTCACGACCTTCTTCATTAACTCTTTGGTCGCAACAATCCGCTCTTCCGTTTTCATCCGTTGATCGGGAAAGACCAACGACTCATCCAGCCCGCCACGCGCTCGTAGACAACGGTCCATCATCAGCACGTCGATTCTCGTGCTGAGCTGCAAGTTGCTCGTCGCACTTCCGAAGACCTTCTCAGTATTTTCAGAAACCGCCTGGAAGGGAACCGCGAAGAACACCCCATAGCGATTGCCGTAGTAGGGCGAGTTGGGGTTCTTGCCGGCCTTTGTCGTGATCTCCAGTAACACTTCCGACCACTTGTCGCCCGGACGGTCCGTGAGCAGGTCCTTGGCGGCCGCCGTCACGTCTTTCTGCGCGACCTGCGTCGCACGCTTCCGCCGCAACTCGGGCTTTTCCAACGCCGGCACTCGCTCTTTCGACGCGATGACCTTCATCGACTCCATGCCGAACGGCGCGTTGACCGTCCATCGGAAGTTGTCGTTCTTGCCGGGAATCTGAACCGCCTGCTTGGCTTTGACCTTGTTGTCGGGCTGCGCCGAGTTGGGGAACACCAGGTACACCTCGCCGTCGACCTGCGTGTAGAAGACGTACAAATACGCGTCTTCCTCCGACTTGACCGTGACGGTGAGCTGTTCCCCCTCATAATACTCGTGCGACTCGCGGTCGACCTGCGCGACGACGTAGAATTTCGGTTTCTGCTGCTCGATCTGCGCCGGCGTGGTGACGGGCGGCGCGCTCTCGGCGGCGGGAACCGATTCCGGCGGCGGCTCGGGTTTGGGACCGGGATTGGGTGCTTGTCCAAACAGCCTCGCCGGTGTGGCGACGAGCAAGCCCAACAGCAACAGACGCGACAATGAACACGAGGACGACATGACGGTAACTCCAACAAATCTTAGGTGGATAGGCTGATGGTAAGACGGTCGGAATTGTCACGAATTCCGCTACGGGGCAACAGGCCCCATATCTCCCAAGGTCAATTCGATGGTCAAAGTCCGCGTGAAACCCTGGGTGTTTTCGCCCAAGGCTCGGGCCAGCAGCACATCGCGGCGACGCTGGGCCTCCTCTTCGGCATTGGCGGGCTTGACGCCCAATTTCTCACGGAGCCACGAGCGCGGATAACGCCGGAATTCGAGTTTCACGACCTGCTTGGGCGAGGCGGTGGCCAAGGCACGCTCCAAGTCGGCCTGGTTATGGATTTCGACGTCGCCCACTTTGGTGATCACGTCGTCGAGCTGCAACTTCAAATCGTCGCCGGGAGCTGAGTTATCGGCATCAACGGCCGTGACCATCGCGCCCCCGTGCAACGTGCGTCCACTCGCCGTGATAGGTTCCAACGACGTGGTGGCGACGCCCAACATCGAACGAACGATTTCGGCACTCGCCGCGGAGGGCGGAACCGGGGCGACAGTCTCCGTTGGCGTCGGTAGATTGTTGATCACCGGCAACGGCGAGGGGTCTTCCGGCAGTTGCGTCGGCGGAACATTGTCAGTGGCTACTGGCACAAGGTCGATGGGCAGTTGCGTCGGCGGAATATCATCCGTTGCTACCGGCACAAAATCCGTGGGGGGTTGCATCGGCGGAACGTTGTCAGTGGCCACCGGCACGAGGTCGGTGGGTAGTTGCACTGGCGGAACATTGTCAGTGGCCACCGGCACAAGGTCGGAGGGCAGTTGCGGAGGTACTCCGCCGTCAATCGCAGGGCCGTCGCCGATGGGCGTGTTCGCTGGCGGAACGACGTCGGTGGGCGGCTGTACCTGGATCGTGGTGTCATCCGCGGCCGGAACATCGTCCGGCGTGGTGTCGATTGAGAGTTCTGGCTTTGACGTCCCGGAGGTATCTGTGTTCGTGGTTTGGTCGGTCGCCGGCTTGATGACTACCTCTTCGTCGGGACGGCGCATGGCCAGCATTACTCCGCCGATTAGTAAACTGTATCCAAGTCCTCCGGCGATCATCAGCTTGCGATGCTCCAGGACCAGGGCCTTTGCCCGGACGAAAATCGTCGGCCGTCGTCCAACATGGGTCTCGCTCTTGAGTGGGCCGGCGGCGGACCGAGCGGCAATGGCTGATGGCCTGGCTTGGATGTCGGGGAGGGTGATCGTGTCGGACACGGTGCGAGATTCGGGGAGCGAATCGTCGATCGACGGAACCGAATCGTCGCATGGCAGCGGAAACGCCTCCGCCAGATCAGCACTCGGCAGACGCTGATCGTCGCCGGTCCTTGTAAGAGGGGTCTCCGGCACCGGTGCGGGAGCGCTTGCGGAGGCCGGGGCGAAGGGGCTCTCGGGGACCGCCTCGGCCATGACGAGCGTCGCTTCCACCGTCACGGCGACCGGCAGTTGGGGTTGCTCGGCGACGACCGGCTCTTCGTCGTCGGTCATGACCGACTTCAACCAATCGTTACTCGAATCACACAGTTGAGCGAGGTTTCCCCGCATGACCTGATCTCCCTTTTTCTTTTCGGGCGGTGGGAAAAACTCCTTCGCCAGCTTGTTGGAGCTGATGGGGAATGTTTCCTGCCGCCCGACCGCGTGAAAGTGTTTCCGGGGGCTTCAACGGCGAAACCCACCTGCTTCACTTAGCGGCATGCCGGGCAGGGAGGGGGCGATTCGCCCCGAGATTCAACCGAAACGCGGCCCAGATTCAGTCGGCCGCATCCAAAGGAGGGGGGTGACCGGCGGTCACTGCGCCGCTTTGGGCGGAGCGAACTTGAGCTTCTCGATCAGCTTGACGACCGTGCCGGTCGCGGGATCGACGTACCCCGAAATCGCCGTGATCGCCCCGACGGCGTTGGCGTAGCGCAGATTGTAATCGCAATCCAATTCGACTTCGGCCTGGGAGGCGAGCGAATTGGGGCCGGTGTCGGTGCCGACGATCTTCATGATCTGCTGGTGCAGGACGGCAAAGCTCGTGGTCGCCGGGTTGTCACCCAATTTGATACTGGCCAGGTTCCCCTGGTCATCGGCTTGCAGGCGGACTTTGATCGGAGGAAGGGGGTCGACCGAAGCCGAACTGGCCGCCGCGGCCAACGGCATCTTGATGTTGAAGTCGCCCTCTTGGGTGGCGATCTTGAAGCTCATCAGGAAGAATGTCAGCAGTTGAAACACGATGTCGATCATCGGCGTCATCTGCATGTCGACCTTGTCGCTGCCGGTCGCGGCGGATTTGCGTATTTTCATGGGTTATCCAAATGAGCACGCACAATGGTCAAGGAACCAACGAAATCCATGGGAGCAACACGAATAGAAGCGTTGATGTCCACTCGCTTTATGGGCCGCGGGCCTCCTCTTGTTTGACGCGGAGGGCGAACTTCTCGAAACCGATCTCCTGGCATTTTTTGATCAGTTCCTGCACCACTCCGGTCTTGGCGGTGCCGTCGGCGCGGATGATCACGGTCGACTCGGCGACACTCTTCTTGCGCCGTTCAAGCATGTCTTTTTCGAGCCTCAGTGGCCGGTCCATGTCGGGAATCGACAATTCGTCTCCGTTGAAGAGCACCTTGCCCTCGTTGGTCAATTGCAAGACCAAAGGGGACTCCAAGGGAGCGTCGGGCGGTTTGGCCAATTCGCTCGAGGGAAGCTGGATCCGCGCATCTTGTTCCCCTTCGCCGAAATTCAAGAGCACCATGAAAAAGGCGATCAACTGGAACGTCATGTCGATCATCGGCGTCATGTCGGCCTCGGCCGTGACGGCGTATTCCTTGCGTTTTTGCATGCGCCGCTCCCTTTACGGTTTCTTGCCGCCGACGCCCTGGAAGCGGGACATCAGGCCTTCACTCAAAATGCCCACTTCGAGCGTCAAGCGCGCCATGCGGTTGCGCATGATGCCGAAGATGGCGATCGCCGGAATCGCCAACCACAAGCCGACCAGCGTGGTGATCAAGGCCATTTGAATACCCGCGGCCAATTCCGATGGCTTGGGCTGCGCGGTACTCTTCGCGATGACCTCGAACGAAGCCACCATCCCGTCGACCGTGCCCAACAGGCCCACCATCGGGCTGATCGTACCGATCAGGGCGATATAGCCCAGGCGGTGTTCAAGCTTCATCGTTTCTTCCTCGCCGACCTCCTGCATGGCCTCGATGGCCTGCTGGTAGCCCGATTGCAGCTTGCCCAGGCCGGCCGAAAGAACGTGGCCCAGAAACGAATCGTCGTTCTTGGCCAGCTCATAGGCCTCCTGGTATTTCTTTTCGTTGAGGCAGGCATCGAAGGCCTCGACCAACTGCAAGGGGACGATGCTCGTGCGTCGTAGCGTGAGGACGTTCATCACGATCAGCGCTACGAACGTGAACGACAAGAATAAGAAGGCGATCACGTACCGCAAACCCAAGGCACGATAATAGAAATGCAGTTGGCTCTCGTTCAGCGGGATCGCCGGCTCACCGCCACCCCCGGCGGCGGGGGCAGGTTTGGCGTCGGCCTTCGCTGGCGCCGCGTCGGCCGCAGCCTCTTCGTCTTCATCTTCCTGGGCTTGGGCCACGCCCGTACCGAGCAGCGCCACGGAGCCGAACACGCCCCAAGCCAACAGCGAAAGGCCGCACAGCCCGGTTGCCAGCCACCTCAACGAATACCGAAAACGCATGATCGCCTCCGAAAAAGTAGGTTAGCCTTTTCAGGCTGACTGAAGTTAGGTTAGCCTCTCCTGGCTGGCAGGACTCGGCAAGTATCAAAACATCGCCAGATGCCTTTGGGCCGAAAGCCTGAGGATGCACCGGGCCGCTGAATTCAGAGTTTGGCCCAAGGGCTGTTGGGATAACGGTCCTTGAGCAACTGGGCGGCCTGCACGGCGCGTTCCGGCTTGCCGATATCATTCCACAACTTCGCCAGGTTCCAAAGCGCTTCGGCATGGGCCTGGGGATTCGAAAAATAGAGCACGTCGACGTGCAAAAAGGCCAACAGGGCGGGTTTGGCGCTGTCGGGCTTCTTGCGATAGCAGTTGCCCAAGGTCACGTAGGCACGGGCGTGCAAGTCGGCTTCTTCCGGAGGCAGCTTGGCGATTGCGCCGTCGATCAGCTTGATGCCTTCGTCGGGGTTTCCGGTTTCGGCCAGACAGGCGGCCTTGCCCAACATGGCGGCCTGCTGCTGAGCCTCGGCCACGGGGCCCGAGGCCTTCGCCGCCAGTTCCAACGCCACGTCGAAGGCCTGTTGGGCCTCGGTGAATTTCTTTTCAGCCAACAGCGCGCGACCCGTCGCCACGCCGGCACGCATCTTGTACTCGTCGAAGGGGGAGTCGGCCAGGGCCTTGTAGTATTCTGTGGCGTCCTTGTATTTTTGCGCCGCCACAAGCAAGTCGCCAAGGATCTCGTTGGCCGGCAACACATGGTAGTTGTCGGGGTTGTCCTTGACGAAGGCCCTCATTTCCTTGCCGGCGGTAAGCACGTCGAACCCACCCCCCAGCGCCAACCGAGCGTGGCATAATGCCCGCATGTACTGAATCTCATGCTTGGCCTCGGCCCGGTCGATGTCGCCTTCTTTGAGCTTATCCATCGCGTTCAGCGCATTCTGAAAGCCGCCGTTGTTGATCTGGTTGCGAATCGCATTGAACTGGATCGGCTCGCCGGCAAAGCGGATGAGCTCGATTTCGGGGGTTTTGAAAGTCACCTCGCCGCCGCCCACTTTTTCGAGCGTGACCTCGTTCTTGCTCATGCTCTTGATTTCGCCCTTGACCGTTTTCTTGTCGATGGTCACGAGCGTGTCGTCGGCGGCCCGGAGGGATGTGCCCATGGCCAGCGCGACCAGCGCGGCGGCGATGATATACCTCGAGCGGCCGAGAATGAGACCGTTCGAACCAGGATGTGGTGGCTGGCGGCAGAGCGTCAGCGATGCCCCGGCCACCGTGAATGTCTCATTAACGGGCGCGCGACGTATGAAACTGGACTTCATCGTTGGGTCACTCCTTGCGGTCATTTGCCGCCCGGTGTTGTGGCGGGCTTGGTCGTTTTCGCGGTCTGGGGAACCTTGGCCGCTTTCTCGTCAGGCAGGCCGGTGGGCTGCTTTTTCAGCGCCTTCTGGATCGTTTTCAAAAGACTGTCGTACTTCTTCCGCATGTCGGGGCCGCCCATGTCGGGACGAAGGTTCTGCAGGTACAGAATGCCTTGCTCGGCCTTCTTCAGCGTTTCGGTCCTTTCGGCGTCTTCTTTCGATTGGGCCTGTTCTTGCAGGCACTTGGCCATGTTAAAGCGGGCTTCGTGGAACACGTCGTCGTACTTCTTGTCGTGCTGCAGCTTGATCGAAAGCTTGTTCCAACCCCAGATGATGTTCTCCTGCTTGCCGCCGGGCAACTCGTGCTTATGGAAGCCGCCGATGGCCATCTTGTAGATGCCGGGCTTGACGCGGCCCCAATCCTGGTAGGTCATCGCCGCCTCGCGCTGGGCGTCGATCAGCATCGGCTTCGCCTTGAGGATTTCGAGCAAAGTCGCGATGGCCCGCTTGAACTCGCCCAGCCGGCGAAGCGTACGCGCCATCCGCAGTTTGACGGAAAGCACGGCGTCGTCCGATGCGTATTCTTTCTCGGCCTTGGCGGCCTCAAGCAGCTTCAGGTCGGCTTGGAGCGCCTTCTCGTAGTAGCCTTTGGCCTCCGGCGAAAGCGCCTTGCCGCCCCCCGCATCGTAGCCGCTGCCGAGGCTGAAAAACGTTTCGGCCACCCAATTCAGAGAGCGGAAGTTGTTCCCCTTCTCGCGACCGAGGATTCGCTGCAGAAACAGTTCGAACCCCTTGGTCACCTTTTGCAGTTCTTCGGATTTGTTCTCTTGCCGTAGTCGTGTGACTTGCTCTTCCAAAGCCCGGCCTAGCGTGATGTAGATTTTGGTGAGCGTCGTGGCCGAGTTGGCATCGTCGCTTGAACCGACCAGCGCCTCCAGGTCGTTCATCGTCTGCTCGGCCTTGTCGAGGGCTTGCGTCGCCACGAAGGCCCGCAGGGCGAGCTTATAGGTTTCGATGTCGAATTTTCCCTGCTGCGTGGCGGGGTGCTTCGCCGCGACCAGCGGCAATGGGCCGATCTTGGGATCGTTCAAAAGCGCCACTGCTTTTTCGTCGTCGCCGCTCTCCAGGTAAACCTGGCCCAGTGAGAGCGCCGCCGAGGCGAGCGTCACGCCGACGTCGCTGGTGCCGGCGTCGACCGCGGCGCGCATGCGCTCGACACCCTTCTCGAGGGTCTCCTTGGCCTTGGCCACCATCTCGTTGAGCTGTTCCTGCGTCGGCCGTTCGGCATCTTCCTTGCGGGCCGAATCGAGATAAGCCGCCCAGAGGGCCTGCCCGGCCTTGAGCTCCAATTCGCCACGGCGGGGCGAATCGGGCGCGACCTTGCCAAGGTATTCCAGTGTTTTGTCCAACTGCCGCTCGTTGGCGGCGACCGACATCAAAATGCCCCAGGCCTCGTCGGCTTCCTCCTGATTGGCCCAGCGGCGGGTAATGAAATCGGCGATATCGACCATCCGTTGCTTGTCGAAATCGCGTTGGTCGACCGGCGATGCGCTGTAGCCCTGCAAGTACGAGGCCATGGCGATCTTGGCGCACTGCTTGCCGCCGGCGCTATCCGGATAATTGTGCGCCAGAAACTCGCCCATCACGGCCGCGTCGTAGTAGTTGCCGTCGGTGTACGACAGGAAGCACAAGTAGTAGCGAACGATGTTCACGTCGTCCACCGGCGTCTCCTCGTCGCGCAATTCGAGCGCCAGGCGGAAGTATTCGAGCGACTTTTCCCGCCACTCCTTGGCCTCTTCCTGGTACTTGGGAATGTTGGCCTCGTCCTTGAGCGTGGGCGCGGTCTTGATGTTGGCCAGCTTGATTTGCCACTGGTCGAGAGCATCCTTGCCACGGTCGCGGGCTTCGACGAAGTTCGTCGGCTCGCCGCGCGGCCCTTCGTCGATCCCCGACAGCTCCTGGTAGAGCTTCTTCGCCTCATCCTTGTGGTCGCCGTCGTACTTGCGCACGTAACCGGCCTGCTTCTTGGCCTCTGAAAGGGCTTTCTTCCGGGCGGCGTCGTCCTCCGGCTTGAGGCCGCCGGCCAGCAGCTTGTTCGCCACGGCCACGTAATAGCGGATCGAAAGGCCGTCGGGCGAGCGCTCGTCGTCGGGCTTCGCGTCGTTCAGCCATTTGTTCCCGGTCGCCACGGCGACTTCGTACTTCTTTTCCGTGTCCGAAATCCAGCACTGCATGCTCAAGTGCATGGCGCTGGACTTGAGCTTGCGAAATTCCTCAATGTCATCGGGCTGACTCAGGATCATCTCATAGAGGCCCAGGGCCCGCTTCGTGTCGCCCAAGTCCTGGTAGCATTGCCCCTCCTTGACGCGGGCCAGCAGGCCGGCCAACCGCTTACGGTACTTCTCGTAAATCTTGCCGTACTTGGCGGCGGCCTCGTGCAGGAAGTTCTTCGATTCGTCGGAGCCGGGCGGGTAGGTCTTGGCCAGCTCTTGCAGCACCCCGGCGGCGTGCAGCAGCGCCTTGAGCACATCGGACCGGGCCTGATCGCGGGCGGCGATCTGCTTGACATCCTTCGCGTCGATGTGCGGTGCGAAGTCCTTGAGCCGCGCCGAGAATTTTTCTTCAGCGGTTGTGAACACCTTCTGCGCCGCCGATAGCTTCTCGCGTCCCTGGGTGAGCAGCTCGTCTTTCTTGGGGGCGTTCGCCGGACGGTTCGCCTGGTCGATCAGCATCCGGCCACGAACCACCAGCACCTGCCCCAGTTCCGTTTCGGCGCCGGCCGCCAAGGGGTGCGACGAATTGGCCGCAATGAAGGCCTCAAGCTGCTCCTTCGCCCGGTCGAGGTACTTGACCTTGGTCGCCGAGTCGCGCTCGACCTGGGCCGCGTGAATCAGCGTGACTCCCTCTTCATACGGCATCTGCACCTTCAGCTCGGTCGAAACGAGCGGGCTTTCGTGCATTTGCGCGATGTAGTCGAGCGCCATGTCGAACAGACCATGATCGCGCAGCCCATCGAGGAACTTTTGATACGCTTCCTCGCCCGACGCCCGTCGCCCACCGGAAAGCGCCGCTAGCGCGACCAGCAGCCCGCAGACCCTCGCTCGCGCAGCGCGCGACCATCGCAATTGGTATCTCATCCTTCTCGTCCTAAAAATCCTTGGCACCCTCGCATCGCCAACGATCCAGCTTATAGACTTCGCCAACGGGAAGCAAGGAACTCTTGCGTCGACTTTTTTGCGCCGCCGTGGGGCAGGTTGGAAACCGGCCCCACGGCGTTCACTCGTCCCATCCGCTGGGCCGGTCGGCTGGTTCGCAAAGGTGATCCAGGTAGCCCGCCAACTCCCAAAGACCTGGCCACTCGGCCCACCGGACCACAAACCAGCGGGTGAGATTCTCTCGCAAAATCTTGCAGCCGTCATCAGTCTCGTTCGGCACGACGTGCGACAATAGCACCTGGCCTCCGCGCCGGCCATGATCCTGCAGCCACAAACGGTCGAGATGCTCGGAAATCGCAAGATTCACATCGCTCGACGCAAAAACGAGCGGTCCCGAGGTCGTTGGATCGTCGACCACTTTCGTCTCCCACATCGGTCCTGTTTCCATCAGGTTCGCCGCGGCGACGGTCTCGTTGAATACGCGCCTCGTCGCGGGTGAATCGGTGTCGGCGAAACTGAAGCAAACGGTCGGCCCATCGAAGTCCTCGGTCCAGGAAAACGCGCCCTGGAAGTAGCGGGGCTGGTCGGCCGCCGCGGCCAGCCGCGAGGCCGGGAACGACGTCCACAAGAACGCGGCGAGCGACGCGGCGTATGAACCCCCAATCGCCAGCAACAGGACGGCGGCTACCGCGGTGCGCTCCATACGATCGCGCCGGCGGGCCCCATTCGCCACACGGCCGCAGGTCGCTTGCAACCGGTCGACCAATCCACCGGGCAGCGGCACGGCGGCCAGCGCCGCGTCGAGCGACTGCGCGTCGCTCAGCACTCCGCCGTTTAGCACTCCACCGTTCAGCACTCCGCCGTCCACCACTCCACCGTTCACCAACCCCGGAATTCGCCGCAGCTTTGCCGTCAGTCCATCGGGAATGGGTACGGCGCGGAGCTTGTCGTCGAGCCAGGCATCGAGCTGGAGACCATAGGCTGACATGGCGGACTCTTTCAAAGCCGTTCTTGTTCGGCCAACCAATACTCACGCAATCGCACACGGGCTCGGCTGACTCGCGACAGCACCGTTCCCAGCGGCACTTCCAAGACGTCGGCGGCTTCCTGGTGCGTCAACTCGCCCACCACGACCAGCAGCAGCGTTTCGCGCAGCGACAGCGGCAATCGATCGAGGGCTTGCTGCATCTCGTCGGTAAACTGGTTGAAAAGCGGGTCGGCCGCCAGGACGCCAATTTCCAGTTCGGCTTCGACATCCGCCAAGCGCGGCGGGGGCCTTCGTCGCCAGCGGTCGGCCACGCGGCGGCGCAAGATGGCTGCCAGCCAGGCGCGACCGCCGCGCATGGCATCGAACCGCGCCCGGCCCTTCCAGGCCGAGCGAAAAGTGTCTTGAACCACGTCTTCCGCCTCATGCGCATCGCCCACCAAACGAAAGGCGAGGCGGTAGAGGGCCGGGGCATGGTCCGAGACCAATCGGTTGAATTCCGCCTGGCTTAGCGTAAACTCGCCCTCCCTCCTGTCGCCCTCCCCGCGTTCCATTGTAGTCTTCGCGGCGGCCTATCGGAATTATTCCCGGTGAATGAAAGCATGCCGGCGGTGGCCGTTCAGTGCCTGTTTCTTCCACGCACCTGCCAAGGCCGGTGACGAAGGCTTCGTTTGAGGTACTCCGAAACGACAACCACATCCTCGGCGCCGTTCTCGGCCTCGCCGCTCGCCGCCGCGGCCTGTGCATGTTTCCGGCGATCCAACGCTCGGCGCGCATCATCCACCAGTATTGCCCGTAGTCGAGGGTTCATGCGGACTCCAGTCTCCCGTAATGGGAAAATGACGTACGATTACCCTTCCCTGGAGAAATGGCGACACAGATCCTTGTGCCACAAATGAACGAGGCCGGTACCCAACCTTTTTGGCACGTCGAATTGATTGCGTGAAGTGTTGTCCGCCATTGAGCCTGGGTATGGCGGCCCATGCGCGCGTGATTCTACTCCTGGCAAGTCAACCGTGTCCAGCGGATGAAAGGGGGGGGAGGATCAAAGGGATGGACATGCCGCTTTTGGGTTAGCCGTATCACTCTCGGCAAGCCACCGGCGTTGTGCTACCGTAGAGATAGTCATTCGGGGGCCTGCGTGAGGGACGGTGCGGGCGAAACCACCGTGCTCGAGGGGATCTCGGTGCGACATTGGCTGGCCATCATCCTGGCATTTTGTCCGACCTTCGTCGGCGCGGCGGAAACCGTGAAATTGCGCCGCGACGGCAAGGTGCTGGAGGTCCGCGGCCAGTTGATTACCGACGCCGAGGACGGGGGCCTGCTGGTGCTCGGCCGTGACGGCTTGATCTGGTCCGTCGAGCCGGACGAATTGGTTGAACACACCAGCGACGAAGAGCCGTTCACGCCTCTTCAGGCCCCCGAACTGGGTGAATTGCTGCTGGAAGAACTGCCCGAGGGGTTCGAGATCCACACGACACAGCACTACTTGATCTGCCACAACACTTCGAAGGCCTATGCTCAATGGTGCGGTGCGCTCTTCGAGCGGCTTTACATGGCATTCATCAATTACTGGAGCCGCAAGAAGGTCGAACTGCACGATCCGCAGTTCCCCTTGGTGGCACTGGTCTTCGCCGACAAGGAATCGTACGCACGTTTTGCCGTCGCCGAATTGGGCGAGGGAACCAAGTCGATCATTGGCTATTACAGCTTTCAGACGAACCGCATGACGATGTACGACTTGACGGGCGTCGATACGTTACGGGAAGCCGGCGACCGTCGCGGTTCGGCGGCGCAAATCAACCTGATGCTCTCACGGCCCGAGGCCGAACGGACTGTGGCGACGGTGATCCACGAAGCGACGCACCAGATCGCGTTGAACTGCGGCCTTCAAACTCGTTACGCCGACATTCCCCGCTGGCTCAGCGAGGGGATCGCCATGTACTTCGAGACGCCCGACCTCGCCAGCTCGAAGGGGTGGCGGAGCATCGGCGCGGTGAACCCGGTGCAGTTGGATGGTTTTCGCAACTACCTGCCGCGGCGACCCGCCGATTCGCTGATCAGCCTGTTGGCGGGCAACGACCGGCTTCGCGATCCCAAGCTCGCCAGCGACGCCTACGCTGAAGCCTGGGCGCTGAATTATTTCCTCGTCAAGCAGCGGCCGAAGCAGTACTTGGAATACATCAAGGCATTGGCAGAGAAAAAGCCGCTCTTAGTCGATGACGCTCAGACCAAGATCGATGAGTTCAAACAAGCCTTCGGCGATCTGGACAAGCTCGACACCGAATTTGTGCGGCAGTTGAGCAAGATGAAATAAGGGTCATTGGTCAGTTGTCATTGGCTGTTGGTCATTGGTTGTTGACCGCGACCATTAGACTGGCGCGGGAGCTTTTCCAACAAACGACGAATGACCATACTTCGCATCGGCCGAAGTTTATGGTAAACTAGGGACTTGAGTTCGCCCCGGGTGGTCCCCCCGTTTTCGCCAAGGAGTTCTTCATGACCGAGCGGCCTTTGGATGCCAAGATTTCCATTCCCTCGCGACGCGAATTCCTCAAGACTTCGACCACCGCGGCGGTCGCAGGATCGCTGGCAGGTACATTGGCACTGGGGCGCAGCGCGCACGCGGCCGGCAGCGATGTGCTGAAAATCGGCCTGATCGGTTGCGGCGGCCGTGGAACCGGCGCAGCGCAGAACGCACTTTTGGCCGATTCCCACGTGCAGTTGACCGCTATGGGCGACACCTTCGCCGACCGCATCCAGAGCAGCCTGGATACGCTGCGGCAATCAGTGCCCGCCGACAAACTCGATGTGGCCGACGACCGGAAATTTGTCGGTTTCAACGCTTATCAACAAGTGATCGACAGCGGGGTCGACGTCGTCTTACTCTGCTCTCCACCCCATTTCCGCCCGCAACAATTCGAGGCCGCCGTGGCCGCTGGCAAGCACATTTTCGCCGAGAAGCCGGTGGCCGTCGACGCGCCCGGCGTTCGCCGGGTGCTGGCCACCGCCGAGGAAGCCAAAAGAAAAGGACTGGCCGTCGTGTCGGGGCTTTGCTGGCGTTATCACCAGCCCAAACGCGAAACCATCCAGCGGATCCACGAGGGTGGCGTGGGCGATATCATGGCGATCCACTGCACGTACAACGCGGGCACTCCCTGGGTCAAGGAACGCCAGCCGCAATGGAACGACATGGAATGGCAGATCCGCAACTGGCCGTTCTTCACCTGGCTGTCGGGCGACCACAATGTTGAGCAGCACATCCACAGCCTCGACAAGGCGGCTTGGATCATGCGCGAGGAGCCACCGGTACGCGCTTCGGGCATGGGCGGCAGGCAGGTCCGCATCGATCCGAAGTTTGGACATATCTTCGACCATCACGCGGTGGTCTATGAATATGCCAACGGCGTGAAACTGTTTGCGTTTTGCCGACAGCAAGACGGCTGCGATTCAGACGTGACCGATTACGTACTGGGTACCAAAGGTCGCGCCGACATCATGAATCACACGATCTCGGGCGAAAACAAATGGCGGTTCCGCGGCGACAACCCCAATATGTACCAGGTCGAGCACGACGAGCTTTTCGCCAGCATCCGGGCCGGCAGGCCGATCGACAATTGCCTTTACATGGCACGTAGTACGATGCTGGCGATCATGGGCCGTATGGCGACTTACACCGGCAAGCAGGTCACCTGGGACCAGGCGATCAATTCGACGGAAGACTTGACCCCACCCAAGTACGAGTGGGGTGCGCTGCCTGTGGCGCCCGTGGCAATGCCAGGTATCACGCAGCTTGTCTGATTCCGGTCTGCTCAGCCTTCCAGTAACAATTCCAGATAGCTGCGACGTTCGCCGCCCGTCAGGCCCAACGTGAGCGCCAGCGCCGCCAGGGCGGCGCGCGCCGCGTCGAGATCGGCCTCGTCAGCGGAAAGCTCCAGTTCGACAAACCGCCCCACGCGCTGGACGTCGTCGATGGCCACCTCCACCTGGCGCGATTGCCACTCGAGCACGACCAGGCGCCGTTGCTTGTGGACTTCAGCCACAGGCCGAAAACCGAGGGCCGCAAGCAATCTTCCATACTCGATTGCCACCTGCGCGCCGGGGGGCAGGGGCAACTCGATCTCACGTCGGGTCTTGGTTTTCGGATCGAGCTTCGGTCCCTTGTAGGTGATGAAATTCAGCTCCCCCACTCTGCGGATTCGCAGTGCCTCATCCGTGGCGGCGAAGTCTCGCGCGGGATGGGAGTAGTAGCAATCGACCTGTGCCTTCGCTTCGCCCGGAACGCTCCCGAGTGACGCCAGTTTCGAGAGTAACGCCGCCTCGTCGGTAAGCGGAAACTTCTGTTCGACTTCGAACTTCGTCATTGGTGTCATCTTGGTCGTATAACGGAATTCATTCCGTTAATAGGCGCGAAGTAGCTTGGAATGCAATCCGTTAAAAGGCGGGAAACGGAATGAATTCCGTTCTACGATGCACGCGGACCATGAACGGTGAATTACCGGGGAGCTAACGCCCCCCGCTCGCCTTTTCCAGACTCCTGACTCCTTTCGCCAGTTCTGTCATTGGAAACAGGGTTCCTTTCCGCGTTCTCAACCTCCGCCGTGATTTGCCCTCGAGAAACCTGGGCCTCAAGCACCCGTTGCCGCCGCAGCTTACGGACCAAAACGCGTATTCCCGCAATTTGCACGATGTCGCCACCGCGCGGTGGGCGCTGGAGCTGAGTAACGATCAAGTCGTGCAATGTCCGGCACTCCGCGGGCAATTGCCGCCGATCGAGCCGTGCGCCGGTGACCTGCTCGAAACGTTCCAGCGGCACGCCGCCTCCCATGACCCAGCCCGCCAGGCCCTCCGAAACATGACTCGGCGCGCGGTCGTATTCGTCCTCGATGTCGCCGACCAGCTCCTCGAGGATGTCCTCCATCGTGACCAGACCGACGATCACCGCTTCATTATTGCGGACCAAGGCGATGTGAACGTGCTCGTGGATCATCCGTTGCAAACTGGAGGCAATCGAAAGCTCGGCCTTCAGGTCGGGCATGGAACGGATGATGCCCCGTAGCGAGGGCTGGTGCGGTGCCAACCGCAATTCGGAGACAATGTCCTTGAAGTTCACGTAACCGCAAATCGACTGTGGGTCGCCCGGCCGCGAACAGACTGGAAACCGAGTGTGCATGTCGGTATGGGCCAAAACCAGGCTCTCGGCCATGGTTTGGTTCACCTCGAGCGTCACGACGTCGCGCAGTGGGATCATGATTTCGGCGATCGAGCGGCTCGATAACCGCGCCGCGCCAAGGATGATCTTTTCTTCCTGGCCGCCGATCAGCCGGGATGTGCGGGCCAGCGCCACCACGGCGCGCAATTCCTCGATTTCGGTGACCTCGGCCTTGTGGCCTTCGACTTGCGGCTTCCAACGGCGTTCGCTCCAGGCCAACAGGGCCTTGACCGAACCTTCCATCACCCAGACGGCGGGGAATACGGATCGCGAAAACGTCCTCATCGGCGGAGAGAACTTGAGGCAAACCCATTCCTTGTTTTTCAGCGCGAACACTTTGGGGATCAGCTCGCCAATGACAATGGTCACCGCGCTTAACGGAATGACTACTAGCGTCACCGCGAGCACATCGGCCGCCCATTCGGAAACGCCCCAGTCGTCGTGCAAGACAGGCGAAATATCTTCCGCGGCGCCGTGCCCGCCCGTGGCAGCGGCGATGGCGCCAACGAGCGTGATACCCAGTTGCAGCGTGGCCAGGCTGGCCTCCATGCTCTGCTTCATCAAGAGCGCCGCTTTGGCTCCCTTGCGGTGGGCATCGGCCAGGGCCTTAAGCCGCCCCACGGAGACGCTGGCCAAAGCGATCTCGTAAGCGGCAAACATGGCGTTGATCGAAATCATCAACACCATGATCAACAACGTCAGCGTCATGGGGCCCTCGGGGGGAATCACCTGCCGCCACGCAACGCCCCTAACGGTAGGGCAAGCGGCGTAGGCATTGTATCCATTCCGCGGCCAGCGTGCATGTTTTGGAAAGACTTACTTCAATAAGTTCTTTCCTTGAAAGAGTTTAATCGTTGCCCCCATGCTCCGCGTCTCCGCTACAATACGTTGATTCGGAGACCCGCCCTCATGCACATACCGTCCGAGCTCTATCGCCCATCGCTGGCACTACTGACCGACCTCTACGAACTGACGATGGCCTATGGTTATTGGAAAAGCGGCCTGCAACAGCGCGAGGCCGTGTTTCATCTATTCTTCCGGCAGCACCCGTTTCGCGGCGGTTTCACGGTCGCGTGCGGGCTGGAATACGTCGTCGATTGGCTCACGCGGTTTCGCTTTGCCGACGACGACCTGGCGTACCTTGCCACGTTGCGAGGCGGCGACGGCGAGGTCCTGTTCGACCCGGCGTTTTTCGATTTCCTTCGGACAGTCACTTTCAGCGGCGACCTCGACGCAGTGCCGGAGGGGACGGTGGTCTTCCCTAACGAGCCGTTGCTCCGGGTGAGCGGGCCGCTGATTCAGGGGCAACTGTTCGAGACGGCCCTCTTGAACATCATCAACTTTCAAACGCTGATTGCCACCAAAGCCGCCCGTGTCTGCCTCGCCGCGAGGGGCGATCAGGTGATCGAATTCGGGCTGCGGCGCGCTCAGGGCATCGACGGCGGCCTGGCGGCCAGCCGGGCGGCATATATTGGCGGTTGCGCCGCCACCTCCAGCGTGTTGGCCGGCCGCATGTTCGGCATCCCGGTCAAAGGTACACACGCGCACAGTTGGGTCATGTCGTTCGACGACGAGTTATCGTCGTTCCAGGCATACGCCGAGGCCATGCCCAATAACTGCGTATTCCTGGTCGATACCTACGATACGCTTGCTGGCGTGCGGCATGCGATCCAGGTTGGCCAATGGCTGAGGTCGCGCGGGCACGACCTGGTGGGCATCCGGCTCGACTCGGGCGACCTGGCTTACTTGAGCATCGCTGCCCGCAGGCTCCTTGACGATGCCGGCTTCCATCGCGCGGTGATCGTCGCCAGCAACGATCTCGACGAACACCTGATCGCCAGCCTCAAGGAACAGGGGGCGGTGATCGGCGTGTGGGGAGTGGGTACGAAACTGATCACGGCGTTCGATCAGCCTGCCTTGGGTGGTGTCTACAAACTGGCGGCCATCCGCTCGCCGGGCGAAGTCTGGAGCTATCGCCTCAAGCTTTCGGAGCAATCGATCAAGATTTCGACGCCGGGCAGGCTGCAAGTGCGGCGTTTCTCGGTTGGCGGTGAGAACGTTGGCGACATGATCTACGACGAGCAACTGGGCGCCGGTGGCGAGGCGACGCTGGTCGATCCTCGCGATGCCAACCGCCGCAAGAAGATCACCCCCGGCACACCGCACGACGACCTGCTCTTGCCGGTCTTTCGCGAAGGCCGGCAGGTCCGCGACCAGCCGCCACTGGCCGTTATTCGCGACCGCGCCACCACCGAGCTTGGGCGTTTTTCAATTGGCATTCGCCGCTTCGTCAACCCGCACGAGTACCCCGTCGGCCTCGAACCCAGGTTGTTCGAACTGAAGGATCAACTCGTGCGGCAGGCGCGGGGGCTGCTGTAGCTTATGTCATCGGATACTTCACGCGGCTAAGGATGAGAGTCACGAGAAAGGCTGGTGGCAGAGCCTAAGCGATGCCCCGGCAATATTAAGCTCATGAAAGCGCTCTTGCTCATCGATCTTCAGAACGACTTCCTGCCAGGCGGGGCGTTGGCCGTGCCAAGGGGCGATGAGGTGCTCGCACCGGCAAACGGCTTGCAGGCTGGCTTTGAGCTGATCGTGGCCACGCAAGACTGGCACCCGAAGAACCACGTCAGCTTTGCCGCGAACCATCCTGACAAGCATCCCGGGGACGTGATCGAAGTCGACGGCTTGCGGCAGGTGCTTTGGCCCATCCATTGCGTCGCCGAGACAACTGGCGCCGCCTTTTCACCCAAATTGAACACGACGCGTATCGCAAGGGTCTTTCGCAAGGGGACCGATCCCTTGGTCGACAGTTACAGCGGTTTCTTCGACAATGGCCACCGTCGCGGGACCGGCCTGGCGGAGTTTCTGCACGAGCGAAACGCAACTGAGGTGTATGTCTTGGGTCTGGCCACCGATTACTGCGTCAAGTTTACGGCGCTCGACGCGCGCCGCCTTGGGTTACGCACTTTTCTCGTCGCCGACGCCTGCCGCGGTGTCGATCGCACGACCGGCGATGTTACCGCCGCCATTGCCGAAATGCGGCGGGCGGGTGTCGAGATCGTCGCTGGATCGTAGTACCGCTTTTACGGGGCATTCTCCGGGGTTCGGAAGGGCCTGAAGTTGGGACTACGGGCCGGACATTCCTTCTTACCAGGTCTCGCCGGGTGCCGGCCAGCGCGGTTTTGAGTACAATGGGGTCCTAGTCGGAACATGCGACGAACGGCAAACCCATGTCACGCGCGGCAATCTTTGAAGCGAGTGTCGGCTATTTTCTAAGCCCGATTGCGCCCTTTCTCGACGATGAGACGATCACCGAGATCATGGTCAATGGCCACGATCAGATCTATATCGAACGAAAGGGACGGCTGGAGTTGACGGGCGCGAAGTTCCCCACGGAAGATGCGTTGCTTTCGGCGATCCACAACGTCGCCCAGTGGGTCGGCCGGCAGATCAACGACGAACGGCCCGTGCTCGATGCCCGGCTCCCCAACGGATCACGCGTGCATGCCGTCATCCCCACTGCTTCGCGAAAGATATACCTCACGATCCGCAAGTTTTCGCGACAGGTGCTCACGCTCGACAACCTGATCGGCCTGGGGAGCCTCTCGCCGGCCGCCAAGGAGTTCTTGGAAATCTGCGTGCGGCTGAAGAAGAACATCCTGGTCTCAGGAGGGACGGGAACCGGCAAGACTTCGCTTTTGAACGCGGTCTCAACCGCCATTCCGGAAGAAGAACGGATCGTTGTCATTGAGGACACCTCGGAATTGCGGCTGATCCAGAAGCATTGCCTCTACCTCGAGGCCCAACCACCCAACGCCTTCGACAAAGGCGGGCTGACCGTGCGGCAGTTGTTCGTCGCCTCGCTGAGGATGCGGCCCGATAGGATCATCGTGGGCGAAGTCCGTTCGGGCGAAGCGCTCGACCTGATCCAGTCGATGCTCTCCGGCCACGCGGGCAGCCTCTCGACGGTGCATGCCAACAGTGCCCGCGACGCTTTGATCCGTGTCGAAACGCTTTCGCTGATGTCCGATGTCGAGTTACCCGTCTACGTCGCGCGGGCGCAGGTGGCCTCGGCCATCCACGTCATCGTGCAACTGTCGCGGTTCGTCGAAGACGGCTCGCGGAAAATCACCCGCATCACCGAGGCGTTCGGCCTGGACGAGAACAATCAGTACCGTTTGAACGACCTTTTCGCGTTGCGGATCAAAGGCCGTGGCCGCGACGGCGCCTTGCACACCGGGCTGGCCCCCACAGGGCAAACGCCCACCTTCGCCGCCGAGCTCAAGGAGCAGGGCTTGGAAGCGAGGGCGAAGCTGACTGGCGAGATCTGGAAGGGATGAAACCGAAAATCAATTTGCACTTTGGTCAAAGGGGGCCATATAATGCCGCTTGAGTACCCTTACTCCGTAATTGGGGAACGATCGTGCGAGCGGGAACAAGGAGCCGATGCCGCCGGGCTCGCCGGGGAGCGGCGACCTTGGACTACGCGCTGGTGCTGGGCGTGGTGCTGCCGATGGTTGCCTTTTGCGTCTGGGCAGGACCCAGGCTGATTCGGCAAGTTTACGAGATGACGCTGGTCCTGGTCTCCTGGCCATTCATGTAAGGAACCATCATGAGCCACAAGAGTTCGTTGGTCGGAATTCTACGTAAGCTCGACCGTGACGAGCGCGGAGCGGTCAGCTTCGAAACGATTCTGATCATCGCCGCCATCGCCTTGCCGATTCTGATCTTCCTTTTGCGTGTTGGCTGGCCGCGGATCAAGGCGCTTTGGACTAAAGGGATGAGCGATATCGAAGGTGCGCAGAACGCCGCTACGAGCCAATGACCAGGATTTGCCGAGCACGCGGGGGCCAAAATCTAACGTCCAGAATCAATCTATGGTCGCCACGGTGTTGCTGCTGGTCTTATTGTTGATCGCCGCCGCAACCGACATTCGCCATCACAAGATCTATAATTGGACCACCTACCCCGGCATCTTCGCCGCGCTGGGGTTGAACGCCGTCGGAGCGGTGGTAGAGCACGAGTACGTCGCGAAGCCGGCCGACGACGATGGACCGAAAGCCGAGGGCGACGACCGCTCGCGACGGTTCTGGGGATTTGTCGGCGGGCAAGAGAGCCTGATCGGATTCGCGGTTTGCGGTGGCTTCATGCTGGTGGCGTTCGTTTTCTTCAACGTCGGCGGCGGCGACGTGAAACTGATGGCCATGCAGGGCGCGTTCTTGGGCTTCGAGCGCGGTCTCGAAGCGCTGCTCTGGACCTTCGTACTAGCGGCCTGTATCGGATCGATCGTGCTGATCTGGCGCGTTGGTGCGCTGCGGTTGATCGAACGAGTCTGGCGGCAAATGATGTATGTATTGCGAATCGGCGGCTGGGCCGATCTTGAGCCAGCCGAGCGCGAGCGGTTGCAGTTTCCCTTGTTCCTCGCTCCCACCGCCTTGGCGGCGGTCGTCATCGTCGAGTTCGTGCCGCCCGAAATCTTCCGAGGCGCGGTGCCATGACGATCCGCCATTCGTCAGGGAGATTCTCCATCACGGCAGAGGCACTGCCATGAACCACGCCGTCATCAAGGCTTGCCTGCCGTGGTTACTTACTCTCGTCGCCGGGGTTGTCGCGGCGGCATTGGCCGTGCGCGCCAGCGGAGCTCGGCTTCAACTGGGACGTTTGCGCTCCTTGAGCCGTGACCAGAATGGCGCGGTGCAAAGCCTGAGCTTCGTGCTCACCTTGCCGATCTTCATGATGATCATGCTCTTCATCCTGCAAATCAGCCAGGTGCTGATCGGCACGATCGTGGTTCATTACGCGGCCTTCGCGGCGGCCCGCAGCGCGATCGTCTGGATTCCAACCCGGCTCGAGCCGTTCGACCCGCAGGACGACCCCCAGTTCGCGACCTACGGTCCCTACTTGCGCGCGAACCAGATGGGACCGACCTTAATCGACCGCGGCGGAGCGCCGGGGGGCACGCTCTACGAGATTGGACCAGGTACTCCCAAGTACCAGCAGATCCAGACTGCGGCCGCGCTCGCGTGCGTTTCGATTTCGCCTTCGCGCAAAACCAGCGCCGGGGCTTCCGGACTGGCGCCATCGACCAGCGCCATGCTGCATGCCGTCTATCGCTCGCTGGCTCCGCTGGCGGCGGCCAATCCGCAAGTCAACGTGCGAATGCGGAATAAACTGGGTTATGCGCTGGCAAACACCCAGGTCAAAGTGAATTTCGTGCATAAATCGGATGAGCCGCCGCTGGGGCATTATTACATTCGCAGCGCCACGGGCAACGACGACCAGGCCTTCTTCTTCTGGGAGGTCGGCTGGCAAGACCCGGTGACCGTGACCGTCACACACCAGTTCGCCCTGTTGCCCGGCCCGGGTCGCTTTCTCTCGAAACCAACCCCCACGGCCAGCGGCCAAGAAGACTTCCTCAGCCCGAAGATCCGCCAGCGCGGTAGCGACTACGTGTACCCCATCACGGCCACCGTCACGCTGGGCAACGAAGGCGAGAAATCGGTGTTGCCCAAGGTCGAGCAGATCCCGGGAGGTGGAATGTGATCGGGAAGAAGTTCCTCTCCTTTCACCGGGATCAATCCGGCACGATCAGCATCATCTCCGTCTTCGCTTTGCTGCTGTTGACGATGCTTCTGGGCATGGTGATGAACGTCGGCCGACAGGTCGACCGCAAGGTACGAATGCAGAGCGCGGCCGATGCCTGCGCCTATTCCGGCGGGCTGGTGCTGGCGCGCGGCATGAACTCGCTGGCCTTCACCAACCACCTGCTGTGCGACGTATTCGCCTTGACCGCTTATATGCGCGAGGCGCGCGACCGCGACGCGGAAAGTCTCACGCCCAATATCCTCATGGCATGGCAGACGATCGCCCGGTCGTTCAATAATTCGTCGTACCCCAAATTCTCGCCGCTCGGCGGCGCGATACCGGTGAAGGTTCAGCAAGAGCAGCAGATGATCCAGGCGTTCGGCAATTGGTCGGCCGCCAGCAGTCTGCTCATTTTGCCTGTTCTCGAGACAATTCTGCAACAAGAGCTGATCCCTCGGTACCAGCGGGCGGTAGTCCAATCGCTGCCGCAACTGGCCTTGATGACGACGCAGGAGATCGCGCGGCAGCACGGGCTGCTGGAAGGGGGCCGAGGCGACTTGCAGGCAATGCTCTGGAAAACCACGGGGCAGCCCGTCGGACTTGGCGATGAAATGGCCTGGCTCACCCGCACGTTGCCGGCCGTCGATCCGATTGCCGACATGCCCTTTGGCCCGATCGATTACTTTGGCATCGCCACCCGCCAGCGGCACGACTTGTCGCACCGTTACCTCAACGATTGGAACAATCAGTTGCTGGCCGGATTCGACCAGGAGGCGAAGATGAGCCAGTTCAGTAATCTTTGGCGAGGGTTTACATGCGGCAAGCTCGACCAGCTTTTGAACGTGGAATATCCAAATCGGAATTTGTTGTTCGTGATTCGCGTTCCGCGCCAGTACATTACCAACTTGCCTCAGCACTTGGACCAGCAATTCAACTGGCTGGCGGTGGTCTATCGGCCGCACATGCGGCAAACCTTGCCGGGCTTGTTCCGCAATCCCATAGCCTCCAACGACCAGGCTTTTGCCCAGGTGTCGCTGTTCGTACCGCGGCCGAGGCTGGTGCAATGGCAGCCGGGCCTTCCGCCGCCTGGTGGGCTCTACGGCGGAGTCCCCGGTGACGCGGGGTCGGGAGGAGCCATGGATGATGACGGTGAAGGCGGTCCGACGAGCAGCCGGCAGATTTGGACGGTCACTTTCGAGCCCCGCCCAACGCATTGGGACCTCTTGAACCAGAATTGGACGGTGCAGCTCACGCCCGCCACGACCGCTGGACTGCCCATGATCCTCAGCATGCCGCCGGGCTTTCAGAACGTCCGCGTGCCCAACTTATCGGACTTTACCGGCTGGGATTTGCAGCGAATCAACACGCATTAGGAGTCTGAAGTATGGGGACCGCGGCCAGACGAGGGCGAGGGGGGGGCGTAAGCCCCCTGTTTGCCCTGCGATTACTTGTTCTCACGCCCCGCAGACCCACCACGTGGGAACTGCGCGGCCCGCGATCCGGGATCGGCCATCGCGCCGGCCTCGCGACCCTCGAATTCGTGCTCTGTCTTCCTGTGCTTTTGTTCGTGATGGCTTTGATGGTCGTGTCGGAGAGCAAGATGTGCTGGAAGATCCGCGGCGACATCACCGCCCGCGACGCGGCTTGGCGCAGCCGTTGGCGGTCGGGAGGGAATTTGCCCAACCCCCAGAACTGGCCGCCGCCTGCGACGATGAGCGCGGCTGGTACACCGCCAAATTCGCTGCTCGACCTGCCGACGTTGCAGCAGCCGGTGGTGCGCGGTCCGCAATTCATGACCTTTCAGGTCGATAGCACGAAGTTCGACAACACGCTGGGCGGCTGGTTGGGCCAGTCGCACCGAAACTGGACGCCGCCTCTGCTACCCAAACTTGGCGCGGCGAGCCTTGATTCGCGGCACTTGATTTGGGATACCGAGTGGCAGTATTGGCAAATGGGGATACCCTGGAACACTTACCGCCGCATTCCGTACCTCTACCAGTTGCCGCAGCCAGATCCGAGTTTTGCGATGGCCTACTTCGCGGCCCTGGGCGCGATCGTCGGTTCGCCATCGGCGCCGGCCCTCGCGGTGCTCGACCGCGATGAGGAGATTCGCGCCTGGTACGGCAACTATCACGATTTCCATCCACGTGTGCCCGGTTTTTGCAACGCCAACCGCTCGCAGGTCGCCTCCAACCAGGTACAGACGTTGATCAACCAGATACAAGGCGGCAATCCACCACGGCCGATCAACGGCGTGCCAGGCAACATGGGCCGTTTCTTCCGCGGCATGTACCAGCAGCAGAGGAATCAGCCGATGGTCTCCCTGCTCAATCAGTTCCTCCAAATGCTGCAGTAGTGGAAGAACTCCTCGTCCAGCTTCGCCGCCAGTTTCCCCAGCCGGTTTCCGATCCGGCTCACGATGCATATATCGTGAGTTTGATCCAGCAGCTTTTCGACCAGGTCGACTCGATGAAGGGCCAATCGCCGGTGCTTGGCTCCCCGGTCGAACCCGACTATGCCTCGGCGCTGGCGGCCCGCATGGCCGAGCACTCGCAGCCATTGGAGGAGGTAATTCGCGAGCTGGTCCGGCAACTGAGAGGGATGCTCATCTGGGGACACCCGCGAAGCCAGGTCAACGTGATCGTGCAACCGTCGATTGCCGGCATCATCGGCATGCTCTTGGCCTCGATTTACAACCCGAACCTGTGCAGCGACGAAAGCGGACGTGGAGTGTCGGCGGCCGAAGTCCGCGCCGCGGCGATGACAGCCGAGCTGGTGGGCTACGACCCAAATCAGGCGGAGGGCATTTTCACCTTTGGTGGCACCGGCTGCATGCTCTACGGTGTCAAGGTGGGCCTGGAGAAGTGCATGCCTGGCAGCCTACGCGAGGGAATTCAGGGCAAGGCGGTCGTGCTGGCGAGCGCCGCCAGCCATTATTCGGTACGCAACGTCGCTGGCTGGCTTGGCCTGGGGCAAGATCGCGTGTTGTTGGTGCCCACTGGACCCGACAACGCGATCCGCCTCGACCAGCTCGCCAAGGCGGCGCGGGGCGCGCTGGGCTCGGGGCAACGGATCGCGGCGATCGTTGCGACGCTCGGATCGACCGACGCCTTCGGACTGGACGATTTGGAACGCATCCACGCCCTGCGTGACGAGTTGGTCGCCGAGTTCTCGCTCGACTACCGCCCGCATCTCCATGCCGACGCCGTGATCGGCTGGGCCTGGTCGGTGTTCAACGACTATGACCAGGTTCGCAACGAACTGGGCTTTCGCGCGCGGACGGTGCGGGCGTTGGCCGCGGCGCAACGCCGCATCGTCCACCTGCCGCTGGCCGACTCCATCGGTATCGACTTCCACAAGACGGCCTATGCACCGTTTATTTCATCTTTGGTCCTGTTCCGCGAACGCCACGACCTCGAACTGATCCGCCGCCGCCGCGAGTCGATGCCGTACCTCTACCAATCGGGCGAGCGGCATCCCGGCATGTATACGCTCGAAACCAGCCGCAGTGGCGCAGGGCCGATGGCGGCGCTGGCAAACCTTCTGTTGCTAGGCAAGGCCGGGTTGAGAGCGCTGTTGGGGCACTCGGTTGAAATGGCCGAGTTTTTGCGCGAGGAACTGGAATCGCACGGCGACCTGACGGTGCTCAACACCGAAAACGTCGGTCCGGTAACGCTGTTTCGTGTCTACCCACCGGGGGTCGACGCATCTGCAATCAAGGACCGTGAACAGAGCGACGGGAGTTTTCATCGGCAATTGCTGGCGTTTAACCGGCTCAACCAACGGGTCTTCGAACGGGTCCACGCCGAGGCCCTCACCAGCAAAGGCGTCGTGATCTCGATGACCGACTGCTACCGGGTGACCGACTACGAAGCGCCGATCGCGGCCCTGAAGTCGTATGTGCTTTCGCCGTTCAGCGACGAAGGCCGAATGAGGGCTCTAATCGAGCACGTGCTGGTGGCGCGCGATGCAGTCTTGAAGGGCGAGCAGGCGCAATGAACTCACCGAAGGCGGACAAGAAAAAAGCAGCCCGCCGCCGACAGACTCCATCGGCTGGACTCCGAGAAAATCCGATTGTACAATAACGTAAATGCAATCATTGCAAGGTTTTGCGATTTAAAGAGGCAGGCTGAGGAGCCTGGTCACCCATTCCTCCAACGCCCGATCTTTCCGTGGTCGCTTGTCTGCTGACGATCCTAACTTGCTCTGTATGCGCCGGGCAGGCCGACACGGTTTCCGAAGAGCATGTGGAGCTCACGACAAAGTATGCTGCCGAGCTTTCGAACCTGGCCGCATGGTGTGACGCCAATACTCTGGCCGACGAGGCGAAAACCACGCGCTGCTGGCCGCTACCGGATGCAGAATTGACCCTGGTCGTGCCCCTGGTCGACGAAGCGGTTGAAGAGCCGCAAGAACCCGACGCCGTACCAGCCAAGGCCACCGTGTGGCGCGAGAAGTTCACCAGGCTGCGGCAGGCGCAAGGCGAGGCGCTTTTCGCTCTGGCCCGCCGAGCGGCTGACGAAAAACAGATGACGCTCGCCTACCGGCTGGTCCACGAGACTTTGCGCGAGGATCCCCGTCATGAAGCCGCTCGGAAAATACTCGGCTTTAAGTTGCACGAAGGCCACTGGTTGACACCGTACGAGGTGCAAAAGGCGCAGAGCAAGCAGGCCTGGCACCCGGAATTCGGCTGGCTCTTGCGCACGCACATCGATCGCTATGAGGCAGGCGAGCGGTTTTACAAAGGGCGCTGGCTGAAGGCCGAGGATGAGGCAAGACTGAGGGCCGACATTAACCAAGGATGGGATATCGTGACCGAGCACTACCAGATCCGCACGAACCACAGTCTCGAAGAAGGGGTCCGTCTGGCAACGCGGCTGGAGCGGCTCAACCAGGTCTGGCGGCAACTCTTCGTACGGTTCTACCTTGCCGACGAGCAGGTCGCGAAATCGTTCAAGGGGGGCGCGCTTCCCAAAGGCCCTGCCAAGCGGCACCAGGTGACCTTCTTCCGCAACCGCGACGACTATAACCAGGCCCTGATTGACCAACACCCCAAAATCGGCATGACGACCGGCTACTATGCGACCGACCGCCACACGGCCTACTTCTTCGCGGATGATACGACCGAGCAACAAGACGACAGCAACCTCTATCATGAGGCGACGCACCAGTTGTTCAGCGAAGTGCGCACCACGTCGCCCAAGACGGGCCGCGCGGCGAATTTTTGGATCGTCGAAGGAATCGCCTGCTACATCGAATCGCTCACCGTGGGAAATGGGCAGGGGGATGATAGCTTTTGCGTGCTCGGCGGCGCCGACGCGATCCGCTTGCAAAATGCCTCGGTCAGGCTGTTGGACGACGATTTCTACGTTCCGCTTTCCGAATTGACCCGGCTAGGGATGGACGCGCTGCAATACGACGAGCGGATCAAGAAACTCTACAGCCAGGCATCTGGATTGACGTACTTCCTGATCCACGATGGCGGCGGCCGCTACCGCGACGCGCTGGTCGCCTATCTCGTCGCCGTCTACACCGCTCGCGACACACCCGGAACACTGGCTGAATTGACCGGCCGAAACTACAGTGAACTGGACCGGGAGTACCGGGTGTTCATGCAAGGGGCAACGAAACTGAGAGAAAGCAAGTCAGAATGAAGGCGCGGCGAGAGTTCGAGATCTGCCGGTTGAGCTTTGCCCTCCTTTTCTCTTCGATCGCCGGCGTCGCGGCGCTGTCGCCGCAATGCCACATCGTCATCAACCCGAAGCTTGTCGGTTCGGCCACATGAAAGACGGACCGGTGGGACGCCCAGACGCTAGCGCGCCGTTGCGCCGCACGGATGCGGCGCCCTCGCGGCGGCGAAGAAGCCGACGAAAGCGTGTTCTTCATTCGACGCTCCGTTCAGCACATGTGGTTCGGGCGGCGCGTCTACCGATGTAAACCCCCGTGGGTTAGGTCACGGCCCAGCGGCCGAGACCGCTGGCTTGTCGATAAAGAACACGCTTTTGTCGGCTTCTTCTTTGGCCATCTCGTTGCTGCGCAACGAGATGGCCACGTTGTCTGACCGCGTCTGACCGCGGCGTAACCTTCAGACGCGCCCGATGACGGCAAAGTCGCCGTCACCGGGCACGTCAAATGCCGTACCGCGAGCTCAAGTTTCCTCGAATAAGTGAGGGTCAGCGATAGACGCCGTGGTGGGGCAAGGCAATCTCCGCCTCAGGGGGCGGAACCTTGTAATCGCCGTGCTTGAAATCGCGACCGAAAAGCCCGTCAAAAGGATAAAGGACCCAGGCGAGGCCTTTGTGGTAGTACCAGTGAACCCCGTCGGTGTAGTACCATCGCTTGTCACCGGCATGCCAGAAACTCCAGTGCCCGTCATGATTTCGCCAATGATCACCGGGCGGGATCTTGGCCTGTGCTTCCGCGGTCTGTAGAGGGGCGATGGTCATCACGATCGCCGCGCCCACGAATATGGCCACCACCAAGGTTGGGAGCAGCCAGTTCTTCATAGTTTGCTTCATGTTTCGCTCCGTCTGTAGATCAAGAATTTCCAAACCCCAACGTACGGCGGGGATTTTATCGGGTACGGCCGAACCGTTCCAGGCGAAATGCGATGACTTCGCTCGGGTTTGAGGCAAGAATGACGTCGATTACCTGTCGGCGCTGGAATCCAGGGCGATTTCGCCATCTTAGGCGATCTGGCATACTAACCCGAGGAGTACAAATGGCAGCGGACGACGGACCAAGGACTACTACCAGATGATCCCCTGGAAACTGGCCGAAACGAACTACGGTTACACCAAGCAGCACCGCTTCGAAGTGGCAGTGCTGCCGCTGGGGGCGACCGAGCCGCACAACCTGCACCTGCCGTACGGCACCGACATGTTCGAAGGGGACATCGTCGGCGAGAAAATCTGCGAAGCGGCGCACGCGCGCGGTGCGAAGGTCGTGTTGTTGCCCACCGTCCCCTATGGCACCGAGACGAACCAGATGGCCTTTCCGCTGGCGATGAACCTCAACCCCTCAACGCTCTTCGCGGTAATCACCGACCTGGTCGATTCTCTGGTTCGGCACGGAATCAGGAAGGTCGTGCTCTTGAATAGCCACGGCGGCAACGACCTGAAGCCGCTGCTGCGGGAACTGTTCGGCAAAACGCCCGCCCATTTGTTTCTTTGTAATTGGTATCGCGTCTTGGCCGACGTCGAACGCGAGATTTTCGACGACGCGGGCGATCATGGCGGCGAAATGGAAACGTCGCTGATCATGGCCTATTACCCGCACCTGGTGGCCCAACATCCCGATGGCCGGCTCGACGCCGATCTTGGCGCGACGGCCAATACACGGTTCGAGGCGGTTAACCGCGGCTGGGTGTCGATCACGCGCCCCTGGCACCTGCTCACGACGAACTCGGGTGCCGGCAACCCGCACCCCGCCACCGCTGAGAAGGGACGGCGGATGATGGAGCTGCTCGTCGAGCGCTTGTCGGCGTTCCTGGTCGAGTTATCGACGGCCGAGTTGGATGCGAAGTTTCCGTATTGAAAGCCGACCCGCGGGCCTGTCCTGAATTTTGTGTCAGCGGGTTTTTAGTGAGTATTAGTCCAGGTTTTTGGGCATCCGGTCTTCAAACAGGATCGCGAAGTGGTTGAGAGCTTCTTTCCATTTTGGGATCGGCATGGTCCATTTCTTCGAGGCTTCGTGGATGGCCATGTAGATCAGTTTCAGGGCTGAATCACGGTTGGGGTATTGTTTGCGGTTGCGAGTGAACTTGCGGATCACGCTGTTCACCGATTCGATCACGTTCGTTGTATAGATCGCTTTGCGGATCGGAGCGGGCAAGTCGAACATCGTCGTGATGTGCAGCCACTTCAATCGCCACTGCTTGGAGATAGTCGGATATTTGTCGTCCCACTTCGCAGAAAAGTTTTGCAATTCTTGCTCCGCTTCCCGCACGCTGGCCGCTTGATAGATCTTCTTCAGGTCGGCGATGACTTCCTGATTGTCGGCGTCGGAGACGTATTTCAAGGCCGCTCGCACCAGGTGTACGATGCAGAGCTGGACTCGTGCGTTCGGGTAGGCCGCTTGAATCGCTTCCGGGAAGCCGGTCAGCCCATCGACGCACACGAGGAAAATATCTTCGAGGCCGCGGTTCTGCAGATCTGTCAGGCACGACAGCCAGAATTTCGCTCCTTCCGTTTCGTCGAGCCACAGGCCGAGCAGCTCCTTCTTTCCCGAGAAATTCACGCCGATCGCCACGTACATCGTGTGTTCGCGGACATGGCCAGATTCCCCGCGAATATGGACCACGAGGCCGTCCAGGAACACGATCGGCCAGACCGCGTCGAGCCGCCGCGTCTGCCACGCTTTCACCTCGGCGTCGAGGTCGGCCGTGATCTCCGAAATCAGTGTCGGCGAAACGTCCACGCCATACAACTCTTTCACGAGGTCCTGAATGTCACGCGTCGTCAGCCCTTTGGCGTACAGCGCTAGAATCTTTTCATCGAACCCTGTCAGTCGTCGCTGATACTTGCCAATCAACTGTGGTTCAAACGTGCCGTCGCGGTCGCGAGGAACTTCAAGCGGCAGTTTACCCAGATCCCCCTGAATGGTCTTTGGACTGCAGCCATTCTTGCGATTCGACCGCTTCGCCGAGCCCTCCGTGCCGTTCTGAGCGAGCTCGTTCTCCGCAGCCAGAGCCGCCGTCGCCGCGCTCGAACCACGCCCCAGATGCACCTCCAACTCAGTGTTGAGCATCCGCTCCAACGCCGTCTTCATCAACGATCGCAGCACCCCATTCAGTTCCTCGATCGTCGTCGCCTGAGTCGCCAACTCTTTCGCTAGCTCGTCGGCCTTCTTCGTGAACATCGCATCCATGCGTCAGTCTCCGTGAAATAGGGGATTTAGACAAATATCCAATCTCCCCGACTGACACAAGATTTCTTACATGGCCCGACCCGCTGCGCGGGTGCCCGAACAAGGGTCTCATTACCTCCTCATCCCCTTACCTCCTCATCCCCTTACCTCCTCATCCCCTTACCTCCTCATCCCCTTACCTCCTCATCCCCTTACCTCCTTATTTCCTCTCACGCTCCCAGCGCCGATCGCGTGCGCTGCACGAGTGTGTTATCCCGGCCCCCTGATCCCACCAGGTTGAAAGCGCCGGCGGCGAGGTAGCGCTCGCGCCATTTGGGCGAGACGTGAGCGTAGTCCTCCAGCACCGCCGAGCTGAATTTGTAGTCGTGCGCGTCGTTCCCCTTGAGGAATACCAAGAGCCGCGCGGCGTCGAACAGCGGCTTCGGGTCCGGATGCTCGCTCGAATAGCTGAGCATCTTGCGCGCGGCGGTCATCGGGTCGCGGCTGACTTCTGCGAGAATCTCCGCTTCGGGGGATTCATTGCCTGAAAGCGGCGCCGGCTCTAGGGTGGACAGATTGGTATCAGCCACACTGCCGCGCCCCTGCATCGCTTCCCGGAACATCGGCAGGAAGGCAGCGTTTTGCAAGAGCAAGAGCCGGCGGGTTTCGTCGCTCGCACTTGCCTCAAAGGCGTAGCGCAGGGCGTTGCTGGTTGTGACGGCGTGCAACCCGACAATGCCCGGCTGGCGCACCAGCAGCTCGCCGGCGCCGACCAGCAAGGCGTCCCACACCGATTGCGGCGCCACGCCGCGGTTGATGAGCTCGATGACCGCCTCGCAAACCTCGGCGGCCGAGCCGCTGTGGAGCATAGCCAACAACTCGGCCGCGGCAACTTCGTCCACCTTGCCTGTTTGCCAATCGTCTCGGAACTTTTTGGAGCGAGCTATGTTCTCGCGGCCGGGCCGGTCAGCCGGCCGATCGTCCTGGGCCGGGCTGCCGCCTTCGTGTTGCAACAGAGCATAGGCCAGCGACCGGAGCACGGGTTCGGCGTGCTGCCAGCCAATTTCGCCGAGTGTTCGCCAACTGTTGGCAACGTCGATTGCCTTATGTCCGATCGAGCGGAAATCGCGCGAGCCGAAGCGGCAGAACAGTTCGAACAGCTCTTCCTTCGTCGCCGAGCGAGCCAGCGCCGCCACAGCCGCGTCGGCTTTGGCTTCGTCCCATGCGTTCATCGCCGCGATAAACTCGTTCTTTGCCTTCTCTGGCGTGGGGAGCGCCGCTTCGTCCACCGGCTGCATCATCCAGTCGCCCTCGCGCACATCCTGGGCCTGCGATCCTTTGAAATGGTCGAGAGCCCAGAAGATCGGCAGCCAGCGGTGCTCCTCCGGCGACGAGATGCTGGCGAGGTGGGCCGAGTTGACCACTAGCACCGCGTGGAATTTGAACCCGACTTGGGGCCGCGGCTGGATGTTGCGCACTCCGGCCAAAAGCAGTGCCGCCAACACTTCCTTATAAGTCGTGCCGCCCTTGATCCTTTGGGCGACCTCCTCCAATAGCCTCTCCCGTGGCGTGTCTTCCAACAGCCGCACCAGGGGCTCGATCTCGGGCCGCAACGGAACACCATGGCCATCGCTGGCCGTTTCAGCCGCCGACACGGCGGGCAACCGCGTCAGGAATTCGAGATCGCCCAGTCCGGCCAACGTTCCGCCGGCCGCTGTGGCGTGCAAAAATCGTCGCCGCGAGGTTAGTCCGAACATGATTTCCTCCAATCTCGATAACGACCGCTGGCTGTGAAATGATTTGACGTCATTATACGGGCCATCGGCGCAGCTTGCACTTCGCCCATCATTGAACCTGGCCAGCGGAATATTTACCGTCAGCAGTTAGCACACCTACGCCGATGAGCACGTCTACCCGATTTCGATGGTGATCTCGGGGGACGGCCAAAGCCTGGACCGAAAAGGTCGGCAGCGACGAGTTCTTCGCCAAGACCTCCGAATAAGCGAAAAAGCCTCCGGCAGCGGAGCGCCGAGTCTTCAACGGACATGAGCCAACTTTGCCCGAGAGTGGCCAATTGGCCACTCTCGACTTGCCTTGCTGGCAACGACTTGCGCGCGGTCACTCCATCCACAGAGGGGTTTTTTTTGCGCGCGAACGTTGTAGGTTAGGTTTTCCAGCCTGACGGGACAACGCGTTGCGCGGTCAGACTGGAAAGCCTAACCTACAGCAGACGTCGCCGCGCGCAGCATACAACCACCCAAGAGGGCGCCAAAGCGCATCGAAACCGGACGCAATGACCGAAATCGAGCGCCTTTTTTTGCAGGTTATACCTTCCCATGGTAATACCTTGCGCTGCAAGTAACCGGTGTTTCTGTCGCGCCGATCGGTTGGCGGACACTGCCTAGACCCAACCGGAGTGCGCGCCGCGTTGTGGCAATTTCCCTCTTTCACTATAATCCGCCTCTTAAAGGCTCTAGTTCCCACGCCGCCCGTAAAAGGAGATCAAGAAACGCTCGCCGCACGCGTTGGCATCGGACACGATACCCACCGGCTCGCAGCCGGCGGGCCGCTGCGTTTGGGAGGGATCGACGTGCCCCACGACCAGGAGCTGGTCGGGCATAGCGACGCCGACGTGTTGCTGCACGCGGTCACCGATGCCCTGTTGGGTGCCGCCGCCCTGGGCGACATTGGTGAGTTGTTTCCCGACACCGACGCGACCAATCGTGGCCGCGATTCGGCCGAAATGCTCCAACTCGCCTTGGCCAAGGTGGCCGAGGCCGGTTACACAGTCGTCAACGTCGACGCCATCGTGTTTGCCGAGCGGCCCAAGCTCTCGGCTTACAAATCGTCCATTCGCCAACGCATGGCCGAAGTGCTGGGGCTGGAAGTCGACCGCGTTGGGCTGAAGGCCAAGACCGGCGAACTCGTCGGCCCGGTGGGACGGCAGGAAGCGATCATAGCCGAGGCGGTCGTGCTGCTGGAATGCATCAAAGGGTGACTTCAGAAGGATTCAAACCAAAAATTACGTCCGTTCACAAGACCTGCCCATGCCGATCCGAATCTACAACACCCTGTCGAAGACCAAGGAACCCTTCGAGCCGGTCACGCCCGGCAAGGTGGGCATTTATCTATGCGGACCGACGGTCTACAAGCCCAGCCATATCGGCCACATGGTCGGACCGGTGATTTTCGACGCGATCAAGCGACACCTGGTCTATTCGGGTTATCAGGTGACGCTGGTGATCAACATCACCGACGTCGATGACAAGCTGATCGCCGAATCGCAGAAGCGGGGTATCTCGATGGCGGCAGTGGCCGAAGAAATGACCGCCGACTACCATCGCAACCTGGAGGCAATGGGCGTCGACACGGTCGATCAATTCCCCAAGGCGACCGACCACATCGGCGACATCATCGAGTTCACCCAGACGCTGATCGATCGCGGGTATGCCTACGTGGCCGAAGGCGACGTGTTCTTCGAAGTCGGCCGCGATCCCGAGTACGGCAAGCTCAGCCGCCGCGATGTGACGGCCCTGCAAGGCGAAGGGGGTGGCGCCGCCGAACGAAAACGCTCCGCCGCCGACTTCGCGCTTTGGAAGGGGGCCAAGCCGGGCGAGCCCTCCTGGCCAAGTCCCTGGGGTCCCGGCCGCCCCGGCTGGCACATCGAGTGCTCGGCCATGAGTCGCCGGCTGTTGGGTGAGACGTTCGACATGCATGGCGGCGGGCTCGACCTCGTCTTCCCACACCACGAAAACGAAATCGCCCAAAGCGAGTGCTGCCACGGCAAGCCGCAAGCCAAGTACTGGTTGCACAACGGCCTGATGCAGGCTTCGCATGAAGTCGGCAAGGTCGGCGGCCGCAATACGCGCGAGATGCCCTCCGATGATTTGGCCGCAGGCGATCAGGCGGCGCAAGAACAAGGAAAGATGGGAAAATCGAAGGGGGCCAGCGCCTTCCGCGATCTGTTGGCGAAATATCGCGGCGAGACGATCCGCTTCTTCCTGCTCTCGACTCAGTACCGCCGGCCAATCGACTACAGCGAAGAGCGGATCGACGAGGTCGAAAAGGGACTCGATACGTTCTACCGCTTCTTTCATCGCTATCAGCGTGTGACGGGTGAGAGCTTTTACTCCATCGAACCGGCGCGCACCCGCCCGGCGGGCGAATTCACCCCAAGCGACGCCCCTTTTGAGCGGCAAGTCCACGAGCTGCGGCAACAGTTCCTCGATGCGATGGACGACGACTTCAACACGGGTGGGGCAATCGGCGTGCTGTTCGAGCTTGTGCGAGCGCTGAACAAATTCGTCGACGACGCCGGACTGGAGGCCGTTGGAAAATCGGCCTCGCCCGACGCAGCCAGCCTGCGACTGGGGGCCGCGAAACTGCGCGAGCTGGCCTCCATCCTGGGCCTCTTCGGCGGGCCGATCGACGCTCCACAAGTCGCCGGCGCAGACGACCTGGTCGGAAAGCTGATGGCACTGGTCATCGACGTGCGTGCCGAAGCCCGCAAGAGCAAGAACTTCGCCATGGCCGACCAGATTCGCAAGGGACTCGCGGAGCTCGGGATCACGCTCGAAGACCGGCCGACGGGCACCGAGTGGACGAGGCAAAAGTAGTCCTTGGTCGTTTGTCCTTCGTCATTTGTTACTGATGGTCGGGCAGAGGTTTCTCAGGTGCCAACATCGGTGAGTCGATTCAAATGATCACTGACCACTGACACAAATGACCAATGACGACTGACAAACCACGCATTCTGGGCATCGACCCTGGCCTGAACACGACGGGCTACGGCGTGTTGGAGGTGGCGGCAGGGGGGCCGCGATTGTGCGAGGCGGGCGTGGTCCGCGGTCGGACTCGCGACTCGCTGACTGCCCGTGTGGCCGAAATCCACGCGGGTGTGACCGATGCGATCGCAAGCCTCAAACCGTGCGCCATGGCCCTGGAGCAGCTCTACAGCCATTATCAGCGCCCGCGGACGTCGATTTTGATGGGGCACGCGCGCGGTGTAATCTGCCTGGCCGCGGCCCAAGCGGGGATTCCCGTGGTCCATTACAGCGCCACCCAAGTAAAGAAAATCCTCACCGGCAACGGCCGTGCCGGGAAGGCCCAGGTGCAGCGGGCAGTGCAACGCGAGCTGCGCCTGAAGGACCTGCCCGAACCGCCCGACGTCGCCGACGCGTTGGCCATCGCGCTGTGCCACTATTACTTGCAACCCGAATGGTCGGCGCTGGCGAGACGACGGCGCGCGTGATGTGGGGAGACGCCGCTCGTGCGCGTACCGGCTATTCCCCTGGCGCGCAGACTTGAACTTCGAACCATCCGCAGGTTAAGCTGTGGTATCGTCGGAGGCGCAATTGGCCGAGCCCTTTACGATCAACCTTACTATGGGTGCCGAAGGGGACCTGAGATGGTTTGTTGCCTACGCTCAAAGGGTCATTCTGGATGGCATCGAACTTCATTCACGGTATCAACCAACTGCCGGCACGCGGCGCATCAAAACGTTGCGGCCGAATCCAATTGCCGGTTGGGAGCTACGCCTAGGCGATTATCGCGTTCTGTACGATGTAGATGAATCGCGCCGAAATGTGACTGTCCTGGTGATCGGCGAGAAGCAAGGAAACCGGTTCTTGGTCCAGGGTCAGGAGTACGCAGATCATGAAGGTAATCGACCTGAAAGAGGCACAGACGAACCTTGAACAATATGCGCAGGAATGCCAATCGTCGCCAATCGTCGTGACCGTGGATGGCAAACCGGCCTTTGAGATGCTGCCCGTCCGTACGGATGATCCTGAGTTCGTAGATCGCCTGATTGAAGGAAACGGCTCCTTCCGCAAATTGGTCGAGGAACGTCACACCGAATCAGATCGCGGTCAAGTGATTTCGCTGGAAGAGATTCGACGGCGCCAGGCCTGAAGCTCCGATGTCCACAGCAACGGAAAGTCGGGCGAGCGAGCTGGCGATCCTGCTGCCGTTTCAAGTCGAAACCGTCGTTACTCGGGCGGAGCCGGCCGCCTTGTTGAAATATCCTGCCGCCCACAGGGACATGGAATCGAAGTCTTCATGGTTCGCGCACTGGGCAAACGCCTCGATCTCCGGCGGTCCGTAGGGGCTGTGCGATAAGGTCGTGCAAGCGTCATGCCGCGTCTTCACACCAATACCCTTGTTTACTTGCTCGAGAATCCAGCGGTAGCGGGAGGCGTTACTCTTGGGTGTAACGAATAGCCAAACTCCCAGCGCCAACGCGGGTCGTAGATAACCGTCAATTTTTTCGACGTCGTTCAGCAACCAAGCACCTTCGTCTTTGAACCACCAATTGGCATACCACTTTAGCTCAATGTCGGCCAACGGTATCTGCTTCGAAAATGGGGATTCGGGATCGGCTGCGCTAAAGATTACGATGTCGACGTAGTTGCGCTCGCAGCCAACAGCATAGTAGGTGGATCGCAACTCTTGATTGAGCAGGAACGCTAGTTCGAACTGCAGCCATCGTTCGCACGAGTGGCCGTGCTGCGCCCACCACGCCGGCCGCTCCACGATCCTGTCATCCTCCGCAAATTGCTGTAGAACCCGTGTGAGAATTCCCTGCGAAACCGGATGCAAATCGTGCGTGCTCATCGTAGTTTGGGCCCTAAGCTGGTCATGGATTCCGTATAGAGTCTGCGTAATACCTGTATGCCGGCGATGTGGGCCGCATTCCCTACGGACCGACCCGCACGAACTTTTGCAGTGCATGGCAGCTTGCGGGCACCTCGCCGCGCTTGCCGCCGGCTGACATCACGACCTCGCCGACGTAAAGGTCGCCTCGCGAGTCGATCGTCAGATCGTGCGGAGCGAAAAACTCTCCCGGAGCACAGGGGTCGCCCGCGCCTCCCCAGCGGACGAGCAGCCGGCCCTCGGAATCGAAAACACTTACCCGCGCGCCGGGCACCTCTCCCGGTGGCGGCGTCTGCCATGGAAAACGGCCGGCGCGCCAGCCGACCTCGGCGACGAACACCTGGCCCTCGGAACCAACGACCACCTGCATGGGCCGCGCTACGTCGGTCCAGATCGCGACAAGCTTGCCGTCACCCGTGAAGACCTGGACACGGCTGTTCTCGCGGTCGGCGACGTAAACGCGCGATTGACGGTCGACGGCAATACCGTGCGGCACGTTGAACTGCCCAGGCGCCTCGCCCGGCGCCCCCCACGAGGCCAAGAGCTTGCCATCGACGGAAAAGTGGTGGACCCGCGCGTTGCCATAACCGTCGCTGATGAAAAGCGAACCATCGGGAGCGAACGCCACGTTCGTCGGCAAGTTGAACGGAGGCCCCGATTCGCTGATGGTCCGGTAGTCGAAACCGACCGCGCCGGTCGCGGAGGGTTTGCCCGGTGTACCCAGCGTGGCTAGCAGCTCGCCTCCAGTCGTGAATTTATAGACCGCGTGTCCCAAGTCGTCGGTGCAATAAACGGCATCGTCGGGACCGATCGCGATTCCGTGCGGGCGTTGGAACATTCCTTCACCCCACGAGCTGAGAAAGCGACCATCGCGATCAAAGACGATCACGGGGTGCTCGCCGCGGTTGAAGACGTAAACGCGGTCGGCGGAATCAGTCGCCACACCCGCAACCTCAACGAAGCTCCAATCAGGCGGCAGTTGCTCCCAACCCACTTCGACCTGATAGCGATGGTTTCCGGCGCCGACGTTAATGAGTGTGGGCATGGCAAGTCCAATGTTGGAAGAGAGGGCCAGGCGTGGGGCAGGTTTTCAACTGGTTTCCAACATACTATAGATGCTTTGCGCTAAGGCCTCCCGGAAACCGGCCCCAATTCAATACGTCGCGTACGATTTCTCCTCGATCAGTTTCGACCCCAAGAGCTCGTTGATCCGCCGCTTGACCGCGGCCCGGTGGTCATTGCGATGGTAGACACTGCGCGCCAGCTCGACGAAGCGCGGCCCGAAATCGCCCGCTCGCTCGCAAACGCGGATCTCGTCTTCTATGTCCCAAAGGGCTTCGTTAACTTTGGTGAGCTCTGCCGTCAAATCGGCCAGTTCGGCCGAATCGCCCAGTGATTCGGCACGGGCTGCTTCGAGCACTTCCAGCTCGGCCCTCACGTTTTGCAGGCGGGCCGGGTCGGTGATGCGGCGGTTTTTGATCCGCAGGATCGTGAGCTTGTCGAGCAGCTCGCCGGGAGCGACCTCGACCGTGATCGGCCGTGGCCCACCCGGCGAACGCCATTGCGCCAGCGCCATGGCGATCCGCCTGAAGACCCCCTCCCAATCGCCCAGGCTCGTCTGACGGAAGAGTCGCAACGAGGGGTACCAGGGGCTGTCGTCGCGCTCAAGCAGCCAGCGCCAGTCGGGCATAAACGACACAGCGCACCAGACCGGCACACCCAACGCGCCCGCGAGGTGCGGGATCACCGTGTCGGTCGTAATCACCAGGTCGAGGCATTTCATCACCGCGGCCGTGTCCATGAACGGCGCCACGGTTTCATCGAGCCGCTGCGCGAGATCCACCACCGGAAAACGGCTCGTCGCCTGCGCCAATTGTTCACTGCCGTACCCTTTCTGCAAGCTGAAGAGCTGCACACCAGGCACTTGGGCCAAAGGCTCGAATCGCGACAATGGAACAGAACGCTTGCGGTCCCAGCGGTACTTCAGACTTCCTTGCCAGGCGATACCCACTTTGAGTCCACGGAACGCAGCCAGCTCGCCGCGCCACTTTTCGACGAGCCGCGGGTCGGGGCTAATGTAAGGGACGCTGGCGGGAACATTGTCGAGCGTCGTATCGAAAATCCTCGGCAAACTCAAAAGTGGTGCATGCAGGTCGAAGGCCGGCAGGGGGTCGCCCTGCGCCACCACCGAGTCGATGCCGACAGCGCAAGCGGTCAACAATGGCACCAACGGCCTCTGGCTGACGACGACCACGCGCCCTCCGCGCTCGCGGACCATCGGCGCGTAGCGGATGAACTGCAACGTGTCGCCCAACCCCTGCTCGGCGTGCAACAGCACCGTCTTGCCGGCCAGTCCCGGCGCTGCGGGGTCCCAAAGCGGCTGGCGGAAGGGACGCGGCGGCAGCTCCGGCGCCTGCCAGCGCGCTTCGTATTCGGGCCAGGCTTCGGCGAGTCGTCCCTGCAAGAGCCAAACTAGCGACCGGTTCTTGCGGGCGTCGGCCAGGTCGGGCTCGATGGCCAAGGCCCGCTCGTACTCGGCCAGCGCGTCATCGAGCTTTCCCAGTTCGGAAAAGACGAAGCCCAAGCTGACGTGGGCCTGGGCCAGGCTCGGCTTCAGCTCGATCGCCCGCGCGCAACTGGCCGCGGCTGCTTCGAGATCGCCGTGTGACAACAGCGCCATGCCCAGCCCGCCGTGGGCTTCGGCGAAGTCGGGTTTGAGCCGCACCGCCTCGCGCAGGCTGGCGACCGCCTCTTCATGGCGGCCAAGTTCGCGCAGCGCGTTTCCCAGGTTGTTGCGCGCCTCGGCGAAATCGGGACGAATCCGCAACGCCTGTTGGTAGCAGGCCTCGGCCGGCTCGTGCTTGCCTTGAGCGGCCAAGACGGCGCCCAGGTTATTGTGAGCGTCGGCCAGGTCGGACTTGAGTGCCAGCGCCTGCCTGCAATACGTGGCCGCCTCGTCCAAGCGCCCCTTCGCGAGCAACAGGTTGCCCAAGTTGTTGTGGGCCTCGGCGAAGTCGGGCTTGAGCCGCACGGCTTGCTGGTAGCATGCAAGCGCCTCGTCGAGCCGGCCTTGTTCCTTGCGGACATTGCCCAGATTGTTGTGAGCGTGGGCAAAGTCGGGTTTGGCCTTCGCGGCCCGCTCGAAACAGGCCGCTGCCTCGTCGAGCCGTCGCCGCCCGACGTGCGCAATACCAAGACTGTTATAGGCCGGCGCGAAGTCGGGCCTGATGGCCACGGCTTGCTGGAAGCTGGCCAGAGCTTCATCGAGCTTACCTTGGGACTGGCCGACCTGACCCAGCAGGTACCAGACCTCGGCGTTCGAGGGATCCACAGCCAGGAACTGGCGATAGGCCTGTTCCGCCCGCGCGAAATCGCCCGCCTGCTGCCGCTCGCGGCCACGGTCGAAGACGGCCTGCAACGATTCTGTCGATTCCATCAACACCGCTCCTCGCGGGCAGTATACCTTACCAGGCGTAGCGGAATTCGTGAAAACCCAGAGTTCCAAAGCGACGTTCTGAGCTTTCGCGGGCTCAGCTACGAAAGGTATAGCCTTTTTCAGAGGGATCTGCCAAGGGCCGCCAAGCCACGATGGAAGGAACAAACCCTTCTGTGGCGATTAGGTTTTCGGAAGGGCTACTGCGTCAATTGGAAGCCTTCCCCGCCATTACCGGCAGCGGCGATCCCAGCGTGTCGCCGTTGGGCGTGAAGCCGCCGCCGTCGACGTCGACGAAGATCGGATTCGAGATCGCAATCGGCATATCCGCGGCGTGATCCGGCCCCATTACCGGTCCTAGCGTGCTATGTTCGCCCGCCGCGACGACAATCACGTGCGTGTCGCCCGCCAGTTCCAGCGAAAACGCCTGGTCGAATTTCACGACGCCGCCGGTGAATAGGTTGGGCGTCGTCGTACGAGCAAAGTTCAACTTCTCGTCCGGCCGACCATTGAGAAACACCTGTACCCGATCGATATCGAACCAGTTGGGGCACTGCACCCGCACGCGCATGGTCACCTGGCCGCTGGGTGCCACGAGATCATTGCCCGCCGTGCCGCTAACATGCTCGCCTTCCTGGCCCGCGGCAAACTGTACCTCAAGGTACGGCCCGCTGGTCATGATCACATGGCCATGTTCCGCGGCGTGAACCATGTCGAGCGTGTCGACCCGAGCGGGATCGTCGGTCGGGCTGGCCAGGTAGATTCTCAAGAAGCCCGAACCGTGGAAATTGTAATGCGCATCGGTGTTCACGATACCGGGAAGTCGCCGACAGCCCTCGACGGGATGGTTCAAAAGCTGGAGCCAATTGAAGACGGTGTTGTTGCGGGTCTTGCCGCCCGATGTGATCACGGGCGGCTGGAAAATGAAGTGCGGCGGATGCACCTCGATCACGTCCATGAATGGGAATGCCTTGGCGAATCCGCTGTCGGGCGTGCCGTCGCCGTCTTTGTCGAAGAACACGTGCCCGATGTCGGGATGGTTTTGCTGGATCAGCTTTTCGCTGCCGCCGTCCCATAGCGCCAGCCGTTCGACCTTGAGCTCCATGTCGGCGTCGGACTCGGGGGCTCCGTCATCCTGAGTGTGGGGTTCGCGGATCAGAGGGAAGGCGTTGTGGTGGTTCACGTCGCCAGGCTGGTCGGTAAGCTCGATCCCGGTACAGGTCGCCATGAGATGCCTGGCCCCAATCCGCACCAGATGTGGCTCGTAGGTCGAAAGCCGGTTGTGTTCGGTGCAGGGGGCGAACTCGATGTGCTCGCAGAGCAGGTTCAGCACGCGTCCCAGTTGGCTCGATGTGTTGTCGCCCGAGGGACTGGAATGGCCGTGAAAATCGGCGCTGATCCAGCCGGGCGTTTGCACGCTACGGACCAGCTTCGCCTCAAGTGGGCTATCTTGCCCTCGCGCAACCTCGACCTCGGTGAACACGGCGTCGTGTTCCGGGCCATGGCTGATGATCACTTCGTATTTGCCCGGCCCAATTGGCTGCCTGAAACGGCCGTTTTCGCTGTAGCGGACGTTCTTCACACCCCACTCGCCAGTCTGGTGCCCGAAATCGGGGTCGGGCACCTCGCCGCGTCCACGGAATTGCACTTTGCACGGAATCGGTCCTTCGCCCTCGTCGCTGATCTTGGCGACGATGTAACCGGGCTCGGGCAACTCGACGGTGACGTCCTTGCCTAAATCTGCGACTTCCACTTCGCCGCAACCCAAGGCCCATACGCGCACGTTGGTGAGCCGTGGCGACGGATCGAAGATCAACTGGCCCTGGGCATCGGTGCGGCCCAATACTTGACGCGCGCCGGAGCATTCGGCCGACAATTCGGCGCCTGCCAGCGCGTGGCCCGCCGTATCGCGAACATTCAGCGTTACAAGCCCCTTGCCGGGCCCTCCCGAACCGCTCGGGAACCGCATCAGCGTCCGCAGCTCCAGGAGCGATGCCGCCGCGAACATCCTGCGCGACACCACAAGACTGGCACCAGGCACAATGGTCAACGCGCCTTCGTCGCCTTTATGGTACCGAACCGCCAGACTCTTGGGGTCCGCCGTGAACCGAAATTGCGATGGCGTCAATTTCAAACCATATGCCTGGTCGAACCACTTGTCGTAGATACAGAACGAGTCGTCGAAATCGGCGGGCGATCGCTCGAAACTGCCGTCGGCCCGCAGTGAATCCATTGGTTCCAACTTCAGCGGCTGGTCCGAGCGGTTGGTAATCGTCGTCTCCACAAGGACGTATTCCCAGCCGTCGGCAAGTGTGTAGCGTACCTCCGTCGCCGGGCGGTCGGCGGCGTCTTCGGCGTGGCACGTCAGCGCGATCGCCAAAGCGCGGATCACCGGCCGCTCTTCACTCGGCGAAGTGTCGGCCTTCAACGTCTGCGCGGAATCTCCGGCGGCGAAACCGACGCTCCGCCACGCGATTTCCGGTCCGCCGGGGTAAAACGCGCCAAGCTGGTCGTTGGAGTGATCGACCCGCGTCAGGTCGATGATCGCACCACCCACGTTGCGGATGGTCATGTTGGCGTTGCGGCCGGCGATTGGCTGGGCCACCACGGCCACCAGCTTGTCGTTGCGGAGGACGAAGTCGCCGAAGATGCAATCGACCTCCTTGCCGAGAGGGGCATATTCATCCCAGGTTTCCGGGCGCAAAACCACCAACTCGGCGGCGCGATGAGTCGATGGAGTCGCCGCGATGGCCGCGGCGAGAAGACCTAGTCGAAGGAACCAATTCACAAGAATTACTCCCTGATGTATGGCCACGGTAACATCAACCTGGATCGGCTTTCAGACCCCACATGGCCCCAAGATAAGCCAGTCACACCACGGCTGCAATTACCGCTGCCGTTTTGACAGAGGCACACTGTGGGCGTGTGGCCGGCATAGGCAATTGAATCCTTTACCGTATCCTCTCGCCATTTTGACAGGTGCCCAGTGTGCGGGTATCGTGCAAGTGTGCCGCGAATCGTCCCTTTCGGGAAATACTATGCCACGGGAACTCATCGTCGAGGGCGGCCGGAAGGGCAATCGGTCCGGCTGGGCCGGACGAGCTTTGTTGGTGCTGTTGTTCGTGATCGGTCCAACCGACGCGGCGCACGGCAATCAAAAGCAGGCGGCGGAATCGTCCGACGCGGCCGAATTGGCGCGCGCCTACGTCGATGCGCTTGCCGAACGGCTGCGGTTCGACGCAGAGAACGATTTTCGCCGCCGCGAGGCCGATCGCCTCGAATCGGGTGCCGGCGACGAGGCGCCTATCGCGCTGGCGACGATCGACGCTGAGAGCCAGCGCCCTCTGGCCCTCCTACTCCAGGAAAACAACCGTCCCGTCGTGTCCGAACTCCAGCGCGCGGTGGCCCAGGCCGCCGAGCGCGAAAGCAACCTGATAGAGGGTTGGGTCACGGTGCGATCGGCGCTCTACGCCGAAAAGATGCAGCTCTACGAGGTCCAGGCACACCGGCAAGTGGCCGGTCAGCTCGCGTCGCTGTTGTCGGTCGATAATCGCTGGTTCTGGTTGTTCGGGCTGGTGGCCATGGCCAGCCTGGTGATGGTCGCGGCGCACGACCGGCGCCACGAATTGCGGCGGATGCTCAATGGCGGCCGTGCCCGTGCGATGGGCGTATCGAAGTTTCTCGCCGTGATGTTGGCAGTGCTGGCCGCGGTCACATTGGCCACGTTCGTGTTCGGCGACCAATTGTACCACTGGCTCCTACGAGCCGGCTCGGGCGATGAGATTTCGGCTCGCGACGAGATCGTCGAGGAGATCCGCTCGGTGACCCAGTCGGTAGACGACCGGCGCAAGAACCGCAAAGAGCTCGACCTCCGTTTCGAAGAGGCCCAGGCCCGGCGAGCGCGAAAGCAGTCGGTCGAAGTGCCCGGCGCCGCGACACTCGTGGAACAAGGTCGACAAAGCCAGGAGGCTACCGAACGGTTGATGGTCCAGTCTGTGCTGGCGGCCCGGATGGCGGCCGAGCTGAAGGGCGACCTCAAGAGCCACGACAATCTGCAACAGGTTCTCAGGGACAATGCCGACCAGTTTGAGGCCTTCGTCCGAAAACGGCATTGGATTCGCGGCGGCCTGGGCGCGGGGTTGCTGGGGCTGGTCGGAACGGGTGGAACGCTGCTGGGCGGCGGAATTCGGCGGCGAAAGCAACGCACTCGCGACACATGTCCTCTGTGCCTGGGCGAGGGGACGTTCGAGCCTCTCGCCGATACGCGTTCCGGTGGAGGGGGCCACATCGCGCTCGATCTGTTGCAATGCAAGAACGTGATCTCGGAGCATCCCTTCGAGGAGTGCGAGTTCACGTTCATGGCGATGTACCGCGACATCATCAAGCTCTGCTTCCCGACCCTGGGTATCCCGCAGGCCGGGAAGACCCACTGGCTGGCGATGGTCTATCGCGAGTTGAACCGCGGGAATTACCCCGACGTGGTCCAGTTCGAACGCATCCGCTCGACCAGTTCCGACAAGTTCGACGGGGTGGTGGACGAGATCCTCAACATGAAGCTCGGTCCCCAGGCCACACAGACTGACCGCATCCCGCACCCACTGGTGTTCAATTTTCTCGACCGCGACCGCTGCGGAGCATCGAACATCCTGGTGAACATCTTCGATTACTCCGGCGAAGTCACTCGCAGCCAGACCATCGAAGACCGCCAGCGGCAGCGGGCCTTGGATGGCGACGGCTTTTTCTTTTTCCTCGACCCGACCGAGCCGAGCGAAACCCAGGCCCAGGCGCTGGCCGGCTTTCGGGAGGACCTGCGGCGGATCAAAGGCATCAAGGCCGGCAAACAGGTGCCCATCCCAGTGGCGCTGTGCGTCTCGAAGCTCGACCTGATGGTGAATGAGACGTATGCCGACCCGGGCGGAGGCGGAGTCGTCGGCAACTTCTACCGCGACCTGGGCGAAATTGGCTGGCAGCTCGACCTTCGCTCCTTGGAAGCCCGCTCGCGGTTGATGGCCCGGCTGCGCGACACCGTCTGGCCCGGCTGGCAGATCGAGCGTCAGATCGACGATCTGTTCGGCGGCCGGTTCATGTTCTTTCCCATGACGCCGGTTGGCCTCGATGGGACGGGCGAGCGCGATCTCAGCCGCCGCACCATCGCCCCCGTCGGGTTGCTCGAGCCGTTGTTGTGGTTGCTGCACATGAATGGATACCCAGTCATTAGTCATTAGTCGTTGGTCATTGGTCACTTGTTTTCCTGATCCTACGTGTGAGGTAAATCGTGGCGAGTTTCGAGGATCTGCGGGTCTACCAGCTTGCGGAGGTCCTGGCCGATGATGTATGGGACGTCGTGATTCGCTGGAACCGTTTGGCTCAAGACACCGTGGGAAAGCAACTGGTTCGCGCCGCCGATGGGATCGGCTCCAATATCGCTGAAGGCACAGGCCGGGGAAGCTATCAGGACAATCGGCGATTCGTGAAAATTGCGCGCGGCTCATTCTATGAAACTCGGCATTGGTTGCGTCGCGCCTTCAAGCGCATGCTATTGACTGAAAAGCAGGTCGAAACGCTCAAGGCTTTGCTCGACGAGCTTGGTCCCAAGCTCAACGCGTACCTCCGTTCCATTGGAAAAAACACCAATGACCAATGACAAGTGACCAATGACAAGTGACAAGTGACAAGTGACCAATGACGATGCCCTGTTCCTGGCCTTTGGCATCACACTTCAGCACGATCCTGCAAAACCCCAGGATCGCGTTTCGCAGTGTCGATCTGAAGCAGATCTCGATTGAAAAGGACGACTTGAACCAGCCGCGGGCCTGGTCGGGAGCATTTGCCACCGTCTACAAGGGGAGCTATTCCAACGGCCGCGGATCGCTTGCCGTCCGCGTCTTCACCAGCGCTTCGGCCGAGCGCCGCGAACGCTACCATGCGATCGCCGAGTACCTGCGCAATCGCCGCGTCGAATCGCTGGTCGGCTTCACCTACAACGACGACGGCATCCGTTCGGCAGGCGACGGAAAGTGGTATCCACTGGTGACGATGGATTGGGTGGCAGGCGAGACTCTTTTCAAATGGACCCGAAAACAATGTCTGAACAAGGACCGCCAGGCGCTGGCCAAGGCCGCCGAGCTATGGATCGAATTGATTAAGGATCTCGCCGCCGCGAAGATCGCCCACGGCGATTTGCAGCACGCCAATGTGATGGTCACCAGCCAGGGTGGGCTCAAGTTGGTCGATTACGATTGCATGTGCGTGCCCGGACTGGTGGGCCGCAAGAACCTCGAGATCGGCGTCGATCCCTACCAGCACCCCGGGCGCGACCACGACACGCCACTCTCGCCGCGGCTCGATAACTTTTCGGCGCTCTTCATCCTGGTGGCGCTACGCGCTTTGGCGGCGGCGCCCGAGCTGTGGAGCACCTACGTCGAACAGCCTCAATACGACAAGCTGCTCTTGCGCCGCGAGGACCTCGACCTGCCACGGCAGTCGCCCCTGATCAAAGCGCTTGAGCGTTCACCAGACATCGAAGTGCGACGGCTCTGCGCGCGGCTGCTGGAACTGGTCAACTTGCCGCTCGACCAGGTGCCAGGTCTCGACGAAGTACTGTTTTCGTTCACGCAGGTGCAATGTTTGCTCGACGCGCGCGATTTCGACGCCGCGCTGAAGCTGCTGAAGCAAAACCACAAGTTGCCCGCCGACGCTCCCGCCGCAATCCAGCCGCGGCTGCGCGAGGCGGGCGAGCGCGTACGGGCGCGCGAGCAGTTGGAACAGGCAGTGGCCGCCGGCGATGAAGATGCCATGCTGCGGCTCTACCAGCCCAAGTTGCTTGACGACTATCCGCAGGCCCGCACCGTTGTGGCCGCGGCCAGGCTTGCAAGTCAGGTCGTGCCGCTCATCAAACAACTTGCCGAATTCCAACAGGCCCAGGCCTGGCGGAAACTAGTCGATCTATGGGACTGCAACCAGGCCGTCTTGGGAGGTCGAAAGAGCGCTCTGCGTTTCGAACCAGTGGCCCGCGCTTGGCGCGAGAAAAACCAGGCGTGTGACACCGTCTTGGCCGCGCTGAAACAGGCCGAACCCGACGTCACGCGCCTGGGCGCCGCCTGGCAAGTGCTGGAGCGTCTCGGCGGCCATCCGGATGTCCAGCCCCAGAGGCAGCGGGTCGAGCGGTTGCTCGAGCGCGGCCGGGCATGGGCCACCTTTCAAAGTTTGACGCACGCGGCGGCATCCGAAAAGGCCGATCAGCAGCTCGTGGCGTCTTGGGGCGAGCCGCTCTTCGCCGGTTGGGTCGTCGCCGAGCTCCAACGGCCGCGTGTCGTTCAAGCGCGGTCTCGGTTGCAAACGCTCGACGAGCTGCGGCGCCAGGCGACGGCGCCTTTGACGGCCGACGGCGAAAATCGACTGGTGAAGTCGGCCGCGTCGCTTCCTGCCGGCTACCAATACGGCATGCATTCGCGCGTACACCTTGCCAAGGACCGATTGCAAGCTCTGCAGGCCCTGCGGGACACCCTGAGCGAACCGATTTCCGACTGCAAACTGAGCGCAGCCTGGGAGCAACTCGAAAAGCTCGGCGCCCAATCGCTGGCGCCCGCCGCTGATATGGCGCGGATTCTATTGGCCGGCGAGCGGACGCCGCTAGTGTGTGTGCTCGCACAGATTCCGCATGATTACACGACCCAGCAGGCACCACAGTTCGACGCGCGGCTCATCGCCACTTGGAACGACGCCCTGCTTCGGGAGTGCCACGATGCCGAACCGTGGCGCGCCGCCCATGAGCGCGCACAAGAACGCAAGCGGCTCCTGGCTGAACTCAAAGCAGCCATCTCCTCGGGTAACAAGGTGAAAATCGCCGAGTTGGTCGGCCAGCCCTGTCTTGAGCACTACCCATTGCCGACCGATTGGCAGCACGTCGCACGGGCGGCTCTGACGGAAGTGAAGGCGACGCGAAAACTGCTCAAGGTGCTCAAACATGGCCAGCAAGCTCGGTTTTCGGAGGTCTTCGACGCGCGCATTCTGCGGCACAACGTGGCGGCTTTCGAGCCACGGCAGGCATTGCTGAGGCAATGGATCGCCAATGAGATCGTGCCGCTGGACAAACTGGGGTTGGCCCCCCCCTTGGCGCGACACGCCCTGGCGAAGGAGCCGGGCGTCAACTCGGCTTACCGTATTTGTTGGCAATGGCCCGAGCCGCGCTTCACCGATCAGTGTATCGTGGCGGTGTGCCATGAAAAGCCGCGGCCCGGCGACGATCCACGCGCGCTGGCGGTTTATCTCCGCATGCCGATCGACCGCAAGAGCTACGAGGAAGGAGGAGGTAGCCGGCTGTTCCACGCCGAGCAGGCCTGGCTTGGCGGCTACGTGGCAATCTGGGCCATGATCGATGTCGGCTTCGCGTTGTTCGCCAGTAACCCCCTGATCCTCGGCCGGCTCGAAGCGCCGCAGGCCAAGCCGTCGCGCTGGTGGTCACTTGTCATTGGTCCCTTGTCATTTGTTGGGAACCAGTGGATCTGAATCGCGAGACCAATGACCAATGACCAATGACCAATGACAAGTGACCAATGACCCCCATCCACCAAATCTATTGCACGCACTGCACCTACGGCAGCTCGGCGCTCGAACAGCGCGAGGGAGAGCTTGCCGAACGGGTCTTGGGCTATAGTGCGCGCGCCGGCTCGATGGAACGCAACGAGCTGCGCGGCTATTACCGGCAGGTGGAGCGGTTCCTCTATTACTACCTTCCGAGCGATTCACCGCCCGACGAGCGGCTCAAACTCGACGCGGCGACCGCCCCCAGCAGGATGTTCTTCTCGCCTTCGATCGGCCGGCTGCAGATGCTCGGCCAGGTCGTCTATCGCAGGCACGATACCGCGGGGCGGGCCGGTTCGTACTTCGCCCACGTCCTTTTCGGCGAGCGGGACACGACCCCTTGGCCGGTACTTGATTGCCTCCGCTTGTGGGATGCGTCCTGGGTGATCGAAGACGCGCCGGAACTCCCCAAACGACTACCGACGCTTGAAAGCCTCGACGAGCTGCGGCAGGGGCGGCGGGCGGCAATCGACGATGATCTGCTCTTGAACTTTCTCACCACGTCGCCGGGCGAGGCATTCGACGACCCGCGACGAGTGATCCCTGAGCGTTGGCGTTCGACGACGCTGGCTGAACGCACTGAATTGCTCATCGACGTCGCACAGGGCTACATCGAGCTGGGGTCGAACCGCCGCGACAGCGTGCTGCTGGTGTGCGAGCCGTCGTTGGCGGCACTGGTGTTCTACGGCGTCGCACGGCTGCTGCCCAAGGGCGCGGTGCGCGAGGGGGTGAGCTTCTCGACATATGAACCGAGCCCCGATCGGCTGCCGATGGCCTTGGCCGCCACCACCTTTTACGCCCCCGACACGATCGACCTCAAGCCCGAAGCGTACCGCCGCCGCGGCTATGCGTACAACACGTTTCTCAAAACGCGGTCGGCCGCGGGCCCCCCCGGTGGAACCTACGCCCGTCTGCTGGTCGAAACGCTGCTTGCCGAGGGTTGGCCGGCCGTCGATCGGCTCTTGGACGACTTCGCTCTGGCGGGGTGTGGCAAGCTCGAAGAATTGGAGTCCCTGGCTCAGACGCACTGCCTCGCTCCGAGGCTGCTCGATCCGGCGGCGACGGTCGATCCGTCGGTCTGGACCCGCACGGCGGTCGCGGAGCGCTACCTCGGTGCGGCGGTCGAACGGCAATTGTCCGCCCTTGCGCCCGATGGGTCGCAACTGCGGGCCTTGATCGGTTCGCCGCGACAGATGCTGGTCGTCGAGCTGGCGGCGCGGACTGGAGCCGAATCGTCGCCAAGCGCGCGGTTCCTGCTGCGCAGCGTGCCGCCGGAACATTTGAATGAGGTGTTCTCGTCTCAGCGGATCGCGAGAGAGGCCAAGGTCGAGACCCTGGCGTTTCATCTCTCCAACACGGGCCGTATTCCCGAGGGTTGCGAGTCGCTGTGGTTGGAAAGCACCGGCGCGGTTAATCGCATAGGCACCGCCAGTCCCCCCATATTGTCGGCGGCACTGGCCAGGTTGTCGCAGCCGGCACTGGTCTCGTTGCAGAAGTCCCTTTCGGATGAGCGAGTCGAGGCCTTCGTTGTGGTCCTGGCACGTGCTTGTCCGATCGAACCCAGCAGGCAAGCGGCGCTGGTGCGGTTTATGGCTGAAGTTGTTGCCGCTCTCGACGAACAACGCCTGATCGACTTACTCAGCCGCTACCGAACTGAATTGCAAACTTCGTATCCCAAGCCCGAACCGCTGTTGGCGCACCGGCTTTCCAAGTTGCTGTACGAGCTCCCCGACAGGCCGCGCGAGTTCTTTCAGCGGCTCGAGGCTCTGTCGGGTTGGGTCGATCATTTTCCCGAGCCCGGTCTGGCAGAGCAACGCTTGGCGCATTGGCGAAAGGTGTATTCGATCTTGCAGTCGCTCGCCGACGGCGACGCGAAGAAATCAGGCGGGCTTTTCAAAGGCAAGGCGAAGCCTGATTACAAAGGTTTGGCCGAAGCCTTGCGCAAAGCGATGCCGGAGGCTGTCTATTCCGACGACCTTGCCGGCACGATGAAGAAGAAACGATTGCGCGAACTGGGCACGCAGATCGTAGGCTGTCCGGACTTTATGCCCCCCGCGGTATGGAACACGATGACTCGTTATTTCGAGTACCGCGATTGGGCCGACAGTGCCAAGAAGTCGGCGGTACCAGGACGTTCGCCGACTGGTAAGCCTTTTCCCAAACGAGGCGGCAAATCCAAACGCCGTCCGCAGGGTGGCGGCTGGTTCGGCCGCTGGATCATACTGGTGGCCATCGGTCTGGGTTGCGCGTTGGGAATGGTAATTCTTGGGTCGTTTCGGAGTGCCACGAATCCGCCGGCCGTCGCCGAAACAACCGACGGGCCGGGGCGAGAAACGACCGGCGAACAAGACGCGGAATCGAATCGATCGAAGGGTGCGAAGGAGAAGCACGAAGCGACGAAGGCACGACCTGTGGCTGGGCAAGACGCGACAACGAAGCACGTCAAATCAGTTTCGACCAGCAGGGGGCCCAAGCTCGCGAGTCCGCCAGCCGATGAACCGACGGACGCCATGCCGGTTGGACCCCCAGACGACCCTGGTTCCTCGCCGGACAGCGAGCCAGCTTCCGACTCGTCCGCGATGTCTGATGCACAGGAGAAACCCGAGCCGACCGACATCGTCAACCGCCCGGATTCGCCCTCGTCACAAAAAAGCCACGATGGCCCGCGCTCGAACGAGGCGGCTTTGGGCGAGACCAACGCGGTCGAAGCACCGCAACGTGCCATGAACTTGTCGTTCCCGCCGGCCGATTCGTTCAAGCTCGTCAAATTGACCGATTCACTTCCGGCAAGCGGAACGTACGAATTGAACATATTCAGGCCACCTAAAGACACGCTTTACCAAGACAACTGGCTTTTCGTCGCCAGCTCCGTCGATCGCCCGAACGATCGGCCGCTTTGCAGCTTGCCGAAGAAACAGTTCGAGCAGCATGTCAAGGCGAAGCCGAGCAATTGGCTTGGCATGTTCGAAGTCTCCCCGGACGGACTGGCATTCAAATGGACGAACTCCAAGTCTGAGGCCGGGTGCCGTAAATGGTTCTGCGAACAAGGCTTCGTGCTCCAACTAACGACCGACGAATCGCCCCTGTTCTACGCGCTCTATGAGACGAAGCGGGTAGCGGCCGTCGAGATCAATCCGACGATGCGAATTGGCGCGGTCAAAGGTCTCGAAGCCCTGATCGAGGCACGGCAATTGCGATTGGGCGCCGGCCGGGTCTATTTCAGCGACGAAACGATCCGCGAATTCAGCGAGGCGCCCAACGGCCACAGGTCGGTTCTGAAACCCGGCGCCCCCGGGACCAATGCGGCACCCATTGACGTCCACCTCGAACGATCAAGAACCGGTTCGGGTGATTGGACCGTGAAACTTGTTTCCAAGAAAGTCGCGACGACAACGGTTGAGTCCGAGGATGGGGTCAACGCTCCTGAAACTGAAGCGACGCCCACCGCTCCGACGACCGATAGCGGCGCCCCCAAAGTCGGGAAAGACGCTCCTACACCCAAGTATGTTTCCGCCACCTTGTACCGGGTGGTCGAGATTGATGACGGAACTAAAGTCCGCCTTGATGAAGTGAGCATTGAAGAGCCGAGTTCAGATTCCAGAAAGGGCCCCGGAAAAGCGAAAGCGAAGCAAACGCCGGCTTCCGGCAAACGCTGAAGGTTGGCCGATGAAGCCTGTCGAAGATGTAATCGAACGTTCCTGCCGAGGAGCTGCGTATGAATGGCGGTGGTTCCGGCGTGACAATCGGAACTGCAGCCGTTACGCTTGATACCGGTTCACCAAATGAAATACACCTTGACGCTCATCGCCTCCTGCATGCCTTTGGTGGCGCTGACCGTTTGGACGTTCGTCGAGCTGGCGCTGCCGGCCAACGACGCCCCCCAGGCGCCGGCCGACGTCGACGTCAAAGCCATTGGCACCCTGGCCGACGATGCGGCCGCGCGAGGCGAAGAAGAGGCGTCGTTCGTCGCCCAATTGGCCGAGACCGATCTGCTCGACACACGGCCGGTCAACTTGCCACCGGCCAAGGCCGATCGTCTCAAGTCGCTGGCGAGCAAGTGGAAGCAATCGGCCGAGGCCCGAGCGCTCTTGGTCAAGTACCACGCGATCCATGCCACGGGGGTCGATCCCGCCGCCGAACCTCTCCAGCGCGAACGGCAGGCCAAAGAGGCCCTGGAAGTACTGGAAAAATTCATCACCAAAGAGCGGCCTGGGTCGCTGGCCCAGGTCGGCGGGGCCGAGGGCTTTTTCAATTTACTCGGCCAACGTGTCGAGCGCTTGAAGGCCGAAATCGCAGGCTACGACACTCGATCCAGCATCGTTGAAGCATTGGACAAGGCCACCGACGAGGTGAACGCAGGCAAGGCCGATGCCTGCCTGGCGCGGCTTGACAAGGAACCGCTCACGCTGGCCCGTGACGCCGAGACCAAAGCCAAACTCCAGGCGCTGCGGCGGCGCGCGGAGTTTCGGCTGGCAGCCGATCGATTGCAGGAGCGCAAACAGGCGTCGCAGGCCGATCGCGAACTGCTTCGGACAATCGACGATTTTCTCCATCGCTTCCCCGAGCCGCCCAGCGAAGCCGAACGGGAACTCCATGCCCAGCTCCAACGTCGCCACGACCGTTTGAAGGTCGATATCGCCATCGCCGATCTGGCCCAACCCGCCGACTTGGAATCGATGCTCGCCCAGGCGGCCCTCATTGTCAGCGACTCCACGGTCGACGAGACCTCGCGCGACCGCGCGCGGACGCGGGTGATCGAGTGGCTCCTGGCCACTGGCTTTCCGCGACAGACACCTCCAGACAGCCTGCTCGGCAAGCAGGAAGCCGAGACCAAGAACGGCCAGCGAAAGATCGGAAAATTCCTGCTCCCAAAAGGAGCCGAGCAATGGCGTTTCTGGATCGACAAGCGCCACCAAACCGAGCGGCCTCGGGGCGACGAACAAATCAGCCGCGACAGCCTCGTCGCGCCCCCCGCCACGCCCATGTACGTCCAATGGGCGCGCGAGTATAACGATCTCTCCGAACGCCTCGCGCGCCGAGGCGGCCTTCAGAATGATTGGCGGGACTTCGCCCGGCGATGTGAAGAAATCGACGAGGAACTGACGGCCTATCGCGAACGTTGGGGCGTCGACGATGAGCCGGACAGGTCGTGCCGCGATTGGTCGTTCAGCCAACGCGCCGCCACTGCCCGCCAGATCCTCGAGCACTGGCCTCAATTCGAACAAGTGTTGGGGAAAAACAAGTAGGGTGGGCACGGCCCACCTTGTGAGCGAACCATCCTCGATTTAGGAGCCTCGAAATGCCGTACACACAAGAAATCAGTCGTGCCCGCAAAGCGTGTTTCCTGTTTCTGCTCGACCAGTCGTATTCGATGGAAGAGCCACTGGGCAATTCCACCCGCCGCAAGTGCGATGAACTGGTCACGGCCATCAACGCCTGGTTGCAGAACATGACGATCCGGGCAAGCGGCGACACCGGCATCAAGGACTGGATGGACGTGGGAGTGATCGGCTACCGTACCGACAACCAGGGGAACCCGATCCTCGAGTCGGCGCTGCAAGGCCCGCTCGCCGGCCGCGAGCTGGTTTCGATCACCGATATCGGCACCAACCCCTTGCGAATCGATCAGGTGACGCAGCAGTTGCCCGACGAGGACACAGGCGAGATGATCGAGATGCCGGCGGAAATGCCGATCTGGGTCGACCCCAAGGCCGACGGCGGCACGCCGATGTGCAACGTGCTGCACCACTCATACGAAATCCTGGAGAACTGGATCAAAGAGCACCAGTCGAGCTTTCCGCCAATCGTGATCAACATCACCGATGGCGAATCGCAAGATGGCGACCCGGTTCCCTACGCCGACGCTGTCAAAGACCTGGCAACGGACGATGGCAACGTCTTGCTGTTCAACTGCCACCTATCGATGACTGCCGCCGACCCGTTTTTGTTCCCTGCCAGCAACGAGATCCTGCCCGACGACCTGGCACGCGTGTTGTTCCAGATGTCGAGCGTGCTCCCGGAGCCGATCCGCAACCGGGCCGTGGCCGAGGGTTTCGAACTGCAATCCAACGCCAGAGGCATGGCCTTCAACGCCGACATGGTAGCCTTGATCAAGTTCCTCGACATGGGGACGCGGGCCGCGACGCCGGGAAACCTGCGATAACACTCTCAGGACTCTCACGAATTCCGCTCCTTCTGGGATCGATGAAACACCATGAACAATCCCTCCTCCCCAGGTTGTGTGATTCTGCTCATCGACGAATCGGCCGGCATGGGCGCTGTGATGGGCGAGTTGACGACCGACGGCAAAGCCTCTACCCGCTCGAACGCCGAGCGCGTGGCGACCGCGGTCAACTCGCTCATGGCCCAGTTGGCCCCCGGTCCCAGCTTTGATCTGGCGTTGGTCGGCTATCAGGCCGATGCTCAAGGGCAGGTCAACGTGGGCTGCCGCTGGAGCGGAGCGCTCGCCACACGCGAATTCGTTGCCACCGGCGAGTTGGCCTCCGCTCCCTTGAAGGTCGAGACTCGCACGCGCAAGATTCCCGCGGCCGGCGGCTTTGGTGTCGCCCGCGAGGAACCGGTGACCTTTCCCGTCTGGTACGTGCCCTCCCTGGGTGTCAGGGCACCGCAAATCGCGGCATTCGATTTCTGCCGCGGCCTGCTCACGCGCTGGCTCACCGGCGCCGGTCCCATGCCGGGCTTGCCGCTGGTGATCCACATCTCCAGCGGCGCTTCGGGCGACGGCAATCCGCAGGTGGCGGTCGGTAAGCTGATGGAATTGGTCACCCCGGCCGGACCGCCGCTAGTGCTACAAGCCCATCTTGCGGCGCACTCGGCCGTCGCCTCGGCATTATATCCGTCGAACTATGTCTACCTCACTCTCGGTTCATCGCGCGATCTTTTCCGCCGGGCGAGTCTGTTGCCAGCGGACCTTGCCCAGGCCCTGCGAGAGGTGAAGGTACCGGTCAACACTGGCGCTCGGGCGTTGATCTACAACGCGAAAATCGCCGATTTGATCCGTATGTTCTCCCTGGTGAAGAAGCACACGGAGAGCTGGCCGACCAAAGCAGGCGCGGCGGCCGTCGCCATCGCATCGACATCGCAAGCGTCGTCCACGTCGGCGCCCGCGGTCGCGGCGGCGGCTGCCGCACCGGTTGTCGAAACCACTCCCAGCGCTACCGCCGGCGAAGCGACGGCCTTGGTGGTATTCGTGCTCGATCGTTCGGTGTCGGATCCATTCGGCGGCAACACCCAGAATACGCTGACCAGGCTGCAAGACCAGGCCAACGATCTGCTAAAACAGGTCGCGAAATGTACGGATCGCGCGATCGACGCAGCGATCGTCTCTTACGGCGTCGATTCGACCGGGCAGCCCGAGGTCCGCTCCACGTTCGATGGTCCGCTGGCGGGCCGCACAGCGGTACCGAACCGCGAGTTGACCGGCGGGGCGGTCCGCGTCGAAGAATTCGAGGAACAGGTTTCCAACGGCGTCGGAGGTCTCTTGACGGTCACGCGAAAGAAGCCCATTTTTTTTGACTTGGAACCGACCGCCGCGTGTTCGCCCGCGGCCGGATTCTCGGCCGCCGCCCGAGTCGTCTCCGACTGGTGCGCCGCCCATCCTTCGGCGTCGGTGGCACCGGTCGTCGTGCATCTGACGCGTGGCTGTTTCGAGGTTGACGAAGTCGAACGGGCTTGCACCATTCTCGCGGCCGTGTTATCCACCGCCGGCCCGCCGACGCTCTATCATCTGTTGTTGACGGAAACGCCGCACAAGTCGCTGGCATATCCGGACCGCGACGATGAGATCGACGGAGCGGGATTCAAGGCCCTCTGGTCGGCCACCAGCCCGCTCTTGGCCCGCGAGCGCCTTTCGGCCGAACGCCCGAAAGTCGTCGCTCCCGAAGCCCGCGGCATCGTCGTTAACGGCAAATTCGACCTTTTACTGGACGGGATCAAAGTCGCACTGGGTGGCTGAATTGTCCTTTGTCCCTCGTCATTTGTGCTTTGTCATTGGCCAATCGCAATTTAGCCATTGATCCTCTACCACGAAATCCAGCCAATGACCATTGACCCCTAGCAACTAACCACAGACAACCAACTACTGACCAATCGTGCGTTTTCAGTCGCAAACCTTCTGGCTGGCCAAGGACGCCGACAGTCCCGATCAGTACCAGGACGCATACGACCTGGACGCCGAACGGGGCCTGGCGGCCATCGCCGACGGCGTCAGTTCGGCCATCTTTTCCGGGCCCTGGGCTCGTATACTAACCCGTGCCACGATCGACGACCCGCCCCGCTTCGACGTACCTGGCGAATTCCAGGATTGGCTCGCACGACGACGCGCTGCCTGGGCCGGCGACATCGACACTGCCAAGTTGACCTGGTACCAGCGGCCCAAGATGGTCGACGGGGCGATGACCACGCTTCTGTGGTGCGAGCTCTGGCCCGACGAGATGGGCGACGAGGGGCTGGCCAGGAATTACCAACTGTACAGCTTCGCCATCGGCGACAGTTGCTTGTTCCACGTGCGTGAGGGGAAATGGCTGGCGTGGTACCCGCTGACGGGTTCGGCCGAGTTTGGACTCAACCCGGCGGTGGTTCCAAGCATCGACCGCAAACGCGACCATCTGCTCGAATTCCGTCGCTATGACGAGCGTTGCCTGCCCGGAGACTTGCTCGTGTTGGCCACCGACGCCATCGCGCTCTGGGCGGTCGAATGCCAGGAAGCCGGCGATCCGATTGAGTGGGAAAGGTACTGGGGCATGAGCGACGAAGCCTGGCGCGACGAAATCTTCGCCTTGCGGTCGGAGACCCGCATGCGGTTCGACGACAGCACGCTCATTTTGCTGCGGGTCATCGAAGAGACGCCCTCGCCGCCGCCCGCGGAGGGGCCGCAGCCCATCGACGACGGACTGGCGGTCGCGTCCGATGAACCAATGCCCGAGGTCGAGGAGCTTTCGACTTTGCCTGTTGAGTTGGCGACGCAAAACGACGATCGCCTGGTCTTACCCGAAGACGCTTGGATTTCCGCCGACGGCGAACCCGCGCCTACGCTTGATCTCGACTCCACGGCTGTCGATCCGACCGCGACCACTCGCGATGCCGTCGCCTCGGCGTCCGAGCCACCTTCGAGTGTTACCGACGAATTTGCCGAGCGGGACGAGGAAAGGATGAAGGATGAAAGATGAACGAAAAGCGATCCTTGTTCCCACGCGGAGCATGGAAACGACATGACGATAACCTCTAACCACTGACTTTCCCATGCCGACCACCCCGCTCCAGGACGTCTTGTCCAACCGAAAGCTCCGCCGCTTCGCGCTTCTCGGTGCGGTCGGCTGTTTGCTCGGCGCGCTCGTGGGTCAGGTGCTCTTGGCGGCAACGCGGGGCAAACCGGCTACAACGCGTGCGGTGTGTCTGTTAATTGACTGTTCCGGCAGCATGCTCATCGGCGGCAATCCTCGCGATCCAAACGGTGCGAAGCTGCATGAGGTCAAGCGGGCGGCGACAGGTTTCGTCGAGCGCCGCAAAGAAACCCGCGATCTGATCGCGGTGATTGGCTTCGGTAGCGATATCCATCGCACTTCCAGATTGACCAACGATCAGCGGCAACTCCAAAGCGCGATCGAACAGGTGTTCGATGGCGGGGGGACACGGATGGACAAGGCGATCGACGCGGGTGTCACCGAATTGAAGGAGCTTCCGGATAATGCCGGTGGTGATGACGTCCCCCGCACGGTCTTGCTGTTCACCGACGGCATGCCCGACGACGCCCGCGCCACGCTGGCTGCCGCCCAAAGCTGCCGCGAGCGGAAGATCCAACTCGTGGCGATCGGCACAGGCGATGCCGACGTGGGCTACATGGGGCAGCTCACTGGCGATCCTCAATTGGTCTTTCATTGCGAATCGGGTGGGTTCGACGACGCATTCAAGGACGCCGAGAAAGTGATCGGCGGCGGTTCACTGGTGGAATCGTCCGGCGCGCACCAGGGCTTCGTTCGTTCGCTCGTGGCCACGGCGGGCTGGACCGCGCTGGTCGCGTTGGGGTTGTCATTGGCGCTGGTCGTCGGACAAAACCTCTACGTACACCGTTCGGCGCTGACGGGTGGCGAGGCGATTTTCGTCATGGCCGGCGGGCTGGCGGCCGGGCTGGCCGGAGGCGTCGTCGCCCAGGTCCCTTTCTACGTCGTGACGGCCGCTACCGGGCCAGCGTTGCGTTGGTTCGTGTTGCCGTTGGGGCGTATTGCCGGCTGGGCGATTCTCGGCGCGTTGATCGGCGGTGGATTGGCCCGGTTCGTGCCCAACCTTGACCCGCGCCGGGCCTTGGCAGGGGGCGCGGCGGGGGGGGCTGTGGGGGCCGTCGCCTTTCTCGTGCTCTCGTTGATCGGCGAAGCGGCCGGGCGATTGCTGGGAGCCGCGCTTTTGGGCGCGGCGATCGGGGCGGTGCTCGCCTTCGTCGAGGCCGCCTTCCGCGACGCATGGCTCGAAGTCCGTTACGGGCTCAAGGAGCTGATCACCGTCAGCCTCGGCGACAAGCCCGTGCGAATTGGCAGCGATGGCCGCGCCTGCCAGATCTATGCCCGCGGCGCCGCGCCGTTGGCCTTTCAATACCGATTCGAAGAGGGCAAAGTAGTCTGCGTCGATTATTCCACCGAAACGTCGGCCGTGGTCGAACCGGGCGACGAGAAGACAATCGGCGCAGTGACGGTAACGGTGCGCGCCTCGCGCCAAGCCTCCGGCGCACCGGCCGGCGGGAAGGCCGTGCCACCGCCACGACCGCGGAAAGCACCGGCGGTGGCGATTCCCGCCCCGCCAGGCACGATCGCTCCGAGCGCCACGGCAGCGGGTCGGATTTTGTCGGCGCCTCCCCCAAAAACCACCCTCTCTGGCACTCCGACGTCACCCGCCGCAGGGGCAGCCGAGGGCGACGCGCCTTCGCACCCCATTGCCGCCCCGCCGCCACCAGCGCCCAGGTCGAGCCAACCGCGCCCGCCCTCGCCACCCGTCGCGGGCCAGCCGCAGGTGATCCGTCCGATTCCACCGCCGCCGCCGCCGTCGAAAGGGAAATCGTAGCGTGGGCTTCAGCCCGCGTCGTGTGCTCGCGGCCGATCTTGCGAGGTCAGGTTAGGTATAACCATGGGTAGGGCTTTGCCCATTAACCTCATTCTGCCCAAAAAGTCAGCCGTTTGCCCAAAAAGTCCAGTCATCGGACGATCCGACAATTCGGCAACGCCTTTTGGAGTTCTGCCATGGCCGCGTCTGTCACACGGGGACAATCCTTGAGTGTGATCTCCTGGAGGGTGCTTAGCGATTTAAGCTTGGCGATTTGTGCATCCGTTACGTTATAACCAACGATACGGATAATTCTTAATCGTGGAAGTTGGTGTAATTGGGGCAGAATCGCGGCATCCATCGACTCAAAGGTGATAATCTCGGCGGTGTCTCCATAGTCAGTTGGCATCAACCGCCGCATGAATCGCTCCGTAGGACTGGCGCGATCATAGATGATTGACCTAGCTGCCAATTTCACTGCGGCAATCGCATTTCTCTGCCGTTTCGCTCTGTTTGATAAGGCGACCCAGAAACAGATCGTCGCGACGAAGGCTGTCAGATAGAACAGCGATCGAAGGCGAAACTGAAACCACTCGCGTTTCGGCGTGAAAATCGCAAAAAGTCTGGATAAGTGTTTGGGCATCGTCACTTCCCGACCAGCTTTTCTAACGGTACCCCCGCCGCTTTGGCGAACCGCCTGAGCATCCCGATTTGCGGGTCCCGCCCCTTCAAAAATTGCGACACGCTCTTGCGGGCGCTCGTCGCAGGGTAGCCCATCGCCTCGCCTAGCCTTTGCTGGGTCCAGCCCTCTTCGCGCAGCCGTTCCCAGATTTCCCGAACGCGGGACATGGCGGGGTCGTCGGCTTTGGAGGCTTTGGCCATTGCCCAAGTCTATACGTTGTTGACATGGCGGCCAAGGCCAACGTCACTGGTCGCCCAGGTTGTCGAATAAAGGCATCGGCTTGAATTTCGGGTGGGTCTTGTCCAGGAGCGCCAAGAATTGGTCCCAACCGACATCCTGGAGCTTGGCGAGCTTTAGGGCCGTCGTAACGCCAGCCAAGTGTTCCTTGAGCTTCGGGTGCCCGTAGTCTGGCGTTAGACCCTGAAACAACTTCGTCTTTCTGACGCCACGCTCATCGGCCGGACTGGGTCGCTTTTTGGCCCGCTCCAGCGGTTCGCCGCGTACTTCATCCCTGCGGATTATTCCCGCCCGAATGAAGACATCTGACTGCGAGAAATGGTAAACTCGCAGTTGCGAAGCAAGTCGATCTGGTAACTTGCGAAATGATTTCTTGTCTCCACAATTCGCACTCATGACCACGCCCCCCAAGCAGCTGGCTGACTCGCCTTGGTTCTGGTTCTTATTGTTTGGTTCGATGGCCTTGGCCATGCTCACGGCGATCGAACCGAAGTTTACCAGGCGTTACGAGCGGCTCGAGCGAATGCACCAGGCCCGGAACCAGGTTGCATTGCGCTCGGCGGCCTCTCATGACGAGCAGGTGGCCGAAGCCGGTGACGAATCGGCCGAGCCGATCGCGATCAACAGCGGCGGGGGTTCGCTGCGCCCGATCATGCTCTTTCTGGCGGGGCTGATGTTCGCCGCCGTATTGGCAATGGTGGTTATGAGCCGAAGAACGGAGGCAACCTCATGAGCCCCTTCACCGAAGATCCCAAGCTGTTGATCGCCGCCGGCGTGTTGATCGAGGCCCTGTTGGCTGTGGCCCTGGTCAAGTCGGGCCGGGCCGTGCTGATTGCGGTGATGGTCGGCGTGTTCGCGATCGTGCTGGCGGGCGTGGTCGTCGAACGAATGATCGTTACGCCGCGCGAGGAAGTCGAAACGACGCTCTACACCGCGGCCCGGCAGGTCGAACACAATGACGTCGAAGGCGTGCTCTCGCACGTCGACCCGGCCGCCGCCGACTTTCGCGCCGCCGTTCGAAGCTGGTTGCCGCAGATTCGGGTACACGACGTGGCAATTCGCAGCTTGCGGATCGCGGTCAATCAACGCAAGAACCCGCCGACCGCGCGGGCCGACTTCGTTGGACGTGTCCACGGCGATTTCAATGAAACCGGGTTCGATCAGACCACGGTCCTTCGGCAATTCAGCGTCGAATTCCGTAAGCAAGGCCAACGCTGGCTGATGACGGGCTACCAGGACCGAGAGCCGTTCGGCGCCGTCCGGTACGACGAGGAAGGAAACCGGTTGTAATCCCATCCCCACTTCTGCACGGGAACGCCGATCCGGCCGCTCCCGGGCTCACCGGTGGCTGGGGAAGAGCCTAAGCGATGCCCCGGTTGCGATTGGGCCGTGGCATCGCTTATGCTTTGGCACCACCACCACATTCTCGTGGCAACTGTGACTTGACCCCTCACCCGGGCAGTTCAACCATCAGCTCGCCCTTCTGCGGATCGTACTTGTAAGTGTGTCCCTCCGGCAACTTGGGAAGCTTGAGCTGGTTGAATTCGATGATGTCCTTCATGAACTCCTCGTGCGAACGGGGCTTGTAGCCTTTCTCCCCCTCGAAGAGGTCGATGGCGTGCTTGACCTGGCCGAAGATGAGCTGCTCTTGGGCGCGAAAATAGACGCTGATCGGCGTCGTAATGATGCCGGGCTTGTAATTTCCCTTGCCCGTCACGCCCGGCGTGGCTGGTACGGACACGGTGCCCGGTGCGGGTGGCGTCGTGGACGCAACTTCAGCGGCCGGCGATTGCGCGGCGGCAGGCGCGCCGGCTGCCGCCGGCGGGGAAGTTTGCGCAGCCGCGCCACCTGGAACCTGCGCGGCCGCCGGCTGCTGGGGCGCCGCGGGAGTAGCATCCACTGGCTCGATCAAGCCGACGCCGCCAATCGAGCCGCTGGCGTTACGACGCTTCGGGGAGGTGTCGCCGCAGCCGGCCAATATCGCGAGTAACGATAACACGACGCACGTTTTGGATTTCATGGTTCGAACCTCGTTTGGGGACAATTCAGACTTGTAGAAGATTTCGAGAGAATTCCGACGGTCGGAGTCACAGGTCGATTTCCCATCGCTCCATTTCGGCCAACACATGGCGCTTGGTCATGTCGAAGTCCAAGGGGGTCAGAGTCACGAATCCTCGGGCCAAGGCGGTCAGATCGGTTTCGTGCTCGCCGGGCGGTGGCGGAGGTTCGCTGGTTGCCCAGTAGTAACGGCGGCCACGCGGGTCGAGCCGCTTTTCGAACTTCTCACCATAGCGCGCCACACCCATCGGCACCACCTTGAGCGTCGGACCGGGCCTTTCCAATGCACGCGTGGGGATGTTCAGGTTGTACAATTGCGCGGCCGGCCCTTTGCGCTCGAGGACCTGTTCGATCACGCGACGGGCCAGCTTCGCCGCTTCTTCGAATTTCGCGTGCTCGTTGTACTCCAGCGATACGGCCATGCTGGTGATCTCGAAAAAGGCCCCCTCGATCGCGGCCGCCACCGTGCCCGAATAGAGCACGTTGATCCCCGCGTTCAAGCCTCCGTTGATCCCGCTTACCACCAGGTCGGGTCGACGTGGGCAGAACTCGAAGATTCCGATTTTGACGCAATCGGCCGGGCTTCCTTCGACCGCCCAACCGCGTCGCCGATCCCCCTCGAACGCTTCCTTGACCACCAACGGGCTCAGAAACGTAATCGAGTGCCCCACTCCACTCTGTTCGGTGGCCGGCGCCACCACGCAAACATCTCCCAACCGGCGCAGCTCGTGTTCCAGCGCTCCCAGACCAGGCGCGTAGATGCCGTCGTCGTTGGTGAGCAGAATCTGCACGATTCAAATAGCCTTTTTCGCCGGAGCAGTTCGGTACATTCCGCACCGGGTAACCACCGTCACTATAGTGCCGCCCTCCATAAGTCGCAACGATCGCAACTCCTCCCGCGGGCCAGGCCGTTTGCCTCATGCAAGATCCGGAGAACGACTCAGCCCCACGACAAGCTCTGCGCGGTTTGCTAGAATGCCCCGGCAGGCCGGAAAGCCTAACCTACGCCGAATCGTCGAAAGGCCGAACACCGCCGCGATGCTCTGGGAAGTAGACATTTATCCCGCCGCCGGACAACCCGACCTGGCCGGTGCGCGGGTCACGGCCGACGCGGCCGAGCTGGGCCTGGCCGGCGATTTATGCGTCACGGCCGGACGCGGCTACCTGATCCAGGGACCGCTCGACTCCGGCCAGGTTGAACGCATTGCCCGCGAGCTTCTAGCTGATCTTGTCGTCGAGCGGTTCGTGCTGGGCAGGCCGGGCGACGCGGTGGTGAGCCGGCCCCCGAATGCGGCGGCCAGGTTGATCCATGTGCTCCCCAAGCCGGGCGTGATGGACCCCGTGGCGCAAAGTGCTTTGGCGGCCGTCGCCGACTTCGACCTCAAAGCGGAGGCGATCCGCACGCTCCGCAAGTATTGGGTCAGCAACCTGGCCGACGACCAACTGAAGGTCTTGGCAGCCCGATTGTTGGCCAACGACGCGGTCGAACAGGTCGTCGTCGGCCCGTTGACGATTGACGCTTTGGAAATCGGCTCAGCCTACGAGTTCAAGCTCGTTACCGTACCGCTGCGAGAGCTCGACGACGCGGCCCTGGAGCGGCTTAGCCGCGAAGGGCAACTTTTTTTGAAGCTCCCCGAGATGCGGACGATCCGCGACCAGTTCCGTACGCTCGGGCGCGATCCGACCGACGCCGAACTGGAAACGATCGCCCAAACATGGAGCGAACATTGCAGCCACAAGACGCTGGCCGGCCGCATCAGGTACTCTGGACCGCAAGGTGAATCGCAGTCGTTCGAAAACATGCTCAAGGAAACGATCTTCGCCGCCACACAGGAAATTCGCCGCGAGCTGGGTGACGACGATTGGTGTGTGAGCGTATTCAAGGACAATGCGGGTGTAGTCCGCTTCGACGATCAATACCATCTGGTGTTCAAGGTCGAAACGCACAACCACCCCTCGGCCCTTGAGCCGTACGGTGGGGCCAATACCGGCATTGGCGGCGTGATTCGCGATCCATTGGGCACCGGCCTGGGCGCGCGGCCGGTCTGCAATTCCGACGTCTTTTGCTTCGCCCCGCCCGACACGCCGGCCGGCGCCCTGCCACCGGGCGTGCTGCACCCCAAGCGGGTGTTCAAAGGGGTGGTGGCGGGCGTCCGCGACTACGGCAATCGGATGGGCATTCCCACGGTCAACGGCGCGATCTACTTCGACCCGCGCTACCTGGGAAATCCCCTGGTCTTTTGCGGCACTGCCGGACTTTTGCCCGTCGATAAGGTCAACAAGGCGCCGCGGCCGGGCGACCATATCGTTGCCGTGGGCGGACGTACCGGGCGCGACGGCATCCACGGCGCCACGTTCAGCTCGGCGGAGCTGACCAGCGAAAGCGAAAAGCTTTCCGGCGGCGCTGTGCAGATCGGCAACGCGATCACGGAGAAGATGCTCCTCGACGTGGTATTGGTTGCCCGCGACCGCGGCCTGTACCACGCGATCACCGATTGCGGCGCCGGCGGTTTTTCCAGCGCGGTGGGTGAGATGGGTGAGGAAATCGGCGCCGAGGTCTGGCTCGACCGCATCCCTCTGAAGTACGAGGGGCTGTCGTACACCGAAATGTGGATCTCCGAAGCGCAGGAGCGGATGGTTTTGGCCGTGCCTCCGGAGAATTGGGACGCCTTCCATACGCTCTGCGACTCGGAAGGGGTCGAGGCGACGGTCATCGGCCGCTTCGTGCCGACTGGCAACCTGGTGCTCAAGTACCACGAGCGGCGGGTGGCCGAGCTATCGATGGCGTTCCTGCATGGCGGCCGGCCGCCGGTCGTTCGCGACGCCGTCTACACTCCGCCGCCAACGGTTCACTTACGGTTTGACGAAGGCTTCCGCGATTACACCGCCACCTTGCTGCGTATCCTTGGCTCGTTGAACGTGGCGAGCAAGGAGTGGGTCATCCGGCAGTACGACCACGAGGTGCAAGGGGGCAGCGCAATCAAGCCCTTGGTCGGCCTGGCCAACGACGGCCCGAGCGACGCGGCCGTGTTGCGCCCAGTGCTTGGCTCGCGGCGGGGGATCGTGCTGGGGTGCGGCATGAACCCGCGCTACGGCGACTTCGACACCTACCACATGGCGGCCAGCGCCATCGACGAGGCGGTGCGCAACTGCGTGGCCGTGGGAGCCGACCCGCGGCGGATCGCGATCCTCGACAACTTCTGCTGGGGCGACACCGACCGCGCGGAAACTCTCGGATCGTTGGTCCGCGCGGCCCTGGCCTGCCGCGACGTCGCGGTGGCCCTGGGCACGCCATTCATCAGCGGCAAGGATAGCCTGAACAACGAATTCCGCTATTTCGACGCCGAAGGGGAGCGGCGGACCATCGCCATTCCGCCCTCGCTCTTGATCAGCGCCATCGGCCAGATGGCCGACGTCGCGCGGTGCGTGACGATGGACCTCAAAGAGCCGGGCAACTTGTTATATCTCGTGGGCGCCACGCACGATGAGTTGGGCGGTTCGCATTTTTCGTTCGTCGAAGGGCTCGCTGGAGGAGCCGTTCCGCGCGTCGATGCCGCGCTTGCGCGTAAAACATTCGCCGCGCTCCACTCGGCGATCGACGCGAGCCTGGTCCGTGCCTGCCACGACCTGAGCGAAGGTGGCCTCGCCGCCGCGGCCGCCGAAATGGCCTTTGCCGGCGGCCTGGGGGCCAAGATCGACCTCACGCTTGTGCCCAGTTCAACGGCACAACCACACGGCACGGTTGCCAACATCACTCTGTCGAATGCGATCTTATTGTTCAGTGAGTCGAATACCCGTTTCCTCTGCGAGATCCGTCCGGAGCTGGCCCACCGTTTCGAAGCCTGCTTTCATGCTTTGCCGTTCAGCCGTGTCGGAACGGTTGTCGACAACGAGCGCTTGGAAATCGTGGGTTGTCTGCGCTCGTCGACCGAAAGGAGCCAAGCCCGCTCAGCTCCACCGCCGGTCGTCTCGGCCGAATTGCAGGCGCTGAAGCAAGCCTGGCAAAGCCCGTTGAGGTGGTAAACGACTCCTATTCGGGGTACGGCCCGTACTATTGAACGGCATGTAATTCAGCGTCAGCAACGTCGGCAGCGTCAGCAACCACGGCAGTTCCGATCGTAAATGCCTGACTGCGTTCGATTTGTGTGCCTCGACGACGGCCCGATGTCGAATGCGCGAGCAGCGTCAGCGTTGAAAACAGTTTCGATCGTAAGTAACTAATTTTATTTGACTTAGGAGAATTGAAGCGGAGCAGCGTCAGCAAAACGATCCGCAGCGTCAGCAATTCGTTCTGTTCTTGGCGGCGGGAAATATGGCTTCATTTTGGTTCGACGACGCTGACGTCTTACGCTTCTCCGGCGCCGTGGCGATCCGCATTTCGATCAAGCGCGCACCTCTGTGTCCTTCGCGCACGAATTCAACCTCCACGCCAAACGCGCGCAGGCTCGGAGCGAGGCGTCGCAACAGGCCCGAAAGCTGCGCGAAGCCGCGCGGCCAGTCGCGCCGTGGCCGCTCTTTGGCACCGCTTCTTTGCTCCAACTCCCTGACGAGCTGCGCCACCGTTCCGCGCCACGGACCCTCGCTAACGATCGTGAACAACGGCTCGACGATTGGACACGCTTCGAGCGCGGCGCGGTCGAGCGCCACTTTGTGCCGCGCGTAAAGCCGCTGAATTGTGCCGGGCGCGCACCCCAACGACGGTTCGGCGGCGGAGGCCCACTGGGCGAAATCGGCGAGTCTCGGCAAGTCCGGCAAGGCGATCGAAGGCAGCCGTGCCAATGCGGTGGCGGCGGCCTCGATCAACGCGCCGACGATCAACGGCCGGCACTCGTCGAATTCGCGCCAGAACTCGACCTCGGTCCGGCGTTTGCCAGGGCCGATGGCCGGCAAATGCACCAACAGCGCGCGGTCAAGCAGATCGCCGCGGTTGGCGAGGTCATCGATGCCGTTTATCAATACCGGCCGCTGCCCGTCGAAGACCGATTCGTCTTCGTCCTCCTTGAGTGATCGCGTCGCGAAGCCGCCGCCCGTCGAGACGCGACACAGCGCGTCGGAGAGCCAGACGGGAAGCCGCGAGAGGTTATCGAGCGAGATCACCCATCCGTTATGCGCCGCCAGCGCCAGGTCGCGGAGCTCCCGAGGTGCCGCGCGTAACGGGGCCGAATTGGGATCGACCAGGGAGCGCAACACGCGAGCTTGCGTGCTTTTGCCGCTCCCCTGTTCACCGTGCAAGAACAATATCGGGTAGGGGCCCGTCGGCAGCAATGCCGCCACGAGCCAGGACGCGACCAACGGCCAATCGTCATCGCTCACGTTGATGAACTGCCGCAACATGGTGAGCGAACCGCCCGGCCGGGGTTGGGGCAAGGCGAGCATCGACTTGGCGCGGCGAAACGGCACCGGCGGCCGTTCGACGACGCTCCAACGTCCTGGACTGATGACGACCGATCGCCACTGACGGTCGGCCAGGTCGAGATGGATGTGTCCATCATGCCCCGCCACGCGCAGGAAAACCTGGCGCTGTTCGCCGTCGAACCGAGCGCGAGCTTCGAGCAAAGCGAGTGCATCGGTCAAAGCCGCGGCGTAGGGGGCGGCGCGTTGCGCGGTAAAGTACCTGCGGACGAGCCACTGCATGAACGGACGACTGCGCAGCCGCCAATGTTCGCGCCACGAATCCACTTGGATCGTGGCATAGGCCGTGCCGTCGCTGGCGTGCCAAAACTCCGCTTCCGCCGCCAGTTCCGCCAGCGCCGTCGCCTGGGAAGCCGTCGGCATACCGGCGGAAAGCGCGACGCTCGGTGGCCCCGATTTCAATGCGGGCTCCGCGACCGCCGCCGTGACGACGACCGCGCGGATGGGCTCGATGCACGTCTCGAGTTTCGTCGACGCGATATTGGAATCGATCGTTGCCATGTCGTTGCTCCAAAAAAGGCTAATACAGTTCAAATGTTCATTAACTGTACATATATATATTATCATTGTCAAGCGGCCGAACATAAGAAAAACCAAGTGCGCGTGAAGTGTGGAGCACGGGGAGACGTCAGGGTGTCCGCCCCTCTTAGGTCCGCGCGACGATCGCGGATCAGAGGATTTCACGCCCCGCGGTGATTCCGTGCAAAAATCGGCGAACGGGCCACTACGAAAAAATGCAGCGACCGCTCAAAGGCTTTGAGCGTCGCGACAGGTTCTATTGGGAACGCTCTATGTGGTGTTCCGCGGAGATGGTTGCTGGACCGCGAGCGGGGTTGATTCGCGCGTCGGCCGCGGTTGAAGGCCTGATCGAGCAAGTACGCCACTGGTAACGTGCCGCCAACGTCGACGACGGGAGCAGTGGCGCAAGCCAACAGTCCCAATTCATTCGCACTCCACCGCATCGTCTCAGCCCGTTGCTTGCAAGGCTGGAAACCTGCCCGCACGTTCAACATTCCGAATTCTTACGAATTCCGCTACGGTTTCGCGAAATCGACCTCGACCGTCGTCTCCGAGATGGCGGGCCACTTGCCGTCTTGAAGTCCGGTGGCGCGGATCGTGAATGCGTGCACGCCGGCCAACCGTGGGTCGGCCATGGTGACGATCCGTAGCTCAACCTCCTGCCGGTCGATCGGCACGACGAGCGGCCCGCTATTCTGCCCGCTGCTCGGCCCATCGCTCGAAACAACCGAGAGCAAGCCGGTCAGCTCCTCGGGCAGCCGAAGCTCGAGCCGCACCGGTTCGGCCAGCTTCGCCCCCCGCGAGATCTTCAAGCGGACGTCGAATGCCTGGCCAGAGACGACGGGCGATTCAAGCGGCACGTGTGCGAGCTTGAGGAGCGGTCCCTCCAACGTCATTGTGATGAAACCGGTCATCTCCGCCACCAAATGCCGCACGCGGCCCTGCGGGTCGGGCACTTGAACGACCGCGATCATCCCCATCCGCGAGGTGCGGGTCGTTTCGAGCCACTCGGGCATGAAACAGGGATAGATGGCGTTGGTCACGCCTGGCGGAACGATGATGTCGTCGCCCGTGATCCCCTGCACCTGGTACGACTGTCTCGCCGCCATCTTGAGCACGATCTCGCCCTGGTACCCCTCCAAGCGCTCGACGATCACGTCGGCCGGAAACGTGGCTCCGCGATTTGCCTTCCTCCCAGTATCCTGATCGACCGGCCGCCCTTTCACGCGCGGTTTCATCATGCTCGCCACCAGGAGCTCGGAAACCAGGTTTCCCTCCGGACCGCGCGGCACCAGGTTGCCGGCGGCCGCGGCCAGCGCCTGCCGGGTAACCATTGCCTCGCCAACTTTCGCCTCGCCCGTCACTTTCACCAGGGCCGCGGCGGCGGGCGCCTCGGCGCCGGCCACAAGCGCGACGGCCAATTCGTTCTTATCGGCCGGAATGATCAACTCGGCCGGCGCGGTCACGCCTGGGGGCAGGCCGCTGAACGCGAGCTTGATGGGGCCGGCGAAGCCGCCTAGTCGCGTAGCCTTGACCAGCACGTTGGTAGGGCCGCCCAAAACCACGTTCACCCGCTGCGGAGCTTCGAGCCGAAAATCGGCCGAAGGCTTTGAAACCGAAAGGCGGTAAATCGCCGCGCGCGTGCCGCTGCGAGCCGCCATATCGCTTACCAACAGTTGGTAGTTACCATCCGCCGGCGCGGCGAACTCCAAGCCCGCGTCGGTCGTATTCGGCAGGTCGTCGTTGTTGGCCAGCTCCTTGCCGTCAGGGCCCAACACGGCCAGCGATACATCGAGTGGCGAACCAAACCGACGTGCTTCCAGCGCGATCGTCCATCGTTCGCCCTGCTTGGCTTGGAGCAGATAGCGATCGACGGAAAGCGGCTGATCGAGCGCGCCGGTCACAGCGGCCGGCGCCGCTAGCGCTTGCGGGGCGGCGGCCGGCAAAGCCGGCTCGACCAGCTCCGGCAAGTCGCTCAGAGACAACTCGAACGGCAATGCGGTGCCGAACGGTGTCTCGAGCGAATAAGCCAGCGACGATCGCGTTGGATCGGTCGGGAACGTGACCGGCCGCACGACCGATTCCAACTGCAAGGCTCCCGTGGCGACGCCGATGCCGACGAATTCGACCTCACGCGTCTCGCCGCGCCGGCCGGCGGCCGGCAGCGCGGCCACCACGCGCGGGGCGTCAACGATCGACAACTGATAGACAAACGAGCGGTCGCCAGCGTGGTCGATGTCGCGGACCGCCACTTCATATTCGGCGCCGGCCTGGGCGGCGAACGCTAACGCCGCGTCGAGACCTTCGGCGTCGACGACGTCAGCCACCAGTTTGCCTGCGGAGTCGCGGACCTCGAGGCAGCCATGCCAATTGGCGCCCAACCGCCGGGCAACAAGGTCGCACGTCACCGGTCCCGCTTTCGGCGCGATTAAACGGTAGCGATCGACCTCTTCCATCTTCGAGACCCGCCCCGAGACGGTCACTGGTAGCGACGTCAAAGCCTGCGGCGCCTTTCTGCGTTCGTCTTCGACCACCTGCGGCCCGGTTCCGACGATGAACACGCCCGTCGCCGTGCCGCCGTTGGCATTGGCGGCCTGCCAGTAGACCGGCCCCGGCTGACAATCGGCGGGCACCACAAACCGCGCCGGCACTTCGCGCGCTAGCGGCACGGCGACGAGCCGGCCTTTGGCACCAAACCAGTAGGGGGGAGGAGGAACGAGGATCTCGCCGGGCGGCCCGTCGGCGACCAATTGCGCGCGGCGGTCGAGGACGAAGAATTCCATGTCGGGCGTCCAATCGTAGCCGCCCAGTTTGACGTCGATGGTGGTTCCGGCTTGTCCACCCGGAGGGAAGACGTAGCCGATATCGGGGTTTCGCTGGGCAAGCGCCGAGGGGCCGGGCAAAAAAGCGGCGCCAAGGAGGAGGACGATGAGTGAGGGAGAGCGAACGGGCCCAACCACGATTGGGAAACCACGAATCACACGGATGGCACGGATAAAAAAGGTTCGCATTGGGCAATCTGGGCATTCAAATTCACACCAAACCCTCAATCACCTTACCCCCGTCGAGGATCGGCACGGGACGGCCGAGTGGCGTGTAATAGCTCTTGGTTGTATCGATGCCCATTTGCTGGAACACAGTCCGCAGAATGTCTTGCACACCAATCGGTTCGGTGGTCGGGTAGGCGCACTGCGTGTCGGTGGCACCGAGCACGTGACCCGGTTTCACACCACCACCGGCAAAGATGACGCTCTGCGTCAACGACCAGTGGTCGCGGCCGGCGGCCGCGTTGATCCTTGGCATGCGCCCCATTTCTCCCATCATCACTACCAGGGTCGAGTCGAGCATGCCTTGCTGCTCCAGATCGTTGACCAGCGCGCTGAACGCGCGGTCGACGTGCGGCAGCATGTCTTTTTCAAGGCTCGGAAAGACAGTGAAATGGTGGTCCCAGCCGCTATGGTCGATACCGATGAAGCGGCAGCCCGCCTGCACCAGGCGCCGAGCCAAAAGCGCGCTCTGACCGATCGTCGAATAGCCGTACGACTCACGCAGCGCGGCCGGTTCAGCGTGGATATCGAACGCCCGCTTGGCGTCGGGCGATGTGATCAGGTTGTGCGCCTGTTCGTAGTACGTGGCCATCGCGGCGCCGCGGCCGGTGCGGATCGATGCCTGCTGGCCCTCGAAGGCCTCGAGCAACTTGCGGCGGCGCCCAAGCCGGGCGTGGTCGGCGCCGTCGAGCGATTGCAGGTCCTTGATTTCGAAGTCGGGCTGCCCAGGATCCGATTCGATCACGAATGGGGCGTAACGCGAACCGTAGAAACCCGGCCCGCCGGCCCACATCGGGTGCGGCAAGTTCACGTATGGCGGCAGCGAGTTGCGTGGGCCAAGTTCGCGCGACACAATCGAGCCGATCGACGGATAGAGCACGTTGTTGGGCACCCGCGATTCGCCATCGGCAAAGTCGGCCCGGCGCCCCGTCATCACGTAGTGGTAGCCCGTGTTGTGGCCGTTGTCTGTGTGGCTGTGGCTGCGGAGGATCGTGAATTTGTGCGTTAGTTGGGAACAGCGCGGCAAATGTTCGCCGACGAACGTGCCCGGCACACTGCTGGCGATGGGCTTGAACGGTCCACGGATTTCGACCGGGGCCTCGGGCTTCATGTCCCACATGTCGATCGTACTCGGACCGCCTTCCAAAAAGAGGAAGATACACGCCTTCGCTTTGGCGGGGACGTCCGTTGCGGCCTGGGCCTGAAGCTCCAGCAACTTCGGAAGGCTCAACCCGGCCAGGAAGCCCGAACCGCCGATCTTGAGCATTCGCCGGCGCGTGACATGTCGAGAAAATGGGTGCATGGCGACCTCAGTGGTTGTAAATGAATTCCTTGCTGTTGACGAGCGTCCAGAGCACGTCTTCGAGCACCGCACGGCGGTCGGCGGCCGCTTCGTCAAATGTCTGGAGCAACACGGCTCGCTCGGCGTCGCTGGGAAAGCGCGCCAGGGCGGTCAAACAAAGCTCGTCGATGGTTTCGGTTGGCCCCAGCGACGCAATCGCAAGTTGCCGCACGCGCCCCTGGCGGTCGTGAAGCTTGGCCGTCATTTCGGGCGAATTCATCAGGTGCAAAGCCTGGGAGATACTCGGCTCGTTGCTTCGCTCGCACTCGCAGACGCTGGCACGTACCGGGCGGCCAAAAATCCGGAAGAAGTACGAAGGCATGCGGTTATCCCAAATCTGAATCGCGCGGTAGCCTTCGGGCCAGCCGTTGAACTTTTCAGGTACGCCGGTCACGCTGCAGATGGCGTCCAACAGCACTTCGGCCGGAAGGGCTTTGTGCGCCGCGTGCGAGAAGTTTTGCTCGTCGCCGGCATTCGATTCGTTCGCGCGCGAGCTAAGCTGGTACACCCGCGAGTTCAGAAGCGTGCGCGTGAATGCCTTGAGATCGAACTTCACTTCGCGCATATGGCTCGCGAGCGCGGCCAGGAGCGGTTCGTTCGAGGCGGGGTTGGTCGCCCGCAGGTCATCGATCGGCTCGACCAATCCGCGCCCCAGGTAGTGGGCCCAGAGGCGGTTGCTGATGGCCGTGGCCAAAAAGGGGTTATCCGGCGCCGTCATCCATTCGGCCAGCTTCAAGCGGCGGTCGCTGCCGGGGGTGAATTCGGCCGGCGGCGCTCCCAGCGCCTTGGCGGGCACGAGCTGGCCGGTGCGGGGGTGCGCCAAATCGGCGCCACCGCGGGAGACGATCGCCATTCTTCCGGTCGGAAGGTTCTTGCGGACGACGCCGGTGAAAAAGCCCGCCAGGGCGAAGTAGTCGTCCTGGGCCCATTTCTCGGCCGGATGATGGTGGCACTGCGCGCACTCGATGCGCACGCCCAGGAACAACTGGCTGATCGAACGCGCGAGCGCTTCGGGCGTGTCGAGCACGCGGTAGAAACCCGCCGGGCCCTCGGCCGCCGTGTTTCCCTGAACCGTGACGATGTCGCGCACGAACTGGTCGTAAGGCCGGTTCTCGGCGAACTGCCGGCGCAGCCACCGGCTGGTGGCGACGGCCACGTGCGGCGTCACGCGGTCGCGGTCGACTCGCAACAGGTCCGACCAGCGCATGGCCCAGTAGTCGGCGTACTCCTCGCGCGCCAGCACGCGGTCGACCAGCTTGCTTCGTTTGTCGGCGGCGGCATCGGCCAGGAACGCCCTGACCTCGTCGGCCGTGGGGAGTGTGCCGATCACGTCGAGATAGACGCGTCGCATGAACGTGGCATCGTCGGCCGGATCGCTGGGGATGATCCCCAATCGCTGGAGCTTGTCCCAAACCAGCTTGTCGATGAAATTCGCTTCGGGGGGCCTCGCGAACTGAACTCCGGGCCGCGGAATGGTGATCCGCGCCACGGCAACGTGTCCTTGGAATCGCACCAGGATCGCCGCCTCGCCGGCCAGGTCGCTGGCGGTCACCAAACCACGCCGGTCGACGTCGGCGATCGTGGAGGCGTTCGATTCGTAGCCTGCCTCGATCGTCACGCAGCGACGCGCGCCCGCGGCGTCGATGGCGGTAACACGTAGTTGCTGGCTCTCACCGGCCAGCAGCACCTGCTCGGCCGGCTCGACTTCAACCGATGTAATCTGCGGAGCGTCGCCGCCGGTGAATTTGGCCCCCTCGACGAGCCAGCGCCGCAGCCGCCGATGGCCCAGCCCCTCGGGCTCGATCCGCAGGCCGCCGCCATGCGGCACTTCAGCGGTCGCCTTTTGAAGGACGAGGCTTTGCTCGGGTGCCGAGGGAAACACGCGCCGGCCGCGCCCCTCTTTGACCAGGGCATCGAAGTCGGCGGCAGGGTTCGAGCCGAAGACACTGAGCTTGAAGCCGTTCTGTCCTTCGGCTTTGCCGTGGCAACCGCCCGAATTGCAGCCCGCCTTGGTCAGAATCGGCACGAGCTGCTGCTCGAATAGGATCGGCCGGGGGTTGACCAGACCCGTCACCTCAATGGGAACGCGGACCGTTTCCGCGCCAGCGTGGACGACGATTTCCGTTCGCCCTTCGGCGCGCGGCTGCACCAGTCCGTCGCCATCGACGACAGCGACAGCGGGGTTGGCCGATTCGTAGTTGGCCGCGCGTGTGCGATCCTTGCGTTGGCCATCCGGCTGTATCGCCGTAACCAACAACTGCTGTGAGGTTTCCGGCCCGTCGAGCGTCACGGTCGCCGGGCTGACGACGGTCGCGGCCGAGAGCCACGACGCCTCGCTACTCAACAGCAAAATGGCGACGACGCAGTGAGCTAAACCAATGCGGGTGCTGATCGGTGGTCCGTGCATTGTCGTGACCGCGCTGGCGTTTCACAGGTCAATAAGAACAGAGCAACCAAAGGTGGGAGAACGAGGGTCGCTACGTAGTGTGGTCTGGTACTCCGCCCCAAGTCCTAACGTATAAACTATCGTTGATGCAGTCAAGTTTCGCCACGGCCTGAATTCTCCGATGCCTTCTCGTACACTACACCTCGTCGAGCGGAGCGATGAAAACGGACGTCCGCCATTCCCATGCCGGCGAGCAAGCCGCGTAGCGGCGGTTCCATTGGCGCGCCACCCTTTTTGCGCCGAGATGCGCCGCGTTGCTGCGCAACGAGAAGGCCTTGCTGTTGCGCGGGAAGTCAGCTACGGGAGCTCACGCCGCGCGATCACAAACCACGCTTTCGGTCCGCCTTCGCTGAACGAGATGTCCTTCAGATTTGAGACGACTTCAAAACTCGCGGCTTCGATTGATTCAATTTCCCAGCCGTTGGTGAACGCCCGCCGCAGCTCTTTCTTCGAAATGCGCCGCGGCCCATGCGTGCCGGGTTCCTTGTCGCTGAAACAGAGCAGGTACAGCCGGCCTCCCGGCCTCAGCACGCTTGCCAGGCCCTCGACGTAACGCCGGCGGTCTTCGTTGGAGAACACGTGAAACAGGCCGGAATCGATGACCGTATCGAATGTCTCAGGCAACTCGAGCAGGACCAGGGCATCCATCACAAGGAAGCCCACCGGCAGGCCGCGATCATCGGCCTTTTCCTTCGCCCGTTTGATCGGTTCCTCGAGGTAGTCGATTCCGAGCACCTTATGGCCCCGGCGGGCGAAGAATAATGCGTGCTCCCCGGTGCCGCAGCCCACGTCGAGGATCGAGCCGGTGACCTGATTGGCCACTTCGACGAAAGCCTTTTGCGGCCGGCCGATATCCCAGGGCGCTTGGCCCGAGTAGGCTGACGTGAAAGTTTCCCGGGTTGGAACTGCGTTCATTGCGCGTCTCCGATAGTCGCTGGGGGAAGCCGATTCGTTCCCCCCAATCGATTCTACCGTCGTCGAGCCATGAAATCTGATCATTTCTCGCGTTTTTTGGCGGGATTTGCTTGATAGCGTGCTAGCAGCCTTCGAGTCGATCGCAATACCACCTTGTAGTGCAGGTGTCCCGCCTGCCCCGGCGGTTTTGGGAGGCTGTTAATACGAATCGACGCGGCTTAGGAATTTCCCGCCGAAACGGCGCCAGGCGTAGCGGGCCAATCCGATGTTGGCACCAACAATGACTAGCACGGCGAGGACCACCAGGCCCGCGCCGTCGGTGGCGGCCAAGAGGCCGATCAGGGCCAGATTAGCGAGCACGATCGGAAAAAAGAACGTTTCGACCAGTGCCAGCGGCAGACCGTACTCTCGCCCTGCCGAGCGACGAATCCGCCGCACCGACCAGAACCCCAGCGCCGTAACGCCGATGGGCGCCGTCATCCCAAACAAGAACATTAGCGAGAGAAGCAGGCTGGGTGGCCGGCGGTACGAGAAAGCCGCCAAAAAGAAGAGCGCCGCCAGGCCGAACCACACCGCCGCGACGAACGCGGGCCGCGAAACGCGTGGGACGCTCGATCGCGGAAACCACCAACCTTGCCAGCGCCTCCACAAACCTCGCAGCGCCAGAGCCGGCTCCACCGCGGTTGGGGCGGTCGCCGATTCGGGCGCATAAGCATCCGGCGGGTCAAGCTGCGCCAGGATGGCCGCGACCGCCTCCGTCGGCTGCTGTTCGGCTCGCGCGGCGAGCATCTCGTAAATCTGAGTTTCGACTTCGTCGACGACGTCCCGTCGCTCACCGCGCGAGACGCCGCCGGCGAGCAACACACGTTCAATGGCATCGAGATGGTCGTCGATTCGGCGTCTGGCGTCATCGGGAAGGGGATTGGGCAGATTCGCTTCCGCTTGACTCATGGTTTCCTCCGTTGTTCAACAAATGGTCCACGGCGTCGCGGACGCCGATCCAGTGCGTTGCCATTTCTTTCAACCGTGACTGACCCGTTTCCGTCAGCCGATAGTATCGCCGCGGCGGCCCGGCGGGCGATGCGGCCACGCGAACTTTCACCAAACGGTCGCGTGCCAGCCGGGCCAAAACCGGGTAGAGCGTGCTTTCGGTGAGCTCCAGCCCTGTCGCCGCGTTGAGTTGCTGGAGAATCTGGTAGCCGTAGGCCTCGTTCGCGTCGAGCAGACGCATGACGCACAGCTCGACCAGCCCCTTGCGGAGTTGCGTATTCCAACCTTGCATGACAGAGTCGTTCCGTTTGGCCATCTACATCGCATTGCATAGTAGACTTGCCGGAGGGCCATGTCAAGGGGTGGCTACACCCGCGCGACGAGCGCGTGGCCGACGAACACCAGGCTGGCGGAAATGCGGGCGGGCGGCAGGCCGGTGAACCGGGCAACCGCGCGGCGGTAGGCCTCGACCTGGGGACGATAATGGTCGACGACTACTTTCAGGGCCTTGCGATCGTTGCTGGCCAACAGGTCGGTTTTGAAGTCGACGAGGTCGGCTGCCAACGCCCGGCCTTCGCGCTCGACGAGCACCAGGCGGTCGAGAGCGCCGGTGAGGATCGAATCGCCGTCGCGGATGGCAAAACGTCGTTCGCGCAGAACGCGCAACGTGTGGCCGCTGCCAGCGAGCACTTGGTGAATTTCCGGGCTGCTATTCCACGCCGCGCCTGCCTCGTAACTCTTGCGCGAAAGCGCGGCGCGGATGGCGGACTTGGCGAGCATCTCGCGAAACTGCGGCAACCAATGCGCCACGTCGGTCGGCGCAGCGCCGGTGGCGAGCGCCGCCTCTAGCAGCGACTTGTCGCTGGGCACTCCGTCGTCAAGCCATTCGATCTGCTCGAACCAGGCGTGGACCACCGTGCCGCGTACCAGCGCCGCGCTCGTGTCGAGCCGCAACCGCTGCTTCAGGTCGACCAGCGATCCGCCTTCCAAAGCCGACGGGCTTTGTCGCTCGAGCATCCGCGCGCGGCGCTCGCCTGCCGGTGCAAGCTTCACATCCAGCACTACAGGCTGTCCGGCACTTGCCGGAATGCCATCCGCCGGGGGCGAGTCGTCAATACTGCAATTCGCCACCGAGCTGTACCATCGCGGATCGCCTAGCTCGAAGATCGTCGTTGACGGCTGCGCCTTTTGACCATCAGTCAATGCGGCCCGGAGAATTCCCGCATAGGTCGTCGGGAGACTCTTCTCGTTTTCGTGCGAGGGAGCGACGATCATATGCAGCGCGTGAATGGCGCGGGTCAGTGCGACGTAAAGTACACACAGCGTTTCGCGAACCTTCCCCTCGTGGTCCGCCTCGAAGGCGGCTTGCACGTGGCCGGGCAAGAGCCTCTTCAGTTCCTTATTGGCATAGCGAGTGACCAGCTCAACAGGACCTGTCGGCCCCGATCGGCCGACGACAAACCGCGACGGATTGCCGATCAACTTGCGGTCGAGCTGTGGCAATACGACGATGTCGAACTCAAGCCCTTTGGCCTTATGAATCGTCATCACGGTCACTCCAGCAGAGGTCGGGGCGGGCACCTTCTGGCTTTCGACGTAAGCCACGAAATCACGAGCCCGCAACGTGGCCTCGGCCTGGTAGCGATGGGCCAGCTCGACTAGTTGCGACAGCCGGTCGGCGTCGCGTGCGTCGCACGCCGGTACCAGCTCATTGACCCAAGTGCTGATCGCCTTGCCGTAGCCGTCGGCGATGAGCGCCCGCCGCACGCGGTGGGCGAGCCAGTTGGCCGCGTGCGCATCGGCATTTTGATCGAGGCCCAGCGGCGCTGCCAAGGGCGAATGAGCCACGTGAAACCGGGCCACCATGTCACCGGGGTGGTCGGCCAAGGTCAAAAGCGATAGCACCACGCACACGGCGGGCGAATCGGAAAGTGGGTTGCCCCCCTCCTCGCTGGCGTGGATCCCGTGGCGACGCAGCTCGAAAATGAGCCGCGCAACCGCCGCGTTGTCGCGTACCAGAGCAGCAATCGTCGCCCCAGGCGCCTCATCGGCCAGACGAACGATCTCGGCGGCGGCGAATTTGAGCGTCTCGTCTTTTTGATCGACGTCGTCAGCCGCCTTGGGTGCAACGACGAGCCGCGCGTAGCCCGCCAACTCGTTGCGCGCCGTCGTGTGCTCGCAGTAGGTGTCGGCCCAGCCGGCAATGGCCGAATGGTGTTTGTCCAAGGGCGTCAAACGGTCGAGGTGAGCGAAGACGCGGTTGACCGCATCAATGACGACCGGCGAGGAGCGCCAAGAGCGTACCAGAGTTTCCTGACCAAGTTGCGGCCAGCCGCGCGCCAATGCGTCGAACAGCGCTACTTCACCCCCGCGCCAGCCGTAAATGGCCTGCTTGACATCGCCCACGCAGAAGAACGAGGCACTGCCTTCGCCTCCTTCAAGCAACCGTTCTGCCATCGGCCGCAGTACCTGCCATTGCCACAGCGAGGTGTCTTGGAATTCGTCCAGCAGCAGATGCGCCAATTCGGCGTCGAGCCGGTAAGCAAGCGGCTGGGGCCGCTCGGCCAGTGAAGTCTGGGCCAACGACCGGGTCACGTCGTCGAACCTGAGTGCGCGACGCCCCTGCTTCAACCGCTGGTAATGGCCCTCGAACTTTGCGAGCAAATGGTGCGTGGCCTTGGTCTGGTCGACCAACTGTCGGACGAGCACCGCCTTGGCGTGCGACACGAGTTTCTCGTACAGCGCCACGAGATGGGGCTCGATCGGCCTGCGATAGAACACGCTTTCACCCGAAGCGACTTTGCCGGCCAGGCCGCCTTTGATGAAGCCGGCCCAGTCGCCGGCTTGTGCCGATTCCAGGTCGCCGGCACGCGCTTTGACCCAGCTTTCCAGCTCCGGCAAGGGTGCGGCGACCAGTGCTTCGAGCGTGGCGCCCAATGTTTCGCCGTCCAACGGCCGCCCGCCTTCGAGCGCTCCCCAGGCTTCCGCCGGCGTTTCCGCGTACAGGCCGTAAAGCGAATTGACCAGGTCTCGAAGTTGGTCGCTGACGCTCCGCTGGGCTTCCCCTTTACTTAAGAGGTGCATCAAGTTCACGGTGGTCTTCGTGTCGTCGCCAGCGAGTACGGCGGCAATCGCCTCGGTGCGCAGCCGCTGATCGACAGGCTCCTCGACGATACGCCAACCAGTCGGCAGCCCCAGCTCGAGGCTGAAGCTTGTGGCCATTTGGGCGAAGTAGCTGTCAAGGGTCGAGATCCGCAACCGGTGCAGTTGCTTGACCAGATGAGCCAACAAGTCGAGCGCACGCGCGGGCTTCAAGCCCATATCGCCCAAGGCACTGGCCAAATTCCGGCACGCGTCGTCGTCCAGCGCGGCGCCGGCCAGTCGCACGAGTACGCGGTCGAGAATCTCTCCGGCCGCCTTGCGCGTGAACGTGCTGGCGAGGATGAGTTCGGGGGAGACGCCCAAAGCAACCAGGCCCAGGAAACGGTTCGAGAGCTGGTACGTCTTGCCCGTCCCGGCCGAAGCGCGAATCAGCACATGGCCGAACGTCATGGCGATTCCTCCTCGTCGTCCGGCAAGATCCCGCCCAACTGTCCGTCGCCGCAAATCCGCGCGAACTCTTCGGCGAATGCGGGCGGAGGCATGGCCGGTGGATAGAAATGCCCGCGGCGGATGCCGCGCACGACGTCCGCCGCCACTTCTTCAGCCGCCGTCAGCTCGTTGGGTTTCCATTCGGCGAATTGCTCGCGAGTTTCGCGCAGGACCTTCGGTAACACGATGTAACCCAAAGTCGGCTCTTTCTCCACGGGGATACCCAGTGCCGGCGTCAGTAGGCGATAGAGCGGAAGTTGCAGGTCGATCCACTGCGACTTCGCCTTGCGGTGCGTTTTTTCGGGCGTCGCGGCGCTGTCTGAAGTCTTGTAATCGAAAATCACGTACTCGCCGGTCTTTTCGTTGAGGTCGACCCGATCGATCCTGGCTCGCAGATACATTGGCTCGCCATCAACGATCAAGGGCACCGTCTCGCCGTTGACCGCGAATTCGGTGTAAACGATCCGCCAGCCTTGCAAGGCCCATTGGGCTTGCCAATCGGCGAAGGCCCCCAACCGTAGCCGCAGTTGTTCGATCTGCACGTTGACCGCCGGCAAGCGGTCGTCGCCGAATTGCCGCTTGACGATCGCGTCGAGCGCGCCATCGAGCCGGCCGCGGATCGCGGCGGGATCGGTCGAGCTCGCGGCGTCTGGATCGGATCCGAACTCGCGGAGCGCCTCGTGGGCCAGCATGCCGAAGGCCCGCGGATCCAATTCTTCGGCCGCGTCGTCGAGCGCCGCCAGGCCCAGCACGTGCCGCAGGTAATAGCGGTAGGGGCAGGCGAGGTAGTCGCGAAATGCCGTGATTCGCATGCTTTCAGCCGGCTTCGCCGGTGGGCTTGGCACGGGCACGCCAAAGAGCGAGCGAGGCTGGGCCGCGTTCAGTCCGGGTGGCAGAATCGACGCGGCCGACATGCGCCGGCGGCCGAAAAACCGCAGCGTGCGGCGCGCGATCATGCGCTGGTCACAGGCGAACAGGAGCCGGCTGGGGGCCAACGGGTCACCCTCACTGGTGCGCCGGCCCGCCACGAGCGTCAGTTCCTGGCGAGAGGCCGCCAGCACGGCCAGCGCATACGCATCGCGGACGTAACGACGTTCATTGTCGTTCAGCCCAAGCTTGCGACGCAGGTCGCCCGGCAGGAATTGATCCGCGCCCACCGACGTCGGGACGACGCCGTCGTTGAAACCGGTGACGACCAGCGCCGGAGCGTCGTCGAGCGGCAGCTCGAGCCAGCCCAGCATTTCGACCGCGGCCTCTTGTTGCATGGGAGCGATCGTGTCGCCCTCGACCAACCGCAGGAACAGCCGCAGCGCGTCGGCGCCCAGCCAGGCGTCATCGACCTTGCCCTTCAGTGCAGCGGCTTCGACGAGCACCCGGTGCAGCCCTTCGCAGGCTTCGAGCACGATCCGCTCGCCGGGATGATTGCGATCGAGCTGCTCGCGGCCGAGAATTTCGATCAGCAATTCGACCGTTTTCTCGGCCCATTCGGCCAGAGGTCGCTCGCCCGAAAGCTTGCCGTGGACTTCACCGTCGATGGTGGTCCGCAGGTGCCCGAGTTGTCTTCTCACGCGTGGCGGGCCCAGCCAATGGCCCGTGAGCCGGGCCTGCAAGTGCTGTGAGTAATAATGGTCCAGCTCGGTGAGCCAATCGCCCACCGCACCCTCGGCGCCGGCCAGCTTGGCCGATAGCCAGGATTCCATGTCGGGGTGCCGTGCCAGCGCGGCCAGATCGACGTAGCGTCCCCCTTCGAGATAGTCGGCCACGGCGGCCAGCAGCTTAAAGGGCGCGGTCCGCGAAATCGGCAATCCATCGGCGTGCCGGCTGGGCAATCCGAACTGCTCGAAGCGTTGTTCAAGATACGGCACGAGATTAGCGTCGGAAACACCCAGGGCGATGTCCTCTGCCGAAAACCGTCCGTCGTAAGACGCGATCCTGCGCAACACTGCCGCGGCCTGATCGGCCGGACCGTCGACGACCTCGATCTGCTCCTCAGACAGTTCGATCGGCGCATCGCGCCAGGCGGACGGTACGAGACAGCCGAACGCGTCGAACCGCTCGGCCAGCACTTCAGGGGCATGGACGAGCGCCGTCACCCGGTCGGCGAGTTGTTCGAGCATCCGCCGCGCCACCGGCAGCACGTCGGCCGTCCCCAGCAGCACCACGACGCCCTCGACATGGCAGGCTTGGCGTCGAATCGCATCGAGCCGAGCCGCCTGCAGGTCGGCAAGTCCCCAGGCGGCCAATGTGTGAAGGTAGTGTTCTTGCACGTCGGACAGCGCTTCCCAGCGCCGGTCTTCGCCGAAGTCGCCGATTTGCCGGACGCAGGACGCCACATCGGCGAACCTCAGCGCGTGTCCACCCAGCTCGGCGTGCAAGCGCCCCAGCAGCTCGGCCAGGCCCAGCCAGCGCGGCGGCTCGGCCTGCGGTGGCGGCTCAGCGACGAAGCGGCGGAGCAATTCTGGATCGGTGGCGCGCAGCGCGGCGACCCAGGCCAGTTCGGCGGCCAACGCACCAGCCGGTGCCGCTGGCGCATCGTAGAGCAGCTCGGGCAGGCTGCCGACGGTCACGATCTGCGGCGGCACAAGCGCCATACCGCGCCTCTCGGATTCCTGCACCAGGATCTCCAGCAGCCGGCGGCCCGCTCGGCGGCCCGGCAAAACGACGATCAACCGTCCCAGGTCGGCCTCGCTAGCCGTGCCATGGCGCGCCAAGAGCCATTCAGCCGCGGACCAGAGGGCCGAATGCTCCCAGCCCAAAAAATATCGTTGCGGTTTGTCAGTTGTCATTTGTCATTTGTCATTTGTTGATGGCGGCTCTTCATGTCCCGCGTTCCGCATTTTCATCCTTCATCCCTCATCCTCTTCTCATCCTTCAGCGCCGGTGTGAGAGGTAAATCGACGACAATGTGAGTCCCGCGGCCAGGTTCGCTGGTGATGTGCGCCCTCCCACCGAACAGAGCGGCGCGTTTGCGGATTCCAGCGACGCCGAAGCGGTCGTCGGGCACCTTCTCGGGATCGAACCCAACTCCATCGTCGTGGATTTCTACGCGCAGCCGACCCTCGTTTTCGATGAGCCGGACTTCAGCGCGCGTGGCACGGCTGTGTCGCCGGACATTGTTCAAGGCCTCTTGCACGATTCGAAAAATTGTGCCTTCCAGAAGCGGGTCGAGGCGGTCGATCGCGACACAGTGGCCGAAGTCAATGTGCAGTTTGCCGTGTTCCGACTGTTCGACGACCAGGTACTCTACGGCCATCACGATCCCTTCCTCGTCGAGGATTGGAGGACGCAACCCGCTCATCACACGGCGTCCCTCTTCGATCGACCGGCGCAGCAAGTGCGCCGCTAGTTCGAGCGCGTCGCGCCGTTTGCCAGCCAATGGCGAGCGTTCGCCCGTGAGCGACTCAATATGCAAAAGCGCTCCAGAGACGTATTGCAACATCCCGTCGTGGATTTCGTAGGCCGTCAGCTTGCGGTCGCGCTCATGCGCGTGAATCAGTTGTTTGAGAAAACGTTGTTCCGACCGCAACTGCTCTTCGGCTTGTTTGCGATCGGTGTTGTCGAGAATGGCATGCAACCGCTGTTCCGTGGCGCGGAGCGCGCTTTCCGCTCGGGTCTTTTCATCGAGCGCCGCGTGTAAGATCCGGGCCTGTTCGCAACCGGCTTCCTCGGCGCGGAGGCGCCGGGCGATTTCGGCCTGCAGCTCCTCCTCCGCGGCTTTCAGTGCCACCTGGAATTCGGTCGGCGACTGCTCCAGGCCGGACACCCGGCGCCGCAAGGCGGCAATTTCCACTTCAAGTTGATCCCGATTCTTGGAAGACATTTGCTTGATGTTAACGTAGCGGCCGGAGAGCGGGCAAGTTTAGCATGCCCTTCCCTTCAATGGCTCCTGGGCACCCGCCCGCCGGGTTGTTAGAATGGAACGCCAGAGTGTCGGAACCGCGATCCTCGCGGTCCGGTTCCCACCTTTACCATCATCAACCAAGGGGTAAAAGCCATCCGATGCCTTTGATCATCCTGCGAATGCTGTTCATCGTGGTGGCGGCGGGACTGGCGGTCCCGCTGGTACTGCCGGGCAAGATGCCCGCTGAACCCGCTTGGCTCCCCTGGGTGCTGTTCGGCGGAATCATGGGAATCTCCTTCGCCGTGATCGCCGTCGATGTCCTGGTGAAGCACAAAGCACTCGACGTGATTTCGTCGGTATACCTCGGACTGGTCGTGGGCCTGTTCCTGGCTTACGTCGTGGATCTGGCGTTGACCCCCCTGCAGATGAGCGAATTCGTCCATTCGGTCGTCAGGCCGGTGACGGCGCTGGTGATCTGCTACACATGCATCAGCCTCTTGATGCAAACTCGCAACGACTTTCGCTTCATCATTCCCTACGTCGAGTTCTCGAAGGACGTCAAAGGGTTGAAACCGTTCGTACTCGACACCAGTGTCGTCATCGACGGCCGGATCGCCGACGTGGTCGAAACCAAGGTCTTCGACAGTCAATTGATCATGCCTCGTTTCGTGCTCAGCGAGCTGCAAGCCATTGCCGACAGTTCCGACCGGCTTCGACGCAGCCGTGGCCGGCGCGGGCTCGACATCCTGAACCGCTTGCGGTCCAACGAAACGATCGATTTACAGATTTTCGATCAGGACCTGCCCGAATTCGAGGGTCAGGCGGTCGATCTCAAGCTGGTGCTGCTGGCCAAACACCTCGACGGCAAGGTCGTTACCAACGACTACAACCTGAACAAAGTTGCGCGGTTGCACGGCGTCGACGTGATCAATCTCAATGACCTGGCCAACTCGCTCAAGCCCGTGTTCCTTCCGGGAGAAAGTCTGGAAGTGCTGATCGTCAAGCCGGGCGAGGAGCAAGGCCAAGGTGTCGGCTATCTCGACGACGGAACGATGATCGTCGTGGAAGGGGGACGCGAACACCTCAACAAAACCGTCAAGATTTCCGTCACCAGCGTGCTGCAAACCAGCGCCGGACGGATGATCTTCGGTCGCGCCGAGGCCCCCGTGCGTAAATGACCGCTATGAACATGAACTGGAGGTTGAAAAGCTAGCCATGTGGTTCGAATCGTTGATTGAAATCGTGCTGCTTACATTGCTTATCGTCGTCGGTCTGGCCATGGTCGGGAACCTGGTGCTGCGGGATTGAAACGGGTTGGTGGGTGCTACCCGCCATACGAGGTTACACACGCGGTCCCGCGGCCAGCGTCGCTTCGCTGGCCGAAGCGGCGTACTTCGAGAAGTGTTTTTGGAACAAGCCGGCCAGTTTGCCGGCAGCCGCATCGTAGGCCGCCGGATCCTGCCAGGTATTCCGCGGGACGAGCAACGTATCAGGTATCCCCGGACAGCGCACCGGCACGTGCAGCCCGAACCGCGGGTCTACGGCGGTGGGCGTGCGGGCCAATTCTCCGGAATGGATCGCATCGATGATCGTCCGCGTGTCCGCCAGCGCAATTCGTCGCCCCGTGCCATAAGCGCCGCCGGTCCAACCTGTATTCACCAGCCAGCAATCGGTGCCATGGGTCTGCATCCGCTCGGCGAGCAATTCGGCGTACCTGGTCGGGTGCCAGACGAGAAACGCCGCTCCAAAACACGCCGAGAAAGTGGCCTGAGGTTCCGTCACGCCCTGTTCGGTACCCGCCACCTTGGCCGTGTAGCCGCTGACGAAATGGTACATCGCCTGGGCCGGCGTGAGTTTGCTAACCGGCGGGAGCACTCCGAAAGCGTCGCACGACAGGAAAATGATCTGCCGCGGGTGGCCGCCCCGGCAGGGAACCTTGGCATTGGGAATAAATTCGATCGGGTAGCTGGCTCGGGTGTTCTCGGTGATTGAAACGTCATCGTAATCGACCTCGCGCGTGAAGGGGTCGTGAACCACGTTTTCAAGCACCGTGCCGAAGCGGATCGCCTGGAAAATCTCTGGTTCGCTTTCTGCCGCCAGGTGGACGCATTTGGCATAGCAGCCTCCTTCGATGTTGAACACGCCGTCGTCGCCCCAGCAGTGTTCATCGTCGCCAATGAGTTGGCGACGCGGGTCGGCCGAAAGCGTCGTCTTGCCGGTCCCCGACAGGCCGAAGAACAGCGATACGTCGCCTTGCGGTCCCTCGTTCGCCGAGCAGTGCATCGAGAGGACGCCCTGTTTGGGCATCAGGTAGTGCATCAGTGTGAAGACCGCCTTCTTCATCTCGCCGGCGTACTCCGTGCCCAACACGACGAATTCACGCGACTCGAAAGAAAGATCGATGCTTGTCTTGGAAGTCATCTGCCGCGTGTGAATATTGGCGGGAAACTCACCGGCATTGAAGATCACGTAGTCAGGGTCGCCGAATGCGGCCAGCTCGCCGGCCTCGGGGCGGATCAGCATGTTGTGCATGAACAGCGCATGGTATGGCCGGGCGGCGATCAGCCGAATCTTGAGCCGGTACTTGGGGTGCCAGCCGGCGAAGCCGTCGAACACGTACAGCCGCGGCCGAATGTTCAAGAAGTCGATCGCCCGCTCGCGGTTTGTCGCGAAGGTCTGCCCCTCGAGCTTGATGTTCACGTCGCCCCACCAGATGTCGGCCGAGCTGGTCGGATGATCGACGATCCGTTTGTCCTTGGGGCTGCGTCCGGTTTTCGAGCCGCTATGCGCGATCAGTGCTCCTGTTGAGCTGAGGGCCGCCTTGTCGTGCGCAATCGCCGCCTCGTAAAGGACGGCTGGCGCGGCGTTCCGAAGTACATCGGCGACCTGAATGCCGTATCGCTCAAGACTGAAACCCGATTCCATGGCGAAGTTACCACTCCCGTATCTGGTCGTGTTTATTTCAGCTTCCCAAGGAGCCAAGTATAAGGCCGGTGGGGCTTTATCACTATCGCAGACCGGCTTGCCCCTGTGGTCCGGTTGCCGAAGGTTGTCGGTGTTTCAACCTGCGCCTCGCGGCATGTTAGAATCCGATATTTTTTCGGTTTTTTGTTGACAATCGGCCCCCGCGGCTACAGAATCCCGCTGTCCGCCGTAGCGGCGATCGGCGCCGCGCCGGGCGCACCCTGTCACGAGAAGATTCGGGAGGTATTCATCCATGTCATCGTCTGCTGCCGACCCAGGGAAGGGCACCACAACACTGAACGGGCGAATCGAGGCGCTGGAGCGTCAGACCGCCGCCCTCTCCGCCGCCTTGGTCCAAGCCCAGCGTGTTCGTCTCTGGATCACCTTGGCGCTGGTGGCTTTCATCGGCCTGACGATCACGGTCTTTTACCGACGCGCCGAACAGCTAAACAGCGCGGAAAATCGCAATCTGATCACGGCGCTTGCCCAAAAAAGCGTGGACGATCACGCCGACGACTTCATGAAGCAGCTTGAAGCGCTTGCCCGCACAGCCGGCCCCGTGGTCACGGATGCATTTTATCAGCAGGCCAAGAGGGACCTGCCCAAGTACTTGCAGGCCTCGGAACGCGAGCGCGATCTGCTCGTGAAAAACCTGCAAGAGGACCTGCAAACGAAGCTCGGGGCCCGTTTCGACAAGAGCCTAGAGCGGCACGAGACGCTGATCAAGCAAGAGTTCCCAACGGCCGAAAATGACGAGATCCGCAAACGGATGATGAACAACGTCGAAGCGGCTTTGCAGAAGCTGTCGCAAAAGTACTACGGCGACGAACTGGGCAAGCAGATGGAGGAATTGTACGTCACATGGGACCAGTTCCCGCCCGCCCCGCCGCCCGCGAAAGGCGAGGCCACGCTCGACGACCAGTTGATCGGCTCGCTGCTCGAGCTCTTGACCGTCAAGCTCAAGAGCACCGAAGTCGCGGTCGCCGAGTGACGACCATTTTCTCTGAACAACCCTGGAAACTTTTCACATAAAGGCCCTTGCCATGTCCAAATCTCCGTCGTCTTCCTCCTTGGAAGACCGCCTCGATTCCGTGCAACGTGAACTGGCCGCCCAACAGCGCAAGCTGGTTGGACGCACTCGCTTCACTGGCTTTATCGCCGCCATCGTGCTGGTCGCGCTGTCTGTCTACTTTTACTACGGCTACACGCAACTGAATGAACTGACGGAGCCCACGAAGCTGGTCGCGCTCGCCGAAAATACCATCGTCGATAATCTCGCGCCCGCGAGAAAGATTCTGGAAGACGAGATCAAGAGCGGTGCACCCGGATGGGCCGATCAACTCAGTCGTGAGGTGCAGGAAAGCTTGCCGCAGGCCCGCGAGGAGCTCGAGAAATATATCGTCGAACAGATGGAGATGATGATCGACGCGACCGGCGCCCTGACCGAAGAACAGCTCCGCGGCTTCTTCAAAGACAATCATGATGTCTTGGAACGGGGGCTCCAGGACTTGGCGAGCAGCCCGGACATGGCTGAACAGACCATGCAGGAATTGATTGCCGCGCTCGACAAACAGCTCTCGAAGCAGATGCATGACGAGGCCCTCGAGCTCTTTGCCACGCTCGCGCTGATGAGCGAGAAGCTGGCCAGGCTCAAGAGCGGGCAGGGGCTCAACGCCGAACAACAGCTTGAGCGCCAGGTGCTGATGCTCACTCGGCGGATGCAATTGGAAACCGTCGAACCGGAAAACGCGATGCGCCCCACTACGGATTCCAGCGCCTCTCACGTTGCGGTGGTACCCGATGGCACGGCGACATCGGAGAAAGACACGGCTGCGCCACCCGATGGCGAAGCCGCGCCTCCGAAACCAGAGTAGCTCCACGAGCTGCAAAGGGAATGGTCGGTGCGCGGGCCTGTCGAGTGCATAGCGCCTGTCGAGTACAATCGATACGGCCCCATCGCACCCCAGCTTGGCTCGCTCGATTCGTGACTTCTGAAACTTCCGATCAATCCGCTCGGCTTCGCGTTGCCGTCATCGGCGGCGGTTTCGCCGGCCTGGCCGCGGCGCATCGGCTGAGCGAACTCGATCCGGCGACGGAGGTAACACTGTTCGAGGCGGGCGACAGACTTGGCGGAGTGGTATGCACCGAACGAACGGATGGCTACCTCCTGGAGCACAGTGCCGACAGCTTCATCACCAACGTCCCCTGGGCGCTCGATCTCTGCCGAAGGGTAGGACTGGCCGACGAGTTGCTGCCGACAAACGAGGCGAACCGCCGCGCGCTGGTGGTACGAAGGGGCAAGCTTTATCCCGTTCCTGAGGGCTTTACGCTCCTGGCTGGAAGTCGAGTCTGGCCGATCCTCTCGACGCCCGTGCTCAGCCTGCGGGGAAAGCTGAGGTTGTTGGGTGAATGGTTCGTGCCCGCCAGACGATACTCCGCTGACGAAAGCAGGGACGAAAGTAAAGACGAAAGCTTAGCTTCGTTCGTCCGCCGCCGCCTGGGTCGCGAGGCATTCGAGCGATTAGTACAGCCGCTGGTGGCGGGCATTTACACGGCCGACGCCGAGAAACTGAGCCTCGCCGCCGCTTTGCCTCAGTTTTTGGAAATCGAGCGAACGCACGGCAGCCTGATCCGCGGCCTCAGACGCGTTGCCGCGGCAGGGCAGGCGAGTGGCGCGCGGTACAGCTTGTTCGTCGCGCCCCGTGACGGGCTGAGCAGTCTGGTCGAAGCCGTCGCGAGGCGATTGCCGGCCGGGTGCGTTGCACTGAACGCGCCTGTCGAACGCCTCGCGGCGCGCCCTGGCGGCGGCTGGAAGGTATCGTTCGCCGGCCGAGACGCACCGCGCGAGTTCGACTCCGTGATTGTGGCCGCACCGGCACCGACAGCCGCGCGAATCCTGGAAGGCGTCGCAGCAGAATTGGCCGCCGATCTACGACGAATTCCGTACGCTGGCTCGGCTATTGCCTTGGTGGGCTACCGTCGCGAACAAATCACCCATCCGCTCGACGGCTTTGGTTTTGTCGTACCCGACATCGAGGGGCGTGAGATCCTGGCGGCGAGCTTTACAAGCGTCAAGTTCGCCGGCCGTGCGCCGCAGGGACGCGTGCTGGTGCGGGTTTTCTTTGGCGGCGCGTGCCGGCCCGACCAGGTTGAACTCGGCGACGAAGAACTGCGGCGGATCGCCGGCCGCGAATTGGGCGAACTGCTCGGCATACGCGGTGAACCTGAATTGTTTCGCGTTTGCCGCTGGCGGGCGAGCATGCCCCAATACCATCTGGGACACGTTGCTCTGGTCGATCGGATCGAGTCTCGCATCGCCCAATTGCCGGGCCTGGAGCTGGCCGGCAATGCCTATCGCGGCGTCGGCATTCCACACTGTATTCACAGCGGCGAGCAGGCGGCGGAGAGGGTCACTGGTCAAACGTCATTGGTCATCGGTCATTAGTCGTTGGACGCTGCCCGTCACCTGGCTAATCGTCAAACGCCAAGACTCTCGCGCTGGACGAAGGGAGCCGTTTCGGTGGCCCGGGAAACCGGCCCGGTTTCAGCGACCGCTGAACGTCTGGCCGCTTCGTCGCGTCGCGCGCGGCGGACAAGCACGTACATGTAGGCGCTGAACGAGGAAACCAGCACAAAGGGCATCGACAGCAAGAATACGATGCTCACACCCCAGGCCTGGATCAGCCGATCGTGCTCGCCGGCCAACCCCGCCTTGCACATAGGGCAAGCCGTTGCCACCGACTCGCCGACGACAAAGAAAACGAGCAGCAACACCACTGCCATCAACCACGGCTGCGAAAGCCGTGGCACGTGGAACGGGCGGGCCACCGATGATATTATTCGTTGGAACATGTTACAGGGCCATTATAGCGCCCAACGGCGCGGCTGGGTAGATATGGTAAAGCGCCACATAGATCAAGACCCCGGTAACTGAGACATACAGCCAAATGGGGTAAGTCCATCGGGCCAGCCTGCGGTGGGCGGCCCGGCGATCGCGTAGTCCCAGAAAGATCGTCGTCAGGGCCAGGAATGGCACCAGCGCCGCCAGCAAGACGTGGCTGATTAGGAGTGCGTAATAAACGTAAGAGATCGGCGGTGGACCAGCGAACGGCGTACCCCTTTCCCCCTTCAATACGCCGAAGTGGTACCACAAGTAGCAACTCAAGAACGCCACGGAAACGCCGAAGGCCGACAACATCGTCAGTTTATGGGCGCGCTCGCGGCGGCGCTTGATGAGCACATAGCCGGCGAGTAAGAGCACGGTGGCCACGGCGTTCAACGCGGCATCGACCGCCGGCAAGGCCTCTCGGGCCGTCAACGCGAACAGGGCCACAGAGGCAAGCGTCACGGCGCCTCCTTGACAGGTGCCGCATCCAACTCACGGACCTTGGCCAAGAGCGAGTCGAGCTGCCGCGGATCGCTGTAGGTGTACCCTTTGACGAATCGGCCGTCGCGGCCGATCACGACAAGTTTATCGCTGTGGGTCTTCGTGGCCGGTAGCTTGAGGTGTCCTTCACATAGGTCATGAATATCGACCATGTCGCCAGTGAGAAACAACCAATGGTGAGGATCGGCGCCGCGCTCCTTGGCGTAATCGGCGAGTACCTGGGGGGTGTCGTTCGCCGGATCCACGGTGACGCTGACGAACGTCACGTCGGTGTCGGCCAGCTCCTTGGCGATGGCTGCCACCTTCTGGTTCATCGTCAGGCAAAAGCCCGGACAGGACGCGAAAAACGTGCTCGCCACCCATATGCGGCCTTCGAGCCTTCGCATGTCGAACGGCTTGCCGTCGCGTTCGATCAACTTGAGTTCTTCAAGGCGCCGCGCGGGCTTCGTGGCGTCGACCGTCGCGATAGCTGTCTGGCCTTCGTCGCCGGCGGTAAAGGCCGCGGCCTTGGACACACGCCAGATCGTATACGAACCGTATGCGGCCAACAGCAACAAGAGGAGCGTCAGCCAGCCTTTCACCAGGTTACTCATTGCAAATCTCCCGTCGTTCTGCCTTCGGCCGTTTTCCAGGATATCACGAATGTCACGGCCGCGAAGCCCGCCGTCACGATCAAACAGGTGGCCAGGGGGGGCAAGTCGACCGGCAATTCGGCACTCGGCCTTCCCCAATACAGCAAGTGCCGCAGGCCGGCAACGCCATAGGTCAACGGGTTGAGCCGGATGACCCAGGCCAGCGCGGCGGCCGCTCCTTCCGCTCGCGGGTCGGCCGGAAAGAAGGCGCCCGACAAGAGCCACATTGGCATCAAGAACACACTCATGATCGCGTGAAAGCCCTGCGTGGAGTCGAGCCGCCACGCGATGACAAAACCCAAAGCGGTCAGGGCAAAGGCCAACACGCAAGCAAAGCCCGTGATTGCCGCGAGCGACACGGCGCTGAATTTCAGCCCAACGGTCAACCCCAGCACCAGGAACAAGAGCCCCTGGACCATCGCGATGAGGGTGCCGCCGGTGAGCTTGCCCAGCACCAGCGACCAGCGCGGCACAGGGGCCACCAACACCGATTGCAAAAAGCCCTCACGGCGGTCTTCGATGATCGAGATTGTCGCGAAGATGGCGGTAAAGAGCAGGATCAGCACGAGCGTCCCAGGAAAGAAGTACTCGCGATAACTCAGGTTGCCAGTAGCGCCGCCGGACCAGCGGAATGACGGCCCCAGGCCGGCACCGAACAGGACCCAGAACAACACCGGCTGGCCGATCGCCCCGAAAACGCGGTTTCGCTGCCGCGCGAAGCGCACCAGCTCGCGCGCGGCCAGTGTGTAGACCGCCAGCCAAGGGCGCGGTGCCGGCGGCGCGGCGGTTTCCACGTCGTACGGTGCTACAGCCACGGAGCGCCTCCAGACGATTGGGCAACGCGCCGTGTCGTCGCATTGAAGCAATTGACAATTTGCAATTTGCATTTTGCAATTTGCAATCGGTCGTTAGCAAGGCGCCGTTCTACGAGTGCCTTGCGAGGGTCAACCGGCGCCCGCCTACCCGCTGCAGGGGTACCCCGAGTTTGGACCCACCTTAGGTCGCATCTCGCGAGTCCTAAGGTCAACATTGCAAATTGCAAATTGCAAATTGCAAATTGCAAATTCGGATACGTATTACCCAATACCCACCTCCCGGCGATCTTGCCAAAAACGGTGTCCGGTGCGGGCAATGAATACGTCTTCCAGCGTTGGCTTGCCAATCGTCACCGACTGAATGCGCCCCGGAAATGCCTCACACACACCGGCGACCAATTGATGGGCGTCGGGCCGTTCGAGCCGCACGCTTCCGTCGACCACCATCGTGGCGTAGCCGAAACGCTGCGTAATCGACACGGCCAGCGAATTCGCGTCGTCGCACGTAATCGTGAGCGAATCGCCTCCCACATCGGCCCGCAATCGTTCGGGCGTGTCGAGCGCCACCAAAGCGCCCGCATTCAGGATCGCCAACCGATCGGCCTTGTCGGCTTCTTCGAGCAGGTGGGTCGTAAGCACGACGGTAACTCCCCGCTGACCGCGAATCTGCCTCAGGTAATCCCAGAGATCACTCCTCGCCGCCGGGTCCAAACCGGTGCTCGGTTCGTCGAGCAACAGCAACTTCGGGCGATGCAACATGCCCTTAGCCAATTCGACTCTCCGCCGCAAGCCGCCCGAAAGGGTCTCGACAAGGTCACCCTTACGCAGGGTCAGCCCAAGCCGATCGAGCATCTCGTCCGCGCGGTGCCGCAGCTCCGCGCCTTTCAGACCATACAAGTGCCCCTGGTGGCGCAGGTTCTCGCCCACCGTGAGTTTCTTGTCGAGGCTGGGGGACTGGAAAACGACACCGATCCGCCTGCGAACCTCGGCCCGCCCGCGCACCACGTCGAACCCCAGAACCGTCACATCTCCTTGCTGGACGGGGATCAATGTCGAGAGAAGTCGAAACAGCGTCGTCTTGCCGCCGCCGTTGGGTCCAAGCAAAGCGAAGATCTCACCCAACTCGACTGTCAGATCAAGCCCGGCCAGCGCCAACCGCTCGCCGTAGCGATGCACCAGTCTTGAAACTTGGATGGCGGGGGAGGTTCCCATGGTCCGAGAGAAGCAATGGGAGTTTTCTTGAAACGGGATACGGGGATGAAAAGGAGATTGGGGGACGAAGGCAGACGGACAGAGTGATCTTTCCGCTCTCTATTCCTTTCCTCTTCCCCGTTTCATCTCCCTACCTCCTCGTTATCCCCACATCCCCATCGAATTGAAGGTCATGACCCTCGCTCGCGTTGCAATCAATGGTTCGCGTGCGATTCCCCATCCTCACCGTGTTCGCCGATCTCCTTCGACGTGTCCAGCATCAGAACCTGGTCATTGAAATCTGCGGTATGCTCCTGCCGCTCCTCGGAGTACTTGCCGCCGAAGCCGAACAGGCCGTTGACCCGCGCGCCGATATCGGGTACGAGGGCCAACGTGAGGAAGATCGCCATGATTGAGGCTGGAATCGTCAACACGTATTTCCAGTTCGCCTCGTACTTGACGTGCATGAAGAACAAGATTACCAGCATCGCCTTGGTGCAAGAGACCGCGGTCATGAACACCCAAGCCACTTCAGGCGTTTGGTGGAAAGGCCAGAATCGTGAGTAGGTGAAGAACGAGCAGGCCGTCAGGAAACAAAGGGCCACGAAGACGGCGATGTACTTGCCGACTCCGTGGTCCGCGTGGGCATGATCGTCGCCGTGGCTGCCGTGTTCGGTGGGCGGATGGCTGGCGTGGGACATCGGCGAGAATTCCTTAGAACAAGTACAACAACGGGAACAAGAAGATCCAGACCAGGTCGACGAAGTGCCAGTAGAGGCCGACGTTTTCGATGACTCCGGCCTTGGCCGCCGTAAATGGCATCATGCCGAGCATGATCGCAAAAGTGATCAACCCCACCAACACGTGCAAGGCATGGAATCCGGTCATCAGGAAGTAGGTGCTGGCCCACATGTTCCCACCCGGAATCACGATCGGCATCTTGAGCCAATGAAGGCGATCGTTGAGCCCCTCGGCATGGCTTTCGACGCCTGGCGCGGGCAAGGGGAAGATTTCGGCCGCGAGCCGCGCCAGCCCGCGCTCGTCGATGTCGTGTTCGGCGTCGTTGGCCGCCGGCCGCAGAAATGTCATTTCAAGCCAGACCCTCAAATCGGCTTTGAACTCGGCGTCCGGATCGTTGACCGCCGCTTTCTCACCTGCCGCGTCGGCCTCTTTCTCTTCTGCTTTCGGCGCGTCCTGCTCGCCGGGGCTGACGACCGGCTCCTTGCTCTCCTCCTCAAGGGCCTTCAAGAGCCTGGCGTACTGAGGCGTCTGCTTCATCTCGACGAGCTGCGTTTGCAGTTCTTCGTCATTCTTAAGACTGGCTAAAAGCGGCGAATTCGGCGCATCAAGTTGACTTCGCAGTTCGGCCGCGCGAGTCCGCACGGCCGATCCGAAATAGATGTCGGGCCGCTCGAATATGCGGCTTCTCGGGTACCAGGGGTACATGCCGTGCGCGAACTTGGCACCGTATTCGTAGGCCTTCACGCCAAGAAACACGCCGCCCAAAGCCAACGTGACCGCCAACCAGAGCCTGGCCACCTGGGATTTGTGGCTCTTGGCCGCCTCGAGCGACAACACGATGCTCACGCTGGAACAAATCAGCACGAACGTGTTAAAGGCCCCGATCGGCTCGCTGATATGCACCTGGTGCGTCGCCGGCCAGACCTGGGCCCCGAAGCGGATTACGATGTAAACGCCAATCAACGCGGCGAAGAACATGATCTCCGTCGAGAGGAACAGCCACATAAAAAGCTTGCCGTTTGGAATCGGCAGCGCGGGCTGGTAAACGAGCTTCGGTGGATGGCCGTGTCCGGCGTCGGCGTGCGATGGATCGTGAGTCAGGGTTTCGTTCATAGGTTTGTCATGAGTCAGCTAAACGAACGCAATGGCCCCAACATCAACCACATCAGAAGAGCGGGCAAGTAAACCAGCGATGCCCGCAACAAGGTCCGTGCCGACGCGTCGTTGCGGCGCACCAGAAACGCCGCGGCGCAGGCCAACTGCCCAACGCCAAGCGCCAGGGCCCAAAAGAAGTAGATGGGCCCGGCGAAGCCAGCAACGGCGGGCAATAAGCTCACCGGCACCAGCACCAGCGCGGCCAGCACGGCCTGCATGCCGGGTCGCAACCCAGTGGGATCGACCACAGGCAACATCCGCATTCCGGCCGCCGCATATTGTCTGCGGTAGATCCAGGCGATTGCCATGAAATGCGGAAATTGCCACAGGAACACGATCAGGAACAACGTCGCCGCCGAAATATCGAGCCGCCCCCCGACCGCCGTCCAACCCATCAATACCGGCATCGCGCCGGCCACGGCGCCCACCATTGTGTTTGCGTGCGTGCGGAGCTTTAGCGGCGTATAGACACAGACATAAAGCACCCAGGTCGCCAGTCCCAATACGGCCGTGAGCGGACCAACCCAAATCGCCAGGTACGCCAGGCCGATTAAGGTCGCCGCGGAGCCAAGCCACAGCACCTCGCGCGCGCCCAGCCGCCCAGCCGGCAACGGGCGATCGGCCGTGCGGTCCATGCGGCCGTCGATCTCACGTTCGAGCCACTGGTTGAAGGCGCTGGCCCCCGCGCCCACCAGCAATGTTCCGATCAGGGCGTGTGCGACCGACCAGATGTTGGGCAAGCCGGCGCCCGCGACGAACGCCGCCACCGTCACGGTCACGAGCTCCATTGCCACGATCTTGGGCTTGGCCAACTCGACGTAGTCGCACATCCGCTGCACGGCTTGCGAGCGATCGCCGAGATAGGTGACAGTGGAAGTGCTCACGCGATCGCCCTCATGCCAAGAGTCCCCAGCGAAGAGGATTGCGAATTGCCGCAACACCGTAGCGACCGTAGCGCCAACGTGAGCGATACCGCCAGGATCAGCGAGCCGGTCGCCACATGCGCCGTCGTCACCAGCGCCTGCGAGGCGCTTTCGCGGCGGACCACGTAGGCGGCCGCCCAATCGTAGTCGGCAAGCCATGCCGGCCAGCCGTAGTTCAGCACCCACGCCGCGCAACCCAACCCCACTTGAAGCAAGATCAACACCGCCAAACCGCGCGCGGGTCGCTGCAACCACGCTTCAGCATCCCGCCGCACACCGGCGCGGAGCAAGAGCAAGAACACGTGCAGCGAAAGCACCACGGCGAGAAGCAAATGCATCAGCACGGCGGCGCGAAAAACAGTCACATCCGCAGACGGAGAAACGTGGCGCAGTTGCGAACCAAGCAAGAGCTGTGCATAGACCAGCATGGTCGTGACGAGTGCCAATCGGCCGATGCCTCGTTCGGCCAACGTACCGTATTGGCCGGTGAAGGCGTGCCAGCGGCGCGATGTGCAAACAGCCAATGCAGCGGCCAGGGCGAAGAATGCCGGACCGACGCAGCCGTGGATCTGCGCTAGCAGCCGCTCGTCAAGCCGAACTCGCAATCCACCCAAGACCCCTTGCACGATGACCCCCACCACCGCCGCCAGACCCAGACGCCGCACCCAGGTCCGCTCGTCACGCCGCCACAATGTGACGGCCAGGGCAATCGTTAACAGCCCCACGACGGCGGCGAGCAAGCGGTGCCCGTGCTCGATGAACAGATCCCACGGACCGTAAACCCAGGTTTGCCAGGGATAGAGAAACAAGTTATATCCGTAGGTCGTCGGCCAGTCGGGCACAGCCATGCCCGCGTCGTAACTCGTCACCAGACCGCCCACCCAGATCAGCGGGAACGTAGCGCAAGTAAGCAGCACCGCCAGGCGGTGTGGCCACGGGCTTTCAATTTTCAGATTCGCTTGCGACACGACTACCTGCTTCGTTTCTACTCTCAACCACGGGGTAGGCTTCCAACCTGCTGTAGATCGATTCCTTGCGTCAAAACCTGTCCCAAATCGCTTAGGCTGGAAAGCCTGACGTTCGTACTAATGGTGTCCGCCGTGCGGCTCCTTCCCTGCCGCGCCTTCCGGCGGCGGCTGCGTTTGCGGGTAATAGTCGCTGTCGACCTCCGGCGAGCCATATTCGTAGGGGCCGCGGTAGACGACCGGTTGGATGTCGAAGTTACCGTGCCCCGGAGGGCTGGGGGCGAACCACTCCAGCGAATTCGAGTGCCAAGGATTACGCCCGCACTTCGGCCCCAGGAACAGGCTGCCGATGAAATTCGCGGCGAAGATGATTTGAGCCGCCCCCATGCCGAACGCGCAGATTGAAATGAACTGGTTCATCCCTTGCATGTGCGCGAAGGTGTCGTAGTGGTACGGATCGGCCAGCCGCCGCGGGAAACCGCCGGCGCCCAGGATGTGCATCGTGTAAAACGTACCGTTGAAAAAGATGAACGACAGGAAAAAGTGGACCTTCCCCCAGAACTCGTTCATCATCCGTCCGAACATTTTTGGGAACCAGAAGTAGATTCCTCCGAAAACGCCGAACGCCGTGCCGCCGAACAACACGTAGTGGATGTGAGCCACGATGAAATAGGTGTCGTGGATGAAGATATCGACCGGCGTGGCGGCCATGAAGATTCCCGACAGCCCGCCGATGATGAACATCGATACGAACGACAACGCGAACAGCATCGGCGTCGTGAACTGAATCTTTCCGCCCCAGATCGTTCCGAGCCAATTGAAGACCTTCACGGCGCTGGGCAGGGCGATCATCATCGTCGAGACCATGAAAGTCATACCCAGAGCGGGGTTCATGCCCGACATGAACATGTGGTGCCCCCAGACGATGAAACCCAGCCCGGCGATCCCCGCGATCGAAAACACCATCGGCTTGTACCCAAACAGCGGCTTGCGGGCAAAGCAACTGATCATGTCGGAAACCATACCCATGGCGGGCAGGATCATGATGTATACGGCGGGGTGCGAATAAAACCAGAACAGGTGCTGCCACAACAGCGGTTGTCCACCGCCGGCGCCGATCGACTCGTTGTTGACGATCAGCCCCTCGGGAATGAAGAAACCAGTCCGCAGCACCCGGTCGAGCAACTGCATGAACAACGCGGCGGTCAACACCGGCAAGGCGAAGGCCTGCAAGACGGCCGTGATGAACATGGCCCAGATGGTCATCGGCAAGCGAAACATGGTCATGCCGGGCGCTCGCATCTGAATGATGGTGGTCATGTAGTTGACCGAACCCATCATCGACGAGATGCCGACGAAGATCAGCCCGATCAGCCAATAGGATTGCCCATTCAAACTGCCCGGGGCCGCGGAATCGACGGCCGCCAGAGGCGGATAGCCCGTCCAGCCGGCCGCGGCCGCTCCACCAGGAACGAAAAAGCTGGTGATCATGCAAATGAACGCCGGCCACATGAACCAGTAGCTGAGCATGTTCAACGTGGGAAAGGCCATGTCGTCGGCGCCGATCATCAGTGGGATCAAGAAGTTGCCGAACGCGCCGGCCAGGATCGGGATGATCACGAAGAAGATCATGATCGAGGCGTGCATCGTGAAGAGCATCGTGTAGAACTCGGGAGAGATCTGCCCTCCTTCACCCGCGAACAGCCGCGGGCCGACGATCGGCATCTCCGTCCAAGGCCAGGCAAGTTGCCAGCGCACCGCCAGCGCCAGTAGTCCCCCCACCATGAACCACAGCAGCGTCGAAAACAGGAATTGAATGCCGATCACTTTGTGGTCGAGCGAAAAGACGTACTTTCGCAGAAAGCTCAGCGAATGCTCATGCCCGTGTTCGTGCGCATCGCCGTGCGCGTGGGAACCGACGGTGGTTGTGCTCATAATAATTCGTTCTATTCGTTAAGGCCCATTTACTTGGGGAGGGGGTCTAAATGCTTGATGGTCTCCCGTAATGTCATTTCCCGTAATGTCATTCTTCCGGCTCGTCGGGCGCCGCTTCCTGGGTGGCTTCCTGGGCGGAGGCCAATTCGCGCAACCATTGGTCGAACTTGGCACGGGGCTCAACGGTCAGCCGGCCCTTCATTTTGTAATGGCCCCAGCCGCACAACTCTGCGCAGACCAGATCGTAGGTTCCAGGCTCGGTGGCCCGGAACCAAACCGGAATCTGCATTCCCGGCACCGCATCCTGCTTGATCCGCAGGTGTGGAAGGAAGAAGTCGTGCAAGACATCCATGCTCTTCAATTGCACCATCACCTCTTCGTCCAGCGGCACGTGCAGGTCATTGACGTGGTGGATGTCGTCGGGTGTGCCCAGCACGCCGTCGGGTCCGGGGTAGCGCAATCGCCACTCGAACTGCCGCGCCGTGACCTCGACGGTGGGCTTTTTTTCCAGCCCCTTGGGGATCCGCATCTTGACGTCGGCCCAGGCGTTCATCTGGTAAATGGCGATGAACAAGAGCGTGGCGGCCGGCAGAATCGTCCAGATCACTTCCAGGTTGTGACTGCCATGCGTGTACTTGACAGGTTCGCGGTTCGAATTGGCGTCGTACTTCCAGAGGAACCAGAACAAGATGACCTCGGTCGCGGCAAACACCACGCCAGTCAGCCAAAGCACGAAATAGAACAGGTGGTCGATCTGGTGGCCGTGCGTCGAAATATCGCGAGGCAACCAAAAACCGGCTCCGGGCGCCCAGACGAAAAGGCCCACGCCCAGGATTGGGACCAAAAGGAAGAGGATGCTCCAAAACTTTCCCACCGTCGTTCTCTCAGGCAAAGGTTGCGTGTTTTTGAATCAGCGATCGCATGAAGATTCCACAGCGCGTCGTCGTCTTAGTTGCGTTCTTTGAGCAAAGCGGTTGCGCGCTCGGCGTGCGGCCGGCTGATCGGCTCATAGGGCAGCGAGCGGACGTAGTTCACGATGTGCCAGATCTGATCCGGCTCCAACGGCCCCTTCTGCCCCCCTTGTTCCGTGCCGCCGGCGGGCATCGGTCCACCGGGAATGCCAGCGTGAATGCGGCGATAAATGTCAATCGGCCGCCTTCCTCCGCGATAAATGCCCAGCCGCAGGTTGCGTGGCTTCAGTTCCAGTTTCGGAAGCAGCCACAGACTGATATTCTCGGCGTTCTTGTTCTTGTTCCAGTCGTCGAACAACCGGTCCTTTTCGGCCGCACCGTCGTTGGCGTCTCCCAGCGCCATGGGTCCGTGGCACTTGAGACAACCGGCCTGCTTACCGAAGAACAGCTCGCGACCTTTTTGCACCGACGCCAGGTGATCTTCGGGTGTGTCGCTGGGGGGCGGCTCGGGTGGGCGGACGACTTTTGCCTCCGACTCGGCCCAGCGCTCGACGATGGGCGTGAGGTAGGTTTCCAGCAGTTCGGCGCCGGTCTTGGGAATGTCTTCGTCCTGCGCCAAAAGGCCGATCGCCAGATCGCGCTCGAACTGGCCGCGGATACTCAAGTACTTGACGTATTCGACCAGGGCCTCGATTTCGTCGTTCGGCAACAGCATGAACGAGGGCATCGCCGTGCCGGGAATACCTTCGACCAGCGTCCGTTTCAGGTCGGCGGTGGTTGGTTTGGCGTTGCGTTCGGTGCTCTTGAATTTGAACACGCCTTGGCGATAGTCGCGCGGGTATGGATTCAAAAACGCGGCCGTTGGGCCGGCGCCGTCACCCGTCACGCCGTGGCAATGGGCACAGTGCTGCCGGAACAACCCGCGTTGCTTACCCTCGCGATCGCCGCCCGGCGATCCCGCGGCTAATTCGATCTTCTTCAAGTCGAGCCGTTTCTTGCGATCCTCGGGCTCCAGGCTGCGCCATTTCGGATCGTCGCTGGGCAGGCCGACTTCGGCGAACAAATATGGATCGTCGGGGGTCCCGAATGCGGCCACCAGAGCTGTGGCGACGAAATCAAGTTTCTCACGGTTCGCCTTTTTCTCCGCCTTGGCGTCGTCGTCCTCTTCGCGCCCCGTGACCCGGAAATCGTCGGTCGCTTTTTGTGATTCCTGAAGGATGTCTTGAAGGTTGACACGGAACTCCGGACTTCCATGCTGCGGCGAGCAGCCAGAGGTCACGAGCAGCAACGCGCCCCACGCACTGGCTAGCGCAATCGCCATTTGTCCGCCACGTTGCGCGCGAGGCAACCGAACTGATAATCCGAAATCGAAGGAACTGTGCATCTTCCACCAACTCACGGCTATTTGGCTTGGAACGCGCTCGCGCCCAGCGTGATCGCGCCCAGGTCGTTTTCACCCGGCTCGACGGTTAACTTGACCTTACCCCGTTTCAAGTCGAATGATCCCGACTTGGCGCTCAGCTTGCCTTTGCTTGCCTCATGCCAGACCACGAACTCGTGCGTGCCGGGAGGCAGTTTTTCGATCTTGAAACGCCCTTCCTCATCCGAGACCGCCACGTAGGGGTTGTCGCGCGCCACCACGTAACCTTTCATCCAAGTGTGAATGCTGCACGTGACCGGCACCGGTTCGTTCTTCGGCTTGTCGAAGTGGTAGTCGAACGTCGCATCTTTGCTCAACAGCGGGTTGGCCTGTTCGATGGAGCTGTTGTGGCTCACCGCGTCGGAGTTGTGTAGCTCGAGTGTTTGCGAAGTCCGAACCGGCAGAATGTGCGGATCGAAGCGGCAGTTCTTGTTGTCGAAACGCACGACGTCTTTGGACGTGGACTCGTAGTCGGGATGGATGAACAGCTTCTGTTTCTTGTTGGTGGCGATGAAGATCACTACGTTCTTCAGTCCGTTCTGTGAACCGACCAGGAGCGACTCGTCGACCAGGGCATGCTTACCGCAAACCTGCTCGTCCTTGGTGACGCTGATCGGCCTGGCGTCGGGCGCAGCCCCCTCATAAACGAACTGTCCGGAGAGATCGCACCATTCGGTCGGCTCGACGGCAGGCGCCGCTGCCTCGGTTTCCTGCGGTTCCTCCGCCTTGCTGCCCGTCGTCATTCGTAACTCTTCGACCTTGGCCTCGTCGACCTTGGCGCTGTCGGCGACGAGCGGCATTCCGGTCGCGCGGCGGCCGCAGCCGGCGCAAGCGACGGCGCTGAGAACTAGTGCGAACCACGCGAGACTCGAATTCCTGAACATGACATTGACCTCCACGACGCCGCTTCGAACACGCCGTGCCCTAAGCTGCGTCACCGCTCTTTTTCTTTTCAAGGGCCTTGGGAGCAACTTTGATTTCGCCCAGGTCGTTGCCGTCGCCGTCCTTGATCTTCATGGTGAATTGACCCTTTTTCTTGGCTGCGCCCACGTTCAGCCAGCCTACCATCTCGTGCCAAAGCGTGAACTCCAACTCCCCGGTCGGCAAATCTGCGATCTCGAAGGTCCCGTCCTCTTTCGACACCCCGACATAGGGATTTTCGCGGACCACGACGTAACCCTTCATCCAGGGATGAATGTTGCAACTGATCGGAACGGGAATCTTTTGCTCCTTTTCGAACTTGTAGTCGGACTTGGCACCAGGGCTCAACAGCGGGTTGATTGCCACGTCCCTGATCGGCGCCAAGTTGCTGTTGTGGGCGAAGGCGTCGGAATTGTGCAATTCGAGCGTCTGCGAAAGTCGGACCGCCAGCACATGAGGCTCGAAACGGCAGTGATGGTTGTCGAAACGCACGGTTTCCTTGGCGGTTTTTTCATAATCGGGGTGGACCTTCACGCTTTTGCTGCTCACGTAGATCACCACATTCGCCAGCCCGCCGTCGGCGCCCACGACCAATTCCTCTCGAACCACCGCGTGTTTAGCGCAGGCCGGCTCCTTACCCGTGTCGACTTTCTCAGGCGCCGGGGCCTTGCCATCGTAAACAAATCGTCCCTTGAGCGTGCCCCACTGGGCCGTCGCAGTGCCGACGCTAAGGCATGTCACGGCTGCGCCAAGGGCGATCGACCGCAATAGTGATCTTCGCATGGTCGTGTTTCTCCTGTGCTGGCCCCGTATTCCGGTTCCCCAGCGAAAAATCGCTTGAGTTCCAATTGATTGCATGACGTCTTGGAATTCCCAGGAATTCCGCTTCAAAAAGCTCCTCTAATTCGTACTGGTCGCGTCGTCGTCGGGCGACGTCCGCGCGTCTGCCGCCTTCTCGTCGTCGGCCGGTGCCGGCGGAGGCTCCTTCACCATCGCCTTGATCGACTTCTGGCGCTCCATATACGCGTCGTAGTTCAAGAGCAAATCAAAGACGCCCTCAAGCGCCTGCTCACTGGTGCCAGGGAACAACTTCGTGCGCAATGTCTCGTTCGGGTCTTTCTCGCGCGGAAAATTGACCGGCATGCCGGTGTAAGGCAATTTCGACGACGGCTTGGCCAGCCACTCACGCAGGTACTCCGGGCGAAGCCGCTGATAAACTCGCGAAAGATTGGGCCCTTGAGGGTCCTTGGGCGGAACATAGTCGCCGACAAGGTGGCACTTGACGCAATACGAGGTCCCCTCGGTGACCAGGTTCAGGGCCTGGTCGAGTCGAGACGCTTCATCATCCGACAACGATTCGGCGTCACCGGAACGGTGGTATTGGTAAGGCGCATCCACCCGATCGACCGCGGCGAAGTAGCTCACCAACTTGCCGGCCTCGGCCGACGACATGTTGAACTCGGGCATTCGCAGCACGGTCTTGGGACGCAACGGCATTGGGTCGATCAGAAAGTCGTGCAGCCAGCCCGTCTGTACCTTCTCGCCCTCCCGAACCAACGGCGGTGGCACGTAACCCCACGCCTCGGCCTCCTTCGCGGGCTTGCCAAGCTTGAAGGCAATGGGTTCGACGTAGCGGGCGAACTGGCCGCCGTGCGGTGGGCGCACTTTTCGCAGCTTGTCGGCCGGTACGGGCACGTCGTCGTTCACGAACCAGGGCTTGCCGTTGATCGCAACTGGTTCCCAGAGAAAGAACTGGTAAAAATTGCCGTCGTCGTCCTCTTGCAGCGTGGGCGCGGGGATTCCACCGGTGACCACCGCGTGCCCTAGTCCACGGTGGTCCGTCTTTTGCGACGCCGCCAACTGCTCGGGCGTGAAGTGCTTCGCCAGGAAGGAGTAATCGTTAAACGGCCGTGGGTCGGGGAAGTTGCTTGGGTCGAAATCGAATTCCCAGGTTTCCATCGCCAACGTATGGCAGCCGACGCAGTTAAACTTGGTCAAAAGCTGTTCGCCTTCGACAATTGCCTTACGGCGCGGGCTCGGCTGGTAGACGTACTTCGTCGCCGGGGGTTCAGCTACCAGTCCCAGCACGAACGTCATTACCGCCTCAATTTCGGCCTGGCTGAAGTTGAACTTGGGCATTCGCAAACGGTCGATGTAAGACTTGTTCTCTGTCTTCTTGAAGTCGTAGCTTCGCGGCTCGCGGAGTTTCTGCCAGAGGAACCCCTCCCGTTGATGGTGCAAAAGCGCCTCGACGAAGTAGCCCGTGTCGGGATCAAGATCCTTGACCGACAGGCCGTGGACAGCCTCGCCATGTTCGTTCGCGGCATCGCCATGGCCGTCGTCCCCGTGCGCCGCGCCGTGGTTCGCAGCCTTGTTATTTGAGTTGGTGGGCGGACGTTCTTCCAGATACTCGACGATCATCTCAAAGGCCAGCTTCGAAGTATCCTTCCGCCCCCAGTCGGCCAGTCCCGTGCCGATCGGCTTGGCATCCTCGAAGCCGGGGATGTCATGGCAGCCGCTGCAGCCCAAGCGGCTGATCGTGCGGCGGCCGACATAAAGCAGCTTCTTGCGGCGCATCTCCTCGTTCAGCAGGCTTTCGTCGTCGCTTTCGGCTACGTCGCGGACCAAAAGCGTTTCATCTCCCTTCGTCTCCGCCGCCAACTCCGGCTCGATGCCATCCTTCAGGATCTGGTCGGTTTGGTGTTTGCTGTACGAGGCGGAGAGAAAGATCGCCGCGAGTTCGTCGAGCGCGTCGTCGTCCAACTCGGGCAATTTCTCAGGCTCCCACCCTTGCGACTGGAGCAGGTAGGCTGTGATATCGCGAGCCGGATCGGTGACGATTTCCTCTTTGTCGTCGTCAACCTTTTCCCAGTAAGTCCTTTGGTCAAGAAATGTGTTGGGCATCACAGTCCGGGCATGGTAATGGTTCGGTTCGCGAACCCAACTGTATAGCCATTGTTCTCCGTGGTCATCTTCGCCGCCGTCAGCCCGGCCGGGCCGCAGCTTGGCGCCAATCCGGGACAGGTCGGGACCCTGCGTGTGCTGCACTTCCAACGCGCCATGATCGGGCGTTTCGGCCACGTCGGCCTGGGGAGTGAGCGGAGACGCTGGCGGTGCTTGTGAATCGGGGAAATCCTTGTGCGTGTGACAGGCGAGACAACCACGTTGTTCGAAGGCGGCCTTGCCACGCTCTACCGACGCTGGGGCGACGTTCCTGGTGAACGGCACGTAGTCGAAGGGCTGGGCGCGGCTGGCGGTAAGCAGGTATTCACTGATGGCCCGGATTTCGATCGGTTCAAAACGCTCGGCCATTCGCCGGCCTTCGCTCGCTTTCATGATCGGCTCGCCGTTGGCGGCAGTCTCAGGACGACCCTTATCGCCGAGTACGGGCTCGTCGACCAGGTGATCGTGCAAGCCAAAGAAGCGGGGCATTTTCGTCGAGGGGCGGAAATCCGTCGGATCCTTGAGCCAGTTGTACAGGAACTGCGCGTTCACCTTGTTACCCAGGTAGCGCAGGCTGGGCCCCACCTTGCGGAACTGGCCTGGCGTAGCTTCGTCGGCGCCCAAAATCGTCGCCAGCTTATGCGACTCAGGCCGCAAATGGGGATTGCCTGACGTCGAATCGCCCTTGGATTTCTCGTCTTGTTCATCTTCGTCCGTTTTCGCGTTCGCCCCCTTCGGTTTGCCCAAGGCTTCGTCGTCGCGAATCCATTCCGCCAGACGCTTGCGCGGCTGCTCCAACTCGGGATGGTCGATTACTTCACGGGCCAGCTTTCGGATTTCACTACCGGCCGGCCAGGCCTCCGTGTCGAGAGCACTGCCTGCCAGGGCCGGATCGACGAGCAACTGCGCCGCCGCGGCAAAGTAGGTCGGCTCGGCCCGCAGGTCGGGACCGCGGCGCTTCGACGGGGAGTCGAAGCCGTTGATCTCGTGACAGCCGAAACAGCCAAACTGACGAATGATGTTGTAGCCCTGCATAAGTTTCGGCGCCGGCGGATCGGGAAAGCGCTCGCTCGGCTCCAACTCGGCGACTTCGTGGTGGCACTTGAGGCAACCGCTCTCGATAAACCGCTCGGGGTTCATCGGGAACAACCAGTTATGGTTGTTGAACCAGCCGTGCTCCCGGCTCCATTTTTCCATTTCCTTCGGCGTATTCGGCGTGTGCGACGCCCATTTGAACTGCGTGGCCGTTCCCTGCCCTTCGTGGCAGATGGTGCAGCCCACATCGCCCAACTTATGAGGGCTCAGCGACCCGACGAAAAGGTCGAGCCGCGGATGCGAACTGAAGGGCTGGGGAATCCCGCGCCGGATCTGAAGCGTGAGCGGTTGGCCCCAATTGACACTCTCCAGCAGATAGTAGAGCGCGCGAGGACGGTCGATGATCTTTACGCCGTTGATCATTTCGATGACGTCGCCCGTCTCCAAAAGGGCGGCGGCGGCTTTGCTCTTCGGCCGCACGACGCTGATCGTCGCGTCGTTGCGATCGAACAGCCCTTGCCCGGTCAATTGCAGGCCATAGGCCTGGTCGAGCTTAAGTTGAATCGTCTTCTCGGTCTTGGCCGCGTCGCTCTTCAGGTCTTCGAGGATTTTGTCATCGTCTTCCGTCAGGGACGGCACGTCGACGGGCGTGGCCAGCTTGACGTCTTCGATCAGACGCGTTGGTTCGTAGCCCGGCTCGACGGCTGATCCGGGCATTGTCTTATCGATCCCCTGGTGACAGGTCGTACAGCGGTCGAAACGGGCCACATCGCGGAAATTGTTGTACCACGTGAGCTGCGGCAGCCAGATATTGTCGACCTTGAGCGGACGGCCGAACGCGTCGAGGATGGGCGCTTCGAGCAGCGACTTGGAAAACGAACTCGCGCGTTCATCGCGAGTGGTCTCTAATCGCTTCAGCCCGGTCTCGTGGTCGTCAAGCGCTTTGCGGGCCGCGGTTTCATCGGCGGTCGCCTGGGCCACAAGCGATTGCAGCCGGGTGCGATGGTCGCGGGCATCCTGATACTCAGCGTTGAGTACATCGACATCCTTCTGGACGGCTTGAATGCCTTCTTCGAATCGCTCCAATTCGGCTTCTGGCTTTCCCCCCTCCACGGCAATGTCGTACTTGCTCCGCTCGACGTCGAGATCGGCCCGGCGGAACTTGAGTTTTCGCTGACGATTGTCCTCGTCTTGTTTGGCTGTCTTGACGATCGCGCGCATCGCCGTAAGGAAAACGTCACGGCGGGCGATCGACTCTTCATCGGTCGGTTTAAGGTTCGCATCGTCCTTCGCGCCGGTAGCTTGCTCGTCGTCGCCTGTGTCTTGGCTGTCGGTATCTTCCTCAAGCGCGTCAGATTTGACGCCGGGAATCGCAAGATAGGCAGTTTCGACCGATTTGACATCGTAGCCGCTTTGCTGGCGATTCCCGGCTTCGGAAAGAAACTTCCGTACCAGTTGTTTGGCCGGCGGCTGACTCCGTACCGAGGCGAGCACCGCCTCGAGCCGCTTTTCCTTGGAATAGTACTTGGCCGACTCCTCCTCGCTGATGCGGGAGACGGTCGTATACCATTCCAAGTTGCGAAAACCGCGCTGGTAGTTCTTCCACTCGCGATTGTGGTCGGCCACCAGCATCCAGACGGTCGCCAAGAGCATGACGAGCGACGACACGCCGAAGATGACGTGCATCCGCTTCTGGTCGCGCCAAGTTTGTTCGTTCGCGGGCATTGCGTTGGGCCTTCGGTGAGCTGCGCTCCGGGCTCAAAAGTTGAGAAAGTACTCGGGAATGCTGATGATGTATTTCAAGTTCAAGGTCCACCGCAGCACCATCTTGATAGGCAGGGTGGCCATCAACAGCAACAGGTTCGACATCACCATATACCGGATGAAACCCAGCTTGACGAACATCCGTTTGAAGAACGGGATGAATACCATCGCCGGAGGAAGAAAGATAAAGTATGCCAGCACGAGGATGATGCCAGGCGCCTCGCGCAGCAGAATATAGCCGAATTGCAGTAAACCGCCGCTCCCGTCCGGCGCCTTGGGCATGCTCGACTCAAGGAAGCCGATCCAGAAGAATTGCGACAAGTCGACGTTGTTCTGAGCCAGCACTTTGTGCGGGTCCCAATGCTCGAATGGACCGAAAATGTTCCAATTCGGTCCCCGCAAGAACGTTCCCAACACGATCAGCACTACCCACAACAACAAGAACCCAACCTGAAATGTCAGGTAGCTGAACTTCCGCTGTTCGATGGTGAAATAACCATTTCCCTGTTTGTTGAAGTCGAGAAAGGGAATCGCCATCAGCCCCACCAGAACGACGCTCGGCAGCACGACACCCGCGTACCAGGGATCGTAATAGACGAGCATTTCCTGCAACCCGAGGAAGTACCATGGAGCCTTCGACGGATTGGGCGTTTTCACGCTTGAGGCCGGATCTTCCAACGGGGCCTGCAAAGCGATGCCCCAAACCAGCAGCAGCGCGGTAATCGCTACCATGCAGATCAATTCGGTGTATACCAGGTCGGGCCAGACCAGGACCTTTTCGTCGTCGAGCTTTTCCAAGGGCGGCAAGCCCTGCCGGATACGGTCGTCGTTTTGCACGGCCTTGTACGTGGCCAGCCAGGTAAAGAAGCTGAGGAGGAACACCAGGCCCACGATCGGCACGTTGTCGGGCTTGCCGACGATCGCGCCGAAATCGCGATTGGTCATCGAAAGGCCCATCGCCAGCAAGGCCACGTTCAAAGCCGACCAGGCTACGATCGGTTTGGTGACGAATCGACGAAAATAGAACAGCAGCGTCAAGCCGATCAGCGCGCCCGACATAAGGTACGTAGGGTCCGAAAAGTAATTCACGGTTTCCATCGCCACCGTGGGCATCCTCGGTACCCAACCGATCATCGTGAAGGGGGCCAGAGTGAAGAACAGCGTGCCCACCAACAGCCAGACGAGCACATTGGTGAAGGGGATGACGCCCGCCAGACGACAGTAAGTAACTGGGCCTTTCCGCCACAGCCAAAGCGCCGCCACCCAGTTCATTCCGCACAACAGCAGGTAATAGCAACCCAAGCCGGTGGCGATGCCCTGGATGTACTGCTCGTCGTGGTGCATTTCCCCCTCGTTCTTTCAAAGCGGCCCGCTGATGCCGCCGTCCTTACGCACGCGCCAAAAGTGAATCGCGATCAACAGCGACGCCGCCAAGGGAATGGCGATGCAGTGCAACACGTAAAACCGATTCAACGTCTCCTCCCCCACGAAACGGGCGCCCAAGAGCGCAAAGCGGGCATCGGAGGCGTTGGTTATCATGTCGATCCCGCCAATCGTCAGAAACTGCTGCCCGGGTCCCTCGTGCCCCAAAAGTGGTGTCGCCCGGGCCATGTTCGAACCGACGGTGATGGCCCAGATCGCCAACTGGTCCCACGGTAACAAGTAGCCCGTGAACGACAAAAGCAGTGTTAACAGCAGCAGGATCACCCCGACGACCCAATTGAACTCGCGCGGCGGTTTGTAGCTGCCCGTCAGGAACACCCGGTACATGTGCAACCAGGTGGTGATCACCATCGCGTGCGCTCCCCAGCGGTGCAACTCGCGGAGGATGCCGAGGCTCGTCACGTCGCGCAGGTCCAAAATATCCTGGTAGGCCCATTGCAGTGTGGGCCGGTAGTAGAACATCAAGAGCACGCCCGTAACGGTCTCGACCAGGAACAGGAAAAATGTCACGCCACCCATGCACCACGTGTAGCTCAACGCGATCCCTTGTTTCTTGATCGAAACGGGGTGCAGGTGCAGGAAGAAGTTCGTCAGCATCACCACGATGCGGTTCCGGCGGTCGATCGGCATTGGGTGCCGGAACACGCTCTTCCAGATTTGCGAATTGCGAATCGATTCGCCGAGTGACATTGCAATTGGTCCGTTGTCTGTCAGTAGTCCGTAGTCAATGACATCAAACCGGCACGAAGCTGGCCGGATCACTCCATTGGCCCATTTCTTCCTGAAAAAGTTTGCTCTTGTCGATTTCGAGCTGCCCGTCGTCCGCCAGCCGGATCGCATAGCGTTCCAACGGCCGGGGTGCCGGGCCTTCGAAGTTGATGCCGTCCTTGTAAAAACCGCTGCCGTGGCAGGGGCACTTGAATTTCTGCTCGCCTTCCAGCCAGTTCGGCGTGCATCCCAGATGTGTGCATACCGTTCGCAAGGCGTAAATCTGAAGCTGCCCCTGGTACTCCGCTTTCGCCACCCAGACGCCGAACTGGGCCTTGAACTTCTCTTCCACTTGACCGGGCGCGAAGTCGCTCGGAAATCCGACCTTGAATTTGCTCGGCGGTTCGACCAGGACGTTGGGAAACATGAAACGTGCCGTGCCCAACGTCCAAAGACTGAGCGTCGCCGCCAGCGACGTGAACCCGACTCCCAGGAATGATCCGGCGACCAAAGCTCCGGCGCCCGCCATGAAGGCCATAAAACCACGACGGTCTTCGACGGCTCCCCCCGACTCAGCACGCTGTGGCGCGGCGGGCTTCGGCCTGGCGAACGCGGGTTTGGCCGGCATCGGCGGAACAGCACCCTTGGCAGGCTTCGATGCTGGGAGAGCCTCAGGTTGAAGCCTGGCCGCCGCCTCCGCCTTCGAAAGCGGCCCCGGTTTGGCATGAGTGCGGGCCGAGGCCAAAATGCTGGCAGTGTCTTTTGGACCGCCGACCGGCGATGCTGCCTTGACCGGTTTGTCAGCCGACGTTTCGCTTACCTTCGCCGCCGCGGGCTTAGCGGTAGCGGCAATGGGCTTAGCCGCTTTCGGCGCCGCGGGCTTTGCTTCAGCCGCTGGCGCTGCGCCCGCTTTGCCGCCGGCTCGCGCCGCTGCCAACATATCGGCGACGCTCGGCCGCCCCCCGGCACTAGCGGGCTTGGGCTTCGCGGCGGGCTTTTCGACCTTGGCCGGCGCGTCGGCGGCGGCTGGCTCGACTGGGGGAACTGTTGTCGCCGATTCTGAACTTGCCGGCTTGGATTCAGCCGAGACCTGGGGCTCCGGCGAGCTGCCTGCTCCCTTTCCGCCGACATCCGACTTGCGCGCGGCAGCCAGGATCTCCGCCACCGACATCTTCTTTTTGTCTGCCATCGAGGTCGTCCAGAAAAGAGCGAAACCGCTACAAGCACAACGACTTAAGGACGGTTCCGGCTGCCCTTGTGATTTTTTTCACAAACTACTCTAGATTTGTAACCAGGTTTGCACAATTGTCAACCGCCCTTTTTCGCTCAGCCTAAGATCGGGGCGCGATTCACATCAGGGCGATGGTCACGCAGGCGAGCCGTTGAAGTCTGCGACCGAAGCCAGGATGGCGGTAGTTTAGCGTGCTGTTGGCGAATGGGAAATACCCTACCCCTTTGAAAACGAAAACCGGGAAGCCCGTGTCCATCTGCGCAGTTTTTTTCTGTCGTTTATCCTTACCTCTAATTGCAATTCCTATCTTCGTGTGCTGTATAAAAGGAGAAATATGCGCCCGAGACCCCTGGCGGAGATTTGACCCCTTTGGCTTCCACTCCCGACTGGTTGGCCTTGGAATCGATCATCTCACACGATCCCGGCGGACGCGGAGTGGCAAGCTACCGATCGCACGGCCGCCTGCTTGCGAGCGGCCAACTCGAAGCCGCCGCGCGCAGCCTTGCTGATGGTGGCGAGCATGTAGCCATTGTGACGGGCTTCTGTGTTGCCGGCGCTGGATTATTGGTAGCTGAAACCGACGGTCCACCCGGGGCGCTCTATCTCGCCCGCGCTTTGTCGGCGCTGGGCATCGATGTGACCTTGATCAGCGACTCGGTCGCTTTGCCGCTGCTGGAAATCGGCTGCAAGATCTGGAACCTCGATCAGGTGGCGCTCTCGGAGTTTCCATTCAGCTCCACGGGAAATGTCGAGACCTGGGTCGACGAATTCCTGGTTTCGCCGCCAATGGGCGAAACTCGTGCAAGCTCGGATTTACGTCCTGACGATCGGAATCGTCACGAATTTCACAACGCTTCCAGCACACCACGGCGTCTCCGGCCCCTGACGCACCTGGTGGCGATCGAGCGCGCCGGCCCTAGCCACACGCTTGCGTCGCTCAAAGCGCAGCAGCGCCACGGTGCCGCCCCCGTCGCTCTCTTCGAGCGCGAGGTCCCACCGGAAGATCGCGACGTTTGCCACAACATGCGCGGATTGTCGATCGACGCCTGGACCGCGCCTTTGCACCGATTGTTCGAGGCTGTCGGTGGGCGCGCGCCGAGAATCGAAACCATCGGCCTGGCCGACGGCGGAAACGAAATCGGCGCAGGTTCAGTTCCCTGGGAGGTTCTTCGCGAAGCCATTGCGCAGGGACCAGCCGGCCGTGTCGCCTGCCGAATCGCCACCGACCACCTGCTTTTGGCGGGAGTAAGCAACTGGGCCGCCTACGCGCTGGCGGGCTCGGTCGCCGCACTGGGCGGACACCCTGGCTTCGTCGCCGAGTGGAACGTCAACCGCCAACGGCTTTTGATCGAAACGCTGGTGCGTGAAGGAGGCGCGGTCGACGGGGTCACGCGCACGCGGCAGGCCACCGTCGACGGCTTGCCGCTCGAAACCTACCTCTCAACGATGAATGAGATTCTCAGCGTTTTCGTCACCTAACGGCGCCAATGGCTGCAACCAGCTTTGGTTCCCTGGCGCGCTGTTGTATAACCATCTCGGGGACGCAATCAACCAACCGCCTGCCGGAGCCAGAATGTATGAGCGTGGGCAATCGTGAGAAGCAAATCAAGCAAGCTGAGGAATTGCTCGGCGACGGCGCGGACCGCGTTGGCTTCGCGAAGGGACTCTACTTTGGCCGGCACTTGAGCAATCGGCTGCTCCCCTATCCCGATCTGACGGCCGACCGCCGCGCCAACCAGCTCGTCGACGATGTGCGAAAATTCTGCATTGATGAGATCGATCCGGTCGCAATTGACCGCGAGGGCAGAATCCCCGATCACGTCGTCAGCGGCCTGGGGAGGCTCGGCGTCCTGGGGGCCTGCCTGCCGAAGAATTGCGGGGGCCTGGCCCTCAGCCAGGCTTCATATTGCCGGATTCTCGAGTTGCTCGGCGGGCGTTGCGCCTCGACGGCGCTCTTCGTCAACGCCCATCATTCGATTGGACCACGGGCGTTGGTTTTGTTCGGCACGCAGGCTCAACAAAACCGCTGGCTACCGAAAATGGCCACGGGCGAGTGGATTAGCGCCTTTGCTCTCACTGAGCCGCAAGCCGGCAGCGATGCGGCCAACGTACAGACAAAGGCCACACCCTCACCCGATGGCAAGGGCTACTTCCTCAATGGCGAAAAACGCTGGATCACCAACGGCGCACTGGCCAAGGTGCTCACCGTCATGGCCCGCACGCCCGTTCCGGACAGCAAGGAAACGAAGATCACGGCATTCCTGGTCACGCCCGACATGCCGGGTTTCGAAGTGGTCGAGGCGCGGATGCCCAAGTGCGGCGTGCGGGGGACCGCCACCTCGCGGTTAGCGTTTCACGAGATGTTCGTACCGCAAGAGAACGTCCTGGGACAACTGGGAAAGGGCTTGAAGGTGGCGCTCACGGTGCTCGATTTCGGCCGCACGACGTTTGGCGCCAGTTGCACCGGAGCGGCCAGATTTTGCGTGGCCCGCGCCGCGAAGCACGCGGCGAGCCGAGTGCAGTTCGGCGAGGCGATTGGAACCTTCGAGATGGTCAAGGAGAAACTCGCATACATGGAAGCCGGCGCCTTCGCGATGGAAGCGGCCACCTACCAGACCGCGGCCCTGATCGACTCGGGCGCCGACGACTACATGCTCGAAACGGCGATGCTCAAGGTCTTCGCCACCGAGGTTTTGTGGCGGATCATCCACGACACCTTTCAGATCCACGGCGGCATGGCGTATTTCACCGATGAACCGTTTGAGCGCATGCTTCGCGACCACCGTATCGACCTGATCGGTGAGGGAGCCAACGACGTGCTCCGTGCGTTCGTGGCCCTCGTCGGCATGCGCGACGTGGGGCTGGAACTGAAGGGCGTGCTCGAAGCGATCATGAGTCCGCTGGGTAATTTCGGAAAACTCGGCGGCTTTGCCAGCCGGCGGTTAGGTGCGCTCGTCAGCTCGCCGTCGGTCACCGTCCGCGCGAGCGAATTGGAGACCGATGCCGCGGAGCTCGGAAAGCTGATCGGCGCTTTCGGCTCAAATGTGGAGCGGCTCTTAATGCGCTATCGGGAAGGGATCGTCGATCGTCAGTACCAACTGGGCCGCGTCGCCGACTCGGTCATCGAGTTGTACGTTTCATCTTGCGTGCTCAACCGGCTCGACCGACTGCTGCGCGATGCGCGCGGCGATGAAACGCGACAAAGGCGCGATCTGGCCACCGGCCGATATTACCTGCTCACCGCGGCGCGCCGCATCCGCCGAAACCTGGCCGATTTGTGGAGCAACGACGACGAAGCGACAACACGGTTGGCGAACCAGGTGCTCGGGAAATAATTCGCGCCGCAACCATTTGCAGCGCAAAGATTTGCATTGCCTGTTTTTCGGCGCCGCCGGTTGTGGACGAGGGCCGTAACGGCTATACTTCGGGCCGTAAAAAACGCCCGACCTTGTTCGCGCCCCGATTCGATTTGGGGAAGCGTTTTCTGGGCGCATGAAACGATCTTTCGCCAAGAAAAGAGGATGTGGACTTGGCCGATTCAGACGACCCGAACGACACTGGTTCCGATGAGGTTTTGCCACCCGAAGGCGAATCCAACGGCAATGCCTTTCCAGTCGGCAAAATCGTCGATCTGCGGATCGAAGACGAGCTCAAGGATAGCTACCTGACCTACGCCATGAGCGTGATCGTCAGCCGCGCGCTGCCCGACGTGCGCGACGGACTGAAGCCCTCGCAGCGACGGATTCTGGTCGCGATGAACGACCTGAACCTTACGCCCGGCGCCAGCCGCGTCAAATGCGCCAAGATCTCGGGCGACACCAGCGGAAACTATCACCCGCACGGCGAAGCCGTGATCTACCCCACGCTTGTCCGCATGGCCCAGGAATGGAACATGCGCCACGTGCTGGTCGACAAACAGGGGAACTTCGGCTCAATCGCCGGACTGCCTCCGGCGGCCATGCGGTACACCGAAGCACGCATGTCGGGCATCTCAGCCCTGATGATGGAGGACATCAAGCTCGATACGGTCGACTTCGTCCCCACGTACGATGAGCGGCGGCTGGAGCCGACCGTGCTGCCCAGCAAGTTTCCGAACCTGCTGGTCAATGGAGCCAACGGCATCGCGGTGGGAATGGCCACGTCGATCCCGCCTCACAACCTGGGCGAGATCTGCGAGGCCCTGATCAAGGTCATCGACCAGCCCGACGTTTCGATCGACGAGCTGTTGGAGATCGTGCCCGGTCCTGATTTTCCCACGGGCGGCATCATTTGCGGACGGACCGGCATACGAAAGAGCTACTACACGGGGCGCGGCAATATCACGCTCCGTGCACGTTGCGAAATCGAAGAAATGGCCAAGGGACGGCAGCGGATCGTGATCCGCGAGATTCCCTACCAGCAAGCCCGCGACCGCGTCGAGGAGCGGATCGCCGAGCTCGTGCACGAGGATCGGATCAAGGGTATCTCTGGGATGCGCAATGAGAGCGACCTGGAGGAGCCTGTACGACTGGTCGTGGAGATCAAGAAGGGGGACGACGCCGAGGTGGTGCTGAACCAGCTCTACCAGTTCTCGCCGCTGCAAGATACCTATTCGATGATTTTCCTGGCGCTCGTCGATGGGAAGCCGCGGACGTTGTCGATCAAGGAGCTGCTCGAAGAGTTCATCCGCCACCGGTTGGCGGTCATTCGTCGGCGGACGCAATTCCTGCTGAACCGGGCCCGCGAGCGGAAGCACACGGTCGAGGGATTGCTCCTGGCCCACGCCAACATCGACGAAGTAATTCGAGTGATCCGCTCCTCGGCCACGGTGCCCGAGGCCAAGGGGCGATTGATGGCGATCGAATGCCCCTCGGCGCTGATGCGCCGCGCGCTGGGCGACCTTGGTTTCGCCGATTTCCAATCGGAGCGCGGCGTGCGAGAGGCATACACCCTAACACCCGTCCAGGCCGACGCCATTCTGGCCATGACGCTCAGTCGGCTGGTAAATCTGGAGCAGGAACGCCTGGGCAACGAACATCAGGACCTGCTTAAGGAAATCACCGAATACCAGCGGATTTTATCCGACGACGCCAACATCCTGGCGATCATCCGCGACGACCTGGTCGAGCTGAAGCGGAAGCACGCCGATAAACGGCGCACCGAAATCAGCGGCGAGGAGATCGGTTCGATCGACATGGGCGATCTGATCACCGAGGAGAACATGGTGGTCACGATCAGCCATCAGGGCTACATCAAACGGACCGCCGCCAGCACCTACCGCGCCCAGCGCCGCGGCGGAAAGGGGCTCAAGGGGGCTAAAACCGAGGACGAAGACCCGATCCGGCACCTGTTTGCCGCCAGCACCCACGACTACCTGTTGTTCTTCACCAATCGCGGCAAAGTCTACTGGCAGAAAGTCTACGATCTGCCGCAGTTGAGCCGCGAGAGCCGCGGCCGGGCGATCGTGAACCTCTTGAGCCTGTCGGAGGGCGAGACGATCGCCGACTGCCGCGCGGTGCGCGATTTCACCCAGCCCGACCACTACTTGCTGATGGCCACGCGCCGCGGCCTGGTCAAGAAAACTCCCTTGTCACAGTACGGCCGGCCGCAACGCAACGGCATCATCGCGATCAAGCTCAAGGAAAACGACGAGCTGGTCGACGTGGTTGTGGCGCGTACAGGTGATGAAGTGGTGCTCTCGACCGCGCGGGGTATGGCCATCCGCTTCCGCCAGTCGGACGCGCGACCGATGGGCCGAAATTCGAGCGGCGTGAAGGGCATCAAGCTCGGGGCCGGTGACGAGTTGGTGGGCATGGTCGTGGCCGATCCCGATGCCACGCTCTTGACCGTATGCCGCAACGGCTATGGCAAGCGGACCGATTTTGGGCCCAACAGTCCAGCCCTTGAAGAAGAACCCGCGGGTGAGGTGCCGGCCGACGACGCCGAGCGCGATGAGGGTAGCCGAACGGGTGGCGACAGCCCCCCGGTGATGGAACCGGACGACGAAGCGGACGAGACGGGCGAGGACGCGGGGGTGATCGAGTCCGATGAGGAAGGGGACGAATCAGGCGACGACGCAAGCGGCTCGTCGCGTCGCTACCGCACGCAACGCCGCGGAGGCAAGGGACTGCGCGACATCAAGGCCACCGAGCGCAACGGCCCGGTGGTGAGCATCGTCAGTGTCAGCGACGACGACGAGCTGTTGATGATGACGGCACGTGGCAAACTCCAACGGATCGTGGCGGGTGAGATCAGCTCGATCGGCCGCAACACGCAGGGAGTGAGGATCATGTCGCTCGACGAGGGGGACGCGCTCGCCGCCGCCGTTCGCGTACCACGGGATGAAGGTGGAGAAGAAACGGTCCAGGGCGGGGAATCGAGCCCGGAAGCGCCGTCCGACGTTGCACCGCATGCGCCCGAATGAGCCCAATAGTTCCATGGCCATCACGACAATCCCGTTGAGCCACCTGGAATCGGACCTCAAAAAGACGCTTGATGAGTGTGCCGACTCGGGCCAAACCCTCGTCGTGCGCCGAGCGTTGGGAGATGACCTTGCTGAGGCTGAACGAGTCGCTCGAGGGCCAGCCGGCTCGAAAAAAGGATTGGGCCAGGCTGAATGCCGAACAGCAAACTAGCGTTTTGGCAGCGTGACGGGTACAATCCTCTGAACAAGCCGGCCAGATGGCAACCGTATGCCGGCCGCCCAATTTTATTCTTATTTCCCACGGAACCTCACGAATGGCCGAAGGCACGATCAAGAAGTTGACGGACAAGGGTTTTGGTTTCATCAGCACGGGTGGCCCCAAAGACCTGTTTTTTCATTCGAAGGCGCTGCAAGGAGTTGGCTTTGACGACCTGCGCGAAGGCCAAAAGGTCTCCTTCACTGAAGGTCATGGGCCAAAAGGGCCCTGTGCCGAGAACGTCAAGCTGGTCTAGCTCCGCAGCAGACTTTCAGTCATCAGCACCCGAGGTTCGTCGTGGCATCTGGCCCCCCCAATGTCGTGACGGAGCTTCATCTCGTCGGCCTGGAAATGGTCGGCAAAAGGTGGGGTTGGCTCATCGGCCTGGGTATCTTTTTGGTGGTGCTGGGCATGACCGCCATCAGTGCGTCGGTTTTTGCGACCCTTGCCACGATGGTCTTTGTCGGCTGTTTGATGCTCGTCGGCGGGATACTTCAAACCATCCACGCAATTGCCATGAGGAGCTGGAGCGGTTTCTACATTGATTTGATGGCGGGGGTTCTCTACGCGGTCGTCGGTTTCGTGATTGTCGCCCACCCCGGGTCTACGGCGGTGGCCCTGACGCTGATGATCGCCATTCTCCTCATCCTGGGCGGCATCTTCCGAATCTTGATTGCCTTGGCGGTGGGCTATCAGAACCGAATCTGGCTCATCTTGCACGGCGTCGTCAATCTGCTGTTGGGCTTCGCCATCTGGCACGATTGGCCGCTGTCGGGCCTGTGGGTTATCGGCTTGTTCATCGGAATCGACATGATGTTCAACGGCTGGTCGTTGATCATGCTTGGTCTCGCCGCCAGAAAGCTGACTGACGGGGCCCGGCCACGGCCGGCGAGTCCAACTACCGGCCAATGAGATGCACGAGCATACGTGCTCATGCGACTCGGACTGGACGAGTCGAAGGCTATCGAAAGCAATCTGGTCGCCAAGGGCGCTCAAGCGAAGTTCTCGTCCTCAAATACTGGGCGACCGTGCCGCTGATTCGGCCGAAGCTCAGTGAGGCAAAACGTTTGGCATCGACCGTTTCCAGAAATTCCTTGTACCGTGACGCCACCCACGCCGCCTTGCTTGGGCTGGTGGTCAACTCCCTACTCGGCCTGGTGAAGCTGGTCGGCGGCATCGCGTGCGGCTCCTTCGCACTGATTTCCGACGCCGTGAACTCACTTGGCGATGCGGTTACGTCGGTCGTGGTCTTGTTCGCTTTTCGTTTGGCCCAAAGGCCGCCCGACGCTGAACATCCCTACGGCCACACCAGGGCCGAAGCGATTGCGGCTTCGAACGTGGCCCTGCTCGTGATCCTGTCGGCGCTTGGCATTGGCTGGGAAGCGATCCAACGAATGGGAGTCGGGCACGAGCCTCCACCGACGTGGGCGCTTTGGATCGCCGCCGTCAACGTGGTCATCAAAGAGGGCTTGTACCAGTACAAGATCCGTGTCGGCAGGCGAACCGGATCGGCGGCCTTGATCGCCAATGCCTGGGACCACCGGAGCGATGCGATTTGCTCGCTGGCAGTCCTCATCGGCCTCGGTCTCGTGCGTTGGGGTGGACCTCGTTGGATCAGTGCCGACGAGCTCGCCGCCTTGATCGTCGTTGTCGCCATCGTTTGGACGGGCGTCCAAGTCTTCCGCCACAGTGCCAGCGAACTGATGGACGTACAGGCCGACGAGCCGTTCGTGCAAGCCGTGCGCCGTGTGGCTGAAGCCGTGCCCGACGTTCTGGGGGTGGAGACGCTATTGCTGAGAAAGTCCGGCCTGGAATACTTCGCCGACATCCACATCGAAGTGGATCGCAACCTGACGGTCGCCCATGGGCACGAAATCGGCCACCGGGTCAAGGATCGACTTCTGGAGCGGTTTTCCACGTTGCGCGACGTGCTGGTTCACCTGGAACCGCACCCGTTCGACGTTCGAAATCGTCCGTAGATCGCTCTCTTGCGACCGATAGAATGATGCGGGATAACTGAAGTTTGTGCCGTTGAATCCCGCCATCACCAGTGGTGGCTCGGAAATCCCGGCAACATTGTGGATCGTCATGAACGGCAATACTTTATTCCGCACACCTGAAGAACTGTTCCATCCCGTCGTCGCCCATTGGTTCGCCGAGCGTTTTGGCCGGCCGACCGAGCCGCAGCGGCTCGGCTGGCCCGAGATCGCCTCGGGTCGCAATACGCTCATCGCGGCCCCTACCGGGTCAGGCAAGACGCTGGCCGCGTTCATGGTCTGCATCGATCGGCTCCTGCGGCAATCGATCGCAGGGACGCTCGCCGACGAAACCCAGGTGGTCTACGTCTCGCCGCTCAAGGCCCTCTCCAACGACATCCACCGCAACCTTGAGGTGCCGCTGGCCGAAATCGGCCGCTGCGCCGCCGAGGCGGGGCACGAAATGCCGACCCTGCGCGTGATGGTGCGGACGGGCGATACTCCAGCCAGCCAACGGCAAGCGATGGTCAAGCGCCCGCCCCATATTCTGGTGAGTACGCCCGAGTCGCTCTATCTGCTCCTCACCTCCGTCAAAGGGCGCGAGATGCTGCGGACGGTCCGCACGGTTGTCGTCGATGAAATCCACGCTCTGGCTCGCGATAAACGCGGTTCACACCTGTCACTCTCGCTCGAACGTCTTTCGGCGCTCTGCGCGCGGCCGCCGGTGCGGATCGGTCTTTCGGCCACGCAACGGCCGATCGACGAGATTGCCCGCTTCCTGGTCGGCGCGGGCAGGGTTGATTCCAGCACTGCACAGATCGAGCCGGATTGCCAGATCGTCGACACAGGGCACATTCGCCGGCTCGATCTGGCAGTCGAAGTGCCGCCCAGCGAGCTGTCGGCCGTCTGCTCGCATGAAACCTGGGACCAAATCTACAGCCGTCTGACTGAGCTGATCGGCACGCACCGCAGCACGCTGGTGTTCGTCAATACGCGGCGTCTGGCCGAACGGATCTGCCACAAACTGAGCGAGCTGCTGGGGGCCGACGCTGTGGCCAGCCATCACGGCAGCTTGTCGCGAGAGACGCGGTTATCGGCCGAGCGTCGGTTGCAGGCGGGCGAGCTGAAGGCGATCGTAGCCACGGCCTCGCTCGAACTGGGCATCGATGTCGGCTATGTCGACCTGGTTTGCCAGATCGGATCGCCCCGTTCGATCGCAACTTTTTTGCAGCGGGTCGGGCGCTCGGGGCATTCGCTGGGCGCGTTGCCGTGCGGCCGGCTCTTCGCACTGACTCGCGACGAGCTTCTGGAGTGCCTGGCCCTGGTGCGGGCCGTCCGCGCCGGCCGGCTCGACCGGATCGAGCTTCCCAAGGCCCCGCTCGATATCCTGGCCCAGCAGATGGTGGCCGCCGTGTCGGCCGAGGAATGTTCGGAGGACGAGCTTTTCGAGCTGGTGCGGCGGGCCTGGCCGTACCGCGAGCTGCGGCGGACCGAATTCGACGCGCTCGTCGAAATGCTCAGCGAAGGAATCGTCCCCGGCCGAAGGAACGGCTCGTACTTGCACCGCGATCGCATCCACGGCCGACTGCGCGCGCGCCGCGGGGCGCGGATTACCGCGCTCACCTGTGGCGGGGCGATCCCGGATCTGGCCGACTATCGTGTCGTCACCGGCGACGACCGCACGTTCGTCGGTACGGTCAACGAGGACTTCGCGATCGAGAGCCTGGCGGGCGACATCTTTCTTCTGGGCAACACGTCCTGGCGAATTCGCCACGTGCGCGGCGGCGAGGTGGTGGTCGACGACGCCCGCGCGGCTCCGGCCACGATCCCATTCTGGCTCGGCGAAGCGCCCGGCCGGACGATCGAGCTCTCGGACGAAGTCTCATCGTTGCGCGAAGATCTCGCCGGGCAAGTTACCGGCCAAACTGATGGCTACGAGGTGGGAAACGATGCAGCGGAGGTATACCCGCGTAGCGGGTCTTCTGGCTTGCCCCTAGGCGGGAATGGGGCCGCGCCGCACGAGTCGGCCATCGGCTGGCTGTGCTCCGAATGCGGCGTGAGCGTCTGGGGGGCCGAACAAGCGGCCAATTACGTCGCGGCACAGCAGGCGGCTATCGGCCTGGTGCCGACGCGGAAGAAGGTCGTCTTCGAGCGTTTCTTCGACGAGTCAGGCGGCATGCAACTGGTGATCCATGCCCCTTTCGGAGCGCGTATCAACCGCGCCTGGGGGCTGGCTCTGCGCAAGCGATTCTGCCGCAGCTTCGATTTCGAGTTGCAAGCCAGCGCCGATGACGACGGAATCGTGCTCTCGCTCGGCCCACAGCACAGCTTTCCCATCGAACAGTTGTTCCGCATGCTCAACCCGCAGAATGCCCGCAACCTGCTCGAACAGGCCCTTTTGGCCGTGCCGATGTTCCAGGTGCGCTGGCGCTGGAACGCGACGCGCGCCCTGGTCGTGCCGCGGCAGCGCGGCGGCGAGCGCGTCCCTGCACACCTGCAACGGTTCCGCGCCGACGACCTCCTGTCCGCCGTTTTTCCCGCCCAGACGGCTTGCCTCGAAAACGTCGTGGGCGACATCCAGATTCCAGACCACCCGCTCGTGAACCAGACGGTTCACGACTGCCTGCAGGAGGCGATGGATTTCGATCGCTGGCTGGCGCTTCTGGCCGACGTCGAAGCCGGCCGCGTCGAGCTGATCGCTCGCGACACGCGCGAGCCGTCCCCCTTCAGCTACGAACGATTGAACGCCAACCCGTACGCCTTTCTCGACGACGCGCCCTTGGAGGAGCGCCGGGCGCGGGCCGTCGCCACGCGGCGATCGCTTTCGGTTGAGAATCTTGGCGACTTGGGACGTCTCGATCCTGAGGCGATCGACCGTGTGCGCGCCGAGGCGTGGCCAACCGTGCGCAACGCCGACGAGCTGCACGACGCCTTGCTTTCGATGGTCGCCCTGCCCGCTGATGAAGGCGAGGCCTGGGCCGCGTGGTTCCGCGAACTGGTAACGACGCGGCGCGCGACCGCAGTCACGGTTGCCGGCGTGGCCGCGGGAGGAACACTGTGGGTTGCCGCGGAGCGTTGGCCGCTGGTCCGCGCCCTGTACCCCGCGGTGATGGCAGTGCCGGCGCTCGAGCTGCCGAAAGCGCTCGACCGGGCCGCTGAAACGACCGAAGCCACATTGGCTTTGGTGCGCGGCCGATTGGAATGCCGCGGCCCGCTGGCGGCCGATGAAGTCGCTGCCCATTTTGGCCTGCGATTGTCGGCCGTCGAGGCGGCGCTCGAACGCTTGGAAGGGGAAGGGGCCGTGTTGCGCGGGCGTTACACTCCGCAAGCGAACGGTGTCGAGTGGTGCGATCGGCGCTTGCTTTCCCGTATCCATCGGCTCACGCTCGATGGTGCGCGACAGCGTGTGCAACCGGCTGAACCGGCCGATTTTTGGCGGTTCCTTATGGCTCATTTACACCTGACTCCCGACACACGGCTTGAGGGCCGCGGCGGCTTGCGAGAGGTGCTCGGCAAGCTGCAGGGTTTTGAAACGCCCGCCGGCGCCTGGGAACGCGATCTGCTGCCGGGCCGCGTGAGCGAGTACGATCCGGATTATCTCGACGAGCTTTCGTTGGCCGGCGAAGTGGCATGGGGCCGCTTGCGGCCGCCCGAGCGTGCCGAAGGTGCGAGCCCCAGTGCGGCCGGGCTGACTCGCGTCGTGCCGATTGCCTTGGTCGCGAGGGCCGATCTCGATTGGCTCTTGCCTCCCGAGCGAGGAAATCCCGAGGCCTTTGCCCGCGGCGATGCGAAACTGGTGTTCGACACACTCGTGGCCGACGGCGCGCTTTTCGTTCGCGATCTGTTGTCGCGCACCGACTTGCTCCCGGGCCACCTCGATATGGCGCTCGGTGAGTTGGCCGCGTTGGGGCTGGTCACGGCCGATGGTTTTGCCACGATCCGCTCGTTGGTTACTTCCGACGGTCGACCCAAGACCGGCCGGCGCCACGGCAAGCGCCCCAAGGGACGACGCTATGCCGGTGGCGGTCGCTGGTCGCGATTTCCGGGCCATGTTCGCGCGGTGCCGCAAGCCGAGCGAAACGAGCATTGGGCGCGCCAGCTTCTGCACCGTTACGGCGTGATCTTCCGCGACCTATTGGCCCGCGAAACGGTCGCGCCGGCATGGCGCGACCTGGCAGCCGTCTATCGGCGATGGGAAGCCCAGGGCAAGATCCGCGGCGGCCGGTTCGTATTGGGGGTGGCGGGCGAGCAGTTCGCGGCGCCCGAAATCGTCGAGCGGTTGCGGCAAACGCGCGAAGCGCGCTCAAAGGGCCAATGGGTCGTCGTGTCGGCCGCCGATCCTTTGAACCTGGCCGGCATCATCACGCCGGGACCCAAGATTTCCGCCAAGACGCGCAATGCGTTGGCACTAGTCGACGGTCGGCTCGTCGCCTCGCGGCAGGCCGGCGAGGTCCGTATTCACGAGGCACTTCCCGCCGCCCTGGCCGACTCCATCCTCCGCGCCCTGAGCGTCACAACGTCGGTGCGGTTGAGGCAGCCGGATAGTGAAAGCGGCGCCGTGGCCGGGTGAACTTTCAACGTCGATCCGCCCGAAATGATTGGTGACAATCCGCCAGCACTTGGCCAGGCCCATACCCAGGCCGCGGCCGGCGCCGCGGCCGGAGTAGAACGGATCGAAGAGGTGGCGGCGAACTTCGGGTGAAATGCCCGGCCCGGTGTCGCGGATCACGATCTCCGCCGCGGTCACGTGGCCGTCGTCCTGATTTCGCCGTACGAGAATGTTGATCGTCCCGCCGGACACGAGCACCGCCAAGGCATTTTCGACGATAGCCTTGAGCGCGACTGAAAGTTGAAGCGCGTCCGCCAGGATGACCAACGGCCCGCCCGGACCATCGAAAGACAAATTAATATCCCTGTCGATGGCCTTGGGCCGGAATTCGGTCACCAGCGAGGAAACCAACGTCGCCAGGTCGCATTGAGCCATTTGGGGCTGTGGCGGCCGTGCGAAAAGCATCAGATCCGCGATCATTTCGTGGATCCGCATCGCCTGGCCGTTGATGACGGCCAGCTCGCGACGGCGCTCGGAATCGCGCTCGCCCCGCAATAAGAGCTGTGCGCGACCCGCGATTACTGCCAACGGATTGTTGATCTCGTGGGCCGCTCCCGCGGCGAATTCGGCCAGGGCTTCGAGCTTTTCGATTTCGAGCTGACTTTGGAAATCGATTTCGCCACCGTCGTGGGGCATTTCGCCACCAACACCCAGGTTCTGATGTCAGGTTGAGAGCATGCTCCACGTCAACGAGCGGAAACGGTCTCCATGTCGAGCAAATGGCACATCCGATCGACGAGCTGCTCAACTTCGAACGGCTTGTGCAAGAAGTCGTTCGCTCCCGAGGCCTTGAGGTCCTCGATCTTGTCTTCCTCGACCATGCCCGAGATGCAAATGATTCGCACTTCGTCCATCGTGCTGTCGCCGCGTACCCGCTGGCAAACCTCCTTGCCGTTAATGTCAGGGAGCATCACGTCGAGCACGATCAGGTCGGGGCGGTATTCCTTGACCATCATGCCGGCGTCGAAACCGTTGTTCGCCGTACGGACCTCGAAGCGTCCATCGCGTGCGAGCACATCGGTAATCAACTCGACCAGTTCCTGGTCATCGTCGACCAGGAGCACTTTGCGCTTGCCGCTTTCCAACGCGTCGGTTGGGATGCCATTGTCGCGCATGAAATGGAAAAGCTGTTCGCGCGGAATCCGGCGAAATCGGCTTCCCGGCACGCGAAAGCCTTTAAGCTGTCCTGAGTCGAAACAGCGAATGATCGTTTGTTGGCTGACCTTGCAAATCTTGGCCGCTTCGCCTGTCGTGAACACAGTTTTCATAACTGCTAACCACCCTTCCTCCTAGCCGATGGTAAGGCTAGTCTCAGCGGGACTCCCGTCCGGACGAACGCCGAATGAACAACCGGGAGTACCTATTCCTCCGTGTGACGCTAAAGCCGAACTAAGCCCTTAGCACCTAAACTTAGCCCCTAGCACGCTGTGTCCGTAAATCATTCACCCCACTGCCCTTTTGCATTCGACAATCCTATCCGGCTCTGCCAGGCTTGCCGAATTTGCCACGCGCGGAATTATAACCTTCTGACAAGTCGAGTCAAGATTGGTTTCTTAACCGTAAATAACGTTACATTAAAGACTTAGGAAAAACGCCGCTAAACCCAAGGAAATATTAGGGACCTGCGCTCGCCCGCTGAAGAACGAACCGCGTGAGGTTATTCGTGATTTATTGACGGGGATGTGGGGATCGGGAGGGGATGGGGGGGATAATTGTCGAAGGCGACCAGACCGCGCCGGGGTATCGCACCATTTCTCGCCAGGGTAGACTGCCTTCCCGGCGGTGTTTGTGCTCCACATCTCGAGAAAAGAAATGAGTGACGAGCGACAGATTCTGGCGGTGTTCATCGATTTCGAGAACCTGGCGCTGGGATTGAAGGACCGGGATGCGAAGTTCGACATCCGCCGCGTGCTGGCAAGGCTCGTGGAAAAGGGGGGAATCGTGGTCAAGCGGGCTTACGCCGATTGGCACCGCTTTGGGACCTATGCCGCCGCGTTGCACGAAGCCGCCATCGAATTGATCGAGATCCCCCGCCGGAGCATGACCGGAAAGAATTCGGCTGACATGCGGCTCTGCGTCGACGCGATGGATCTCTGCTATTCGAAAGAACACATCAACACCTTCGTGATCCTCTCGGGCGACAGCGACTTTTCGCCCTTGGTCTCGAAGCTCAAGGAGAACGGCAAGCAGGTGATCGGCCTGGGTATGCGCGACTCGACATCGGACTTGTTGCGAGACAACTGCCACGAGTTCATCTACTATGAAGACCTCAAGTCGACCAGCGTGTCGGCGGAGCTGCAAGGGGTCGACGAACGCGAAAAGGACCTGTTCAGCCTGCTCTTGGAGTCGCTCGAGGCTCTTCGGCGAGAGAACCGCGACACGCTTTGGTCGTCTCTGGTCAAGGAAACCATGAAGCGGAAGCGCCCGTCGTTCAACGAGGCGGCCTACGGTTACAAGAGCTTCAGCCGTCTGCTGGAAGACGCGGCTCGCCGCGGTCTGGTCGAACTCGATCGCGACGGGGCCAACCGAACGCATATTGTGGCGCGCTTCGGAGCGGAGGTGTCGGCAAGCGACGGCGAAAAAGAGAATGGCGAAAAGCGCCGCGTTCGCAAGCGTCGCCCGCGACGGAAGTCGGCGAAAACGGTCGAAAGCGAAGGGGCCGTGACGACGGTCAAACCGGAAGAGGAGGTTTGAGAATTGCCAACGGTGATTCCCACGCTCGGCCACTCACCACGTGAGCCGATGGGAAAGTCGCAGCAGCGCCGCGGTTAATGCCAAGATTGTAACGAAGCCCAAGGCGATCCACGCACCACGTGGGACGCGCTGGACTTGCGGCTGCTCCGCGACGTGATGATCCTGAGGCAATTGATAAGAGGTCACTTTGTTCACGTGCGCCGCGTCGGAAACGGCGATTGGCGTTTGGGCGCCCGATGGCTGGCATGCGCCTTTCCCGGACTGGTCCTTATCGGCGGTTTCCTCCACGTCGCCAAAAAGCGCATCGAGTTCGGCGGGCGTGGTGCCCAACAGCACGGCGGCGTACTCGTGCAACGTAAAGTAGGCCTCGCGTTCGCGCGCCAGGTCGATTCCCAGCGAGCCGAGCATATGTTCGGCGCGCTCGCGTGTGTACCGGCGCCGCAGTTGTGCGAGATGACCTTGAAAACGCTCATCCTCCAAGGCCGCGGCCATCGTCGGATGGTGACCGACGAGGTGCCTCGGATTGTTGGCCAGAATCGTCCGACGGCAATAGGCGGCGACCATGTCGAGGCCCCGTTCGGCGGCTGCCGCTCCCGACAGGACCAATAGCTTGTCTCGCACCCAGGGCCGGTTCCGATGTTGGCTTGCGCGAGCCAGGTGCAGATACAGCGGCAGCAGGTCGTCGGGCTCAGCCATGTCCGTTACTGAACACCATGTCGCCGGTGATGTCAAATCGTCTCGCCTTGTCATCGTGGTAGAATCGCATTTGCCGGCCGTTTGCGAAGACTTTGCATGTTGCGAGAGAAGAAGGGAGTCTGTAGAGGTCATGGAAATCGGAGAATCCCCATCGTTGAACGCGCCAATGACCTTGGATGATTACCGATGGCTGGTCAGCCCGGCGGCGACAGAATGGCTGGAACGAGCCGCAAACCAAAACGGCACGTTGGTAGCGCAAACGTCGGCCTTGCGACGGCACCTGACTGCCGCCCGAACCCACCTTGTGCTGGAACAAGCCACTCTGCGTATTCGAGCGAGGCAGAAGTTCACAGCCGCCGGGAGGATGTTCTTCACGCCGCTCGCGCTGGCCCAGGCCACTGACGAGTGGCTAGCCGCCTACAAGGCATCACGTTTTCCACCGGGTCAGGCTCTGGTCGACCTTTGCTGCGGCATCGGCGGCGACCTTTTGGCATTCGCCCGTCGCTGCCCCGTTACTGGAATCGATCGTGACCCGGTTGTGGCACTCTTGGCCGAAGCCAACCTGGCGCCGGTTCTGGGAGGCGTGTCAGGGCCGTCGTCCGCTGGCATTCAAGTTTGCGACGCGGTTCACGCAGCGCTGGCGGGCGCTGCCGCCTTGCACATTGACCCGGACCGCCGCGCGATTGGAAAACGCACGACGCGCGTTGCACTGCACTCGCCAGGCATCAACGTGCTCGAACGATTATTGACAACGTGTCCGGCCGCCGCGATCAAATTTGCGCCGGCAGCCGAGTTGCCCCAGCGTTGGACCGCCGAGGCGGAGCTCGAATGGATCAGCCGCGATGGCGAGTGCCGACAGTTGGTCGCCTGGTTCGGGCCGCTTGCGTTGGTTCCTGGTCGTCGGCGAGCAACGTTGGTCGTGACGAATGAAGGCAGAAAGCAGAAGCCAAGAGCCGGAGAGGAGCTGGAAAGTTTGAGCCCATCATACGATATACGCACCATTGAGGGCGATATAACCATGGCCTTGCCCGTGGCCGATCGCCTGGGCCGCTTCCTGGCTGAGCCTGACGCTTCGGTTTTGGCGGCGGGTCTGACGGGACCGTTGGCGGCCGAACATGGTCTGGCCGCGGTCGCACCAGGGATTTTCTACCTGACCGGCGAGCAGGCCAAATTGGATCCGGCACTTGTGTGGTTTGAAGTCGGCGAGGTGTTACCCTTCGACCTGAAGCGGCTCAAGTCGCTGTTGCGCCAGCGGGGTATCGGTCGATTAGAGGTCAAGAAACGCGGCGTGCCGCATGACCCAGAGCAGGTGCGTCAACAGCTCCGCGTGCCGGGCGATCAGATGGCCACCCTGTTTCTCACGCGACTTAGGGGTGGTGTCACGGCGATCGTCTGCCGGCGGTTGGTGCAGTTTCCGCAGGGAACGCCATTCGTGCAGTTGCCGCAGCAATAATAGCATGGAAGCAGGTCGTGGTTATTTTTCGCTTCGCGATGGCCGCAGGACGTCGGCTAAACTCAATTGTGGTCCCCTACCGAACAATTCAGGAGTTGCTGGCGTACCAGCAAATGCCCATTATCCACAGCATGAGGTATGTGGACAGCTTGAATCACATGCGGTATATAGGAAGCTTGGGTCTACTGAGTTTTGGTTCTTTAGGTGGTCCATAGCGATTGGAGAAGATTGGGTCGGGCTTCGTGCCACCGACCATCGAAAGTTTGTCCGAAGATTCAGCCAACCAGAGAAAACTTCGCTTTGGGTCGATTCGCATGTCGTCACTTCCCCATCCCAATGTGCCGAATTGGCTCAAGGAAGCCAAAGCCGCGATCAAGGACTTGGGCGCGCAGAATGCAAAGATCTATTGGGCCGATTTCCTGCTGTCGATCGGCGTCGGATACACTTTCGCGTTCTTCTTCTTCCAACTGCCGGGCCTGTCCATCACGCGGATTGCATGTTTTATTCCGGCGGCGTTCCTGATCTTCCGGGCCTCATCGTTCGCTCATGAGATCGTTCACTTGCCGCCGGGCGAGTTGAAGGCGTTTCGTGTCGTTTGGGACCTGCTTTGCGGTGTTTTCCTGCTCTTCCCCTCATTTGCGTATTCTCATCACCTGGACCATCATCGCTGCGACAGTTACGGCACGGACCGAGACGGAGAATACCTTCCATTTGGTAGCGAACCTCCAACCACGATCTTGTATTTTTTCATGATGACCTTGGTTTGGCCGCTGCTGGTCATCGTTCGATTTCTCATCTTGACGCCGCTTTCCTTCCTTTATCCTCCACTGCGAAGGTGGCTCCTCACGCGTTTTTCGTCGTTCGGCATTGCCAATTTCCGCCATACGCTGGCAATCACGCCAGCGACGCCGTTGCGTTACTGGGCATTCTTGGATTTCGCCTGCTTTGCCAGGACGTGGACACCGGTCGTCCTGGTGACGATGGGCAAAATGGAATGGACGCGCATCGCGTTGATGTATTTGATGGCCGTGACAATCCTCACCCTCAACTTCGTGCGTACGTTGTGCCTGCACATGTACATCAATCGCAATGAAGAGATGAGCTATTTTGGCCAGTTGCGCGATTCGATCACATTGCCCAACAACGTGATGATCGCCGAATGGTTCATACCACTGGGTCTGCGGTACCACGCGCTGCACCATATGTTTCCTCAGTTGCCGTACCACGCGTTGGGCGAAGCGCACCGTCGTTTAATGGCGACGCTGCCCGCCGGCTCGGATTATCATGGGACGGTCCGGCCAAGCATTTGGTTCGTCCTTTGCCAATTGTTCAAGAACAGTTGGGCGTCGAAACAGGCGGAAGTGCGAAATGCTGCCCCCGGGGACGCCTGACGTACGCTTTGGCTTTCAGGGTGACTCCCGCGATCATGGTCCCGTCAGGTTGGCCAATTAGCCTGTACGGTGGGCGTCTCCCCAGCGTCGAGTGCCGCGGCTGCTTCCAGCGCCGGGGTCGGCGTGGTAGCGTTGGACGAATGGTGATTCGTCAGCGATTTCACTTCGTTGACGCCCCAATCAACAGGTGAGCAACCCATGCCACCGGCCGCTAGCACGACGGCTGGCAGAGCCATTGCAATGCGCCGCAAGGGGAGGAAATCGACGTCCATGTCGGCGCCTGACGTGGGTTGTGGGATTTTGGCACATGGTGCAGCGGCGTTGGGGATGATACACGCCATTCACCGAGCGGGCCAAGACCAGCTAGGGGGATTTCCACCATTGCCCTTGGCCTCGCCGGCGAATCCGGTTTAGAATGCCCAAACGCGCACGGTCCCCCGCTTTCGCCAGGTTTTCGGCATGTCGTACCGCTCGTTCAAACGCGTCCTCGGCGAGACCCATCTGGAACGTAAGTTCCTTGGCATTTTCGGTCTCTGTTTGTTCCTGCTGATTGCCGGAAGTTTCCGCCTTTATCTGATGGAAACCGAGCAATTAGTCTCCAAACAGAACCCGCAAAAAGCGGAACTGCTCGTCGCGACCAGCAAGATTCTGGCCCACTGGAAAGCCTATGACGCCGCCAATGGGACCAAACGCGAAGACGGTATCAGCGAAGTGATCGAACACATTGGCATGGAATTGAAGAAAGGGCTGTATGAATACAGTTTTCTACGGCCGGTTCCGAACCCGGAAAAACCGACCGGTCCCATCGACCCTTACGATCAAGAAGTCCTGGAGCATTTTGTTCACATGGCGCCGCCGGCAACGGCCGAAGAGGAATCGTCTGAGAAATACCGCAGGGAGCGACTGACTTCCAAGGGCACACGATACGAATACTTTCGTCCTATTTACGCCCAAGCCGATTGCGTCAAATGCCACAAACTGATGACGGGACCGCTCGACCTCGCGGAAAATGATCTGATGGCGGTCGCCAAAGTCACGATCACCAACGAGTCGAACCGCAAGGACCAGGCGTGGAACCGAGCCATTCTCTGGACAACGGCCATCGTGGTCGGTTTTCTGGCGATGATCGCGGCATACCTCACCGTGCGCTATGTAATCGTAAAGCCGCTGAAGCACCTTCGCGACGTGAGCGAAGCGGTGAGCCACGGCAAGCTCGACCGACGGGCCGAAATTCACACCGCCGACGAGTTCGAAGAGCTGGGCGTGGCTTTCAACGGCATGTTGCGGCACCTGATCGACGCCCAGGAGGAGCTGCGCAGGTTGAACCAGAGCCTCGACCTCAAGGTCGATGAGCTGGCCCAGGTCAACATGCAGCTTTTCGAGCTGAACCGCCTCAAGAGCGACTTCATGGCCACCATGAGTCACGAGCTGCGCACGCCGCTGAACAGCATCATTGGCTTCAGTGATGTGTTGGGTTCGATCAAATCACTCGACGACAAACAGCGACGCTACGTGCAGAACATCCAGAAGTCGGGCAAGATGCTGTTGGACATGATCAACGACATCCTCGACCTGGCCAAGATCGAAAGCGGGAAGATGGACGTACGGCCGACGGAATTTCCCATCGACCGCGTGATCGGCGCGCAGTGCGACATGGCCCGTCCGCTCACCGAGCGGAAGAACATCGATCTGGAGAGCGATGTGCCCGAGGGGCTCGACGAGCTCCAGCAGGATCAGGGAAAAGTGCAGCAGATCCTCAATAACTTACTCTCTAACGCGATTAAGTTCACTCCCGACGGTGGCCGAATCGTCGTCGCCGCGCGGCGCGACCCGTCGGGCGACCTGCGGTTGTCGGTCGCGGACACCGGTGTGGGTATTGCCGAGGAAGACCAGTCGCAGATTTTCGAGAAGTTCCGCCAGGGGAACACGGTTATGCCCGCCGGCGACGCGATGACTCGCGAGTATTCCGGCACCGGACTTGGGTTGTCGATCGTCAAGGAATTGTGCAAGTTGTTGGGTGGCGACATATCACTGCAAAGCGAATTGGGCAAAGGAAGCCTATTCACCGTGCGTTTGCCGTGGCGAATTGCCGAGCCGCGGCGGACGGCCGACGCTTTGAGCGACTCGTCGAGCGCCCTGACCACTGTGGCGCGGCGTGACGAATTTGCCTTGCCGCGAGGTCCGGAGGGAAGGGCAACCGTAACCAGCCCGGTTGCGCCCGCCGCTCAAGTTGGCGACTAAGCAGAGATCATGAGATGAGAAGCGAAAAGGCAGGTAAGGACGCGGGGAAGCGGCGAAGCGGCGAATCGGCGAATCAAGTCTCCGTGTCCCTTCGTCTCCCCATCGCCGCGTCGTCTTCCACTCCCGAGGTTCAGCTTTTCACCGACGGGGCGTGCAGTGGCAATCCAGGTCCCGGCGGTTGGGCGTTTATCCTTCGGCACCCAGCGAGCGGCAAGCAAATCGAGCGATCGGGGGGCGAAGCGGAAACAACGAACAACCGCATGGAGCTAATCTCGGTGGTGCGCGGGCTCGAATCGCTCAAGCGTGCCACGCACGTCGAAGTTCTCACCGATAGCGAGTACGTGCGTAAGGGACTCAGCGAGTGGATGCCCAAGTGGAAAGCCAATGGCTGGCGCCGTCGTGAGGGTAAACAACTAAAGGAAGTCAAAAACGTGGATCTCTGGCAACGCCTCGACGAACTCGTCGCGAGGCACCAAGTCACATACACCCGTGTCGCCGGCCATAGTGGCCATCCCGAGAACGACCGCTGCGATGAGTTGGCCGTCGCCGCGTACCAGAAGTACCGGTAGCGACGTCGAAAAGGCCGCGCAGCCCAATACAACATCCTTGATAGACATTCGCAATATTGGCGGAGACGATGAATCGCAGCTCACCCAAACTGGCCGCGTCCGAACTTGCGCGCTTCGACTATGATTTGCCACGCAACCTGATCGCCCAGTGTCCCTTGCCGCGGCGCTCGGACGCCCGGTTGATGGTCGTCGATCGGGCCGACGGCTCGCTGGCCCACCGTTCGGTGCGCGATCTGCCTGAACTGTTGCGCCCCGGCGACTGCCTTGTGATTAACGACACACGGGTGTTGCCCGCCCGGCTCATGGGCCGACGGAGCCAAACCGGTGGCCGCTGGGAGGGGCTCTTCCTTTCGACGGACATTGAGGGACACTGGCGCGTATTGAGCAAGGCCCGCGGCAAGCTCGCCCCCGGGGAGCCGATCACGCTTATCAACCGCCTGAGCGATGACGACGTGACCTTGCGGTTGATCGAAAAGCTGCCGGGCGGCGTCTGGATCGCGCACCCCGAATCGGACCAGCCGGCCTTCGAAATCCTCGATCGCGTGGGACGAGTGCCGCTTCCACATTATGTTCGCGGTGGCGAGATGGTCGAGGACGATCGGCAACGGTACCAAACGGTCTATGCGCGCCACCTCGGGTCGGTGGCCGCGCCCACCGCCGGCCTGCACTTTACCGACGACCTGCTGGCCCGGCTGGTCGAAGTAGGAGTGGTGCCCGTTCGTTTGACGCTGCACGTCGGCCTCGACACGTTTCGGCCGATCGGCACGGTCACGCTGGCGGAGCACCGCATGCACAAAGAACAGGGGCAGATCGATCGCGCGGCCGTCGAGCAAATCGAGCGTGCCCGTGCTGCGGGTGGACGTGTTGTTGCCGTTGGCACGACGACCGTGAGGGTGCTGGAGACGGCCGGAGAGTCAGGGAAGCTGACACCCTGGACGGGCGAAACCGATCTGTTTATCCGCCCCCCGTACCAGTTCAAAGTGGTCGACTCGCTTTTGACCAATTTCCATTTGCCTCGGACCACCCTCTTGGTGCTGGTCCGCACCTTCGGCGGCGACGAGTTGCTTACGCGAGCTTACGCTGAGGCGATCGAAGAGAATTATCGTTTCTACAGTTATGGCGACGCGATGCTGATTCTTTGAAGAGATCTTTGGTAAGAAACGGCAATGCCCGAAATGTCGCGGGATGATAATTATGCATGATGCGGATCCAACGCAGGCGTTCGGCGCGGGGTGGCCGGCCGGGCCGCTGGTGCGCTGGCCGTGCGAGTTGGTCTTGGGATCATTGGCGCTTTTGTGTCTTGCGCTCGATGTTCAAGCGGCGCCCTTGATGTGGGTCTTCGAAGAGGGATGGTGGGGCGCCGGGGGCTACATCGCCGTCGGCGCCATCTTGGCGCAGCCGGCGCTGTTGGGCATTTGGGCCGTTTTGGGGCCTCAACGTGCGGCGATTCAATGGCCCCGAGCGCTGCTACTTCTAACTCTTGTCTGGTGGGCCGACACACTTGGCGCGAGAGGCGGGTGGAACCCTCGTCCAGGAACAGGGGCTTTCGACATGACCGCGGCAGACTCGCACCCGATCAACGTGAAAGATGCGTGTCTGATGGCGGGCGTGTTTCTTGGGTTGTTCCTGATCGCGCAGCTTCCGCTCGCGGTCATACGCTACGTCTGGCATTGGCGCGTTTCGCGACCAATCTCGCGGTCACGTGACGCCCGCCGCCAATTCAGTCTTAAGCAGCTTTTTGGTTGGACCACATTCGTGGCCTTGTTGTTGGCGGCCAACCGTCATCTGTTACGCCATCAAACGTGGCCATCGATTGAAGGACCCTGGTTGCCGCAGTTGCGCGAGTTGGCGATCGATCTTGGTTTCGTAACGCGGGCGCTGTCACCCATCCTGCTGCCGGTGGTTCCCTTGGTGGGCATGGCCCTCGCCCATCGGCGGCGCGTCGTTTTCTTGATTGTATCGGCCGTCTGCGCCTTTTGTGGGGCCGTTAGCAGCGTGGCGCTGATCGCCGACCAAAATGCCTCAGTCCGGTTGCGAGACGGATTTCTCGAGGAACTAGGCTTTTGCGGCGGCACCCTTGCTGTGCTTTGGATCGTTCGCGCCTGCGGTTTTCGCTTGTGGCCATTCGTCGCCCAGGGCGATGCCTCCCTGAAGTCAACCAACTACCGAAATTAAATTGCGATTCAAGTTGCGTTGAAGACCTGGACACGATGCACCCCAAGGTACGTTCGAAGTTACGCCGGCCCCAACGAAAAAGCACGGAACCGCCTGCGGGCCATTGGGATGCAAGGATGGAAACCAAGGGACGGGAAGAAGCCTGGCCGATACCCTGCTGAACGAGGGGGATAGATTTTGGGGATTTATGCGGGATGGGGTGACAAATCGGCCGATATCGTGTAACCTATTCCGGTACTAGCGGCTATCGCCCTCGTTTTTGAACACCCTGGTTATGGAGGCTCTCATGAAGCGTTGGATCACTGCAAGTGCTGTTCTGGTGGCTTTGTTGACCGTATCGGTCTACGCCGCCGATGAAGTCGATCTCAAGGGGGTCAAGTGCCCCGTCTCGGGCCAGCCGGTCAAGGCCGACAAGACCCTCGACTACAAGGGCGGCAAGATCTACTTCTGCTGTGAGAATTGCCCAAAGAAATTCGACGAGAAGAACAAGTTGCATGTCGCCAAGGCGAACATGCAGCTCGTCCAGACCAAGCAAGCGACGGAAGAGAAGTGCCCGATCGCCGGCAAGGACCTGAATCCGGATACGGCCATTGAAGTCAGCGGCGTGAAAGTGTGCTTCTGCTGCAACGGCTGCAAGGGAAAGGTTTCGAAAGCCAAGGGCGACGAGCAGATCGAACTGGTCTTCAGCGACGAAGCCTTCAAGAAGGGCTTTAAGGTCATCAAGAAGTAAGTGCTGCGCCAAACTGGCGTTCGCACCTGGATGCGCGGCCGGTATTCCGGTTGCACCTGGAAGTGAAAGGGCGTCCCGCAAGGGACGCCCTTTTTTTGCCCCACGAGGCGAGACGCTCCCTGACATGGGGGTCGGACGGTATGATGAAACGGCCCCGTCCGGCTGAGCATGTCGTATGCCGCTTTCGTTCGAAGCTTTCATCAACGATCTTGATTCCGCGGGTTTGCTCGCCGCCGGCGAACTCCGCGCCTTTTGCGACGGGCTTCCACCCAAGCGGCGCGCCGACGACGCACAAGGCCTGGCAAAGGAATTGGTGCGCGCCGGAAAGCTTACCCGTTACCAGGCCGCAAACGCCTTGCAGGGCAAGGCGAAGCACCTCGTGTTTGATGAGTACCTGATCCTCGCCAAAATCGGCGAAGGAGGTATGGGGCAGGTCTACAAAGCCCAGCATGGGCGGATGAAGCGTGTGGTGGCGTTGAAGCTCTTGCCACCGTTGGCCGCGTCCCGTGCGCCGGAGGCCACCGACCGTTTCCGACGCGAAGTGCAGGCGGCCGCCCGACTCGAGCACCCCAACATCGTGACCGCTTACGACGCGGGGGAAGCCCACGGTGTGCCGTATCTGATCATGCAATACGTCGAAGGTTGCGACCTAGCAACACTCTGCCAACGACGCGGCGCGCTGGGAGTTGCCGAATCGTTGGGCTACATCCTGCAAGCCGCCAGGGGCCTCGCATACGCTCATGGTCAGGGCATCGTCCATCGCGACATCAAGCCTTCGAACCTTGTCGTCGACGCGCACGGCACGCTCAAAATCCTCGATATGGGACTGGCGCGGATCGTTGCCGGTTCGGCCAGCCCGGCCGCGGCGCGGTCCGGCCTGACCGACACCAATCAAACGATGGGGACGGTCGACTATATGGCGCCCGAGCAAGCCAAGGATGCCAAGCGCGCCGACCAGCGCAGCGACATCTACAGCCTTGGTTGTACGCTCTACCGCCTGCTGATAAACGACAATGTCTACGGCGGCGAGACGTTGGTGCAAAAGCTGATGGCTCACATCGAACAGCCCGTCCCGGCACTTCGTTCGAAGCGTCCCGATGTGCCCGATACTGTCGACATGGTCTTCCGTAAGATGGTTGCCAAGATGCCGGAAGATCGTTATCAGAACATGCAGCAAGTAATCGCCGCTCTGGAAGCCTGCCTCGCGAAGGGCGATTTTCCGCGCGGTAACTCGGACACCGCCATCTGGCAGCCAGGTGAAGCTTTAGCATCGCCGCAACCGGACGGGAACCCGCAGCCCACTTCCCCTTCCATGCAAGCCACGCAGGTTACTGCCGCGGCTGGTATCCATGGGAACCGGACGGTCGTCAAGCTTACCGAGGTCGTAACTTCCGAGAAGACGAGGCGTTGGACCGCGCAGGTCGTCGGGGGCCTGTTTGTCACGGTGATCGGGCCGATCCTTGTGGCCGTGTTGATGAAGTTCCTCGATCGGCCCGACATCCCGGCCGTTCCCAACGCACCGGCCGCTGGTGCGGCCGCGACGCCCGTTGGGCCGATCACCTCGAAATCGACTACCACCACGAAAGCGCCGGACGGCGAGCCGGCCGAGGCAGTCGCACCCTTCGACGGCGCGCAAGCCCGTGTCCACCAGGAGGCTTGGGCAAAGCACCTCGGCGTCATGGTCGAGGCGAACAATGCGATCGGAATGAAACTTGTGCTCATTCCGCCGGGTGAGTTCATCATGGGGGCGACACCCGAGGAAATCGAAGCCGAACTCGAGCATGTTAACCGGCCGAACGTGCAAGGCCGCATCCGCAGTAGCGGCCCCCAGCACCCGGTGACCTTGACCAGGCCATTCTACTGCGGGGCCAGCGAAATCACGGTCGGCCAGTTCCGCCGGTTCATTAACGCGACGGGCAAGCGCACCGACGCCGAGCAAGACACTGAGGCGGAACACACCTGGAAAGATCCCGGCTACCCAGTATTTGACGAGCTACCCGTGACCTGTATCTCGTGGCGCGACGCCGTGGCTTTCTGCGACTGGCTGAGCGACCAGGAACATTTCGTGCGCGCTAACTTGGCAAAGAAGCGGCCGGCCGGCTATCGGCTACCGACCGAGGCAGAGTGGGAATTCGCGTGCCGCGCGGGCACGACAACGCCGTTTGCCGTCACGGGCAAACTCGATGAATTCGGCTGGTTTCGCTCGAATTCCGGCCTCCAAGCCCAACCGGTCGCAAGCAAGCGGGCGAACCTCTTTGGGCTTCACGACATGCACGGCAATGCCGCCGAATGGTGTCACGATTGGTACGCGGAATCGTATTACACATTGCCCGTCCCCAGCGATCCTTCGGGTCCTGACGGGGGCAGTTGGCGAGTTTACCGCGGCGGCAGTTTTCACACGATCCCAGCCGCCAGCCGCAGCGCGGCGCGGTATTTTGCGCTGCCAAACGACCATTTGCTGGCCACCGGGTTTCGCGTGGTGCGCGACGTCGTGCCGACCCCCAAAGGCGGTTTGCCGCGCCCAGGCACCCCATCGCCTTAGCCGTATGTCGGCGGCGGGATGCCTTTTGTTGGATCACCGCGCCAGCCGGGCGTAGAGCGCGGCGTACGACGAGACCATCGTCTCCAGGGTAAAGTGGCGCTCGGCGCGGGCGTGGTTCTCGTCGCCCAGACGAACCGCCAATGCGGAGTCGGACATGACACTTACGATCTTGTCCGCAAACGCTTGCATGTCGCCTCTTGCCACGGTTTGGGCTTCCGCCTGCGGACCCAACAGCTCGCGCACGCCCTCGACGTCGGTAGCCACCACGGGCAATCGCGCCGCCATCGCTTCGAGCACGACGTTGGGCATCCCCTCCCACCGCGATGGCAGCACCAAGAGCCGGCTGGCCCGTAGGACGCTGGCGACATCGTCACGCCAACCGGTGAAATGCACGCGCTCTTCCAACCCCATTTGGCGGACCTTGGCTTCCAATGCCGGACGTTGCGGACCGTCGCCCACCAGCATCAAATCGTACTCGCCCAGGCGGTCAAGCCACGACTTCGCAGTTGCCAGCAGGCCGAGCAAGTCCTTCTGGGGATCGAGCCGCCCAACGTACACGACGACACGCCGATTGGCGGACACGCCAAGCGCCGCCAGGTCTGCGACCCTAGCCTGGTCGAAGCTGGCCAGGTCAACCGCGTTGGGAATGACAATCATTCGTTCGGGCACGAGGCGACCATGGGCAATCGAATAATCGCGCACTGCCTGGCTGACGCACACGTATTCATCGACCAGCCGCGTCGTCCAGCGATCGACACGCAGGTGCCAGTTTGCTCTGCGCTCGGCGACGCGCAACCCGCAGACGACACGCGGCACGCCAGCCACGCGGGCGGCCAATCGCCCCACGACGTTGGCGTGAAACAAAAACGTTTGTAATACCTCGGCGCGCTGCGCTTTGAGCAATCGCGCCAGTCGCAGGAAAACGCCGGGGCCCGATCGAAAACCGCGCCCTCCCAGGAAATGCACCTCAAGGCCGGCGGCCCGGAGTTGTGCGACGAGCGACCGCCGAGGGCCGGATGGTTCGGGCGCGAGCGAGTAGATGACCGGCTCGAAGCGGGTTCGATCGAGTCGTGTGGCCAGCTCGACCAGGCAACGCTCGGCTCCGCCGGGGGCCAGCTCCGTGGTGCAAAGCGCCAACCGCAGTGGTGACGTGTTCGGTGCGGGAGAGTTCAACGCAGCGATCCGGCGACTTTTTCACAACGACCCACCCAAGTTCTCGAAGCGATCATATTGGCGTGGAACTTGTCTGGCAAGTCTTGGCCGGGTGGCTTCGGACGCCGCGGCCACGTCATTGGCCGTATGCTGGCGCCCTCCCTATGGCGTGCGCCGCAAATCGAGCGTGAGCGGGAATTGCGGATTCAGCTCCTCGCGAGCCAGCATGGTTGGGCCGGGGGTGTGGCCGTGCTTGAAAAACCGCGCGGCGCGGCGCGACTCGGCTTCGTTGGCATTCACCGGAAAACCATCGTAATGACGCCCACCTGGGTGCGACACGTGCCAGGTGCAACCACCCATTGAACGGCCGGCCCACGTGTCGTAAAGATCGAACACCAAAGGTGTATGCACGGCAATCGTCGGGTGCAGGCAGCTAGGCGGCTGCCAAGCACGGTAGCGCACGCCGGCCACGAACTCGCCGGCAACACCCGTGGGGTGCAAAGGAACGCGACGGCCGTTGCACGTGACGATGTGCCGCGGTTCGGTCATTCCCTCAACCCTGACTTGCAGTCGCTCGACCGATGAATCAACGTAGCGCGCGGTGCCGCCGGGTCCCGGCTCCTCGCCCAGCACATTCCACGGCTCGATCGCCGAACGTAACTCGATTCGCACGCCGGAGTAGGTGGCCTCGCCATAGAATGGGAATCGGAACTCGAACTGCGCGTCGAACCATTCGGGACAAAAAGCGTAGCCGGCGGCGCACAGCTCGTCGATCACATCGCGGATGTCCTGCAACACGAAGTGCGGAAGTAGAAAGCGATCGTGCAAGCCCGTCCCCCAACGGACCAGCTTCCTCCGGTAAGGCTGTTTCCAAAACCACGCGATCAATGCCCGCAGCAGCAACTGCTGCGTGAGACTCATTCGGGCGTGCGGCGGCATTTCGAAAGCGCGGAATTCGACCAGCCCCAGCCGGCCCGCGGCCGAGTCGGGCGAAAAGAGTTTGTCGATACAGAACTCGGCCCGGTGCGTGTTGCCGGTCAGGTCCGTAAGCAGGTGCCGGAACACGCGATCCACCAGCCAGGGAGGGCAGTCTCCCGATTCGGGAAGTTGTTGGAAGGCGATCTCCAGCTCGTAGAGACTCTCGTGCCGGGCTTCGTCGATTCGCGGTGCCTGGCTGGTTGGGCCGACGAAAGTGCCCGAAAACAAATACGACAGCGAGGGGTGATTGTTCCAATAGGCCAACAGGCTGCGCAATAGGTCTGGGCGGCGGAGAAAAGGACTCTCGGCAGGTGTCGGCCCTCCGAGGACGACGTGGTTGCCGCCCCCGGTGCCGGAGTGTTTGCCGTCGAGCATGAATTTTTCGGTGCCCAACCGTGCCTGCCGCGCCTCGTCGTAGAGCACCGTCGTATTGCGGACCAGCTCGTTCCAACTGTGGGCCGGATGGACATTGACCTCGATCACGCCGGGATCGGGCGTGACTTTGATATGGTGCATCCGATGGTCATGCGGTGGCGGGTAACCTTCGACGACGACCGGCAGTGACAATTCGCACGCGGTCTGCTCAATCGCGGCGACCAGCTCCAGGTAGTGCTCGAGTCGCCGCACCGGTGGCATGAAGATGTGGAGCCGACCCTGTCTTGGTTCGACGCAGAGTGCCGTGCGAATCAACTGCTGGGCCGATTGGCCTTGTTCCGGCACCACCTCCGTCAACAAGTCCGCGTCGGCCGAATCCGCCGGCTCGAGCTCGCCAAGCGCCGCCCGGTCCGCGTGTCCGCCGTGTCGCGACGATCCGGCGTACTCGGCGGGCGCACCGGCGCGGCTTGACACCGCTGGCCGGCCATTGCCGTCGTGATGCACGTATCGCTGTGCTTGACGAACATCCGAAATCCCACTGGCGGACGTCTCTCCAAAGACGGGCAAGGGACCGAGTGGCTCGAAGGGATCGAGGCCTTGCACCAGCTCACGGTCCTGCGGCGCCGACCAGGGGAGCGACTCGAGCGGAAGGCGAAGGCCAAGCGGCGAGTCGCCCGGCACCAGGTACATCCGCTCTTGGCGAAAGAACCATCGCCCGCTGAGCCAGCGCGGTCCGGAAATCAGATCGCTGGGCCGCAAAGGCAGAGCATAGCCTACTACTTCGCCGAGCCCGCGCTCGAAAACGCGCGCCAACCGGGCACGTTCTTGAGGATCGTTCAGCCTGGCGTCGAGCGGATCGACGTTCACCGGCAGCATGCGCTCTTGCCGAATGTAGTGCCAGACGTCTTCGTATGCCGGCACGGCCATCGCGGGCGATACGTCCAGCCGTTCGGCCAGGGACGAGACGAAAGCCTCGGCCTCTCGGCGCCCATGGCGGCAATCTGTCCGGTCGTTCGCCAGCAACTCGCGGTCGTGCCAGATGGGAACGCCGTCCTTTCGCCAATAGCAACCAAGCGCCCAGCGTGGCAGTGGTTCGCCGGGATACCATTTCCCCTGGCCATAGTGCAAAAGTCCGCCAGGAGCGAACCTTCGCTCGATTCGCGCGAGTAGATCGCCGGCCAAGAGCCGTTTGGTCGGCCCTAGCGCGTCGAAGTTCCATTCCAGGCCGTCCATGTCGTCGATCGAAACGAACGTCGGCTCGCCCCCCATCGTTAAGCGAACGGCGCCCGCTTCCAGCTCAGCGTCGATGCGGTGCCCCAAACTTTCGATCGCTTGCCATTCGTCATCGCGGTAGGGCTTGGTAACTCTAGGATCTTCGTGGATGCGCTGGACCGACATCGTGACGCCGAACGTCGAATCGCACGGTTCGACCGCACCGGTCACCGGGGCGGCGCTCGAAGGTTCGGCGGTGCACGCCAGCGGAATGTGCCCCTCGCCGGCAAACAACCCCGAGGTCGGGTCGAGGCCAATCCAGCCTGCGCCGGGCAAGTAGACCTCGGTCCAGGCGTGCAGGTCGGTGAAGTCGTGTTCCGGCCCGCTTGGTCCGTCGAGCGATTTGATGTCGGCCGTAAGCTGAATCAGATACCCCGACACGAACCTCGCGGCCAGGCCCAGGTTTCGGAGAACCTGCACCAGTAGCCAGGCCGAGTCGCGGCACGAGCCGCTGGCCAACGTGAGCGTCTGCTCGCAGCTTTGCACGCCGGGGTCCATACGGATCAGGTAGCGAATATCGCGTTGCAATCGCTGATTCAAGGCCACCAGGAAGTCGTTCGTCGCCAGGGGAGCGAGGTCGATCGAGTCGAGGTACGCCCGCATTCGCGGCCCGGTTGGTTCGACCGCGCGGAACGGCTTCAGCTCCGATTCCAGCGAGGGGTCGTAGACGAAAGGAAACTTCTCAACCGAGGGCTCAAGGAAGAAGTCAAAGGGGTTGATCACCGTCATCTCGGCCACCAGATCGACCTCGATCGACAATTCGCCGGCCGGCTTGGGGAAAACCAGTCGCGCCAGGTAATTGGCCTGCGTGTCCTGCTGCCAGTTGAGGAAGTGGGGGCGCGGCTCGACTGAAAGGGAGTAACTGATGATCGGCGTGCGGCAGTGCGGTGCCGGGCGCAGCCTTACGACCTGCGGGAAGATCGCCACCGAGCGGTCGTAGCGATAAACGGTTTTGTGGTTCAGAGCCACGCGAATCGACATCGATCACTCACCTTCCGGAATCGTTCCATTCGTTTGGACTATTCATCACCGCGGATTCACTTTGCACCGGCCAGCGATGTTTCGGCGCGTTCGCGTGTGGCGGGTTGTGCGAAGAACGTTTCCGATATCGCATCGCCGACCTGGTTGAGCTTGATCTGGAAGCGGTCGATGAACTCGTGCAGGCCGCCGGCGATAATCTCGTCGATGTGGGTATAATCCAATTCGGCACGCAACCGCCCCAGGCGCTGCTCGGCCGCGCTTCGGAAGGTGCCGCCGGGGCTGCCTGTAATCGCCAACAGCGATTCTTCAGCCTTGAGCAGCGAGAAGTGCATCGAGCGGGGAAACTCGCGGTCGAGCATCAGGAAATCGGCCACCTGGGTGGGCGTGATCCGGCCGTGCCGTTTGCGGTACATCTCCAGCGCACTGGCCGATTTCAAAAGCGCCGACCATTGGAGCGTGTCCAGCGGCGTACCTACCTCCGAGACGGCCGGCAACAGAAGAAAATACTTGACATCGAGCATCCGCGAGGTCTTGTCGGCCCGCTCGACGAGCCGCGCCAGGCGGCCGAAGTGCCAGGCTTCGCCGTGCGACATCGTGGCGTCGGTGATGCCGTAAAGCAGGTGGCTGGCGAGCTTGATTTCTTCGAAGAACTCGAAACCCGGCTCAAGCGTGCCACGCTCGTTGGCCGCCGACCGGACCATCAGGTAGAACTTGTTCAGCTCTTCCCACATCGCCGACGAGATCATCTCCCGAACGGTGCGGGCGTTCTCGCGCGCGCTGCGCAGGCAGGAAAGGATTGAGTTGGGGTTTTCAGCGTCGAACGAAAGGAACTCGATCACCTGCCGCTTTTCGGGAGCGCCGTGACGCTCGATGAAGTGTTCCTGGTCGCCGGTGATGTAGACCAAAGGCGCCCACTGCTCGCCCAGTCCCGTGCCGAGGTCGATCGAGAGGTTCAGGTTCACGTCGATGAACCGCGCCACATTCTCCGCGCGTTCGACATAGCGGTTCATCCAGTAGATCGATTCCGCAACTCGGCTCAACATTGGACCTGCTCCTGTCGCTGCCCGGCCACCTCCGTCGACGTTCCCGCGGGCTGATAACCTTGCCTGAGAACCCAGGTATCTTTGCTCCCACCGCCTTGCGACGAGTTGACGACCAGCGAGCCGGGCTGAAGGGCTACCCGCGTCAGTCCTCCGGGCAGAACGTAGATGTCTTCGCCATAGAGAATGTAGGGCCGCAGGTCGACGTGTCGCCCTTCGAGATGGTCGCCGGCAATCGTCGGCACTCGCGACAGAGCGAGCATCGGCTGCGCGACGTAGTCACGGGGCCTGGCCCGGATCAAGTCGCGGTAGCGCGCGTGTTCCTCGCGCGAAGCTCGCGGACCAAGTAGGATGCCGTATCCACCCGACTCGTTCGTGGGTTTGATCACCAGCTTGTGGATGTTCTCCAGCACGTACTCGCATTGCTTCGCATCGCCGCAGACGTACGTGGGGACGTTAGGCAGAATGATGTCTTCGCCCAGGTAATAGCGGATGATTTGCGGCACGAAGGCATAGACGGCCTTGTCGTCGGCGATGCCGGTGCCCGGCGCATTGGCCAAGGCGACGCGGCCGGCACGGTAGACGTCAATCAAACCCGGCACCCCCAGGCATGAGTCGGGGCGAAACGCCTGGGGATCGAGAAAGTCGTCGTCGATACGGCGGTAGATCACGTCGACCCGCTCTAATCCCTTCGTGGTCCGCATTTGCACATAGCCGTCGACCACGATCAGGTCGGAACCTTGCACCAACTCGACGCCCATCTGCTGTGCCAGAAAGCAATGCTCGAAATAGGCCGAGTTGTAGGTGCCCGGCGTTAAGACCACCACATTCGCGTCGCGCACTCCGGCCGGCGCGATGTACTGCAGCATCTTCAGTAGTTGCTCGGGGTACTCCTCGACCGGCAGGATCGGCAGGCCGTCGAAGATTTGCGGAAACGTCCGCTTCATCACCTCGCGGTTTTCCAGGACGTAGGAAACGCCGGACGGGCAGCGCAGATTGTCTTCGAGCACGTAGATCTGCCCGTTGGTGTCGCGAACCAGGTCGGTGCCGGTAATGTGGCACCAGACGCCGCGCGGTGGGTTGAGTCCCGCGCATGGGCCACGCAGGCACTTGCCCGAGTCGATCAGCCAGTCGGGCACGATTCCTTCTCGAACGATCCGCCGCTCGTGGTAGATGTCGTCGATGAACAGGTTCAGCGCCCGAATGCGTTGCTTGAGTCCTCGCTCGATGGTGCTCCATTCCCGACCTTCGACGATGCGAGGGAGGATGTCGAAAGGCCAGATTTTTTCGGTACCCGCCTCGTGGCCGTAGACGTTGAACGTGATCCCCATGTTCAACAAGGCGAGGTCGGCAGCCTTCTGACGGCGTTGCAATTCGCCGTCGGAAAGGGCGGCCAGGCGGCGGACCAGCAGTTCGCCGTGCGGGCGGGGCCGTCCGTCCGAATCGAAGATCTCGTCGTAAAAGCCGTCGGTCTGGTAGGAATGGAAGTCCATGGCGGTCGGGAGAGGTTGCAACTCGGCCCGCGAAAAGTCGGCGTCGAATTCAGCGGCGTGGAAATGGGCTCGCCGGGTCTTGGTGACAAGCATAACGGACTCTCGCGGGAAAAACCATGAGTGCGACAGGGAGGGGAACGGTAATCATTTTTTCGTCATTGAGCGATCGCGAATTCGATGGATTTCGGTTGCGGAAGCTTTTCCTATCGAAACGATTATCGGATTTGCCCAAGAATCGGGCAGCAACCGTTGTAGGAGCGCGCAGGGCGACCCTGTTTTGATCGGTTTCACCACCGCCGACGTGGCTAGTGCAACTTGCGTGCCCTAGTTGGCCTGCTGCCGGGGATACCGTGAACGGGTATACTGGATCGGTGGTTTATACTCCGAGCCGCCCAGAATGCGTCCTTCGCAACGAGGACGTGGTGGCTGGCTACCCCCACCGATGGAGCTTACGCAAATGTCGCAGGAATTACAGCCCGTCTTTCCCGAGATGGAGCTGTATCTGGGGAACAAACACATTGGTTTTCCGGTCGTGCAAGCGGCCCTGTCCGGCTACAGCGACCTGGCGATGCGCGTGATTGCCCGGAGGTTGGGTGCGTCGTACGCGCTGTGCGAGGTGGTTTTAGACCGTACAGTTTTGCAGGGGGGTAAGGCCAGCCGGCGTTTTCTGCATATCAGCGACGAGGAGCACCCAGTCGGCGGCCAGTTGATGGGGAGCGATCCGGCCGAATTCGGCACGGCGGCAAAGGAACTGGCCTCCGCCGGTTTCGACGTGGTGGATATCAACTTTGGCTGTCCGGTGAAGAAAGTCTTGGGTCGCTACCGGGGCGGGTTTCTCTTGAGCCAGCCGGAAATCGCGCTGGAAATCGTCTCGCGAGTCCGCGAAGCCGTGCCAGCCGAGCGGCCTGTGACTGTCAAGATGCGGCGTGGCATCGACGACTCGGCTCACAGCCGCGACCTGTTTTTTACGATCTTCGACGGTGCATTCGCGCGAGGCGTGGCGGCGATCACGGTCCACGGTCGCACGGTGCAGCAGCGTTACGTCGGTCCCAGCCGTTGGAGTTTCTTGCGCGAGGTGAAGCAGCACGCCGGCCATCGGACGGTGCTGGGCAGCGGCGACCTGTTCACGCCTCAAGACTGTCTCGATATGCTGCGTCAGACGAAGGTCGACGGCGTGACCGTCGCCCGGGGCGCAATCGGCAACCCGTGGATTTTCGCTCAGGCCCGCGCGTTGGCCGCGGGCTTACCAATGCCCGCCCCACCGAGCTTGCATGAGCAGCGCGAAGTATTGCGGGAACACTACCGGCTGGCCGCCGGCATTTTCGCTGATGAAATCTGCGGCCGGCAGATGCGCAAGTTCGGCATCAAGTATTCTCGGCTGCACCCTCAGCCGTTGGCGGTTCGCGATGCCTTCATCGCGGTGCGCCGCAACTCCGATTGGGACGCCGTACTCGACCAATGGTACGCCGACGATCTGCCCGGCCGCCATCCCACCTTAGACGACGTCGACGAGACCGATTGCGAATCGGGGCGTAGCGGAGCTCGTGAGAATTCCGAAGCAATGTCTTGAAAGATGCCGCTGGCTTGCCCGGTGGAAATTCACGCTGGTAGCTACAAACGACCGACCGAGAATTCGCGGCAACATACTTCATTGTCGGCCATGTGAATAATAAAGCCATCCAGGAGCTGAACCATGAACCGACGAAGCTGGCTGCGAACGACCGCTTGGGGGACGGCGGGATTGCCCTGGTTGGCGGGCCAGGAGGCGATTGCGGCACCGCCCGGTGTACCCGCCGCCGACGGCCGCAAACTGGCGCCGCTCAAGATCACCGATATCAAGACGATCCTCACCGCTCCGGCCGGCATCCGACTGGTCGTGGTGAAAGTGTTGACCGACGAGCCGGGCTTGTACGGCCTGGGCTGTGCCACGTTCACGCAGCGGCCGCGCGCCGTCGAAACGGCCGTCGACCACTATCTCAAGCCGTTTCTCATCGGTAAGAACCCACTGGCGGTCGAGGACGCCTATCAGGCGATGTTCGTCAGCTCCTATTGGCGAAACGGACCGGTGCTGGGCAACGCGATCAGCGGCGTCGACCAGGCGCTGTGGGATATTCTGGGTAAACGGGCCGGCTTGCCCGTCTATCAGCTTTTCGGCGGCAAGTGCCGCATGGCGGTCGACACCTACCGGCATGCCAGCGGCGAGACGCTCGCCGAGGTCGAGGAGTCGGCCCACGCACTTATGGCCGAGGGATACCGCCACGTGCGGGCACAAATGGGAGTGGCCCAGCTGGCGACGTACGGCGCGGGCCGCAAGCCGGCCGGCAAGATACAACCAGCGAAGCCTTGGGAGCCGGGCCCCTACGTGCGGATGGTCCCGCGGCTCTTCGAGCACCTCCGCAAGCAGCTTGGCGACGAAGTCGAGCTGTTGCATGACGTTCATGAGCGCGTCCCGCCGATTCTGGCGATTCAACTGGCGAAGGACCTTGAAGACTTTCGGCTCTTTTTCCTGGAAGACCCCTTCAGTCCCGAGGACGTGGGGTACTTTACCCACTTGCGTCAACAGACCAGCACGCCAATCGCGATGGGAGAACTGTTCAACAACCCCAACGAGTACGTGCCGCTGATCTCCGGGCGGCTGATCGACTTCATCCGCATCCACATTTCGCAGATTGGCGGGCTGACGATGGCCCGCAAGGTGGCGGCCTTGTGCGAGTTCTTCGCGGTGCGAACCGCCTGGCACGGGCCGGGCGACGTGTCGCCGGTGGGGCACGCGGCCAACGTCCATCTCGACCTGGCCACCCCCAATTTCGGCATCCAGGAAGCCCGCGCCTTCAAGCAGGCCGAGCTCGACGTGTTCCCTGGCTGCCCCGAACTGAAAGATGGCTATTACTGGATCAACGACCGACCGGGCTTGGGTATCGACCTCGACGAGCGGCTCGCCGCGAAGTTCCCGATCGAGGACGATCCGAGCTTCGACATGGACTGGGGACAGTTGCGGCGGCGCGATGGGACGATAACGAAGCCGTGAGAGACTTCGCCACCTAACTTTCGTCTTCCGCTTCGGCTTACCCTTTCGTGTGCTGGCTCATTTGAACCGACGACCCGGGTTTTTGGCAGCCTTTCGCGGCGGAGCCACCTTATCATCCTTCTCTACCGCGGCCGGCCCAATCGGCGACGCCGGCAGCGTCAGGGCATCGGCGGGGTCATAGTGCTTCGCCTGTTTCGGTCAACGTCGGCTTCGATCGCAGGCGGCCAAGAAGTCGGTCAACGGCAGCCATCACCATGAAAACGGCAGCCACGAAACAACCGGCCAGGTACCCACACAGACTTCCAAAGAGCATCGCCCACACGAGCATCACCACCACCAATACCGCTGAACCGGGTTCCCGAATACTACGAATGAATGTCACGGCGGCAAACACCGCGAAGCAAGCAATCCCCGTAACGATCGAAGCCTGGCGTGGCCGACGACCGTGAAACAAGACCGCCTGCCCTAGCCCGACGACGGAAACGAATCCCACCAAGAAGCCGACGACAAGCGGCGGTGCCCCAAGCCAGCGAAGCAGGCCCAGCAATCCGGCAAAGGCGGCGGTAACGATAAGGATTGTGCCAATGCCGAAGTGACGGGGAACGCCATAAGGAACCGCTACCCGGGCATCGGACGGCTCGGCGAGCTCGGCAATGATGATCTCGGGGGCCATGCACGGCCTAGCGTTTGAGCAGTCGAATCGGTGGCCCGATCTTCTCCCGAATCTCGCCCTCAAAGCCGAGCTCATGCCAAAGATGCTCGGCAGCACGGCGGGCGTTACGGCTGTCTTGCAGCAGATCATCCGAAGGCTCGACGCCGGGCGGAAAGTACACCGGGTACTTGGTGATCGTGACTCCGTGCTCGTCCGCTTTGGTGGCAGTCGCGTCTACGACCCAAACGCGGTATCTCGTCGTCATATACCATCCCCCCCCATGTAAGCCCCCTATTGATTATACGCAGCGGACCCTTTTGGGGTGCGGCGGTGGTTCCGTCCTGCCCAACTGTCCGGCGGCGGGCCTTTTTGAGGATGAAATCGTCCGTAGAGATTGTCGTCATGGAAAGCAGTTTGGGCAGCCACATGCTCGGCCAAGGATCACCAACGTAGCAAGGGGCTCGTTCATGCCGGCTAGCATCCCAGGCCTCTCGGCGGCTGGCAAGCGGGCCTCCCTCTGTTCTCGTAGAAGCTGCCGGTTGGTAAAATCCGGCGATGGTTTTCACCCGCCCCCGGTTCCGGTTGAGCACGTTGCTCTGGTTCACGCTCGCAGTGGCCGGTTTTTTCGGCGGCATGGCGACGGAGCGATGGATTCAGCGACAGCAACCACCGCCGGTTATTCCGCTTGAACCCTGTCATCCGGGCTGCTTCCCGGCGCGCACAACGATCATGATCCCGAACGGGAGCAAACCGATCGAACGTGTGAGCGAAGGCGATCTCGTCACCACGGTTGGCAAGGACGGCACCGGCTCGATAGCCGAGGTCGCAGCGGTCTTCGTCACCAGGAACCGCCTGCTGGAAGTTCACACGGATGCGGGCAACCTGGTAACGACCCAGACACAGCCTCTCGCTCTCGTGGGCGGTGGCCTGCGGGCCGCCGGCGAATTGAAGGCCGGCGACAGGATCTACCGCTGGAACGGCAGCGATCGGCAGGTGGTGACCGTGCGGACGGTGACGGCCACCGGACGGGAGGAGAGGGTGTTTAACCTGATCTTGGTTGAACCTGGGAACTTTGTCGCGAACGGTTTTCTCGCCCGCAGCAAACCGCCGGCAGCATCGGCGATCTCTCCGGCAGACGAGGTCGCTCCAGAGGCAACTTCCAGCGGCACGGTGGAGTGATCGGCATGGCCCGCCCTAACTTTCAGTTTAGCCTGCAGACTCTTTTCTGGCTGACGCTCGTTGCCGCCAGCTATTTCGGCGGCATCGCAACTCAGCGTTGGCTGACACAGCGAGAATCGGCGCCGTCTTACATTTCGCCGGCGGTTGATTTTGGAGATCCGAGTTTGGGGCCGGTACCCTGACCACGCCTTGCCCGCAGGTTCACCTGAAATGCCTTACGGCAGCGGTCGCCGTGGGGTGCCTGATCGGGCCACCGGTTGTTCGCAAGGCGCAAGTGGCTCTGGTCGAAACCCTTTGTACGCCAATACCATCTCGGCACCACGCCCTGACAATCGGCCGACCACTGGAACGCTGTGGAATGCGGGCTACCTGGAACAGCACAGCAAAGTACGGTTATCCCAGATTCCCATAGAAACCAGCCCGGTAATAAGCTCATCGCCGGCCCGGTCCACCGCCGAATTGCCGCCAGTACCGCTCCTTGAACGGGTTCACCTGCGGCCCCAACGCGTCTTCGTTCTCCAGTGCCGGCAGGACTTCATTCCACCACTTGTCGTACGCGGCTCGCATCGCCGCCACGTCGTCGGCATGCTCCTCGATAACGTTCTTCGTCTCACCGGGGTCGGCCTGGATGTCGTACAGTTCGTTGTTGTCGACCAGGCGGTAGCGGCTGGTGCGTACTGCACAGTGGGCGTACTTCGACTCGGCCGCCTTGCCCGTGGGCCATCGCCCGACGTGAACGAACAAAAACCGGTCGGGCCACGCCGCGTTGGTTTCTTTCAGCAGCGGCACGAGGCTGTGGCCGTCGAACGTGACGTCGTCGGGAACCTTGGCCCCCGCGAGCTCGGCGAGTGTGGGAAAGATGTCGATATTGGCAACGAGCTGGCTCACGTCGATGCCCGGCTGAAGAATACCTGGCCAACGCCAGAAGCAAGGGACACGCGTACCGCCCTGGTAAGGAGTCGCTTTAGTCGACCGCATCCCGGCGTTGTAGAGCGAGCCAATGGGATGCCCGTTGTCGGTCATGAAGATGACTAGCGTCTTCCGCTCCAGGTCCCATGCCTTGAGCCTGGACAGCAAGACGCCCAGGTTGTCGTCGATGTTCGAAATCATGCCGTAATAACCGACGGCGTCCTGATTCAATTCGTGTCCCTGGTACATCTTGGCGTACTTTTCGGGGCAGACGTACGGGCCGTGCGGGGCGTTGGGCGTGAGGTAGACGAAGAACGGCTCTGGACCCGCTCGTTTCGATTCAATCCAGCGGATCGCCTGGTCGAAGAAAACGTCGGTGCAGAAGCCTTTCGTCTCCTCGAACTTGCCGTTGTGCAGGATGGCCGGGTTGAAGTAGGTGTTGCCCGGGGCGTCGCCGCAGCTACCCGGATAGGTCTGGCCGATTCCGCCGGCACCGTGAATGAAGACCTCGTCGAAGCCGCGGCGTTCGGGCTGATAGGCGTCCTCGTCTCCGAGGTGCCATTTGCCGAAGATGCCCGTAGTGTAGCCGGCCGACTTGAGGACCTGAGGGAGCGTCGTGGCCTTCAGGCTCATCCGCTCCCGCTCCTGGATCGTATGCGTCACGCCAGAGCGGAACTCGTGCCGGCCGGTCAAGAGAGCACAGCGGGTCGGCGAACAAGTCGGGCTGACGTGGAAGTCGGTGAAGCGGATGCTCTCCTTGTGGAACTGGTCGAGGTTCGGCGTGCGGATGATCGGGTTGCCATGGCAGGCAAGCTCGCCGTACCCTTGGTCGTCGGTCATGACCAGGATGATGTTGGGACGCTCCGGCAGCTCCGAATCCGCGGCGTCGAGCGGCTGGCCATAAGCCACGATGAGGAAGGTGACCAGAAGGAGTTTTGCGATTTGCTGCATGGCCTCACTATAGCAGACCGCCAGGCTGGCACCTGCGATGTCGCCTTCTGCGAGGATGGCGGACCAATCGGCACTCTGGGGGAAGTGAACTCATCTTGGCCGAAAGTGTCGTCGCCAATGGACCAGCTTGGGCGGGATGATCTTTGCCCCTGCAGCACGGGCAAGCAATTCAACTGGTGTTGCCTGATGCGGGGCCGGTTTTGAAGGCATCCACCGGGACCACTGGTGGGGCAACCAAAATCTGCGTTGATATTAAATGGCCGGGGCGCGGCGCACCGCGTGAAGTATACATCGCAGGTCCTCAATTCTCTGCCTAACGTTCCCCTTCCCCGTACCCTGGCGGAAAGATTTCGTCATTCGGCGGCGCGTCGCCCATGAATTGCTTGAGCCAGAAATCGACGTCGTCCGTGGTGGCCGGGCCGGTAGGCTTCGATACCTGAGCCACGTCGCCTCGCTGCCGGCCCTGGCGGCGGCTCAGCATATCGGAGTACCAGCGATCAGAGTCGATCGATCGGGCGTGACGGCGGCGGGCGGCGCGGTGCAGGCGATGGTCGCTGGAAACGACGGTCAACCGCCGCGGACTACTGTCGGCGCGGATCAACTCTTCGATCAATTCGTCGGCGCTCTCGTAATGCGCGGCGAAACGCACGCTCAAGCCCCGGTGCGTGAGGGCGCTCGGCAAACCGGGTGGAGCGCCGGCCGCGTCGAAAACGACCGTCGTGTGAGCCAGTTCCTTCGCATCGACCGCTTCGGCCACGAAGTTCAAGAGCGCCAGCCGCGAGCGCTCGAGCCCGCCAGGCCCCAGGCCGCCTCCGAGGATGCCGGATGCGTGCAACAAGTTGTAGCCATCGATCAACAATGACATTCGGCACCTGGCGGTTCTCGCTCGCGACATCGTGCCGTGAACTGCACGACCGAACGCCAGCATGATACCCCGATCAACCGTGAATTCGGTAGCCGTCTTTGTGCAAAACAGCAATTTGCGCCTGCATTCTATTCCGGGGCGTTGATTTCGCTGGTTCGCTCGATGCGCCGGTTGGCCTGGCGCAGCCGCTGCATCTGCACCATTTGTTGGGTTAACGGGATGGCGTTCAAACCCAGGTGGTCGGCCTGTTCGCTTGTCAGGAAGACGCAGGCCGATCCATCGAAGCGGACGGCCCGAAAACGCGGGTCGGCAAAAAGCGCCTGGTAGGTGGGCAAGCCGCGAGAAGCAGCCGCGATGTCGACGAGCAGCGCCGGCACTTCGCGAGCTCCGTCAGGCCCCGGTTCGACGTCGAGAAGCAGGTTGTCGATCACGTTTGGGTCGCGGGCCGTGAGCTGTTGCCAGATGGACAAGTACCGTTCGAGTGTCCGCCGCGTGTTTACTTCAAGCCGGCCGTCGGCAAAAACCCTGCCGGCGGGTCCATTGTGAAATATGTAAACCGCCGCGGCGCCTTGATCGACCGCAAACACGCGCCTGGGCATTCCATCGCCCGAAAGAAACTTGGCCGACTCATGCGCGAAGGCGTAAGGCACTTCGCCCCAGCCGAACCGACGCGGCATTTCGTCGTGGGCCAGGGTCCAAAATACGTCGGTCGGCACCGCGACGATGAGCAACCCCAAGAGTGACGCCAGCACCACCTGGCCAAGGCGGAACCGCGGAGCTGGGTGCGCGGGCATTGCTTCCATCAGCTCACAAACATTGCAGTGCAACACCCACCCGCCAATCAGCGCGAACAAAGCGCTGTTGCGGCTGGCTTGCCATGCGAGGTATGCGAATATCGCGAACAAAAGCGAGCGGAACAAACTAAAGCGTCCATTCGTGAGCAGCCAACCGAAAGATGTCAGACCAAGAACGAATAGCGCCAGAAGCGAGCCCGTTGTAAGGTTGGTCAGCGCCGCCCAAAGACCGTGTGTACCAATGAAGTCTCCCAGTCCGTTGAATTCACCGGCAAATGGCTGGTAGAAGCTCCGCTGGTCACCTTGAATCCGTTCGAGGAGCGTCATTGGAAACGTCGCTCCTTCAAGACCGTACGGGTTGGCCAGCGCCGCAGCGAGCACGAGAAACGAGATGATCCCCCAGCGACGCAATTCGGCGGCGGTCGGCGGTGGGGCTTGCTTGCCGGCAACGAATCGGCGCGCGGCAATTCGCCGCATGACGGCGTCGGCGAGGAAACAGAACCAGACGATCAATCCCAGGATGAACAGGGCGTGCATGTTGATCCAGAGCACCTGGATCAACGGCAACAGCCAGGCGAGCCATGGCCGGCGGCTCTGGTGGAAGAGCACGGCAAGCGTACCGGCGAGGAACAACAGTGAGAACATTTCCGGGCGGACCTGGTTGCGGCCCGAGAAGATCAGGATCGACGGTAACCAGCAGGCCACCACCCGCCGCCAAGGCCATTCGGGACGCCGGCAACTGAGGCACAGTGCGAACGTAACCGTGCCAAGGCAGCTTTTGGCCAGCACCAAGGCCGGCGCGCCGCCGATGGCCCAGAGTCCGGCCACGATCAACTGGAACCCCCAGTGGAGATCGATCCAGTGGCTGTCGGGGCTAGTGTAGGTGAACCAATCGGTACACGGGATTTCGCAACGTTCGAAAATCAACTGTCCCGTCCGCAGGTGCCACCAGATGTCGCCATCCTCGATCTCGACGCAACCCACGAGAAATACCAGCAACAAGAATGCCGCAAGCCAAAGCCAGTCCCAGCGATCCTCGCGTGGGTGTGGCACTTCAACAGCCACCGACTTTACGGCACCTCGAGAATTCGGCTTCGATTTGGAATGGTGCCGTGACATTCAGACATTCTATACTGCACGCGATCAGGAATGAGGTCGTCCTCGCCCGCGCATTCGGTAGAGTCGCGTCACCCGTCCATCCGATCGATTGCCTGCTCGAGAATCTCCGGTAGGTTCAACAAATCTCGCAAGTCGGCGGCAACGCGGGGGTGGGCGAAGATGCGGACCCGTTTGACGTAGTCGTCGAACTGCTCCTTTGCCAGCGTTCGCACGACCGGCGAGACATCGCCCAGCGGCCGGTAGCGGCCCTCCTTGATGAAAAGGACGTCGACGTTGAACTCGACCTCACGCTCGACCGGCGGCGCATCGAACAGGATTTCGTGGGGCGCCACCACTCGCCCCAGTGCTGCGCTGGCCCGCGCGGCGAATTGTTCGGCACAAGCTGCCAACCAGGGGTACGGCCGACGTGCGAGCCGGTCGTAGAGTTCACGCTGTTCGAGAAAACTGTACTGGGCAAGCCGCTTGTAGAGCCGCCGCGCGGGACCAAACAGGCCGTCGAGCAACTCGCGGGCAGCTCCGCCGCCGGCGGCGAGCACCAGCTCATCGATCCACCGCGACTCGGTCAAGGCGAACAGGCCCTTGAGGTCCAATTCGCCATACAGCAAGTAGAACGCCCGTGCGAGCATGGCCGTTGCCGCGCGGACCCCGTGGTGCCAGTAGACTTCGCTGAACATCACGTAGCGCGCGAAGACCATCATCTCGGCCGCGGTCTTCCCTTTCTCGGTGATCGCCAGGCCGTCGCCTGCTTCGTTCAGGCAGATACTGCCGATGAGCCTTGCCTGGTCGAAGTTGCGGCCGTAGGGAACTCCGGCGTGCAAGCTGTCGCGCTGCAGGTAGTCCATTTTGTCGATGTCGATCGGACCCGAGAGCATGCTCGAAAGAAGTCTGGCCTTGGCACCACGAGGCTTTTCGGAGAGCAGCGCGATGACGTCGCGGGGGTTGATGTTCCAGTCGGCCCGCAAGCAATCCGCGATCTCGCCCTCGAGCAGAAATCCGTCGGCAAATGACTCGTGACTTGGCACGCCCGGCAGGCGAATATCCTCGATCGGATGACAGAAAGGCCAGTGTCCCAAGTCGTGCAACAGCGCCGCGGCGATGAACAGCTCGGCGTCGGCCGGCAGCACCGCGGCGACGAACCGCTGGTCGTGGGCCAATTGCTTTAGATACAAAAGCGCCAGCCGGTAAACCCCCAGCGAATGCTCGAACCGCGTATGGATCGCCGCCGGATAAACCAACGACACCAGGCCCAGTTGGCTGATCCGCGCTAGTCGACGGAACTCGACCGTGTCGATGAGCCGCCGCACGCGGTCGGTAAGCGGCACGTCCAACTCCGGTGGAATGCGTACCAGCCCGCGATGGGCGTCGAGTCCGGCGATCTCTGGAATGTCGGCGATGGTCATGGCAATCTACCGGCGCGCCGGCGCGCCAAACTCCTCCATCACCACCGCCGCCACCCGTTCGGCGTGCCGTTCGCTGCCGAGCGTCATCAGGCGCCGCCAAAGCCGCTCTCCCGCGGATGCGGCCGTATGGAGTTGCGAAGGACAGCACATCTCGACCTCAGGGTCGATGTCGAGCTCCGCGATCCGTGAAATCAAAGCCTCGCCGATACTGCGAATCTCGTCGATCGTCGTAAAGCCCGTCAGCCCGGCGACCAATGGGTTGTCGCGCCCGGCGACCTTGCTGCGGGCGTCGGCCTTGTAGATGACCATTGGCTTGCCCAACGTCCAGGCCATCGCCGCTTCGGAAACCGCCCCTTCGTCGGGCACGCGGCCGTTGACGTTCAACACCAGCGAACCACAGCCCAGCACGACCTGATAGACATCCAGGGCAAAGATCGCCTCGTGCAACAACTTCCCAGCCGAGGCCGCATCGTATCCTTCCTCGGCCAGATAGGGCTGCACCTTGGCGAACTCCAGTCCGTCGGCGTGCGGAACCCAGGGCTCGAACCCACTGGCCCGCAGGGCCGCGGCAATCGCCTCCATTTCATAGCGTTCCGGCTCGTTGAACAAGGGACCGGCGCAGTACACCCGCTTTGGTTCAAGGAAGGGGCGGATTTTCGCGAGTGAATTCGGCAAGAGATGTCCGTTGCCTTGGCAAATGGGCTGAGAGGGATGAACGTGATGAAAGTGATTTTTCGAAAGGGGATACGGGGATAAGGAGGAGACAGGGGAAGGGAAAAAGAGAAAGTTGAAAATCGAAACTTGACGGCACTGCTTGCCCTTAGTCTACGCTGTCTTCATCTTTCCGCCGTCATCTCCATATCCTCTCAGTATCCCCTCAGTTGCCCCTCATCCCCTTCCAAATTACAAGGAATGGGTGCAGGCTGCAACTCGGCGTCGCGGAGGGTACAATTGTGGGCTGACCATGCGTTGGTAGAACCTCGGAGACGGACGAATGCAGCCTTGCAAAAACAGGTGGACCGCGTTGATCTTGGCCATGTTGCCCGCATTGGTCGAATACGCCGCAATCGCGGCCGAACCGGTTCAGGTCACGGTGACACTCGTCGAGCAGGCCGCGGCGAAGGTTTCGCCCGAACGGCCGATTACTGGCCGGCTCTACGTTTTCATGTCGCAGCGCGAAGTGGGGGAGCCGCGGTTCGGGCCCGATTGGTTCTCGCCGGAACCTTTCTTCGGTCTCGACGTCCATGAATTCGCGCCGGGGCAGACGCGCGCGATCGATGACACGGCCGACGGTTTCCCCGGTTTACTCTCGCTGTTGCCCAAGGGAACGTATCGCGTGCAGGCCCTCTTGGACCACCAGCTCGAAACCTGCCACCATGCCGCCGGTGTCGGCAATCTCTATAGCGACGTGGTGTCGTGGGAATTCGATCCCGACTCTCCCGCCCCGTTGGAGTTGAAGCTCGAACACGCCGTCGCGCCGCGGCCGTTCGCTGATAGCGAATGGGTGAAGGAGGTCGTCGTCACAAGCAAATTGCTATCGAAGTTCCATGGCCGTGAAGTGGTCGAGCGGGCGGCGGTCGTACTGCCGGCGAGCTACGCGCGCCAGCCCGATCGGCGCTACCCGGTCCTTTTTTCCATCCCCGGTTTTGGCGGCGACCACCGAATTGGCTTGCGATTCGCCGACGGGGGGCCGCCCGAACCGCAGGAGGGCGAAGTCGAATTCATCCGAGTGATGCTCAGCGGCGATTGCGAGTGGGGCCACCACGTTTATGCCAACAGCGCCACCAACGGTCCGCGCGGGGAGGCCCTGGTAAACGAATTGATTCCGCGGATCGACGCCGACTTCCGAACGGTCGCCGAGCCACGTGCGCGTTTCCTTACGGGGCACAGCTCCGGCGGTTGGTCGAGTCTCTGGCTGCAAGTCACTTACCCTGACACATTCGGCGGCGTCTGGAGCACCTCGCCGGATCCGGTCGATTTCCGCGACTGGCAGCAGGTCGATCTCTACGCCGAGCCGCCGCTCAGCCTGTACGTCGACGAACAGGGCCAGCGGCGGCCGATCGCTCGGCGGGGTACGATGCCGGTGCTCTGGTACGGTTCGTTCGGTAAAATGGACGACGTCATAGGCCACGGCGGGCAACTTCGTTCTTTCGAGGCGGTCTTCAGCCCGCTGGACGGCGACGGCCGGCCTCGCCGGCTATGGGACCGCCAGTCCGGCCGAGTCGATCCTGAGGTGGCGAAAGCCTGGCAGCGCTATGACATCCGTCTCGTACTCGAACGTAACTGGCCGACTCTGGGACCCAAGCTGGTCGGCAAGCTGCACGTGATGACGGGGTCGATCGACACGTTCTACCTCGAAGGTGCGGTGCGTAAGCTGGCGGAAGCGATGGCCGCGTTGGGGAGTGACGCCGAAGTTACGGTCGTCGAAGGGAAGGACCACAGCAATCTCCTCACCCCGGAATTGGTTGGACAAATCCGGCGGCAAATGTCGGAGGCGTTCTTGAAGGAGCACCCGGGAATCGATGAAGGATGAGTGGATGAGGGATAAAGACGGCGGGTGGATAGTCGCATTCGCATGATTCTTGCGCATCGAGCATCGGTCAGGCCGCGGGTCGTGTCACCAGCGACGGGCGACTTCGTGCCACTCGACGAAACCGATGACTACGACGAACAGCCGTTCAAGGCGCCTGAAGAGATCCGCAAGGCCAACCTCAAGGGCGCCGATCTGCGGGGGGCCAATGTTAATCACGTCGACTTCTACCTTGTCGACCTTCGCAATGCCCTTTACAGCCCCGAACAGGGCGAACATTTCCGCCGCTGCGGCGCAATCCTGTTCGATCGGGTGCAATCGTAAAGCGTGGGGTAGGTTTCCAACCTGTCGCCGCACGAGGGTCTACGGCACCTTGCCCACCAGCTTCGTGTCAGGCTGGAAAGCCCAACCTACGAAAGGCTGAAAACGTGCCGGACGAGTCGGCTTCGTCGCATCTCATTTAGCACCAGTACTTTATGACACGCAACGTCGCAGTTCGATCCATCTTTTGCAACTTTGACTTGCCCGCTAGAATGCCCGCCCTTCGACGTTACCCGGCGACGGGCCTTGCCGCCGACTCCTGACGTTAACGGCAACGGACAGCAAACGTACAGCTTGGCAGGATGCCTATGTCCGCGAAACCATCGCCGCCGGCGCAACCTTCTCTGCTGGCCTGGCCTTTGAACCTGGCCACGCGCATCGCTTTGCGCTATCCCGCGGCCACCGTTTCGTTGGCGATTGCCATGACGGTGCTGTCGCTTCTGGTCACCTGGGAAAAGCTCGGGTACAAGACCAGTCGGCTCGATCTGTTGAATCCCCGCAGCGATTATAACCGCCTCTGGATCGATTACGTAAAGGAGTTCGGCGAGGAGGACGACGCTGTGGTCGTCGTCGAGGGGGCGAGCCGCGAGCAAGTCGTGCCGGTGCTCGACGAGATTTCGAACATGCTAGCCCGCGAGGAGACCTTGTTCCACGCGGTGCTGCACGGCGTCGACCTGGGAAAGATCCGTTCGAAGGGGCTGCACTACCTGTCGACGGAGGAACTCAATGGAATCGAACAGTTCCTCGACGAAGTCAGCCCGATCGTCGAGGGAAACTGGTCGCGCTTGAATCTGGGCCGCATCGCCAGTGGTATGAACCGGCGGCTCGAAGCGGCGCTGCAGCAGCCGGAACCGGCCGTCGGCATCGCCGCGGCCGACGAAGTCGAGCGCTTGAGCGGCAGTCTGTTGGGAAGTCTCACCGGTCGCCGGGCGTACCGGTCGCCTTGGCCCGAAATGCCCCAGTCGTTCGCCACGCTGAGCGAACTGAATACCGACTATCTGCTGGCCAAGGACGGCACACTCGGCTTCGTGTTGCTGCGCCTGGCCCAGAAAAGCGAAGACGGCTTCATACCGAGTAACGCGGCGGTCGACGCGCTGCGTGAACTCGTGGCCCAGGCGAACGCCCGCCACCCGGAAACAAAGATCGGTGTGACCGGCCTGCCGATCATGGAAAACGACGAAATGCGCTCCAGCCAGACGTCGATGTACTGGGCCAGCGCGCTGTCGATGATTGGGGTGGGACTCCTATTTGTGGCCGGTTTCGGCGGAGTTCGGCACGCGCTTTTGGCCAACCTGGTGCTGCTGGTGGGCATCGCATGGTCATTCGGGTACCTGACGCTGGTGATCGGCCACTTGAACATCCTTAGCATGTCGTTCACGGTCACGCTCATCGGCATCGGCATTGATTACGGCGTCTACTACACCGCGCGCTATCTGCAGAACCGCGCTAAGATCGGCGACTGTAAACAAGCCCTGCTGGAAACGACCAGGGGCGTCGGTGCCCCCATCCTCACTGGGGCCATCACCACCGCCATTTCATTTTTCGCGGCAGGATTCACCGAATTCACCGGCATCGCCGAGCTGGGGCTGATCGCCGGCGGCGGCATTTTGCTCTGCGCCGTGGCCGAGCTGCTGGTATTGCCGGCTGTGATTCAACTTGTCGACCGGAGTGGGCTGGGAATGAAGATCCCCGAGCCATTGGCGGTCCACTCCTGGATCGCCCCACTGATGAAACGCCCGCGGCTATTGCTTGCCGCCACGATGGCATTTACCATCGTCACCGCGTCGGGCGTCGATGGGCTCTGGTACGATCACAACTTGTTGAACCTGCAAGCAGACGGTTTGGAGAGTGTCGCGCTTGAGGAAAAACTATTGACCCAGGCGAACCAGAGCGTCTGGTACGCGCTCTCGATTGCCGACAGCCGTGAAGAGCTGTTGGCGCGCAAGGAGGAGCTGGGCCGGCTCGAGTCGGTCGAGAAGCTCGAGGACATCGTCTCCTTCCTGCGCCCCGACGACGCTCAGAAGCGACCCATCATCGAACGCATCGAAGAGCGGTTGCATGCCTTGCCCGAACGCCCGCCGTTAATACCGGTCGACAAGCCCGACGACCTGGGCCGAGTGTTGAGACGCACGCAGGAGTTGGCGGCCGGTGTACCCGACGGCGGGCGCTCGGCGCGCGAACTGGAACAGATCCGCGACAAACTGCGCCGGCTTTCGCTGACGGATTGTTTCACGCTGATCTCGCAGTTTCAGCAGCAGATGGCCGGCGACCTGTTGAGCCGGCTCTACGCCCTGAAGAGCATCGCCAACCCGGAACCGCCGCAGTTGACGGACCTGCCCGAAAGCGTGACCAACCGTTTCGTCGGCAAGCACGGCGTCCACCTCTTGAAGATTTATGGCAAGGGGAACATCTGGGACATGGAGACCTTGGAGAAATTCGTCCACGACGTGCGGAGTGTCGACCCGCGTGCCACCGGCAATCCGCTGCAGGCATACGAAGC